>Ga0157380_10000828_pt1 | contig 19320 bp, 18 predicted proteins | sample S35metaG_FD_119757 | JGI IMG/M metagenome (GOLD analysis project Ga0157380, IMG submission 119757) | Switchgrass rhizosphere microbial communities from Kellogg Biological Station, Michigan, USA - S3-5 metaG | ecosystem: Host-associated > Plants > Roots > Rhizosphere > Soil | place: USA...
AGGCCGAAGTGGAGTTCACGAAGGCGGCTCCGGTGGAGCAGGAGGTGGAGTTCTCAGTCACGAACCTGGCGGCAGGTGCCACGTTCACCTTCGTCATCGACGGCGCCGACGTGGCGACCGCCACGACCGACCGCCGCGGGCGCGCCGAAGTCGAGTTGAAGGTGAGGCTGCCCGGCCGAGAATGACCGCCTCCGGAGCGGGCTACACTTCGGCACATGGCGCACCGCCTTGTGTACGTCCTCGGGTTGATCTGTGCGGTCGGTTGCTCCGGTCCGGCCGCGCCGCCCTCTGCGCCCGGATCGGCGGCGGTAGCGTTCCCACCCGGCGAGCTGGTCGATTTGTCGCACACCTACGACCAGACGACGATCTTCTGGCCGACGTCGTCACCGTTCGCGCTGAAGAAGGTGGCCGACGGCGAGACGCCGGCCGGCTTCTACTATTCCGCCAACGATTTCTCGGCCGCCGAGCACGGCGGCACGCACATCGACGCGCCGGTCCATTTCGGCAAAGGGCGAATGAGCGTTGATCGACTGCCCCTCGAGTCGCTCATGGCGCCAGCGGTGGTGATCGACGTCACGCAGGCGAGCGCGACCAATGCCGACTACCGCGTCGCGGTCGAGGATTTCTCGCGATTCGAAAGGCGGCACGGCACGATTCCCAGCGGTTCGATTGTCCTGCTCAAAACGGGGTTCGCCAGCCGGTGGCCGAACCCGGAGACCTATCTCGGCACCGCGGAGCGGGGCGAAGCAGGGGTCGCGAAACTGCACTTTCCTGGCCTGCACCCCGACGCCGCCACATGGCTGGTGAGCAACCGCTCCGTGAAGGCGGTGGGGATCGATACGGCCAGCATCGACTTCGGACAGTCCACGCTGTACGAGACGCACCGCATCCTCAACGGCCGGGACATTCCGGCGTTCGAGAACCTGGCGTCGCTGGATCGGCTGCCGCCGACGGGATCATTCGTGATCGCGCTGCCGATGAAAATCGGCGGCGGGAGCGGTGCGCCGCTCCGCGCGGTGGCGGTCGTTCCCGCCGCGGCGGCGAGCTCAGCACGCTAGACGCCCGCCCGGAGGGCGGGCAATTGAACACTGCCCCTGGCGAGGCGGAGCCTTCGTGCTTGACGGTCTGAGGCGAAGCCTCGCTAGGTGTACATCGGCCGGCGGTTGTTCAGCGCGAGCCAGCCACGCGCGACGCGGTAGATGAACCAGAGCGCCACGAGGCCGAGCGGTATCCAGACCAGGAGCAGCCCGAGCCCCAGTGTGAAGACGACGAACATCCCGCACAGGACCACCCACAGCGCGCCGAACCAGAACGTCCGGATCTGCCAGCGGAAGTGCGATTCGAGCCAGGTGCCGCGCGCCTCGGACTGCTTCACGTAGTTGAGGATCACGGCGACGATGGAAGGCCACCCGATCAGGAAGGCGCCCACGACGCTCGCCGCGCCCAGGATCCCGATCCCCAGGCTGATGGCGTGGAGCAGATAGATCGCCTGGGTCCAGCCGATGAGTGGGTCGGCGTTCTGAGCCGTGTGCGTCGGCAAGGGCTGCGCGCTCGAGGATCCGGTCATGTCGTGCACCTCTGCTTGAAGAGGACGTGACGATGGCGTGCAACGTTCCAGCCGGGGCGGGCGGAGCCCGAAGGCTGCACTCTACATTAGACTTGGGGCCTCATGGAGGCGAACCGATGACGTTCTCTGCTCGACGAATCACCTTGGCGTTGCTCATGGGCGCGCTGATTCTGGTTGGCGATGCTGGTCGGGCTTCGGCGCAGGCGGCCTGCGATCGGGCCTGCCTGCGCACGATGCTCGACCAGTACCTGGACGCGGTGATCAAGCACGATCCAAAGGCCGCGCCGCTCGTCGTCGGCTTCCGCCAGACGGAGAACGCCCTCAACGTGGCGCCGGGTAACGGCGTCTGGAAGACGATGACCGGCCTGGGCAAGATGCAGCGCCGCTATCTCGACGCGACGAGCGGCCAGGCAGGCTACTACGGGCTCATCGAGGAAGGCGGCACCACCGCGCTGGTCACGGTGCGGCTGCGTGTCCAGAACCGCAAGCTCTCCGAGGCCGAGTGGTACATCGCCCGCGAGAACGATCCGGGACTGAGCGGGCCGCGCCAGCCGGGCCGTCCGCCCGCGAACCTGTTCAACGCGGAGTACCTGATTGCCAACCCGCCACCGGATCGCGTCGTGCCGGCGGCCAGGCGCCTCACGCGCGATGAGCTCATCGCGGTGACCCAAAGCTACTTCGACGCCATCACCTCGCACGACAACTCGGTGGCGCTCACGCACCCCGGATGCGGCCGTGCCGAGAACGGATCTCCGGCACCCGCCGGCAAGTTCTTCCCGCCCGCTCCGCGGCCTGCCGCGGCCGGCGCGCCGGCCGGGCCGCCTCCAGGGGCGTCGTCCAACGACTGCGTCGGCGGGCTGGCGAACTTCAACCTGTCGATGGTGGTGGCGACGCGTATTCCGCTGGTGGACGAGGAAGCGCAGGTGACGCTCGGCATGGCCGTGTTCATCCGCCGCCCCGGGTCGTCCACGCCGCGCAACGTGTTCAGCGAGTGGTTCAACATCGAGGACGGCCGCATCAAGACGATTTACACGGCGATGTTCTATCCAGCCCCCACGCTGGCGGTGCCGAACTGGCCACCCTATAACGGGAACTTTCCGCTGCCGGCGACGACGGTGCCCCCGCCGCCCGAACCCCGTCCCTGATCACCCGGGTCCAGGCGCGGGGGACCTGGCCGGCGCAACGGACGATTCGCTAATCGGCGGCTGCGGGTTCGAGCGTGACGGTGTCCAGGATCCGCACCCGCCCGGTTTCGAGCTCGTACACGGCGCCGACGAGCAGGGCCCGGGACGCGATCTTCCGAGCCTTGACCTCGGGAATCTCGAGGAGCTGGCGCATCGACCACCGCACATTCGCGTCCACGCCGGCGCGGATCGCCGCTATCGTGTCGAGGCCGGCCGGTATGTCGCGCAGCCCAGGGGTGATGTTCTCGAGCAGCGCGGCGATGCGTGCGGGCTGCTGATCCGCGCCGCGAATGCCGGCCAGCGCCGCATCAACCGCTCCGCATCCCTCGTGTCCCAGCACGACGAAGAGCGGCGTGCGGAGATACAGCGCGGCGTACTGCAGCGACCCCAGCACTTCTGGAGAGATGACGTTTCCGGCGACCCGCACGATGAACAGCTCGCCAAAGCCGGCGTCGAAGATCAGCTCGGGCGGCACCCGGGAGTCGCTGCACCCGAGGATCGTGGCGTAGGGGTGCTGGGCCTTGGCGAGCTCGGCCAGCAGCTCCTTCTGCACTGTGGGAAACCGCGCCTCGCCACGAACGAAGCGCTCATTCCCTTCCATGATGCGTCTCAGCGCTTCTTCCGCTGTAAACGGATTGCTCGTCGTTTGGACCACTCGACAACCCCTGAACGCGGTTCGCGTCGCGCCGCACAACGGTACAGCTTGGGTCCGCGACGGACAAGGGCGAGAAGAACGACCCCGGGCCCACGAGGTCAGAGGTAGGGCGGCTTCAGCCCCCCCTGCGAAACGACGCGCGCTACCGGACTTTGCGGCCGTTCACGCGGGTGGCGGTGGACGCGTCGTTGCGGTCGGTGCGCCACGTCGGGTGGCCGAAGTGAATCACCCAGTCGCCGTTGTGCGACACCACCGCGTTGTCGAAGACGAGCCTTCCCACCTTGCGCCAGTTGCGGAACGTCCGGCGCTCGCGGGACGCGGGTCCGGACGTCTCGCCCTCGTCGGTCAGCTCGATGTTGAAGGTCAGCGTGCGCTTGGGGAACGGGTCGCCCTTGTCGAAGATCTGGGCCATCACCTCGTCGCGGAAGTCGAGGTCCGTGCCGGGGATCCTCGGTTGTTCCGGCGCGACCAGCATGCGCATGAACACCGGCGCCTGTGTCGGCGTGCCCGCCGGCTTGTCCAGCTCCGCAATCGGGTAGAGCTGCCGCATCGACGGCTGCTGATCGACGTTGCGGAACACGAGCCCCACGGTGATCAGCATCGGCACGCCGGCGCCGCGGTTGGCGAGGGTGGTATCGGGTGCGTTGCGCAGCTCGGCGTCGTTGATGAACTCGGTTCTGGAACCGCCGATGTCTTCCTGCGTGAAGAAGTTGGCCGTGCGCAGCGGCGTCAGGTGATAGGGATCGCTCGTGGGAAAGAGCTTCCCGACCAGTGACAGCGAGCGGGTCTGCCCGCGGCGCGTCTCGGTGCAGCACGTCGAGTAGCGGGCGACGACGAGCGCATTGCTGCCCTTGGCAAAGTAGCCGCTGTAGGGCGTGTCGGCGTCGATGGTCCAGCGGCCGGTCAGGCAGACGCCGTTTGGATGCACCAGCCGGCGGAAGCCCTTGCCGTCGGGGCCCCACCGCAGATCCACCGGCGAATCGAGCGTGCGCGCACTGTCGGCGCGGAACTGTTTCGGGAAGCCGAACGACGCCAGGCCACCGATCACGGTTCTCAGCGTCACTTCCTGCACCGGTAGCGCCGGCTCGCCGGTGGCGCCCCAGATGCGCTGATATGGATTGGCGTTGAGCGCCTCGACGACGTCGGCGAATCTCGAGCCGACGTAGGGACCGCTGTCGTCGGCCCTGGGCTGGGCGAGCGCGATGGTGTCGGTCATCGCGCGACTATACGCCGCTCCGTTCGGGGTTCAAGCTGGAGCGTAGGGCGGGGCTTCAGCCCCGCCTGCAGAACAGTCTAGAGGCCGTAGATCTCGCCGAACTTGCCTTCCAGGTACCGCAGATACGGCGCCGGGTCGACGGGCGACCCGGTGGCGCGCCGCACCAGTTCCTGCGGTTCGAACATGCGACCGTGCTCGTGCACCTCGCTCCTGAGCCACGACAGCAGCGTCGAGAAGTCGCCGCGGCCGATGTCCGCATCGCGGGCGGGATGCGCCGCACCGAACCGCTCCCAGAGCTGTGCCGAGATCAGGTTGCCGAGCGTGTAGGTGGCAAAGTAGCCGAGCAGGCCCGCCGACCAGTGGATGTCCTGCAGCACCCCGCTGGCGTCGTCCGGCGGCCGGACGCCGAGGTACTCCTCCATCAGCCGGTTCCACGCCTCGGGCAGCCCCGCGGCGTCGAGCCGCCCCTCGACCAGTGCGATCTCGAGCTCGACCCGGAGCATCACGTGCAGGTTGTAGGTGGCTTCGTCGGCCTCGACGCGGATGAGCGACGGCTCCACCTTGTTGATCGCCCTGTAGAAGTGATCGAGGCTGACGCCGCGCAACGGCTCCGGCAGCCGGGCCTGCAGCAGCGGATAGAAGTGTTCCCAGAACGGGCGCGACCGGCCGACCAGGTTTTCCCACAACCGGCTCTGCGACTCGTGCACGCCCAGCGACGCGCCGCCCTCGAGCTGCGTGCGATGGTGCGCGCGGCCCACGCCCTGCTCGTAGAGCGCGTGGCCGGTCTCGTGCAGCGTGCCGAACAGCAGCGAGAGGGGATACCGGTCCATGAAGCGCGTGGTGATGCGCACGTCGTCGCATCCGATGGCGGTGGCGAAGGGGTGCGTGGACTTGTCCTGCCGCCCGCGCGTCCAGTCGAAGCCGAACGCCGAGGCCACCTCCACCGAGAACTGCAGCAGCGTCGACTCCGGAAACGGCTGCCGCAGCACCGCGTCGTCCACCGCGGGGCGCGCCGCAATCGCCTTGAGCAGCGCGACCTGTTTCGGGCGCACGACGTCGAACACGGCCTGGACGGCGGCGGTGGTCATGCCGGGCTCGTAGTCGTCGAGCAGCACGTCGTAGGGATGGACGCTGCCGGGAAAGAAGCCGACGTACTGGCGCTTGAGCGCGATCACCTTCTCGAGGTGCGGCTGGAAGGCGGCGAAGTCGTTCGCCTGGCGCGCGTCGCCCCACGCGTGCTGCGCGGCCGAGACCACGTGCGCGTGCTCGGCGACATACGCCGCCGGTACCTGCGTGGCCTTGCGGTAGTCGCGGGCCGTCACCGCCAGCAGACGCGCGTCGCGCGCGTCGGGGTCCGCACTGCGAAGCTCGTCCTGTGCCCGGCCAAGCAGGTCGCCGACTTCCGCCGCGGTGAATTTCTCGTGCGCGAGCCGCCGCACCGTGCCCTGCATTTCGCCGTGCGTGGGCGCGCCGCCGTTGGGCATGCAGACGCGCTCGTCCCATTCGACGAGATCGGCGGCGTGCCGGAGATCCGCGACGTCGCGGATCCGTTCGTTGAGGGTGTCGAAAGCGGATGCCATCAGGAAATGGTATCCGTTGTAGGCATGTAGCGGGCGGTCTTCAGACCGACCGTCGAATGGATCGATCAGCGTTCGACGTCGCGTTCGCCGGTGGCGGCGCCTGCCGGCAGCGGAGGCGCTCCCGCTCCACGTCCACCGCCGCGCCCGGCCGGCGGCGCCGCGCCCACGCCGGCCCCGTCGTCCTGCACGGTGCGCCGCGGCCGCACGATCCCCTTCGCGGCGTCGGCCGCCACGGCGCGGTCCTCGGCGCGTTCGGCCGACAGCGACATCGAGATCGCCGTGTTGCCCGGGTGGCAGTCGTAGGGCAGCAGCTGGCCGCCGTCGAGCGGCGTCAGCGGGAACGACACCGTGAACGGCTTGTCGTAGGTCACCGGGTCGTCGTAGGTGGCCTGGTACTGAATGATGCCGTCGGCCACGCGCCGGAAGCGCTCGGTGATCACCATCTGCGTGCTGTGGCGCACGCCGTTGCCGTTCACGCCGATCGCGGTCTTGTCGGTGAGGTTGGTCGTCTCGACCACCAGTTCCTCACCCTCCCACCGCGCCCGCGCGTCGCCGAGGTACTGATGGATCGACGAATTCAGGCGCGGACGGCCGTCGGTGTAGAGGATGCGCGTGTCGGGCAGCATTTCGTACGAGAGCACCACCATGCCCGGCGCCTGCACGATGCGGTTGCCGTTGCCGTAGATGACGCGCAGGATCGACCCGGCGATGCCGCGAGTGATGCACCGCTCGTAGAGCGAGAAATCTTCCCAGGAGTTGAGCGGGCCAGGCCCGTAGGTGCCGCGCGGCATCTGGCGCGCCTGCCCGTCCACCTTGACGGCCGGCAGACGGCCGTCTGCCGGATCGACGATCAGCCGCGTCTGCGGAAAGAACCGGCGCGCATAGTCGAAGCGGAAACTGCTCTCGGCGCTGGTGTCGCGCTGTTTCGCCGCAGCGTCGATCTGCGCCTTCCGGGCCGCCGTGGCGGCCTCATCGAGGTAGAGCGCTGGAGTCTGTCCAGGCACCGCCTGCGGCGCGCCGCGTCCGCCGCGGCCGCCGGCGGCCATGGGGACGTTCTCCATGTCGTCGCTCGACCAGACGCCCTGCAGGTCCGGGTCGCCCCATGGCGTGCGCGGCGCCTTGTACTCCACGGCCTTGCCACCGAACGCAGTGATCACCAGCGGGGGCGGCGTGCTGCGCGCCTGGCCCGACAGCGGCGCGCCCGCCGACACCATGAACGCCACGATGCCTGAGGCGGCGCCAACAGATGCGATCAAGCGCATGGTCATCACGATCACCCCTCGAGAAGTGGACCGCCTGAGATTCGACGGCCGTGAGATCGGGCGCATTTTACGCCGCTGCGGCCGCAGTCGTCGAATCGGCTCGACCCGCCCTATATGTAAGTCGGCCGCGAGTCGAGTACAGTAGTGCAGCTCACCAGTTCATCCTTCTCAGGAGCGTACATGTCCACTCGCAATACCGGCGATCGCGTGGTCCACTCCCAATACGGTGACGGGACCGTGCAGAGCAGCAACGAATATCACACGGTGATCGACTTCGACGCGCACGGCAAGCGGACGTTCGTGTCGCCGCGCGTCGTCCTGGCGGAATCGTCGGTCCCAGCGCCCGAGAAGCCCACGCGCAAGAAAGCGGTGGCGCGCAAGAAGAAGGAATAGCGCGCCCGGGCAGATACCGCGCGGTTAGGTGGACGTGCGGCGGACGTTCTCGGCGCGCGCGCCCTTCGGCCCCCGGCCCACTTCGAACTCCACGCTGTCGCCCTCACGCAGGTCGGCGATGCCCTCGCCGAAGATCGCGCTCTGGTGGAAGAAGTAGTCGTTCCCGCGATCGTCCTGGATGAAACCAAAACCCTTGTCTACCCGAAGTGTTCGAATCTTTCCTGTCATTCCACGCTCCCAGACCTGGCGAGAACCTCGCCGACGTTACCTGACGCTGCGGCGGACTTGCTCAGAGCTGCCACTCACACTGCCGCGGTGACTCGGGCGCGTCGACGCCGCAGCGGACGACGCGGCCATCGGCCACTTCCATCTGCGCCGTGATCGCCGCGTTGTGGTCGCCTTCGACCTGCGGCACGCAGCCGGCCAGCAACTGCTTGGCGCGCAGCGACGCAACGACCACGAATTCGTACGAGTTGTACTCCCGGGGACGGTTCACCACCTGGTACCTCCAATTGGACGGCCATGGTGAGGACCCGGCAGGATTGCAGGCGGCTCAGGACGGCATTGCAACCTTAACACGACCCGGACACCGCCATCGACAATTTGCCCCATGTGCCGGGCTATCGCGACGTCCCGCCGCGCCGCGGCCGGAACCGACCGGAACTGGGTCCACCCGGCCGGCCGGCGCCGCCGGAATGCGGACGCGCGTGCCCCGCCGGACGCGACGGGGCGTGAGCGCCCGCGGCGTGGCCGCCGCCGCGCCGCGCCGCGTTGGCCTTGGCTCGCTCGCGCTCGAGCGCCTTGCGCTTGCGGATCTCCGCGATGCGCTGCGCCAGCGGCACTTCGAGCTGCGGTGCCGAGGCCTTGTAATCGAAGTCGGGCAGCGTGACGCGCGGCAGCGTCTTGTGGACGGCGCGCTCGATGGCGTGCAGATCGCTCTCTTCGTCCGGCGCCACGAACGTGAACGCCTCGCCGGTGAGATCGGCGCGACCCGTGCGGCCGACGCGGTGGATGTAATCCTCGGGCGCCGCCGGCACGTCGAAGTTGATGACGTGGCTCAAGGCTTCGACGTCGATGCCGCGCGCGGCGATGTCGGTGGCGACGAGCACCTTGTAGCGTCCGCTCTTGAAGCCGGCGAGCGCCTGCGTGCGCTGGCTCTGCGACCGGTTGCCGTGAATCCGTTCGGTGGAGATGTTGCTCTGCGACAGGTGCTCGGCGAGTTTGTTGGCGCGGTGCTTGGTGCGCGTGAACACGAGCGCCTGCGTCATCAGCCCGCGCTTCAGCAGCTCGACGAGCAGCGTCGCCTTGAGCGGCTGCGGCACCGGATAGGCGGCCTGCGTGATGCCGGCCGCCGGCGCCGCCTGGCGCTGCAGCGCGATGGTCGCCGGATTCTTCAGCAGGTCCGCGGCCAGGCGGCCGATCTCCGTCGGCATGGTGGCCGAGAAGAACAGCGTCTGCCGCTTCTGCGGAATGTGCCGGAGGATGCGCTTGATGTCGGGCAGGAAGCCCATGTCGAGCATCCGGTCGGCCTCGTCGAGCACGAGATACTCGATGCCCGCCAGCTTCGCGTACGGCCGCGTCGCGTGATCGAGCAGCCGCCCGGGTGTCGCCACCATGACGTCCACGCCGCTGCGGAACGCGTGCTCCTGCGGTCCCATGCTCACGCCGCCGAAGATGGCTGCGCCGGTCACGGGCGTGTGCACGGCCAGGCCGTTGAAGTCCTCGAGGATCTGCGCCGCCAGCTCGCGCGTCGGCGTGAGGATGAGCGCGCGGGTGGTGCGCCGCGGGGCGCTCAGCAGCTGGTGCAGGATCGGCAGTAGAAACGCCGCCGTCTTGCCGCTGCCGGTCTGCGCGCACGCGAGCAGATCCCGGCCGCTCATCGCGGGGGGAATGGCTTCGGACTGGATGGGTGTCGGTCGGGTGAAGCCGAGATCCCGGATCCCCTTGAGGAGATCCGGGTGGAGGTGAAGCTGGGTAAAGGGCAAGTGAAACGCCGCGTCCCTTACCAGCGCGCTTCGCGCCGCTGACGGCCGAAGCCAGCGCCGCCGCCGCTGTTGCCGCGCGGAGCCATCGGCTTGGCCTCGTTGACCGTCAGGTTGCGGCCGCCGTACTCGTGGCGGTCGAGTTCCTTGATCGCCTTCTGGGCGCCTTCGGCATCGCTCATCTCGACGAAGGCGAAACCACGCGCCTGGCCGGTGGCCCGGTCGCGCACGACGTTGATGCTGGCCACCTGGCCGGATCCTTCAAACAGCGCCTGCAAATCGGATTCTGTGGTCTGGTACGGCAAATTGCCGACATAAAGCTTGGTGCTCATGGACGGGACTACTCCTGCATCTGGCGATGCGGAATCTCTGATGGCAGGCCCGAGCGGACTGCTCGGCGACGAAGCGCAGGAGAGGCGAGGGAACTCGGATCTAGTGCGGGAGGCCGGATGCGCAGCTGTCAGAAAGGCAGGTTCAGTGTAGCACCGTTCTGCGGTAGACTGACGGCGCTGTACGGAGCACCCCGCAATCCCGCGGGCTCCTCATCATGGCCGTGGGCCCCCCTTCGAGGAACCTGATGCGCAGTATCCGTCCTGCGGAAGCTCGTCTCTGGAACGACCGGAGCCGATGACAGTCTTCCTCGTAAACCCCAGCCCTGTCTCATTCGGCATTGGCGTCATCACCCCTCGCTGGCTGTATGTACTGGCCTCGGCGACTCCGGATGCGTATGGTGAGCCCCGGCTCATCGACGAGACCCTGGAGCGGTTCGACCCGGCTGAGGCGGGCCCCGGCGACGTCGTAGGCATCGGCATTCACACCGGGAACGCGCTGCGCGGCTACGAAATCGGCGCCGCCGCCCGCGCCCGCGGTGCGTTCGTCGTGTTCGGCGGCATCCACTCCACGCTCTATCCCGACGAAGCGCGGCAGTTGGGTGGCGCGCATGCCGTGGTCACGGGCGACGGCGACGGCGTGTGGCCGATCGTGCTGCGCGACTGCGCGGCGGGAACGCTGGCCGCGACCTACGACGGCGGGCGAGTGGCCGGCGAGTCGTTCCTGCCCGGCCGCTGGAACCTGGTGCCGAAGGGCAGCTACATGTGGGCGTCGGTGCAGACCGTGCGTGGCTGCCCGAAGCACTGCTCGTTCTGCTCGGTGTGGCGCACCGATGGACAGACGCCGCGCCCGCGGCACGTCGAGGCCGTGATCCAGGAGATCGTCGAGCTGCGGCGGCGCGGCTTCCGGTTCATCGTGCTGGCCGACGACAACTTCTATCCGGTCACGCTCGAAGATTTGCGCCAGGCGGACCGCCGCAAGGATCGCTCGCGCTTCGACTGGCTGACGGCCGTTCGTCAGGAACGGTTCGACCTGATGGCCGCGCTCGAGCGCCTGCCGTCGGACACGGTGTTCTTCACCCAGATCACCATGGAAGCCGGGCAGGATCCCGAGTTCCTCGACGCGATGCGGCGCGCCAACATCAAGGGCGCGCTCGTCGGCGTGGAATCGGTGACGCCCGAAGGGCTCAAGGACGTCTACAAGGACTTCAACGAGAGCGGCGAGAAGCTCGTCGATCGGTTGCGCGAGTTCCGCGAGCACGGTGTGCACGTGCTGGCCTCGTTCATCTTCGGGCTGCCGAGCGATCGGCCTGCAACGTTCGACGCCTGCCTGTCGGTGGCCGAACGGTCGGACGTGACCTTCGCGCAGTTCGTCATGCTGCAGCCGCTCCCGGGCACGCTCGACTTCAACGCCTGGGAGAAGGCGCTCGGCGACGAGGCGCCCACGTTCGGTGGCGTGCCGCTCACCCGGTACTGGCTCATCCCGTCGGACCTTCGTCCCCGCGTCTACATGCAGCACCCGGTCATGGGCGCCGACGAGATCCGCCAGCGCACACAGGGTGTGTGGGACAGGTTCTACTCGACGGCCAACGCGTGGCGGCGCTCGCGCCGCACGGTGAAGTCGCTCAAAGCGCGGCTGGCGTTCCTCCTGATCTCGAAGATCTACCGCCAGATGTACGCGAACACCGGCATTGCCACCGACAGTGCGCGGGTGAACCGGTCGGCGCAGTGGGCGAGGTTGATGGTGATTCCATGCCGGTGGCTGTTTGCTGGCCGGCCGATGCCCGAGCTGCAGGTGCCGACCCCGGCCGCCCCAGCGAAGCGCACCTCCTGGCCGCTCATCATGGTCGAGGCACCGTCGCCGCACGATTGAGTCCAGGCGCCGGGCGGTTGGTCGACTGCCCGGCTCCCCCTTGCAGAGTTGCACCGCTGCCTCGGCTGGGCGTAGCATCGCCGCGCCCGCACTTGGTGCAGGGCCGGGGCCTCCTCCCGGGTAGCAGGATCGTCGCGGGGTCTCGACTGCTGGGGAAGGGGGGCTGCTCGTGATCCACGGTGCACCCGGGCCGGCGCTGCAGGGCTGGTACGAACCGTTCGGCCAGACGCACGTCTGGTTCCTCGAAAGCCTGGACCGGGTCAACCGCGCGTTCCAGGGCACCAACGACCTCGACCGGATGATGCACGCCGTCCTCGACGTCGTGCTCGACATCTTCAGTGCCGATCGGGCGTGGCTCGCCTATCCCTGCGATCCGGACGCGCCGTCGTGGCGCGCGATGATGGAGCGGACGCGCGCCGAGTATCCCGGCGCCGGCACCGGCGGACCCGAAACGCCGATGGATCCCGACACCGCGGTGGTGATTCGGCGGATGCTGGAATCGGACCGGCCGGCGACCTTCGGCCTTCCTCCGTCGCCTCCCGTCCCCGGCGACTTCACCGCGCGGTTCGGGGTCAGAGCCATCATCGCCACGGCGTTGCATCCGCGAGTCGGCAAGCCGTGGTCGTTCGGGCTGCACCAGTGCTCGCACGCGCGCGTCTGGACGACGCCGGAAGTGGAGCTCTTCCGCGAGATCGGCCGGCGGCTGACCGACGCCGTCACCAGTTTCCTGGCGTTCCGCGATCTCCACGAAGAGTCCGAGCGCCTGCGTCTCGCGGTGGAGGCATCGAGCGTCGGCCTCTGGGACTGGAATCTCGTCACCGGCGAGACGATGTTCTCCAGCGAGTACAAGCGGCAGCTCGGCTACGAAGACGACGAGATCACGTCGGAGCAGGTCGAGTGGTCGACGCGCGTCCATCCCGACGACCTCGCCCCCACGCAGGCGGATCTGCAGGCCTTTCTCGACGGCGACGAGACGAAGCACGCCCGTGAGTACCGCATGCGCCATCGTGACGGCTCGTGGCGCTGGTTCCACTCCAGCGGCGAGCTGCGGCGCGACGAGCACGGGAAGCCGCTACGAATGCTCGGCTGTCATCTCGACGTCACGGAGCGCAAGCGGGCCGACGAGGAGCGTCAGGCGCACGTGTGGTTCCTCGAGAGCATGGACCGCGTGAACCGCGTCGTCCAGGGCGCCAGCGATCTCGATCAGCTGATGGGCGACGTGCTCGAAGCGACGCTCTCGATCTTCGACTGCGACCGGGCCTACCTGGTGCATCCCTGCGACCCCGACGCGGCTGCCTGGAGCGTGCTCGCCGAGCGCGCACGACCCGAGTACCGCAGCGCCGCGGGCGAGCATCGCGACATCGAGATGACGGCCGAATACGTCCACCGCTTCCGGACGCTGCGCGAGGCCGACGGCCCGGTGTGCTTCGGTCCCGCGTCCGTGCACCCGCTGCCGCCGGGAGCCGGGCGGGTCGGCATCCAGTCGCTGATTGCGATGGCCGTCTATCCGCACGCGGATCAACCGTATGCCTTCGGACTGCATCAGTGCTCGTACGCCCGCGTGTGGACAGCGGACGAGGAGCGGCTGCTGCAGGAAATCGGCCGCCGCCTCGCCGACGGCCTGACCAGCCGCTTCGTGCTGCGCAGTCTCCGGGCCAGCGAGGGACGGCTGGCCGAGGCGCAGCGCGTGGCGCACGTCGGCCATTGGAATCGCGATCTGGTCACCGGCCAGGTGACCCTGTCTTCGGAGTCGATGCGCATCTTCGGCATCAAGTTCCACCAGCGCGATCTCGCCGGCTGGGATGCGCAGTGGCGCTCGGTCGTTCACCCCGAGGACCGGCACCGTGCCGCCGACGCCCTGGTTGAAGCGCAGCGAGGCGGCGCGCGCTACGACGTCGAGTACCGCGTCGTTCACGCCGACGGCCAGGTGCGGATCATCCACAGCCAGGGCGACGTCACCCACAGCGCCGCCGGCGTGCCGCGCCGGATCTTCGGCACCATGCAGGACATCACCGACTTCCGGCACGCCGAGGCGGAGTTGCGGGCCAGTGAAGGACGTTTCCGCACCTTCGTGGATCACGCGACCGACGCGTTCTTCCTGCACGGCAGCGGCGGCACCATCATGGACGTGAATCGTCAGGCGTGCGACAGCCTTGGCTACACGCGCGAAGAGCTGGTGGGAATGAGCCCGGCGGAGATCGATGTCGAGACCGACTTCCACGGTCAGCTGGCCTCCCGGCTCGAGAAACTCGGGAAAGGCGGGGTGGTCGCGTTCGACTCGCGGCATCGTCGCAAGGACGGCTCCACCTTCCCGGTCGAGGTTCGCCTGCGCCCGTTCGCACAGGATGGCAAGCAGTTCGCCGTCGCCCTGGTGCGCGACATCACCCAGCGCAAGGCCAACGAGCGGGCGCTGATCGAGAGCCACAGCCTGCTCCACGCCGTGGTCGAGGGCACGACCGGGGCGGTCTTCGTGAAGGATCTCGCGGGCCGTTACCTGATGATCAACTCGGCCGGTGCGCGGCTGTTCGGCCTGACGGTCCAAGACGTGATCGGCCGCGGCGACCACGATCTCTTCCCTCCGGCCGTCGCCGACGAGATGGTGGAGCACGATCGTCAGGTGCTCACGTCCGGTGAGCCGCGGACGATCGAGGAGACGGCGACGATGCACGGCGTGACCCGGACCTACCTGACCACGCGCGGCGTCTACCGCGACGCGCAGAACGAGGTCATCGGTCTGGTCGGCTTCTCGGGCGACATCACCGAGCTGAAGCGCCTCGAGCAGCAGTTCCGGCAGGCGCAGAAGATGGAGGCGGTCGGGCAGCTGGCCGGCGGCGTCGCTCACGACTTCAACAACCTGCTGACCGCGATCATCGGCTTCGGCGAGATGGCGTTCAACAGCCTCGACCCCGACGATCCCAACCGCGAGCTGATCACGGAGATTCGCCGCGCGGGCCAGCGTGCCGCCAACCTCACGCGCCAGCTGCTGGCCTTCAGCCGCAAGCAGGTGCTGCGGCCCGAGGTCGTGAGCCTCAATACGCTGCTCACCGACGTGCTCAAACTGCTGCAGCGTCTGATCAGCGAAGACATCGAGGTGGTGCTGTCGCCGGACGAGACGCTGGGCCTGGCCAAGATCGACGTCGGCCAGTTCGAGCAGGCCGTCATCAACCTGGCCGTCAACGCCCGCGACGCGATGCCGCAGGGCGGGCGCCTGTCGATCGAGACGCGCAACGTGGAGCTCGACGAAGCCTACGCCAGCCTGCGCGAGGACGTGGCCGCGGGCGCCTACGTGATGGTATCGGTGTCGGATAGCGGCCACGGCATGGACGAGGCCACGCGCGCCCGCATCTTCGAGCCGTTCTTCACCACCAAGCCCACGGGCGAGGGCACCGGTCTCGGGCTGGCGATGGTCTACGGCTTCGTGAAGCAGTCGGGCGGGCACGTCGAGGCCTACAGCGAGCCCGGCCACGGCACCACGTTCAGGATCTTCCTGCCGCGGGTGTTCGACGCCGTCGTCACGCCGCAGCCACCTGACGACGCGGCGACGATTCCGAAGGGCCACGAGACGGTGCTGCTGGTCGAGGACGAGGAAGCGGTGCGGACGCTCACCGGCCGCGTGCTGCGATCGGCCGGCTACACGGTGCTCGTGGCGCGCCATGGCGCCGAGGCCATCCGGATCGCGGGCGAGTACGAAGGCTCGATTCACCTGCTGGCCACCGACCTGGTGATGCCACGCATGAGCGGGCTCGAAGTGGCGAGTCAGCTGACGCAGTCGCGGCCCGCCATCCGCATCCTCCTGATGTCGGGCTATCCCAACGAGTCCGCGATGCGGCACGGCGTCCCGCCCGGCGCGGCGCTGCTGCAGAAGCCGTTCAACTCCATGGTCCTGGCGCGCGCGGTGCGCCAGGCGCTCGACGCGCACTGATGTGGCCGCGGGTCTTCAGACCCGCCTCAGGGTACGCTTGTTCCAGTGACCGCCATCGCCGTCGCAGCGGTTCTGGCCGGGGCCGTCGCCTCGGTCTCCGGCTTCGGCATCGGCAGCCTTCTGACACCGGTGCTGGTGTTGTCGCTGCCGATGCCGACGGCAGACGCGGTGGCCGTGCTCGCAGTTCCGCACGCACTGGCGACCGCGATCCGTTGGGTCCGGCTCCGGCGCGACGTGCATCGGCCGACGTTCCGCGAGTTCGGCGTCGCGAGCGCTGCGGGCGGGTTGGCGGGGGCTGCGCTTCAATCCCGGCTCTCGAGCCCGGTGTTGACCGTGGTGCTCGCGGCGCTGCTCGTGCTCGCCGGGACGACCGAGCTGCTGCGGCGACGCATACCGCTGCCTCGCACGCCCACATGGCGGCTCGCGGGCGGGGCGTTGTCCGGAATGTTCGGCGGCCTGGTCGGCAACCAGGGCGGCATCCGCGCCGCGGCGCTCCTGGGGTTTCAGCTGCGGCCGCGTGAGCTGGTCGCCACCGCCACGGCGTCGGCGCTCCTCGTCGACGCTGCTCGCGTCCCGATCTATTTCCTGTCGGCGGGCTCGGTGATCGCGGAATCGACCCGCCTGCTCGCCGTCATCGCCGCCGGGGTGACCGTCGGTACCTTCATCGGCGTGCCGCTGCTCGGACGGATTCAGGAATCGGTGTACCGCCGTCTCGTGGGTGCTCTGCTGATCGCGCTCGGCACCTGGCTCTTCGTGGCCGCGGGTCTTTAGACCCGCCTCAGCGAAGGCAGTTACCAGTGGCCGCGGGTCGTCAGGCCCGACTGTGTCACGCTACGCTCCCTGCGGCTCCCGCTCCGGTTTGTCGCGTTGTCATTCGAGGGACCAGTGCGCCTCATCCTCCACGATCTGACGCCTCTTCACTGGGCGGCCGGCGGCGCGGCGATTGCCGCGATTACGCTGGCTCTGCTCTTCGTCACCAACCGCCGTCTCGGCATCTCGGGCGGCTTCGAGGACCTGTGCAGCCTGGCACTGCCGAACGCCTACTTCCGCCGCGGCGCGGTGCGCTCGGCGCGGCCGTGGCGGTTGCCGTTCCTGGCCGGACTCGTACTTGGAGGCTTCCTCTCCGCCGTCCTGTCGGGCGGATGGACGCCGACGTGGTCGCTGGGCGCCTTCGCCACGGTCGTCGGCCTCGGCCACGCTGGCACCCTGGCCTGGATGTTCGTCGGCGGCCTGTTCATCGGCTTCGGCACGCGCCTCGCCAACGGCTGTACCAGCGGTCACGGCATCTTCGGGTTGTCGAATTTCGAGTGGCCGAGCCTGGTCTCGACGGCGTGCTTCATGGCCGGCGGGATCCTCACCACGCAGGCGATCCATCGACTGGGCGTGGCGTCGTGGCTGTCATGACCGCGCTCTACGTCGCGTTCGGCGCGGCCTTCGGATTTGTCCTGAGTCGCTCTGGCGCCGCCGACTATGGGCTCGTGCAGGGCATGTTCCTGTTCGAGGAGTTTCAGCTTTACGGCATCATGGCCACGGCCGTGCTGCTGACGGCGCCGGGGCTGTGGTGGATTCGGCGTCGCGGCCACACGGCTCTCGGGGAGCCGCTCAAGGTGGAGCTGAAGCCGATGACTCGCGGCACGGCGGTCGGCGGGTTGTTGTTCGGCGTCGGCTGGTCGATCACCGGCATGTGCCCCGGCCCGATCCTCGTCAACATCGGCGAGGGGAAGGTCTACGCTCTTGCGGCGCTGGCCGGCGCACTGGTCGGCGCCGGGCTGTTCGGGTCGTTGTACCCACGTCTACAGGGAATCTTCCGCCTTCCGCCGGTCGCGACCCCGCGCCCGTCGCGGTGATAACCTTTTTCCGGCCGGGTGGTCCTGCTGGATGAGAAGGAGATCGCCATGAAGACGCTGCTGCGTGCGCTGGTCGCGTTCCTCGCGCTGGCGGGCACCGCCCATGCCCAGAACCTGGCTGGCAACTGGCAGGGCGTGCTGCAGGCTGGCCGCGACCTGCGGCTGGTGATCACGATCGCCGCCGCCGACGCCGGCGGCCTGCGGGGAGTGATGTACAGCATCGACCAGACCCCCCAGGGCATTCCGGTGACCGTCACGCTGCAGGGTTCGACCGTGAGGATGGGGATGTCCGGTATCGGCGGCGCCTTCGAAGGCACGATGACGGCCGACGGCAACACCATCGCCGGGACGTTTACGCAAGGGGGGAAGCCCCTGCCGCTCTCGCTGCAGCGCGCCACACCCGACACCGCGTGGGCCATCCCGCAGCCGCCGCGGGCGATGGCGGCGGATGCGCCGGCGGTCTTCGAAGTCGCCACGATCAAGCCGAGCAACCCCAATCAGCCAGGCAAGCTGTTTACCGTGAAGGGGCGGCAGGTCATCACCATCAACACCACGCTCGCCGACCTGATCACGTTCGCCTACGAGCTGCACCCGAGGCAGATCACCGGGGGGCCGGATTGGGCCGCCAAAGAGAAGTACGACATCACCGGGCAGCCCGAAGCGCAGGGCACGCCGAGCATGGTGCAGTTGCGGGCGATGGTGCGGCAGTTGCTGACGGACCGCTTCAAGCTGGCCTTTCATCGCGACAAGCAGGAGCTGTCCGTCTACGCCATCGTCCTCGGGCCCAACGGGCACAAGCTGACGAAGAACGACACCAATCCCAACGGCCTGCCCGGTCTGCTCTTCCGCGGCCTCGGCGTCCTGCCCGCATCGAACGCCACCATTGCCGATCTGGCCGGGGTGATGCAGACCGCGGTCCTGGATCGGCCGGTGGTGGACCGCACCGGCCTGCCTGGCCGCTACGATTTCACGCTGCGGTGGACGCCCGACGAGTCGCAGTTCGCGGGGCTGGGCGTGCAGGTGCCGCCGCCGTCCAACGATCCGAACGCGCCTCCGGGGCTGTTCACCGCGATCCAGGAACAGCTCGGGCTGAAGCTGGATGCCACGCGAGCGCCGGTGGAAGTGGTCGTGATCGATCGCGTCGAGAAACCGTCCGAGAACTGACGTAGTGCGGGGCTTCAGCCCCGCTCCGCGCGCCCGGGGTCTGAAGATCCCAGGACCTGCGACGACGCAGGGCGTGGCTTCAGCCCCGCCTCCGCGCGTCCGGGTCTGAAAATCCCAGAGACCTCCGACGACGTAGGGCGGAGCTTCAGCCCCGCCTCCGCGCGCCCGGGGTCTGAAGATCCCAGGACCTACGACGACGTAGGGCTGGGCTTCAGCCCCGCCTCCGCGCCACGGCGCGAATCGGGAGGCGTGAGTGTTCCCGGCGCCGCGGCTCGACGCGCCGAAGACCGCTCCGAGGGCGTGCAACCGCTGGCCGCGGGAATCGGGCCGCTCTCGCGTCCCTCAA
>Ga0157380_10000829_pt1 | contig 19314 bp, 16 predicted proteins | sample S35metaG_FD_119757 | JGI IMG/M metagenome (GOLD analysis project Ga0157380, IMG submission 119757) | Switchgrass rhizosphere microbial communities from Kellogg Biological Station, Michigan, USA - S3-5 metaG | ecosystem: Host-associated > Plants > Roots > Rhizosphere > Soil | place: USA...
GACCTCGACCTCGCGCACGTCGTGACCGCGCTCGAGCACCACCTTGCGGTCGTAGGCGAACGCGAGCTCGAGCGCGGGGGAGAGCGCCTCGCGCGTCTTCACCTTGCTCACCGCGACGCTCGATCCCAGGTTCGCGGGCTTCACGAACAGCGGCAGCCCGAGCTCGTCGGCGGCCCTGGCTTCGAGCGCGGGATCGCGACGCCGGAGCACGCGGTGCTCCACCTGCGGCAGCCCGGCCTGCGCGAAGAGCGACTTCATGATCGCCTTGTCCATCGAGGCGGCGGAGCCGAGCACGCCCGCTCCCACGTACGGCACCGAGGCGAGCTCGAACAGCCCCTGCACCGTGCCGTCCTCGCCGTACGTCCCGTGCAGCACCGGAAAGAAGACGTCGGGCCGTGCGAGCTCGCGCGCGTCGGCGAGCCGGCGCAGCCGCCCGCCGTCTTCCGGCGACGGCGCGAGGAACACGGGCTCTCCGCCCTCGGGCCCAGGCAAGGCGCCGGCCTGCAGGTGCCAGCCGCCCGACTTGTCGACGAACAGCGGGAGCACGTCGTGGCGCTCCCTGAGCCCCTCGGCCACGGAGCGGGCCGAGCGCAGGCTCACCTCGTGCTCTCCGGAGCGGCCTCCGAACACGAGCGCCACCTTGAGCCGCGCGTTCACGAGCAGAGTCTATACTCGCTTCCCCCCATGCCCGGCTTCGCGTTCACGGTCGAGGCGCGCGACGGGCGCGCTCGCGCGGGGCGGCTCGTGACGCCGCACGGCGAGGTCGCGACGCCCGTCTTCATGCCCGTCGGCACGGCGGCCGCCGTGAAGGCCGTGCTGCACCGCGACCTCGCCGAGATCGGCGCCCGCATCCTGCTCGCGAACACCTATCACCTGATGCTGCGGCCGGGCGACGCGCTCGTGGCGAGCCTGGGCGGCCTGCACGGCTTCACGGGCTGGAGCGGGCCGTTCCTCACCGACAGCGGCGGCTACCAGGTGTTCTCGCTCGCTGCGCTCAGGAAGCTGGACGAGGAGGGCGTGCGCTTCCAGAGCCACATCGACGGCAGCGAGCACCTGCTCTCGCCCGAGCGCTCGATCGCGGTCCAGCAGAACCTGGGCGCCGACATCGCGATGGCGTTCGACGAGTGCCCGCCCGGCGACGCAGCCCGCGACGTGGTCGAGGCGGCCACCGCGCGCACGACGCGCTGGGCCCGGCGCAGCAGGGACGCCCACACCCGCGCCGACCAGTGGCTGTTCGGCATCGTGCAGGGCGGGGTCCACCTGGACCTGCGCGCCGAGAGCGCCCGGGCGCTCGTCGAGCTCGACTTCCCCGGCTACGCGGTGGGCGGGCTCGCGGTGGGGGAGCCCAAGCCCGGGCGCGACCGCGTGCTCGAGGAGATCGACGCGCTGCTGCCGGCCGACCGACCCCGCTACCTGATGGGAGTGGGGACGCCCGAGGACCTGATCGACGGCGTCGCCCGCGGCATCGACATGTTCGACTGCGTGCTGCCGACCCGCAACGCCAGGAACGGCCAGCTCTTCACGCGCCACGGCCGCATCGCGATCCGGAACGCCCGCTACCGCGACGACCCGCGCCCGCCCGATCCCGACTGCCGCTGCCACACCTGCCGCACGGCGAGCCGCGCCTACCTGCGCCACCTGCACCTCGCCGGGGAGATGACGGCGGCGACCCTGATGAGCCTGCACAACCTCTTCTTCTACCTTGACATGATGGAAGGGCTACGGCAGAGTATCCGTTTGTGTCGCTTCGAGAGCTGGCGCGGGGAGACCCTGCGCCGCCTGGGAGCAGCCGATCAGGACGGGTCGTAGCGCGACGGTCCTCGTGATCTCCCGCCCTAGACCCTGAGAAGCGAGAGAACCCGGAAAGAGCCTTTCGCGCTACAAAGCGAGAGACCCGCATGGCCGATTCGATATCTTTGCTCGCGCTGACCGGGCCCGCCCGGCCGGGCGAGCCCCACCCGCTCGCCAGCCTCGTCATGATGGGGCTGATCTTCGCGATCTTCTATTTCGTGCTGATCCTGCCGATGCGCCGCAAGCAGGGCAAGCTCGAGCAGCTCGTGAAGACCCTGAAGAGCGGCGACCGCGTCGTGCTGAGCTCCGGGATCTTCGGCACGATCGTCGGCATCGAGGACGATGCCTTCCTCGTCCGCGTGGACGACAAGACCAGGATCAAGGTCCTGAAGAGCGCCGTGGCCGGCCTGCAGGCGTCCGGGACCGAGAAGACGGAGAAGTGATGCCTCCCGCCCTGCAAAACCCGCTCACCTTGTGGCTGCTGTTGACCGCGGCGCTCGCCGGACTCGCCTACGCGTTCGTGCGCCAGGAGCTGCGCTGGCGCGCGATCGTCTACGGCTCGGTGCTGATCGCCTGCGGCGTCGCCGTCTGGCCCCCCTACGAGCGCGAGGGCGAGCCCGGGAAGATCCACCTCGGCCTCGACCTGCGCGGCGGGATCCACCTCGTGCTGCAGGTGGTGGTCGACGACGCGCTCAATGCCACCACCGACGACGCCGTCACCACGGCGCGCGACCAGGCGGGCCGCAAGGGCATCCAGATCGGGCCGGTCGCGCGCGTCTCGCCCACCGCGTTCACGGTCGAGGGCGTCGAGCCGGCGCGCGTCAAGGACATGCGCGACCTGCTGCGCGACTTCTTCCGCACCGGCTGGGAGGTGAAGGAGGCGGGCGAGGGCAAGTTCACGGTCGAGATGACCGACCTCTACCAGCGCCAGCTGCGGACCCAGACGGTGCAGGAGGCGATCCGCACGCTCGAGCGCCGCGTCAACGTGCTGGGCGTCGCCGAGCCGGTGATCGCGGCGCAGGGCGCGCGTGGCGACCAGATCCTGATCCAGCTGCCGGGCGTCACCGACGTCGAACAGGCCAAGCGCATCATCAAGACCACCGCGCAGCTGTCGCTGAAGCTCGTGGAGACCTCCGCCGCCAGCCAGGAGACGCTGCTCACGGGGACGGGCGGCAAGGTGCCGGACAACCAGGAAGTGCTCTCGGGCCCCGGCTCGACGCCGGGCGAGCCGGTCTACTACCTGCTGCGCAAGGAGGCGCTCATCACCGGGCGCGACCTCAAGAGCGCGCGCGTCGGCGTCGACGAGAACAACCGCCCGCAGATCAACTTCTCGCTGAACGCCACCGCCACCGACAAGTTCTCGCGCGAGACCGCCCGCAACATCAAGCGCCAGCTCGCGATCGTGCTCGACGGCACCGTCTACTCGGCCCCGGTGATCGAGAGCAAGCTCGGCTCCGACAACCGCATCACCGGCCGCTTCAGCACGCAGGAGGCCGACGAGCTGTCGAAGATCCTGAAGGCCGGCGCGCTGCCGGCGTCGCTCAAGTACCTGCAGGAGCTGACGGTCGGCGCCTCGCTCGGCCGCGACTCGATCCGCGACGGCGTGCGCGCCTCGGTCGCCGCGATGGCCTTCATCACCATCTTCATGCTGGTCTACTACCGGCTCTCGGGCCTGAACGCGATCGTCGCCCTCACGGCCAACCTGCTGATCGTGCTGGCGGCGATGGCGCACTTCGGCGCGACGCTCACGCTGCCCGGCATCGCCGGCATCATCCTGACGGTCGGCGTCGGGGTCGACACCAACGTGCTGGTGTTCGAGCGCATCCGCGAGGAGCTGCGCCACGGCAAGACCGTGCGCGCCGCGGTCGCGAACGGCTTCGACCGCGTCTGGATCACGATCCTCGACACCCACGCGACCGCGCTGATCGCGGCCGCGTTCCTGTTCCAGTTCGGCACGGGGCCGATCAAGGGCTTCGCCGTCACGCTCGTGATCGGGCTGATCGCCAACGTGTTCGCGTCGTACTTCGTCAGCAAGTTCCTCTTCGAGTGGGTGCTCGGCGGGCGCCACTACGAGAAGCTGAGCATCTAGGGGCGCGACATGGAGATCATCAAGAACCCGCAGATCGACTTCCTCGGCAAGGCGAAGTACTTCGTCGCGCTCTCCGCGCTGCTGATCGCCGGCGGCATCTTCTGGATCGCCACGGGCCACCTGCACTACGGCGTCGAGTTCTCGGGCGGCACGCAGCTGATCGCGCAGTTCAAGGACACGCCCGACGTCGACAAGATCCGCGACGCCGTCGCCAAGGTCTCACCGGGGGCGGTGATCCAGACCTACGGCGACGCCAAGACGAACAAGGTGCTGGTGCGCATCGCGCAGGAGTCCTCCGAGAGCGACCTCGACGCGACGGCGCGCGCGGTGCGCGCGACGCTCGCCTCCGACTACGCCCAGAACCCGGTGCTCGAGTCGTCGTCCGAGATCGTCGGGCCCGTGGTGGGCGCCGAGCTGCGGCAGAAGGCGGTCCTGCTCACCGTGCTCGGGCTCCTGTTCCAGCTGATCTACATCGCCTGGCGCTTCAAGGGCGGGATCTGGGGCACGGGCGCGACGCTCGCGGCGTTCCACGACGTGCTGGTGTGCCTGGCGTTCCTCGCCTTCTTCAAGTTCGAGATCACGCTCAACGTGATCGCGGCGCTGCTCACGCTCGTCGGCTACAGCGTCAACGACACGATCGTCATCTTCGACCGCGTGCGCGAGAACATGCTGCACCGGCGCAAGGAGCCGATGGCGAAGCTGCTGAACGACTCGCTCAACCAGACGCTCACGCGCACGCTGATCTCGAACGGCACCACCTTCCTGGCGGTGCTGGGCCTGTTCCTGTTCGGCGGCGAGGTGCTGCGCGGGTTCGGCTTCGCCATGGTGGTGGGCATCGTCGTCGGCACCTACTCGACGCTCTTCATCGCCGTGCCGATGGTCGACTGGTGGTACTCGAGGGGCGGCAGCAGCGGCGGCAGCAGCGGAAAGGTCGTGCGCGCGGCCTGAGCAGGGGTTTCACCTTCTTTCACCCGGAAGGTGAGGAACCTCACCCCGCGAGGCGGCGCCCAAGCCTCTCGGGAAAGAGAGCGGATGTAATATGGCGATGATGGGCGCCCCTGCCGAAAGGCACGTTGAGCCGCCGCCGCTCGTCGAGCCTCCGCCCCGGCGTTTCCTCGGAGCCATCGACGAGGACAACCTCTTCGCCACGGCGCTCGCGGTCTCCGATGCCGGCCCCCAGACACGCTGGGAGCGGCTCAAGAAGCGGCTGTCGTTCTCGGTCGGCGTGCACGTCGCCGTGCTGCTCCTCATCATCTTGGTTCCGCTCTTCCTGCCCGAGCCGCTGCCCGAGCAGGGCGACCGGCGCGTGGTGTTCTTCGACCCGCCGCCGCCCCCGCCTCCGCCGATGCAGAAAGGCAGCTCGGTCCGCGAGCAGGTGAAGCCGGAGCCGGCCAAGAAGGTGGTCGACACGCCGAAGCCGGAGTTCACGGCGCCGATCGAGCAGCAGCCGGTCGAGAAGCCGCTCGAGCCGGAGACCGGAGTCAAGCCCGAGGACCAGTTCGGCAGCGAGACCGGCAGCGACCTCGGCGATGCGCTCGGCATGGAGGGCGGCGTCGAAGGCGGACAGGTGGGCGGCGTGCCGGGCGGCGTGCTCGGCGGCATGCTCGGCGGGACGGGGACCGGCCCCGTCATGGACTACGACACGCCGCCGCGGCCGATCAAGTCCCCGCGGCCGCAGTACCCGCAGGAAGCGTTCATCAAGAAGATCGAAGGCACGGTGCTGGTCGAGATCCTGATCGACGCCCAGGGCAACGTGTCCCGAGCGAAGGTGGTGCAGTCGGTGCCGCTGCTCGACGCGGCGGCGCTCCAGACGGTCTACCAGTGGAAGTTCATGCCGGCGGTCAAGCACGGCCGGCCGGTCCCGACCCTGGCCCACATCCCGGTCGCCTTCCGGATTTACTGACTTTCCAGGTGCGCTGCGGCGTCCCCCCAGCCCATCAAATCCAGGGAACCGGGTAGGCGGAGGCGGTGTCCAAGTCACAGCTCGCCTGTGCGTCTCCGGAGCCCCTCGGTCCGGAAAGCCTAGCGGGATCAAAGCCTTGACACCTCCGGGAAGCGGGGACTAGAATCCGCGTCTCTTGCCCGAAAGGGCGGGTTTTCAAGGCAAAATGTAAGAGGTCGGCCAATGGAGAAGAGGCTTTTCGAGGACCTCATCGACTCGGGCAAGGGCGATCACAGCACCCAGCAGTCCAAGACCATCCCGGTCTCCCTCGCCCTCCACATGGTGATTGCGGCGGTGATCATCATCGTGCCGCTACTGTCGGCCGACCAGCTGCCGGATCCAGCCTCCGCGGTGAAGGCCTTCTTCGTCGAGCCGATGGCGGCCCCGGCCCCGCCGCCGCCACCCCCGCCTCCCGCAGCTCGCCCGGTGGCGCCGAAGGTGATCCCGAAGCCGGTGGTCGAGAACCAGTTCGTCGCGCCCGTCGAGGTCCCCGAGGAGATCCATCCCGAGGAGAGCATCGACATGGGCGTCGAGGGCGGAGCGGGCGGCGTCGAAGGCGGCGTCCCTGGCGGAGTCGTGGGCGGCATCGTCGGGGGGCTCCCCGACGCCCCGCCGCCTCCGACCCAGGCCGTCCGCGTCGGCGGCCAGATCAAGGAGCCGAAGAAGCTCAAGAACGTCCCGCCCGTCTACCCCGACATCGCCAAGCAGGCGCGCGTCCAGGGCGTCGTGATCCTCGAGTGCACGATCTCGCCCCAGGGCAAGGTGACGGACGTGAAGGTGCTGCGCGGAATCCCGCTGCTCGACCAGGCGGCGACCGACGCGGTGAAACAGTGGGTCTACACGCCGACTCTCTTGAACGGCGTGCCGGTACCCGTCATCATGACGGTCACCGTCAACTTCAAGCTCTCCTAAGGCCTCGGCCGAAGAGCCCGTACTAGAGAAAGTCCAGGAGGACGCGATGCAGTTCGATCTCAGGACCATGGCCGAGCACATGGGCGGCGTTGCGTGGGCCGTCGTCATCGTGCTCTTCATCATGTCCATGTACTCGATCGCGGTGATGATCGAGCGCTTCTGGACCTTCCGCCAGGCGACGCTCCAGTCGCGCAAGTACGTGCCCGAAGTGGCGCGCTACATGAAGTCGAACAAGATCCACGAGGCGATCAACGTCTCCGACGGCAAGCAGTACAAGCTCAGCCACCTGGCGAAGGTGCTGAAGCCGGGCCTGCAGGAGTGGCAGTACCAGGTCGAGACGGGCGAGGTCGAGCGCGATCGCGACGCCGCGGTCGAGGCCGCCAAGCGCGCCATCCACCGCGCGACCGCCGTGAACCTCGCGGACCTGAAGCGCGGCCTCTCGGGCCTCGCCACGATCGGCGCGACGGCGCCCTTCGTGGGTCTCTTCGGGACCACGTTCGGCATCATCAACGCCTTCTCGGGCATGGCGCTCACAGGGTCGGGCGGCATCGCGGCCATCTCGGCCGGTATCGCCGAGGCGCTCATCACCACCGCGTTCGGTCTCTTCGTCGCGGTGCCGGCGGTGTGGGCCTTCAACTACTTCAACGGCAAGGTCGAGAACTTCAACGTCGAGATGGACAACGCCAGCTCGGAGCTGCTCGACCAGTTCATCAAGAAGGGCTAGCGCACCGCGGCGGACTGAAGGAGCCATCCCATGTCAATGGCAGTCGGCGGCAAGAAGGGCGGGCCGATGGCGGACATCAACGTCACGCCCATGGCCGACATCATGATCGTGCTCCTGATCATCTTCATGGTGATCACGCCGCTCCTGCAGAAGGGCGTCGACGTGGTGCTGCCGAAGGCGGGCAACACGAAGGAGCGCAAGGACGAGCCGAAGTCGATCGTGGTCGCAATCAAGAAGGATTCGACCACGTACCTGAGCGGCCAGAAGCTCGACAACCAGGCGGAGCTGCTGCCCAAGGTCAAGGAGAAGCTCCAGGACCTGCCCGAGGGCGCGCGCATGATCTACCTGAAGGCGGACGACGCGCTCGCCTACGCGGAGGTCATGAAGGTGATGGACCTGGTGCGCGAGGCGGGCGCCGAGGAAGTGGCGCTGATCGCCGAGCCGCGGGTGCAGGGGTAGCGCCATGACGACGCAGAGGCCCATGGACAAGGACGCTGTCCATCACCGGGAGATGGAGAAGAAGCGCCGTCTCGGGAAGACCGACGAGGTCCACCCCGAGAGCGGCGCGATGGCCGACATCAACATCACGCCGCTGATCGACGTGATGCTGGTGCTGCTGATCATCTTCATGGTGGTGACGCCGCTCGCCCAGCGCGGGCTCGACATCTCGCTGCCGCAGCCGCCGCCGCCCAACCAGCCCGAGCAGAAGACGCCGCCCAACCAGGTGGTGCTCGCGCTCGAAGAGGGCGCGATCACGGTCAACAAGAACCCCGTGACGATCGAGGACCTCGAGACCCGGCTGCGCGACATCTACCAGGCTCGCTCCGACAAGACGATCTTCGTGCGCGCCACCGGCACGGTGCCTTACGGACGCGTGGTGCAGGCGATGGACCTCGCCAAGGCCGCAGGCGTCGAGCGCATCGGCATCATCTCCGACAAGATGATCGAGGAAGCCGGCGGCACGGTCGGCGGCCAGCCCTAGATCCCGGTGGTCCGGGGGGGGGGGGATGCCGCGCCCCGGGGGTTCGGGGGGCGGGATGCCCCCCGATGAGCCAGTCCAGAGAGTCCGTTAGCTCTTCCTGATAGTCGCTGGCCTCCTGATCCGTCCCTCGTCATCTGCCATCTTTCGGATCGCCCCCTGCCCTGGGCGGACAGCCTCCCGCCGATGGCGACCCCGATTCCGGGGCGACAGCATCCGACTCAACTCGGGGCGCCCCGAGTTACGGAGAGTCTCGAGCAAGCGGGGAGCGGGCGGCTCGAGGATCTCGCAGACGCATGGACGAGAGAAGTCCGCGCGGCAGGCTCAATGAGCTCGCGAACCCGTGGACGCGAGAGGACCGACGGACGTTCGGGGACGTCCGAAGGAAGCCCTCGGACGTTCGGGACTGAGCTATCGGGGGGGCATCCCGCCCCCCCGTGCCCCCCGGAGCGTTACTTTCCCGGCTCGGGGGTGGCGGTCGCCTCGGGCGGAACGTCGGCGCCGGCTCCGGCCGCGCCGCCTGCCGCCGCCGCGGATTCCTTCCGCAGGTCCATCGCCTGCTTCTGGAACAGGACGGCCTGGTCGAGGTACTCCTTGCGCTTCTTGGGGTCGCGCGTCGCCTGCGCCTTGAGGCGGTAGAGCAGCCCCTTCGTGATGATCGCCTCCCAGTAGTCGGGCTTCATCGAAAGCGCCGTGTCGACCGCGGCGATGCCCTTGTCGGCGAACTCGTCCTTCTCCTTGTCGCCGACCAGCGGGTCGCGGTAGGCCTTGTCCCAGTAGAACATCGCGAGCTTGTAGTAGCCGCTCGGGTCGGCGGCGTCGAGCTTGGCGCACCTCTCGAGCGTCTCGATCGCGCTCGAGAACTTGGCGCGCCGCGCGCCCTTCGACTGGTTGTCGACGAAGACCGCGCCCTGCTCGTCCCAGAGCGGCTTGTTGTAGAAGGCCGCGAGCGCCCCGCACGCCTTGGCGTCGTTCGGGTTCTGCTCCGTGACCTTCACGTAGGTCTGCTCCGCCTCCTGCACGCGGCTGAACTTCTCGTAGAGGTTCGCCATCGCGTAGAGGTTCTTGGCGTCGTCCGGGTTGTCCTTGACCAGCTGCTCGGCGAAGCCGAGCGCCTTCTCGTAGTTCGTGAGCGGCGGGTCCGAGTACATCGCCGTGAGCGCTCCCAGCGTGTTGATGCGGAGCGCCTTGAGGTTGGTGGTGTCGGCCTTGTTGACCTCCAGCGACTTCTCGTAGTGGGCGACCGCCTGGTCGAGGTGCTGCTTGTTCTCGTCGCCCTCCTTGTTCGGCCGGTAGAGCGACTGGTGGGAGCTTCCCAGGTAGAAGTGCGCTTCCGCGAAGCCCGGCTCGAGCTCGACGGCCCGCTCGTAGAACGGGATCGACTGCCGGTAGTTCTCCTCCTTGTAGAGGCGGTTGCCGTCCTTGAAGGCGGCCTTCGCCCGCACCATGTCGCAGCCCGCGCCGGCCACGACGACGGGCACGAGGGCGACGAGCAGGGGGATTCTCATTCGGGTTCTCATCGGCCGTCTCCCGGGAAAGTCGTTGAATACAAAGAGGCTCGGAGGGATCGGATTATAGGCACGCACTCGGAGGCGAGTCAAGGAAAGCAGCCTTCATTTGACCGGTTTTCCCCTCGTACCTAGACTCCACGAAAGGCCATGATTCGCTTCGAAGACATCCAGGAGACGGTCGAGAAGCACCACCCGGACGCCGATCTCGAGATCCTCCGCAAGGCTTACATCTTTTCGGCGGTCGAGCACAAGGGGCAGGTGCGCGCCTCGGGGGAGCCCTACCTCGTTCACCCGCTCGAGGTCGCCGCGATCCTGGCCGAGATGCGGATGGACCCGATCTGCGTCGCGGTCGGCCTGCTGCACGACGTGCTCGAGGACACGCTCACGACACCCGAGAGGCTGCAGCAGTACTTCGGCTCGGACGTGCTCCACATCGTGGAGGGCGTCACCAAGATCTCGCAGATCCCGTTCGCCACCAGCGAGGAGCGCCAGGCCGAGACCTACCGCAAGATGCTGCTGGCGATGGTCGACGACATCCGGGTGATCCTGGTGAAGCTGGCCGACCGCCTCCACAACATGCGCACGCTACAGCACCTGCCGGAGGACCGCCAGAAGCGGATCGCGCGCGAGACGCTCGACATCTACGCGCCGATCGCGGGCCGCCTCGGCATGGCCAAGATCAAGAACGAGCTCGAGGACCTCGCCTTCCGCTACATCGACAAGCCGGCCTACGACGCGCTCGCGCAGCAGGTCGAAGACCGCCGCAAGCAGTCGGCCGCCTTCATCGAGAAGATCCGCGGGGTGGTCGACCAGAACCTGCGCGCGGCGGGGATCGAAGCGCAGATCGAGGGCCGCATCAAGCGCCTGCACTCGATCCAGCAGAAGCTCCGCCGCCAGCGCATCGACCTCGACCAGGTCTACGATTTCGTCGCGCTCCGGATCCTGGTGGGCAGCGTCGCCGACTGCTACGCGGCGCTCGGCGTGCTCCACAACACCTGGCGCCCGGTGCCGGGGCGGATCAAGGACTTCATCGCGATGCCGCGCCCGAACGGCTACCAGTCGCTCCACACCTCGGTGATCTCGGAGGACGGCCACCCGTTCGAGGTGCAGATCCGCACCCAGGAGATGCACCGGATCGCCGAGGAGGGCATCGCCGCGCACTGGAAGTACAAGGAGGGCCGCACCGGCGTCGACAAGGACGACCACGCCTTCTCCTGGCTGCGCCAGCTGCTCGAGTGGCAGCAGGAGGTCAAGGACCCGCACGAGTTCCTGAACTCGCTGAAGCTCGACCTCTATCCCGAGGAGGTCTACTGCTTCACGCCGCGGGGCGAGGTCAAGATGCTGCCGCGCGGCGCCTCGCCGATCGACTTCGCGTACGCGATCCACACCGAGGTCGGCCACCAGTGCGTGGGCGCGCGCGTCAACGGCAAGATGGTGCCGCTGCGCTACAAGCTGAAGAACGGCGACATCATCGAGATCCTGACCTCGCCGGGCCACAAGCCGAGCCGCGACTGGCTGAGCTTCACGGTCACGAACAAGGCGAAGGCCAAGATCCGCCACTACCTGAACACGACCGAGAAGCAGCAGGCGCTCGAGATCGGCAGGAAGCACCTGGAGCGTGAGCTGCGGCGCTACGACCTCTCGCTCAAGAAGGTGCTCGCGGAGCCGACGCCGCTCGAGACGCTGGCGCAGGAGCTCGGCGCGGGCACGCGGATCGACGACCTGTTCGTCGCGATCGGCTACGGCAAGGTCTCGGTGCGCCAGGTGCTGGCGAAGCTCTTGCCGCCCGAGAAGCTCACCGAGCCGGCCCCCACCGCCAAGCCGCTGGCGGTGGTCGACGCCGTGAAGCGGCTGCTGCGGGGCGACGACCGCATCAAGGTGAAGGGCACCGACGACCTCCTGGTCTACCGCGCCAAGTGTTGCAACCCGATCATGGGCGAGCCGATCGTCGGCTACATCACGCGCGGCAAGGGCGTCTCGGTGCACTCGCTCACCTGTCCGAACGTGACCAACCTGGTGTACGACCCCGAGCGACGGATCGCGGTCGAGTGGGAGTCGGGGGCGGAGGGCGGCTACGAGGTGCGGCTCGCGGTGGGGCTGCAGGACCGCCCCGGCGCGCTCGCGGCGGTGACGGCCGCGCTCGCCGCGGTCAAGACCGACGTGCGCGACGCGCAGGTGCGCACCTTCGACGACAAGACCGCCTCGATCGAGCTCACGGTGAGGATCAGCGACAAGAAGCACCTCGACCGCGTGCTGAAGTCGGTGCGCGGCGTCTCGGGCGTGATCGACGTCGCGCGGCACAGCGTCCCGCGCTGAGCGCGCTCGTTTGCGCGCGGCCGCCGAAAGCGGATAGGCTGGAATCTTCCCGCACAGGAGGTCTCCCGCCGTGCCCTTCAAGTACGTATCTTCGCCCGAGGCGCCCCAGCCGATCGGGCCCTACTCGCAGGGGGTCATCTCGGGAGGCCTGCTGTTCTGCTCGGGGCAGATCGCACTCCACCCGGAGACCGGCGAGCTCGTCGAGGGCGACGTGGCGGTGCAGACCGACCGCGTGCTGCAGAACCTGATCGGCGTGCTGCACGCGGCGAAGATGGGCCCCGAGAACGTGGTGAAGGCCACGGTCTATCTGGCCGACATGGCCGACTTCGCGAAGATGAACGAGGTCTACGCGAAGTACCTGGGGACGAAGCCGCCGGCCCGCACCACGATCGCCGCGGCCGGCCTGCCGCGCGGCGTCAAGGTCGAGATCGACGTCATCGCGGCGTACTAAGCCGCGGCTGACTTCGACTTCGCGGGGGCCGGCTTCACGACCTTGCCGGAGCGCAGGCAGCGGGTGCAGACCTTGACCCGCGCGTGGGCCCCCTTGCCGACGACCGCCCGCACCGACTGCAGGTTGGGATTGAAGCGCCGGTGGGTCACGTTGTGGGCGTGGCTGACCCGATTGCCGAACTGCGGGCCCTTGCCGCAGATGTCACACCGCTGAGCCATGACGAGACGACCTCCCTCGGGGCCCGATTCCGGCCCAGGACGCAAAACTCGATTCTAGGGGAGGGACCTCTCGAGCGTCAAGGCGGCCCTCGGCGGCGGCTGTCCGGCCGGGTGGGCGGGGTGGGGCATGCTATAGTCGCGAGGCCGAAAACCATGGTCCAGTTCAACTTCAGCGAAAGGACCATCAAGGCCAAAGTCGTCTACTACGGGCCGCCGCAGTCCGGGAAGACCACCAACCTCGAGCAGATTCACAGGATCAGCGACCCCGAGGGCGCCAACCGGCTGATCTCGCTGAACACCGCGCAGGACCGCACGCTCTTCTTCGACCTGCTGCCCTTCAGCCTCGGCAGCGTCTCCGGCTACGACTTCAAGATCCAGCTCTACACGGTCCCGGGACAGGTCCAGTACAACGCGACCCGGCGCGTGGTGCTCGCCGGCGCCGACGCCGTCGTGTTCGTGGCCGACAGCCGCCGCCCGGCGGCCAAGGAGAACCAGGCGGCCTTCGAGAACATGAAGGTCAACCTGCTCGCGAACCGGCTGGTTCCCGAGAAGGTGCCGCTCGTCGTCCAGTACAACAAGCAGGACCTCGAGCCGCTGGTTCCGCGCGAGGAGCTCGACCGCACGCTCAACTTCTGGGGGCGCAAGGCGTTCCCGGCGGTGGCCGCGCGCGGCGAAGGGGTGATCGAGACCTTCGCCGCAGTCGTCCAGGAGATGCTCGCGGCGATCGCGGTCAAGTACAACCTGAAGGAGAAGGGCCTCGATCCCGAGTCGGTGCCCGAGATCGTGGCGCAGGCGTTCGCCGAGATCGTGAGGAAGGCTCCGCCGCGGCCCGCTTCGGGGCCGGCGCCGCAGGCGCCCAAGGTCGTGATCTCCGAGCCGCAGGGCGTCGAGCCTGCGTATCCCGGCCAGGTCGGGCCCGAGGTGAACCCCGTCTCCGAAGAGCTGCTGAACCGCGCGATCCGCTCGAACGTCGAGCTCGCGCAGACGCTCAGCCAGCTGGTGCGCGAGGTCCACGAGGGGCTCGGCGTGATCCAGGTCCAGTCGAGCCGGCTCGCCGCCTCGACCGACGACGCCCACCGCGCGTCGCTCGTGGCCGCGATCGAGCACCAGGTGAAGCGGATGCAGCAGATGCTGCGCGAGACCGGCCAGCCGGCGGGCTCGCGCGCGCCCGGGCCTCCGCAGACGCCGCCCACGCCGCCGCGCGGGGTCTCGGCGCCCGCTCCGCCGCCGCGCCCGAGCCAGGGCCCCGCGCCGCCGCTGCCGTTCCCGTCGCCCGCGCGTCCCGCGCCGGCTTCGGAAGCGCCGGCCGCGCGCGCCGCGGCTCCGGCCGCCGCCGTCGCCGTCAATGCCTCGGCGCTCGACGGGCTCGTCGCGGAGATGGTCCAGCTGTCGCGTCCCGCGCTCGCGGCGCGCCCCGTCAGCGTGGAGCTGCGCATGGCGCCCGGCACGCCGCTGCCGCGCTGCTCGCCGATCGGCCTGAAGCGCTCGTTCGCCGCGCTCTTCCAGGGGCTCTCGGCGGTCGTGGCGCCGCAGTCGGCGATCGTGGTGCGCGCCGAGAAGAAGCCGGTGCTGTTCAAGGGCCGCGACGGCTCCCAGCAGACGCGCGACTTCCTGATGATCGCGGCGACGCACGCCGGCGGGCTCGCGGACGCCGACCAGCAGCGCGTGCTGCAGGGCGCCGACGGCGGGCCGCTCGGCGAGGCCCAGCGGCTGGTGCGGGAGATGGGCGGGTTCATCCGCTTCGCGCCGCTGCCCGGCGGCGCGCTCGAGACGCGTATCTTCCTGCCGGCGGGCTAGGCTTTCGCCGCGAGATCGAAGGCCTGGCCCATCGCCGGGACCTTCGCGAGGAAGCCGCGCTCGCGCGTGATGCGTCCGGCGAGCGCGTCGGCCGCTTCCGGCTCGCCGTGCGTGACGAAGATCGCCTGCGGCTTGCCCTTCACGCCGGACAGCCAGCGCAGCATCTCGCCGCCGTCGGCATGGCCCGAGAGGCCCTTCAGGTCGCGGATCTCGGCGAGGACCGGCAGCTCGCCCTTGTGGATCCGCACCGTGGAGGCGCCGTCGAGCAGCGCCCGGCCGAGGGTGCCCGCGGCCTGGTAGCCGGTGATCAAGAGCGTGTTCTCGGGCTTCGGCAGCCGCACCCGGCAGTGGTGGAGGATGCGGCCGCCGGACAGCATGCCGCTCGACGAGATGATCACGGCCGGCCCCTTGAGGTCGTTGAGCGCCTGCGACTCCGCGCGCGTCCTGGAAAGGTGCACCCACTTGCCGTGGAGCAGGCTCCTGCCCCCGATCGTGTTGAGGCTCACGCGGTGGGAATCGGGATACTGCGCGTAGATGCGGGTGGCGTCGATCGCCATCGGGCTGTCGACGTGGATCGGGAAGGGGCGCAGGCGGCCTTCCGTCACCAGCTGGTCCATCAGCAGGATCATCTGCTGCGCCCGGCCGACGGCGAAGGCCGGGATCAGCAGCACGCCGTTCCTGGCGAAGGTCCGCTTCAGCACGCCCTCGAGCTGCTCGAGCACCGTGATCTCGGGGTGCGTGCGGTTGCCGTAGGTGCTCTCGATCACGAGGTAGTCCGCGTCGGGCGCGAGCTCCGGGTCCTTGGTCAGCACGGCGCCGAAGCGGCCCACGTCGCCGCTGAAGACGATCCGCGTCCGCTGTCCCGCCTCCTGCAGCTCCACCTCGGCGGAGGCCGCGCCGAGCAGGTGGCCGGCCTCCCGATAGCTGAAGGACAGGGCGTCGTTCACCGCCTGGGCACGGCCGAGCGGCACGGTGCGGAAGAGCTTCATCGCCTCCTGGACGTCCGACGCGTCGAAGAGCGGCAGCGCCGGCGCGTGCTTGGTGAGTCCCTTGCGGTTCAGGTAGTCGGCGTCCTCTTCCTGCAGGTGCGCCGCGTCGAGCAGCAGGATCTCGGCGAGCTCGCGGGTCGGCGGCGTGCAGTAGATCGCGCCACGGAAGCCGAGCTTCACGAGCCGCGGCACGCGGCCGATGTGGTCGAGGTGGGTGTGGGTGAGCACGATCGCGTCGACCTTCGCGACCGGGAACTCGGGCTGGCTCCAGTTGCGCTGGCGCAGCGCCTTGTCGCCCTGGAACAGTCCCGAGTCGACCAGCACGAGCCGCCCGCCCGCCTCCAGCAGGTACTGCGACCCCGTCACCGTCCGCGCGGCGCCGAGGAAGGTCAGTCTGGCCATGGCGCTCGGGGCTCGCGCTACTGCGTCACGCCCTAGGCCACCAGCTTGCGCAGCACGGTCTGCAGGATGCCGCCGTTCCTGTAGTAGTTGATCTCGACCGGCGTGTCGAGCCGGGCGGTCACGACGAGCGAGGTGCTTGAGCCGTCGGGCCGCTCCAGCTCGACGGTCACGTCCTGGCGCGGCTTGAACTCGCCTGCGAGCCCGCGGATCGTGAGCGTCTCGCGCCCGCTCAGTCCTTTGGACTCGGCGCTCTCGCCAGGCTTGAACTGCAGCGGCAGGATCCCCATCCCGACCAGGTTCGAGCGGTGGATGCGCTCGTAGCTCTCGGCGATCACCGCGCGAACGCCCAGCAGCAGCGGGCCCTTGGCGGCCCAGTCGCGCGAGCTGCCGCTGCCGTACTCCTTGCCCGCGATCACCACGAGCGGCGTGCCCTCGGCCTTGTAGCGCTCGGCCGCGTCGAAGATGTCCATCTGCTCTCCCGACGGCATGTGGACGGTGACGCCGCCCTCGACACCCGGCACCATCGCGTTCTTGAGCCGGATGTTGGCGAAGGTGCCGCGCACCATGACGCGGTCGTTGCCGCGCCGCGAGCCGTAGGAGTTGAAGTCCTGCTTCGAAGCGCCGTGCTCGACCAGGTAGCGCCCGGCCGGTGACTTGAGCGCAATGTCGCCCGCGGGCGAGATGTGATCGGTCGTGACCGAGTCACCGAGCAGGGCGAGGACACGGGCGCCCACGATGTCGCGGCGCGGCGGCGGCTCCTTCGTGAGGCCCTGGAAGAAGGGCGGCTCCTGGATGTAGGTCGAGTCCTCGCGGAACTCGAAGAGGTCGCCGCCTTTGACCGGGATCGCGTTCCACTCCGGGTTGCCGTCGAACACGTTGCCGTAGCTCGACTGGAACATCGACGCGCCGACCGTGGCCTCGATCTCGGCGATCTCCTTCTGCGTCGGCCAGATGTCCGCGAGCTTCAGCGAGGCACCGTCGACGGCCTGGCCGATCGGCTCGGTCGCGAGGTCGATGTCGGTCGTGCCGGCGAGCGCGTAGGCCACGACCAGCGGGGGCGAGGCGAGGTAGTTCGCCTTCACGTCGGGGTTCACGCGGCCCTCGAAGTTGCGGTTGCCCGAGAGCACCGCCGCGGCCACCAGCTTGCCGTCGTTCACCGCCTTCGACACCGCGGGCGGCAGCGGGCCGCTGTTGCCGATGCAGGTGGTGCAGCCGTAGCCGACCACGTGGAAGCCGAGCGCCTCGAGATCGGGCAGCAGGCCCGAGTGGCGCAGGTACTCGGTCACCACCTTCGAGCCGGGCGCGAGGCTGGTCTTGACGTGCGGCGGCACGCGCAGCCCGCGCCGCACGGCCTTCCGCGCGAGCAGGCCCGCGCCGATCATCACCGACGGGTTCGAGGTGTTGGTGCAGCTCGTGATCGCGGCGATCACCACCGCGCCGTGCCTGAGCTCGGTCGGCTTGCCGTCGACCTGGAGCGGGACCGAGCGCTCCGTCTCGGCCGGCGCGAGGCCGAAGCCGCGGTCCTTGACCGGCGCCGTGAGCGCCGCGCGGAACGCGCTCTTCATCTGGCCGAGCGGCACGCGGTCCTGCGGCCGCTTCGGGCCCGCGAGGCTCGGCTCGACGCTCGCGAGGTCGAGCGCGAGCGTGTCGCTGAACACCGGGTCGGGCGTCGCCGCGGTTCGGAAGAGCCCCTGCTCCTTCGCGTAGCGCTCGACGAGCGTCACCTCGCTCGCGCTGCGGCCGGTCTTGCGCAGGTAGCCGAGCGTCTCGTCGTCGATCGGGAAGAAGCCGCAGGTGGCGCCGTACTCGGGCGCCATGTTGGCGATCGTGGCGCGGTCGGCGAGGCTCATCTCGGCGAGGCCCGGGCCGTAGAACTCCACGAACTTCTCGACGACACCCTTCTTCCGGAGCATCTGCGTGACCGTCAGCACCAGGTCGGTCGCCGTCACGCCCTCGCGCAGCTTGCCCGCGAGCCGGAAGCCGACGACCTGCGGCGTGACCATGTAGAGCGGCTGGCCGAGCATCGCCGCCTCGGCCTCGATCCCGCCGACGCCCCAGCCGAGCACGCCGAGCCCGTTGATCATCGTCGTGTGCGAGTCCGTTCCCACGAGCGTGTCGGGCATCGCCACCGACTCGGATCCCTCGCTCTTGAGCAGCACGCCCTTGGCGAGGAACTCCAGGTTCACCTGGTGCACGATCCCGGTCGCCGGCGGCACCACGCGGAACCCGGCGAAGGCCTGCTGGCCCCAGCGCAGGAACTCGTAGCGTTCGCGGTTGCGCTCGAACTCGATCGCGGCGTTCTTCTGGAGCGCGTCCTTCGTGCCGAACACGTCGACCTGCACCGAGTGGTCGACCACCAGGTCGACCGGCACCAGCGGGTTGATCCGCTTGGGGTCCGCGCCGAGGCGCTTCACTGCCGCGCGCATCGAGGCGAGGTCGACCACCGCCGGAACGCCGGTGAAGTCCTGCAGGATCACGCGCGCCGGCATGAAGGGCAGCTCGACGTCCTTGGGCTGCGGGGCGTTCCAGGCCGCGAGGTTCTTGACGTCGTCGGCCGACACCAGCTCGCCGTCGACGTTCCGCAGCACCGCCTCGAGCAGCACCTTGATCGAGAAGGGCAGCCGCGCGAGCCCGGGCGCCACGCCCGCCTTGTCGAGCGCGTCGAGCCGGTAGAGCACGGCCCGGCCGAAGCCCGTGTCGAGGGACGAGCGCGCGCCGAACACGTCGGTCTTCATGGAGTTCCTCGCTTCGGAGTGAGGCGCGCGCGGGTGCCTTGGCTCTCCGGCGGCCCGGCAGCAAGCTTATACCAGCCGGACGCGGCCCGAGACCGCCGGGCTCGTGGGGTCGCAGAAGCGCAGCCGCCGCGTCTGCGCCACGTTGATCCCGATGCGGCGCGTGACGGCGATCCTCGCGGGCGGCGTCCCCGCGCGGAGCGTCAGAGGCGCGTCGGGCTCGAATACGTGCCGGCCCGACAGGCGCGTGTCGATCCGCAGCGTGCGGCAGAGCCGGCCCGGCCCACTGAGCGAGCGCGCGTCGAGCCCGCTCCCGGGGAGCGGCTCGGCGCCGCGGATGAGGACGCAGCCGGGCGTGCCGGGCGCGTCGACGGCGATGTTGAGGCAGTGGTGCATGCCGTACACGAAGTAGACGTAGAGCGTGCCGGGAGGTCCGAAGAGCGGCTCGGTCCGCGGCGTCA
>Ga0157380_10000831_pt1 | contig 19299 bp, 19 predicted proteins | sample S35metaG_FD_119757 | JGI IMG/M metagenome (GOLD analysis project Ga0157380, IMG submission 119757) | Switchgrass rhizosphere microbial communities from Kellogg Biological Station, Michigan, USA - S3-5 metaG | ecosystem: Host-associated > Plants > Roots > Rhizosphere > Soil | place: USA...
AAAACCCCTTGTAACCATTGAGGATCACAAGGGGTTCTCGATATCAGACTGGTTTAGGAAACCGCTGCTCTATCCAACTGAGCTACGGGGGCGTGACTTATTTGTAGCGCACTTACCGGCGGATTGGAAGGGGCGACTGAGGCACTGTACCCAGGTTTGTCCGTGAAGCTTCTGTGCTGCCCCCCGAGGTTGGCATCGTTCGTGATTTTGTAGCGATCGGACACGCTACGAGTCTCGTGTCCGCTGATCTTCGTAGGGGCGAAGTGTGGAATCCATGGAGACCTCGCAAGGAGGCGTATTGTAGGGGCAAGGTGAAGAACCGTGCCAGGGCCTATGCGTGGCTGCCCTTCGGGATCATGCCGAGGGCTCGTCGGTTCCACTCGGCCAGTGTGACATTGACCTGGCGGACCCGCTGCTCGATGTGGGAGGGCGAGAGCCTCGCCCTGCTAGGGATGGATGGACTATTAGAGCTCAAATCAATTCAGATCCTTCATCAACCTGTTTATCATGTCGGAACTTTGTCTCTCGATCAACCCTTGTTGACAGCCTTGTTGACGGCACTTAATAACCGCTCTTGATCAATCGGTTTCGAGAGAAATTCCCTGACGCCTTGCTTAAACAGGACGCCTGGCTTGAACAGTCTCGTGGTACTCTCCAGCGTTGCTGCTCCACTCAAAACAATGATTGGACACGACGGAAAATCATAAAGAAAATTGGGAATCGCCTCTATCCCGCCCATCTTCGGCATATCGAGGTCGCAAATAATCGCGTCTACCGCGATTGGGGTTTCGCCCGACTTCAGTGCGTTGATTCCCGCTTCCCCATCCTCGGCTTCGATCACATCGTAGCCCGCCTTCGACAAGATGAGGCGCACGGATGTCCTCACATCCGCCTCATCGTCCACGACAAGCACTCTTCCTTTACTCATAGCCTCCATCCTCCTTTTCAAATTAGGTCCATATGAAAAACGGTTTCGGGGGCGTGATGGCTACGATACTGTAGGGATTGAGGAAAGTCTAGCCGGCAGAACACCCACAGCCTCCAACCTCCAAAGAAGACACAAGGATAATTCGGCTGGGATCGGGAAGATTGTGATTTACGTGACGTGGAACACGAGGTCAGCCATACCATCTCACAGCAGTTTCTCGACTCGATATGATGTGGCGCACGACCATTGATGGAGTGGCCGCGTCGCGGTAAGTAGATACGCCTGGCAGGCTCTATCGTACGACCGGCGTTTTCTCCGTTTGGGCAGCCAAGAGTTCCTTCTTTTTGGGAATTTGTGTGAGCAGGTCGGCGCGAATTTGGAAAATACCTGGGATTCGTTGTCCCATGGCGTAGGCCAGTCCGTTAGCATGGCTCCCGATCGAGAGTTTCCCCGCAATCTTCCCGTCCCTTCCCGTGGCGACAAATTCTGCTGCCGGGGTCACGAGGCCGTAGGGCGCCAACGGTCCGGCCTGTTTCACCACACGCTCCTCGGCCGGAACATTGGCGACACGGCTGACGAATAAGTCGGCGGCCTGTTGGTCCAAATCCTTGGTCGGCTGATCCTCCAAGACCCACTCGTTCTGCTGGTTGATTAAGACATATTGCTCGGTCGGGGTTTTGACGGAGAGCATGGCGATGTCGGTAAAGTCGATGCCGAGAAGCCGCTTGTCTTGAAACGAAAAGAGTTCCTTGGTCAGATCTCTAATCGCGGTGGGATTGACGCGATAGAGCGGGCCTGTCGGGCTCGTTTCCGCAAAGGCTTCGCCGCTGGCCTGATCCGGTTGATACAGTCTGACCGTCTGGTCGCCATCGGCCATATGGCTGGTGACTTTCACTTTTGGGGCAGTGAGTGTTTGAGCCATGGCATCGCGTTCAGGTCCTGGGTCGATGATGCCCATCGCTTTTAGGTCTTCAAGCCTGAACAGAAGGGCCCGTACCTCCGTTTGATCGGCTTCGGCCTCAATCGGGTAGCGAATCTTCCATTTGCTCTTGGGCTTCTCCTGTCCTTGATAGAGCACAATTTCGGTAACCGGATAGGTGAGGCGGATACGATCGACATCGCCTTGCGACAGGCGCAAGAGGTCTTTGCGGCGAAACGTCATCAACGTCTTGTTCACGAAATCTTTGGGGGCCAGACTGGTGAGCAAAACCTTGCGATCCGATTCACGAAGAACATACAGCGTGTTGGTAAGGGGACCGCTATCCCCGATGGAGAAGGTCTCCCGTGCGGCGCCGGCTATGACGGTGATGGTGGTCACCGGGTTGTCGAGCCCAAAGGGAATCAGATTGGTGGGGTGATCTGCGACAGCGCGGGTCACGGTGCCTGTCACCAAGGCTCGGACCAGACTTTGTACTTCCCGTTGATCGGCTTCGGTGTTGAGAGGCGCGGTCAACACCCAGCCCCGATCGGGAGTCCGAGCGAAAACGAGTTCGTGCAGGTCGGTCTTGAAAGTGAGTCCGGAGAGGGCTTCCTGGTCAAAGAGCAGCACCTTCATGTCGGCGGTGTCTTGTCGTTCGTGCGATTCTTTCTGCGGAAGTTCGATGGCATATAGGTACAAGCCGAGCCCGGCCAGTACAAGTGCCAGAACGAGTGTGGGCCAGTATCGCATCGGTCTAGAGACGCCGGCGTCTGCGCCACACAATGATGCCGGAGAAAATCATGGTGGCGGGCAGAAGGATGACTTGCAGATAGAGCAGGGCTCGCTCCTCTAACGGGTTGGGGGTAAACGGTCTGAGCGCGGAATCCTTCGGGACGATCGCCAGAATATTCCGTTCTTCAGCCAACCACCCGGCCGAGCGGAGGAAAAAGTCACTGTTGCCTGGAAAGTTCACATAGGCATTGGTCGCGAACGTGGAATTGCCGATGACCACGATCGCCGGCCTGGGCTTGCCTTCCTCCGGTGCGAGCTTCGGCGCAAGGGCCGCGGCCATTGGCAGAGGGCCTTTGATGTCTTCCTTTTCATCGAGATTGACGACGCGGCCTTTCATATCGGTTTCTGCCCAGCTGTTCGGCGACGTTCTGGCGAGCGGCACGTAGTCCCATGCGCTGCCAGCTTGTTCGTCGAAGGTGATATGTCGCGCGAGGGGAAACAGCACTGCGGCGGTGAGGTCCTGCGTAATTTCATGTTCTGTGAACGTGCGGACAAGCAGGGACGTCAGATCGCCTTGGGCTAATCGATCTTGTAAATCGACCAAGGCTCCAGGGCCGACTCCCAGGCCCCATCGCTTGAGCAGCGGATTCAGGTCGGCCTGCGTATCCGGGTCGAGGAGTAATAGGAGATGGCCGCCCTTCTCCACATAGGCATATATCCGTTCTTGTTCCTCTGTGGTCACCGGCCGACGGGGGCCGGCTACGACAAGGATGGCAGCGTGGTCCGGCACAGCTGCCTCTTTGAGTAAACTGAGCGTACCGACGTCGTAGCCCTGCTTGAACAGGATCTCTCTGGCTGCAGACAGCCCGGTTCGTTCCCGATCGTCGAGACTCGGCTCCCCATGCCCTTCGAGGAAGAGCACGCGTTTCTTGCTGTCTTGGGAAACGCGAATCAGCGCTCCTGTCAGCTCCACTTCCGAGGGAGCGGTGACCCGAATGCTGTGCCCGGCGCTTTCGAACACGGCCGTATCCGTTCGTGTGATGCCGTAATTTTGGGCGATTTTCGGCTGCCGCTCCGGGTCGACGAACTCCACGGAAATCTTCGAACTGGCTTGCCGAAAACTATCGAGCCGTTCTTTGTAGGATTGATAGCCGGGGTCCTTTTCTCTGGTGAAGACGGTGATGGTCACGTTGCGCGGAAGACTCCGCAACACGCGATGCGTTTGCGGGGCGAGGGAAAAGTTCTGATTCTCCGACAGATCCCAACGAATGGAGTGACGGGCAGCCAGAAAGTTGACGATGACAAGAATGCCGACGAAGAGGAGGATCATCAACAGACTGTTTGCACCTATGCGCGTAGAGCGGCGGGTGGAGAAGGCTTTCAGGCCGCTGAAGTTGACCACGAAAAATATCATGAGGCAGAGGAGAGCCGATCCTTCCAGAAGGGCGGCCAGCCAGAGATTGTCCGGCGCGACGCTGTAGCCGATCGCTCCAGCCACAGCCAACGCGACTCCGATCACACCAAAGGGAATGGTTTTGGGGTTCATTTCCACCGTGCCGAGTCGACAACCCGGTGAGATAAAAAGAGCATCAAGGCCAGACTGCTGAAAAAATACACGAGGTCTTTCGTGTCGACCAATCCACGCACCAAGTGGTCGTAGTGTTCCATGAATGACAGGTACGAGACGGCTTGGCCGACAACCGTATCCCCGAGCAGTGAGCCCACACCGGCGAGGAGCCACAAGACCAGTAATATGCCGATGCTCACAAAAGCCGCGACTATTTGGTTTTCGGTCAGCGCCGAGGCCAACACGCCGACAGAGAGGAAGAGGGCGCCCAGTAAGACAAGTCCCAGATAGCCTGTCAGTATGGGGTACCAATCGAAATCACTGAAGAGGGCGAGCATGAGCGGCATGAGACCGGTCAGCCCGAGCAAGCCCAGAAAGACAAGAAATACGCTCATGAACTTCCCGATTACGATTTCGTTGATGCCCACCGGGGAGGTCAGCAAAAATTCAAAGGTGCGGAGTTTGCGCTCTTCGGCAAAGAGTCGCATTGTCAGGAGCGGCAAGATAATCAGAAGGATAAACCGTGTGCTGGCAAACAGATTGCGGAAGACCAGATCGTTCAGATTGAGCTGCGCGCTTCCCTGCACCTGCATCAGCTGAATCGCCTGGGCTCCGGCATACACAACGTAGAGATAGGCGAGCAGTCCCACAATCAGGAGAAACACGGATCCCACCGCATACACCACGGGCGACACAAAATAGGAACGCAGCTCTTTTGCGATGATAGCTTGGACTGGTGTCATGCCGGCTGGCCTGCCGGGTCTGCTGAGGCGACCACTGCGTCCGGCGCGAGGCCTTCTTCATGTCTCGTCAGCTGGAGAAATACATCTTCCAACGTCATGGAAATGGCTTTCAGTTCGAGCAGCCCCCATCCGCTGGTGACCACCAGGCGGGCCACTTCATCCCGCACGTCCCGACCAAGTTCGCATTCCAGGAGAAAGGTACCGGCTGTAGCGCTCGTGAACACGTTCTGGACCCCCTGCACCGCCTTCAAGCGGCTCTCAGTGTCCGCAGTGGGAGATTTAAGGGTCAGCGAGATCTTTTCGGACTGGCGTAGGCGCGCGGAGAGTTGTTCTGGTGTGTCCTCGGCTACGATCCGCCCGCCGCTGATGATGACGACGCGCTGGCACACCGCGGTCGCCTCGGGAAGAATGTGGGTGCTCAGAATGACGGTATGGGACCCCGCCAGGTTCTTGATCAATTCTCGGATCTCGATAATCTGTTTCGGATCGAGCCCGACGGTCGGTTCATCCAGGATTAAAACCTGGGGATCGCACAACAACGCTTGGGCCAGCCCGACACGTTGGCGATATCCGCGCGAGAGATTCCCGATAAGCCGGTGTTGTACCGTACCAAGTCCGAGCCGTTCGGTTTCACGCTGCATAGATAAAGTGAGGGTTTTTCCGCTCAGACCGCGGAGGCGGCCCACGAACTGAAGATACTCTGTGACCGTCAATTCCTGGTAGACCGGCGGGGTCTCCGGCAAGTAGCCGATCCGGCGTTTCACCTCCATCGACTGGTCCGCACAATCGAACCCCGCCACCCGTGCAATGCCTTCCGTCGCCGGCATGAAGCAGGTCAGGATGCGCATGGTGGTGGTTTTCCCCGCCCCATTCGGGCCCAGGAATGCCAACACCTCGCCCTTGGCGACGGAGAAACTGACGCGATCGAGGGCGGTATGTTGTCCATACCGCTTCGTGACCTGTTGGACTTCAATCATACATATGGGTGATGGGGTCGATTGAGTTGAGGAGTACTGCCGGCGGGTTGGTCGTTGCACCCTCACAGGCAACAGGTGGGCATCTTACTCAGTCGGATTGGGGCAGTCAATATCGTGTTCTGCACTGATGCAACTTTACACGTTTTCTCCGTCCTGATAGAGTCCGCTCGCGCGTAAGGAGACCTGCCTGAAGGGAACGATCGATGATCAGGGTTCGTCAAGCGAACGGAGCACTACTCGCCATCGCTGCCTTCATGATGCTGCTCTGTATTCCGTCTGCCAGTGACGCAGCCGGCGGACGGACCTATCGGGTTCATGGCCAGGTCACGGCGGTGAATGTCTCCCAATCTCCCCATATGATTGTCGTCAAGACACCGTTGTCCACGCATAACGACATGACCGTGGGGGCCAAGGTCAGCCCAAACAAAAATTACGCGAAAGGGGAAGCGAATCTCGCTTCAGCATGTCAATGTGGGTGAGGGGGTGTGGCTGACCTATGTCAAACAGCGGGATGGAGTATTTGCTCGGATCATTCAGGTTCAATAGCGCTTCTGATTCAAACCGTTAGGATCTTCATTGGCTGGAAGGCCACAGCGTCCTGGATTAGCTTCGCGGGAGGTGACAGTAGGACAGTTTCACACCGATCCCTATCACACAGTCTGCGCTAGGGTAGACCCTAGGTTGACTGGCACACGTACTTTCTTCTATATATGTATGGCCCTGCTAGATCACTGAATAAGACTATCGGTTCATTGTTGTACGGTTCGTGATTGGTCTCTCCTTATTACTTCACCATAAAGTAGGGGTCAGGACTACCCTTTCGGTATTGCAGGACTATCGGCTGGACCGTACTGTGAGGACACACAGGCTGGATCTTGTGTGACAGTCGGTTCAACCAGGCTCAAGAGGTGTTATTAGATGGTCAGTCGAACTCAGGGAAGCAGTCGGCAACTGGTATGGGCGATGGTTCTCAGCCTAGGGATGCTGCTGAGTGCCTGTTCCTGGGTCCCTAAGGGAGCGTCTCAATTGGACGTAGGGATTGAGGATCGTGGGGTGGCCTCCTGGTATGGCGGGTCATTTCATGGCAAGCAGGCGGCCAACGGTGAGCTGTTCGACATGGAGGCATTGACTGCAGCCCATAGAACCCTCCCGCTCGGCAGCATGGTCAGGGTCGTAAATTTAGCGAATGGGAAATATCTCCATGTACGGATCACCGACCGGGGTCCCTATGTCAACAACCGGATCCTGGATCTTTCCCGTGGCGCGGCGGCTCGGCTGGGGATGGTGGAAGGGGGCCTCTCCCATGTACGGATTCAGTTGGTTGGGGAACGCCGACCCGAAGCGCTTCTCTCTTCTGAGGCCATGAAGACCGTATCGGTCGCCCTCATTCTTGGACCGGAGCAAGCTCCCTCAGAAACCACCCAGCCCTACCCTTCAGCTTGGGACAAGTTGGATCCGCTGCTGGTCCATCCCCTTCGACTGCCCCCTAGCGATATCTGGATCGAACCCACACGACGTTTGACAGGAATGCAGGCGGCAGATCATACCGATCGTACAGAAATCGCGACCGTCCATATCGCCTAGCCCACAAAGTGTGCGCGAGACAAGCGAGACTTGCGCGGCAGGCGCGACTCGCGAAGATGAATTTTTCGACCCACCCCGCGTTTCGCACAAGTCTCGCGCAAGTCAAATAATGAGAGCCGGCTTCTAGGCCGTTACACCCAGTCAGTAGGCTCTTGAGTCGGCCGTTCAGTCACCCGCCCAGCAAGCGCTTCACGAATCGTTCGACTCACCCGATCGATCTCTCCCATCTCCGATGCGGGAACGATCCAGGCATCTGCCGGTTCCAGTTCGATGCGATAGTGATTCTTCCTCGCCGAGAACCATTCGATATACGGATGAGGAGCGAGATTCGGATGAGGGTCGAACGAGATCAAGTTCACATCCCCGATCTGTGGATTTTCCATATCACCAATCACCTGCCCGGCGATATCCTCGTCCTCAAACCGACGATTCCGAAACTGAATGACCTGCCCCACGATATCGGTCTTGAAGTTTCCCCGTAAATACACATCGACAGGACCAACCACTGCGAACACAATCCGCCCCACGATCGTTCCGTCGACGCGATTATCCAGGAATCCTTCCTGCACCCAGCGTCCATTGCCAAACTTTTGAGCCATCTGACTCCTTGTAACGAGTTAGCCTATCGTGTTCATGTCGGACAAGCTCTTACGCCGGATGGGCCGCGCCAGCTGCGGGCAATGACGACTGAGGGCCGCTCCCAAAAGCGCCCACCAACACCGCTAACAAGATGAGCCCGCTTCCAACCCATCCCTGAGCATCCAATGTTTCACCGAGAAAGTACCAGGAAAGCCCGGCCGCGTAGACCGGTTCTGACGCAAAAATCAGCGCAACCTGTTGCGCGGGCACAATACGCTGCACCCACATTTGAACGGCAAAGGCCCCGGTCGCAAGCCCTCCGGTCACCCCAAGCCCGACAAGCAACAGCGCCGTCGGCGCAAACGCCTGAGCCGGAGCCTGTTCGATCAGAAGAGTGGGAAACAACAGGACGACCATCGCCATCATTTGCCAGGCAAACAAGGACGGCGCATCAACCTCGCGCGTAAACCGTTCCAGACAGGCGATATGCGCGGCGAATGCAACCGCACAGCCGAGCGTCAAGAGATCGCCAAGATTTCCGGATGCGCTGGGCTTCACCAACAGCCAGAGCCCCACCATGGCGATCCCGATAGCCCACCACACGCGCCCGTCGAATCGGCGCAGAATCAACGGCACGATGACGACGTAGAGCGCAGTAATGAAGGCAGAATTAGATGCGGAGGTATATTGAAGCCCGACCGTCTGAAGGACATAGCCGAGAAAGAGCCAGCAGGTAGCGATCGCGCTTGCCCGTAAAACCGCCGGCTCGCGGCGCAAGCGAAATCTCCAGAGGAGATACCCGCCCCCGACCAGCAAGGCGCCCAAGAGAAATCGGAGGAACAGAAATGCAAACGGTGGAGTTTGCTCCAACACCGCTTTAGTAGCGGGGAACGTCGCGCCCCAGATGAATTTTGTCAGCAGGAGTGCAAATCGTTGCATCAGGTCAGAAAAGCGCCGAGAACTGAGTGCTGAGTAACGAGATTCCTTTTGCCCTACTCGGAACTCAGCACTTCGCAGTTAGGGTCTACAGAGCGGACAACGGCGCTGTTCAGTCGTCCCGGCCTGCTCCATCGCCGCTAACGCTCGCGTCTTATCCGGGTAATCGAACCACCCGCCTTCCCAAAAATCGCTTGATGAACCGATCGACGAAGACGGCACCTCGGAACAACGATCCTTGTGGAGCGTGACCCGATCGATCGAACGCGCGATGTGAATCCAATAGGCCATAGAAACAGCACCTCGCTGATAGACCGCATCACGGCCATTTTCTCGCAATTCCAGGCTCGACCGCATTGACGGCCAGCGATCAGATCCGATTCAGCCTACGATACGGTGAGGGTGCTAGGGTAGGAGTTGCCACTCATCCTTCTCGATAAAGACCTTTACGCCCGTCTCGAGCTTCTTAATATCGTCCTTCTCAAAGATCCTCATGTATCGCTCGATCCGATCCGGATCGTCGATCCGCTCTTCCTGCATCATGCCACTCACACTCTTGTACTTACGAATCAACAGGGACATCGAAATCCTCCTCTTAAACCACTGGAAGTCTTATCGGCAAGATGGATACAATAAGACAAAGCTCAACGGCCGGTCAAGAGTGCTTGCTCTCTCTGTCCGGCGTTCATCTGCCTTGAAGGATACGAACCATGCCGATCTATGAATATCGTTGCGGGCAATGCGAGAAGCAATTCGACGCCACCCAATCCGTCCATGCCAGGGTTGAAGACACCGTATGTCCTCACTGTCAGGCCCAGAGCGCTACACGGTTACTGTCCGCCTGCACGACACAGGTGAAAGGGACCAAAAAGACCGGCTTCGCCGAAATGAAAGCCTACAGTATGTTGGACGAGCGGATGGACAAGTTCGCCAAACTTCCTCCGCTGATGGGCAAGCGCGCAGCGCCCGACACGGCTCCGCCTTCCGATCCTTCGACCGGCGGCACAACGGAGCACTGAATTAAGAGCTTGTCCGACATTGACCGTGGCCGGTATGCGAACACGCGTTGCCCTCTTCCCAATATCCACTCCAACCCCACGGAGAACGCATGATCGCGAGACTCGCGCTCCCGCTAGGCCTCAGCATGCTGTTCAGCTGGGGAGTGGCCCTTGTCGCCCTTGCGGAGGTCGCCGGAAGCCTGACCATCGCCGGCAACGGACCGGAACTGACGACCATCGAACCTCTTGCCCGCGCCTTTGAAAAAGCCAATCCGCGAGCGTATGTCGATGTCGCGTGGGATGCGAATTCGAAGCCGATAGAGATGGTCAAAGCCGGCCAGGCCCACATCGCCGTCACCGGAACCGAAGCTCCAGGCCTTTCGGCAGTGCCCATTGCGTGGGATGGAATCGGTGTGCTCGTACACCTCTCCAATTTCACGAAAGACATCACGAAGCAGCAAGTTGCGGACATTTTCTCCGGCAAGATCACACTGTGGTCGGACGTCGGTGGTCCAGAGACGAAGATATTGGTCATCGACCGGCCACGCAATCAAAACATCCGCGATGCGTTTGAATCCCAACTCGGCATGACCGGCAAGATCACCGCTGCAGCCAAGGTGATCGGATCCGATGAACAGGTCGTGACAACCGTCGTGGGAACGCTGCCCCCTCTGTCTGCGGTCGCCTACCTGTCCCTCAACCAGGGACTGTCCGTCGTCTCAAACGGCGTTCCCGTCAGACTCTTGCCTGTCGACAAGATCGAACCGGAGGGTCCCACCGTCAAAGACGGTCGCTATCCACTCCGACGACCCGTTCTTCTCTTGTCCAAGAAGGAGCCGCATCCTCTCGCTGAAGCATTTACCCAGTTCGTCCTCTCTCCGGCCGGTCAACAACTCATTGCCGAGACGTATGTTCCGATCAAAGGGAAGTAGTCATGCGTCGTGGTGATTGAAGGAGGCAGTTATGCAGACGTGGGGATCATTGAGATTCATGCTCGTGGGACTCATCGTATCCATGGCTTCACCCATGACTTTCTCCCACGCGGAGGATTCAGGGGCAATGGTGGATGGCGCAGGATTTACCCTCTACGGTACCGAATCGATTAAGGGTTTCGATGCTGCAAAAGTCGAACGAGACCCTATCTGCGACCGGAGCAAACGCCCTCGGATCGCCAAGGTCGAACCGGACGAAGTCAAATCAGGCGACAAAGTGGTCATCACCGGCGAGAACTTCGGCACTAAGGAATGTTTTCATACTGTGACCTTCAGCGCAGTCTCAAACCTGCCCGTGGCCTTCAAGTTCATGAGCGACTCGACGATTGAGGCCATCGTGCCGGAGGCAAAAGTCGGGATGTCGTTCATCATCATCGTTGCAGGTGGCGGAAGCGCCCAGTCCAAACCGGTCTTGATTAAGGCCAGGTAGGTTCGCTCTCCTCCTGCGTAGCTGGTTCATTTGGTCTGTCTGGTTCAAGCAAGCAAACAAGACAGACCAGATAGACGAGAGAGACCAGCCTTTCCTCCGGCATCACATTCCAGGAATACCGGCAAACTGTATCCATATCCCTCTAAAAACCAGCCCGTTCTATCCCCTCCTCCCTCGACAGGCCTCCTGACCCTATGCTAGTTTACGCGCTCGTTTTCGCCTGATAACTCTCGCAGAATCGTGAACGATCTGAGGGGAGAGGAACCGGTATGTTCAAGAAAATTCTGGTGGCCAATCGGGGCGAAATCGCCATGCGGATTATCCGCGCCTGCCGGGAATTGAACATCGCGACCGCGGCCATCTACTCCGAAGCCGACTCGACCGGGATCTACGTCAAGAAGGCGGACGAGGCCTACATGGTCGGCCCAGGACCGGTCAAAGGCTTCCTGGACAGCCAACAGATTGTCAACCTGGCACAGCGAATCGGCGCCGATGCCATCCATCCAGGCTATGGATTTCTCTCGGAAAACTCGCAATTTGCGCAGCTGTGCCACACATCCGGCATTACCTTCATCGGTCCAGCGCCACAAGCCATCGACTTGATGGGGAGTAAGGTCAAAGCCCGCGAGCTGGCCAAGCGAGTCGGCATTCCGATCGTCCCTGGAACCGAAGGCGGCGTCACCAATGTGAAGGATGCCCTGTCGTTCGCAAAAGACACCGGGTACCCGGTCATCATTAAAGCCAGCGCCGGCGGAGGAGGACGCGGACTCCGGGTAGTGCGGTCGGATGCCGAACTTCGTGAGAACATGGCGGTGGCCTCACGAGAAGCCCAGGCTGCCTTCGGCGATGGAAGCATTTTTCTCGAAAAGTATATCGAGCGGCCGCATCATATCGAATTCCAGATCCTGGCCGACAGGCATGGCCACATCATCCACCTGGGCGAACGTGACTGCTCGATTCAGCGCCGGCATCAAAAGCTCATCGAAATTGCCCCATCCTTGATTCTCACGCCACCTCTTCGTGCCGAGATGGGTGAAGCAGCCATCGCCATCGCCAAGGCGGTCGATTATGACAATGCCGGCACCGTCGAGTTCCTCCTTGATCAAGACAGCCGTTACTACTTCATGGAGATGAACCCGCGCCTTCAAGTCGAACATACGGTGACCGAGCAGATCACGGCGATCGACATCGTGCGCAATCAGATCGCCATTGCGGCCGGCATGCCTCTCGACATCACGCAACAAGAAGTCACGCTCCAAGGCCATTCCATTCAGTGCCGCATCAACGCGGAAGATCCTAAGAACAACTTCCGGCCTTGCACCGGGACCATCACAGCCTACCTCTCGCCAGGCGGGATCGGGGTGCGCATCGACGGAGCGGTCTACAAGGACTACACGGTACCGCCTTACTACGACGCCCTCTTAGCCAAGCTCACCGTGCGAGGCCGTACGTGGGAAGAAACTGTCAGCCGCATGAGGCGATCGCTCGAAGAGTACGTCTTGCGTGGTGTGAAGACGACGATCCCCTTTATGATGGAGATCATGCAGGACCAGGATTTCATGGCAGGACATTTCGACACTTCCTATCTGGAAACGCATCCTGACCTGTTCAACTACCACGATTTTGAGGAGCCGGAGGATCTGGTGCTGGCGCTATCAGCCGCCATCGCCGCCTACGAAGGACTATAGCCGAACAGGCTCCTAGGAACTCCAGCAATCCGGTAACACGATAACGGGCAGATCGGGACATCATGGCGACACGACGACCCTCTCGAACACACGCATCCAAGAAGCGGACAGCCGGACCAGCTGTCCGGACGTCAAAGACACGTGCCCGCAGCGGTCCAGAACTGACGATTCAACCGGCGGCGGGCAAGCCCATCTTGATCACCGATGTCGCATTACGCGACGGCCATCAGTCCCTCCTGGCCACGCGCATGCGGACGGAAGACATGCTGCCCATCGCCCAAAAGCTAGACGCCGTCGGCTATTGGTCGCTCGAAGTGTGGGGTGGCGCCACCTTCGATACGTGCCTGCGCTTTCTCAAGGAGGATCCATGGGAACGGCTCCGCACGCTGCGTGCCGCCATGCCCAATACCAAGCTTCAAATGCTCCTCCGCGGGCAAAACCTGGTCGGCTATCGTCACTATGCTGATGATGTGCTGGAACGGTTCATCGAACGGTCTGCCGCCAACGGCATCGACGTCTTCCGCATCTTCGACGCACTGAACGATACCCGTAACATCGAGCGGGCCATGCGAGAAGTGAAAGCGTGCGGCAAACATGTCGAAGCTGCCATCAGCTATACCGTCAGTCCCGTCCACAGCATCGACCGTTTTGTCGACATGGCGAAACAGCTGGAGGATTTGGGAACCGACACGCTCTGTATTAAAGACATGGCCGGGCTCTTGGCGCCGCTTGATGCCTACCACCTCGTACACCGTATCAAAGCAGCGGTGAAGGTCCCCATCCATTTGCACTCACACTACACCTCGGGGATGGCCTCAATGACGTCCCTTATGGCGATCCTGGGCGGTCTGGACATGCTGGATACGTCCATCTCGCCATTGGCCGGCGGCACCTCGCATCCGCCGACGGAAACGCTGGTGGCCTCCTTGCGCAACACCCCGTACGACACGGGCCTAGATCTCGCCTCGTTTCTGCCCATCACCGAATACTTCCGCACCGTTCGGCGGAAATATCGGCAGTTCGAAAGCGAGTTCAACGGGGTCGACGCTGAAATCCTTACCTCGCAGATTCCCGGCGGCATGCTCTCGAATCTTGCCGCACAACTGACCGAACAGAATGCGCTCGATCGGATCAAAGAAGTCCTGGATGAAGTGCCCCGCGTTCGAAAGGAAATGGGCTATCCTCCGCTCGTCACTCCGACCAGTCAGATCGTGGGCACGCAAGCCACGCTCAACGTCCTGACGGGCGAACGGTATAAAGTCATCACCACGGAAACCAAGAACTACTTCCTCGGACTCTACGGGCGGGCGCCTGGGCCCCTCGATCGCGGCATCATGGCCCGCGCGATCGGGGACGACCAGCCGATCAAATCACGGCCGGCCGACCGGTTGGAGCCTGAACTCGAAGCCGCCAAAAAGGAACTCCCCGCCTCGACCACCTCGGTGGAAGATCAGCTTTCCTTTACCTTGTTCCCCACGATCGCGCGGGACTTCTTCGAGGCGCGCGAGAAGGGGGAGCTCACGCTGGAACCCCTGGAGAGCTTCATGCCCAGTGGACCGGCGGGAGCCACCGAACTTCATTTGGCCCCAGCCGAATTCAACGTCACCGTCCACGGCGAGACCTACCATGTCCAAGTGTCCGGTTCCGGACGGAAAGTTGACGGCCGCAAACCCTATTACATCCGGGTCAACGACAAACTCGAAGAAGTCTCATTGGAACCGATCCAGGAAATCCTGGCCGGCGTGCCGGAAGCTCCCGGGACCGGCGCCAAACCCAAACGGCCCAGACCGTCTAAGCCGGGAGACGTCGCCCCCCCGATGCCGGGCCGCGTCGTCAAAGTGCTCGTCGCGATCGATGCCGTGGTCAAGGCCGGCACCCCCCTCCTGATCATTGAAGCCATGAAGATGGAAAGCCAGGTCCCAGCCCCGATCGACGGGAAAGTCACCGCCATCCTGGTTGCCGAAGGCGACAACGTGAAGACGGATGAAACAGTCATCCAACTGGAATAGTCCGGTAGACCTCCGTACTCCCGGTCGTACCTTCAGACTGCCACACCTCGCGCTGCTTGTTGTTGGTTTGCTGTGTCACATCATGACCGCCTGCTCATCTCCCCCGTCGATTCCGATGCAGTTCGACGCCATCGAGCGCATGCCCGTTCACACCGTCCTCGTTCACGGCCAGCAGATTGCCTATCTGGATGTGGGCTCAGGCCCGCCGATCATCCTGATCCATGGCTTCGGAGGATCGATGTGGCAATGGGAGTATCAGCAGCATGCGCTGTCACAGCACTTCCGCGTCCTCACGCTCGATTTACCCGGCGCCGGGCTGTCCGATAAACCGGCAATCGACTACCGGCCTGATGAGATGTTGGAGTTCTTTGTCGGCTTCATGGACGCCGTGAAAATCCCGCAGGCCACGTTAGTCGGCAACTCCATGGGCGCCGGCTTGGCCATCGGCATGGCGCTGTCCCACCCCACACGCGTGGCCAAGCTCGTCCTTGTCGACGGGCTGCCACAACACGTCATGGCCAAACTCACCAGTCCGTCAGTCAGGCGGGCCTTGGAAACCAGCGCGCCGTCCTGGCTCGTCTCATTGGGCAACATGCTATTCGGCGGTCTGATGACCGAGTCCATCTTGAGAGAAATTGTGCACGACCCGGCACTCCTCACACCGGCCGTCATCGAGCGGTCCAATCGCAACCGCCGGCGGCCAGGACTCATCAAACCCATTATGACCGTCAGAGATAATCTTCCACTGTGGGAGTCCGGATTCGCCACGCGCCTCGGAGAGATCACCCACCCGACGCTGGTGTTGTGGGGAGAAGAAGATCGGGTATTTCCAATCGCCGTAGGCGAAGAACTCCACCAGACCATTATGGGGTCACAATTTGCCCGAATCCCCAATGCAGGGCACATCCCGCAGTGGGAACGACCGGATGTGGTTAACCAGGAGCTCATCACCTTTATTCGCCCCTAGCAAAAATGCTATCCTGTCGCGCCGCACATGCGGTCTGCGCCTGTCTACACATAGAAAGGCCTGGTATCGAGCTTCTGCTATGCCTGCATAGGTTTTCCAACGCCTGCTGGCAACACAAGCACAAACCATATAGTGATGATCGAATGATCATTATCGATTCACCAAGGAGGGCAGTATGAGGGCAGTATCTCGGACGATCATTGGGGCCGCACTCTGTATGACGATCGGGCTCGCCGGATGCGGAAGCATGGGAGGCACCACTGGCAGCAGTTTTCAATACAAGAACATGACCGTCGCGGACGGCAGCGTCATCTCTGGTGAGGGGCAAAAAGTCCTCTTCAAGGGAAGCCCTCTGGTGCTCTCAGGAACCGGCATTAAAGTCGGCGACCCCCTCAGGGAGGTGCAGCTGACACAGACGGACCTGTCGCCGATCGGCATCACCGACACGAAGGGCAAAGGCAAGGTCCGGATCATCAGTGTCGTGCCGTCGCTCGACACCCCGGTGTGCGAACAGCAGACCCACTACCTGAGCGAAAAAAATAAGGGCCTCGACAAGATGGTCGAATTGGTGACCGTGAGCGTCGACACTCCCTTCGCGCAAAAACGCTTCGCGCAGGAAGCCAATATCGCCAACGTCACCTTCCTTTCGGATTATCGGGACGCTGAGTTCGGAAAGACCTATGGACTGTATCTCAAGGGCCCCCACATCCTGGCTCGCACAGTCATGGTTGTCGACGCGAACAATACCGTGCGGTATATACAAGTCACACCCGAACTGACCCAATTGCCGGACCTGGATGAAGCCTTCGCCGTAGCCAAGTCATTGATCACCGCAAGCTGATAGACTCAAGGTTGAGGCTGAGGCCAAAGCCAAGATGTTCGAGGTTCTGCGTTCGAGGTTTTAGGGCTTCGAACTCGGAACCTCGAACTGTTCTGCCGGAAGCTGAACCGCAACCTTTATAACCCAAAAACCTGATGGCCCAATACGATCTTCTCGTCATAGGCACCGGGCCGGCCGGCCAGAAGGCCGCGGTCCAGGCCGCCAAGCTCGGCAAGACCGTCGGCATCATCGAACGCAAAGCCGTCGTCGGCGGTGTCTCCACCAACACCGGCACCATCCCCAGCAAAGCCCTCCGCGAAGCGGTCCTCTATCTCTCAGGGTTCCGCCAACGCAACCTGTACGGAGCCGGCTATCGTCTCAAAGAGACGGTCACGATCGAAGATCTCGCGTTTCGCGCCAACCACATCATTAAAAACGAAATTGAGATCGTGCAGAACCAGATGGCGCGTAACCGCATCGATCTGATCTTTGGAGAGGCCAGCTTCGTCGATCCCCACCGGCTTCTCATTCAACAGGCCGGCACATCGATCGAACATGATGCCCGCGTGATCGTCATCGCAGTGGGGACAGTGCCGACCAGACCGGTCGACATTCCTTTCGATGGTCACACGATCATCGATACCGATGGCCTCGTGACGCTCAAACACCTTCCGACATCGATGGTCATTGTCGGCGGCGGCGTGATCGGCACAGAGTACGCATCAATCCTCGCTATGATCGGTGTGCGGGTCGTGCTGATCGACAAGCGACCGCGCTTGCTCGAATTTGTCGATGCTCAGATCATCGACACCCTGCAACAGCAGATGACAGACATCGGTGTCACGCTTTGCCACGAGGAAGAAGTCGTCGCAGTCAAGAAAGAGCCCGATGGACAAGTCACGGTCTCGCTGACACACCGGCCGCCGATCACCACCACGACGCTCATGTATGCCATCGGCCGCATCGGCGCCACGAAGCGCCTCAACCTGGAGGCCGTCGGCATCACACCGGATGCGCGAGGCCGCGTGATCGTAAACGACCATTTCCAAACCGCAGTTCCCCATATCTACGCCGCCGGCGACGTCATCGGCTTTCCCGCCTTGGCGTCCACTTCCATGCAGCAAGGGCGGCATGCCTCCTGCCATGCCTTTGGCCATCCCGACCACACCGACACAGACCTTCTGCCCTACGGCATCTATGCCATTCCGGAAATCTCCATGGTGGGACGAAATGAGGAGGATCTGGCCAAGGCAGAGATTCCCTATGCAGTCGGCATCGCCCACTATCGGGAAATCGCCCGCGGCCAGCTGACCGGCGATGAAACCGGTATGCTGAAGCTGCTGTTTCATAGCCACACCCGTACACTCCTGGGCGTCCATGCCATCGGAGAGGGGGCTACGGAGCTCATTCACATAGGCCAGGCCGTCATGGCGTACCGTGGAAAAGTCGATTACTTTATCGACACAGTCTTCAACTACCCGACCCTGGCGGAATGTTACAAAGTCGCCGCGCTCGACGGCATCAATCGTTTGCCGAGGCCCTGGCCTGGGCAGACGCAAAAATCGTGAAGCGTATCTCGTGAAGTGTGAAGCGAAACCTACATTGATTTCCTCTTTATTTCTTTCTAGCGAGATACGAGATACGCTTCACGAGCAACGTTCTATATAGAAAGAGCTCACATGTCCTTTACTGATCACTTGCGACAACTCGCCACGCCTATCTGGGATGCCCAACTGACCCATCCGTTCGTCGTGGCGTTGGGCAAGGGGACCTTGCCGGAACGCAAATTCAAGTACTACATTCTGCAGGATGCACGGTTTCTCGGTGACCTCGCCCGTGTGTTTTCTGCCGGAGCGCTGAAAGCGCCAGATTCAGAATCGGCCTTGCGTCTGACGAAACTCGCCGAAGACACCATCGTCGTCGAGCGCAGCCTTCACGAAGGATACGGGTCACGATGGAAGATGACCGCGAAGGAAATGTCGTCCGTGCCCATGGCGCCGACGAACTATGCCTACACGCGGCACATGCTCACCGTCGCCTATACAGGCTCGGCAGCGGAGATCACCGTCGTCGCCCTCCCCTGCGCCTGGATCTACTGCGTTGTCGGACAGCATCTCTTGAAACACGGCCCGCCGAAGAAGAATCATCCGTATCGGGACTGGCTGATGCTCTACGCCTCGCCGGAGTTCGCTGCAGTGCAGGAATGGATGCGCAAGAAAGTGGACCAGTGGGCCAAGACGGCGGGAAAAGAAGAAAAGCGGCGGATGGAAGCATCGTTCGTCACCAGCTCGCGGTACGAGTGGATGTTTTGGGAGATGGCGTGGAAGGAAGAGAAGTGGCCGGTGTAAGAAGAGGGCGGGCCAGGGCCGGGAGGCTCTCTCCGCTCGCGGACACAGAGTGCCGTTGACCGCTCTAGGCTTCGCCGCTTGG
>Ga0157380_10000832_pt1 | contig 19299 bp, 19 predicted proteins | sample S35metaG_FD_119757 | JGI IMG/M metagenome (GOLD analysis project Ga0157380, IMG submission 119757) | Switchgrass rhizosphere microbial communities from Kellogg Biological Station, Michigan, USA - S3-5 metaG | ecosystem: Host-associated > Plants > Roots > Rhizosphere > Soil | place: USA...
ACCGGCGGTGCCAACGGCCGTGTGGATCAATCCACCAACACAGGAAATCATCACCCCGCAATCATCTCTTCCAACTCGTTAAACTCTCATCGCCTTGTGTCTCATAGTCATTGACACGTTCCGCTCGCTTATCCGGCGGCTGCGTGGCCCCACTCCAAAGCGAGTGGATAGGTGATGACCGAGGCCTTCCGCTGTGCCATAGAAACGTAAGAAGCCCTTCAATCGCTGCTCCGGACCGAAGAACTTGAATCCGAGGCTGCGGCGCAGCGCCACGTACTCCGCCACGGCGATCTCTACGACGCTCATGACGCACCGCCGGGCCACCGCATCGCTAGTCCTCGCAATGCCGCGATATCGACCTTCGCATAGATCCGTGTGCTGTCGCACAAGTGATGCCGTAGAAGCTGCTCGATCTGAGTCAGGGAGGGCGCCGGAGCGCAGCAGTCGGGTAGCTAAGGTGTGTCGGAACACATGCGCGCCTTTGCGAGGGGTATCGACTTCGGCTCGCTCAAGCGCCACACGCGCAATAATCGTCACGCTCGCGGCCGATGCGAACCCGATGTGCGGAGGCCACTCGCGCAGGAATACTCGGCGGCTCTCCGAGCGCCGCGCCAGATGAAGTCCAGAAGGTGCTCCGTGCCATCGATCGGCGTACCGCACTGGGACGGCGAGACTACGCGGTGCTGTTACTCCTCGCGCGCCTGGGTCTGCGAGCCAGTGAAAGTAACCACGTTGTGCCTTCAGGACATCGATTGGCAGTCGGGTCTGTTGACGATCCGCGGCAAAGGGCGGCAACGAGCGCAGATGCCACTGTCGAGGGAGGTGGGGGCCCGCGATCAGCGACTATCTGGAACGTGGCAGGCATCAGATACCGTGGCAACGACGCGAATCGCCACGTTCTCACGGGCGGAACCACGCTCGCCAGCTCGATCCCGATCAAATCCTTGTACCGTAGATAACGTAGGAAAGACCGAAGTGTCCAGCACGTGCGACTCGTGGAGCGCATGATGAGCGACGAAGCTCACGATATCAGTGGCATCGAGCCTGGAAAAATCTCTTGATCCGTGCTTGCAGTGTTCAACGAGAAAACGTCGCAAGGCCGGCAGATGCGTAATGATGGTCCTTGGCGCAGAGCCTCCTTGCTCGCGGAGGTAGTGCCTGAAATCCGCCACGATCTGCTCATGCTCGCTGAGATGAGCCGGACGCTGCGGGACAATCAGCTCTGCCTCACGCAGCACAGCGAGGACCGGTTCAGCGCCGGTCGATCGCTGATGAAGGGATGACTAAAGCTCTCGCGAACTGCCATGTAGCGTTCCACCGTCGGCCTCGTCGATGTCGTCAATTCCCATGCCTCCACGCATGAGCCACCGACCGAACTCGTCCACCACCGAATGTTGCGCCAGGCACTTTGCTGACTGTGACCATAGGTCAAGGGGCAAAGAAGCCATCAAACTATGCCGCATCAGACGCCGGCAAACCCTTGAGAAATCCCTTGCGTGAAGAACTCGATTCGGCATAGTCACGCGCTCGGCATGAACCGCCAAGCTCAATGACATGGATCCAGAAGCTTACTTGCCAAGTCCTCGCTCGCATCGCTGACCATCCGATCAACCGGATCGATGAGTTGTTGCTTGGAATATCGCACGCGCAACAAATGTCCGCGGTCAAGTCAGCCGCGTAATAGCGCGGGCATCAACGTTCCTCGGGCAGATGCTTACAATCGACCGGCATTAACATAGCGTGCGGGCTCAATGTCAAATCGAAGCAGCCGTTATAAGCTATAACGGTCAACTTCACTTGTCTCTAGAGGGTGATAGTCCGGCTGGCTGTTTCCTGCCCAAGTTCTTTACGCACAAGTGATATCCAAAGAGACGCTCCTAGCGGAATCAACTCATCGTTGAAGTCGTAGCAAGACGAGTGCAAGCCATGGTTGGTGCCGGGCTTACCGGCACCAAGGAGAAGGTAGCAGCCGGGCACGGTCTGAAGCATGACTGAAAAATCCTCCGAACCCATGGTCGGATTGGCTTCGAGAACTTTCAGATTGACCGGAGGAGCACTCGCCACACTCCGCAAGCGCTCTGCCGCAACAGAATCGTTGACTGTTGCAGGAAACATGTGTTTGTAGTGAATTTTAGCTTTGCAACCGAACCCGGATGCAATCGATTCTGTAAGCTCAATTATGCGACGCTCGATGATTTCGCCAATGCAGCTATCGAACCAGCGAGTGGTACCTCGTATCACGCACGTGTCGGGAATGATGTTCCACGCATCTCCGGCACGGATCTGGGTCGCCGAGACAACCACTCCTTCCAGTGGATCAACATTGCGACTCACGATGCTCTGAAGCGCGACGACAGTATGACAACCTGCGATCACGGAGTCCGTCCCCTCTTGCGGCATGGCTCCGTGACACCCTCGACCAGAGATAACGATCTCGAACATGGCAATCGCAGACATGATAGCGCCATTGCGTGCAATGCATGACCCTACCGGCAGAGCAGGCCAGTTATGCATTGCATAGATGGAATCGCATGGAAACATTTTGAACAGACCATCGTCGATCATACGGCGCGCCCCACCGTGTCCCTCTTCCGCTGGCTGGAAGATGAAGTGAACCGTACCGTCTAGTTCTGGCATTCGCGCACAGACACGCGCCGCGGCAAGTGCCATTGCGACATGTCCGTCGTGTCCGCATGCATGCATAACGCCGGCAATAGACGATGCGTATGTCGCGCCGCTTTGTTCTTTGATCGGCAGTGCGTCCATATCGGCACGAATGGATATCGTGCGTCGACTTGTCCCGCGCGACAAGGTGCCGACGACCCCGGTTCCTGCCAGCCCTCGATGGACTTTGAGCCCGAATCGGCCGAGCTGCTCGGCAACGAAGTCGGATGTTTTCCGCTCTTGGTACGCAAGCTCCGGATGACGATGCAAATGATGCCGCCAGGAGACAGCCTCTGTAAGCAAGTCTGCCGAGAGCTCGCGTTCAATGTCGATGTTGCTCATTTGTCGTTTCGATTGCGGTTATACACCAGGAATCCTGCGACGACATCTAGGAGATTCTGCGGCTCGTCGCCTCCAATCGAATGACTGCTCTCTTCGAAGATTCGCAGTTCGGAACCGGGAATGAGGCGATGCATTTCTGCTGAAAATTCCGGTGGACAGATCCAGTCGTGGCGACCAGCAATGATCAGTGTCGGCGCAGTGATCAATGCCAGCTCAGCTCGCAAATCTAGGGTGCGCAGGAAGCCAGACGGTCCGTGAGCTCGATTTAGTGCTTCTGGCGATTGAATACTTCTCTCGAGGCCCGCTTTGGAGAGGGCTGGATCGTGTTTCCGCGAATAAAGCGATGCCATGACTCCGAACATGCGAGTCATCTTCGGAACCGTATCGATGCGACCGGCGAAGAGGTCGTCACTCATAGCTATCTGCTCCGGCGTGCCACGCTCGGCCACGATCTCCTTGGCGCGCGCAATGAAACCGGAATGGGCAACGGTGGCAACAAGAACCAAGTGCGACACCGACGTGGGATAGCGAGCGGCATGCGCCATCGCGACCATGCCGCCATAGCTGGTACCGAGACTGACGATCTGCCCGAGACCGAGATAGCGGCGCAGCGCCTCCATATCCTCGACATTCTCGTCGAGCGTGTACATCTCCGGGTCGCCACGAGCTGACCGCCCCTGGCCTCGATGATCGAAATAGACGAGTTGCATCTTATCCGCGAGCTTTCCGTAACGCGCCTTTGGACCAGTATGGTCACTCCCCGGTCCGCCATGCACGAGAAACGCGGTGTGCCTCTCGCGCACGCTGGCAGCATCCAGAACCAGGCTAGCACCATCTACATCGAAAAAGATTTCCGTGTCTCGAATGCAGGCACGCATTAGATCTCCGCCTGATAATGCTCTGAACGTCCGTCATCTGCAGTCATTGCTATCTCGCATTAGCCAATCGCTGCGTGGACAAACCGGGAAAGCCGCGCATTCCGATACCGAACACCATTGCTCCGAGCGCGCTCGTGACGCAACAAACTATAGCTAGCGCTTGGCCGATCATCGCAGGACCTCCGAGCCAGACGGATAGAGCGCTCACTAGCACCGGTGCGACGCCGATACAGAAAACGGCGGCTACCGTGACTTGCACAGCGCCGAATAGGCCGCGTAAGTCGCCCGGGATAACGATCGTGGCCAGCGCGATTGCCGCAGTTCCAATCGTGAAACCCAGTGTAAGAAACGCCGTGAGAACAACGCTCGCCGTAGTGGCACTCGGCATGACGGCAAATAGAGCAGCAGGGGTCGTCGCCGCCGACAATGCAGCCATGGCTGCCATCGTGCGACGAGGCCCGCCCCTGCGCTGACAAAAGTCCGCTAGCAATCCTCCGAGAACTGGCCCTAAAAGGCCGCTGATAAGCAGCGACGCTCCAATGATGGCGCCGACACGTTCGGGCGGCAGGGCAAAATTGCGCGAGAAGGTTGGCGCGCCCCAGACTAGGACGGCGCCGTCTGCGATCCACACCATGATTCTGGCCAGCAACAGCGGCAAAACCACGGCACGGTAGCGGCAGAGATTGGCGAATGCCTCTTTAGGACGAGAATTCATTGTGACCGCGCCTGTGCGCGGCAACTCCCGCAACGCGATGATGAGGAACACAGTCGGAATCAGCAGTACACTCATCAAGAGCAGCGTCGAACGCCAACTGTCCGGCTGCATGATGCTCATTGCCAAGAGCATGCCGCCGAGCGCAAACGCTACAGGACCGCCTGTGACTTCTCCAACAGCCACTGCCATGGTGGCACGACCGCGGTGCCCGGGCGCATACAAATCACCGACCATCGAATATGCAGTCACGATCGTGCCTGCCAGCGCCACGCCGAGAATGCAACGAGCGCAGTAGAGCGAGACGAGATTGAACGCAAATGCGGTCAGCACGACGGAAACTAGGTTCAGCGCCACGAAGAACAAGAGCAGCCGATTACGCGCGTAGCGGTCGACCAGCAACCCCAGTGGGATTGCTCCAAGCGCCATAGGTATTGCCACGGCGGGCCCCTGCAGCCATGCGGTCTGGCTGTCGCTCAGCGCGAGGTCGAGCCGCATCGTTTCCTGAAGCGGCCCGAGAGTAAATCGCGAATAGGATACCGCCCATGTAGAAATCGCCAGCAACGTGAGCTGGAACATACGCCACGAACGGGTCGACTCTTGTGACTCGGGCACCGCGTACATCAATCGTTCGCGCTACGCGACGTAGCTTGCATCGGTCCCTTCTCAGCCGAAAGCTGCAGCAACTCGAACACGTTACCGTCGGGATCACGACCGTAAGTTGCTACGGCGTTGCCGAAAAAATCCTGCGGTGGGCAATGAAAGATTACTCCTGACGTCTGCAAGCGAGCGTATTCGCTGTGAATGTCTTCGACTTGTAGACAGAAATGCGTGATGCCGTGATCACACACGGGTCGCTGCGGATTCGCGGCCTTGGGCTGAGGATGCTCGAACTCGAACAGCTCTATCTGCAGCGTGCCGAGACGTACCAGAGCGACCTTGCCGCGAACGTCCTTCAGTCCAAGGATGGCTTCGTACTTCTCACCGCCGAACGTCTCCTGGGCCACGCATGCCATGCCCATGACATCACGATAAAAAGCGATGGCCCGCTCGAGACTTGCAACCGAAACCCCGACATGATTCATGCCCTTGATCATTGTGCCTCCATTACTCGCCGGCTTGCCACCACACCTTTGCGGTAAGTGTCGCAGTGGACCATGCCGCCATCGACTACCAGTTTCGCGCCCGTCATGTGACGGGATTCTGCTGATGCAAGGAAGGCGACTGCGGCGGCCACATCCTGCAACTGCGTGAAGTCGCCCATGGGAATCAGAGCCTCAATCTCATCTACTATGGTCTCGATCGAAACACCACGCTTGCGCGCGGCTTCGGCAGCCTGGCTTTCCCAAAGCGGCGTTCTCATAGGTCCCGGGTGCACGGAATTGCAGCGGACGTTGAGGCGATGCTCCATGCAGTGCTGTGCAACAGTCTTGGTGAGTTGACGCACTGCTGCTTTGCTGGCTCCGTAGGCAGTCGCATAAGGTGTTGCCAGGAGCCCGGCAATCGATGCGACGTTGACGATGGAACCGCCGCCAGAGGCATCGATGACTGGAATAGCGGCGCGGCAGCCCAGGAACACGCTTTCAACGTTGGCAGCGAAGACTCTACGCCAATCCTCGAGGCGAGTAGTCTCTGGATTAACCGCGTCCGCGGCACCGCTGATGCCGGCATTGTTCACCAGAATATGCAGTCCGCCGTGCCGTTGCTGGACCTGGCGCATCACCTGTGTCCACTGCGCTTCATCGGTCACATCGTGCGACAGGAATTCGCAATCCAGCTCGCTGGCTACAGTTTCACCGAGCGACGTCTGGATATCGGTGATAACGACCGTCGCACCATCAAGTGACAGTCGTTTGACAATGGCTTTTCCAAGGCCAGCGGCACCGCCAGTCACCAGGGCAATCTTATCTTTGAGCGTTACCAACGCCGATCCTTCAGGTCCGAAACAGCGCACGTGGCTGCTCCAACTCGGCGCACAACGAGGTCATGGACTTCGCTCCCATAACGCCGTAGATGGCGCTGTGATCGACGGAAAGGGTAACCCGAAACACATTGGCAATGCAGGCTTCGCCAGCAGCTGAAACCATCATCCGCGGCTTCACACGACCGACGGCGAGGACGGTGCACTGGGGGTTGATTGACGATCGCGTCGAATTCATCGACACCGTGGGCGCAGAGATTGGACGCGAAAAACGAGCCACCGAGGATTTCATCCATCTTCAAGCGACCTCTGACGGCCCGGGCCGATAGCTCTCGGACTTCCTGCGCGATGTCTCGGACGGACTTGCTATTCGCGCTGCGCACCACCGGGGTAACCAATCCGCCCTCGACAGCAATGACTGCCGAGACATCGGCATGGTGATACTGATGAATGACTCCGTCGATGAATTTGATATTGATCTGCTGGTGCTGCATGAGCGCCGAGGCGCTAACCTTCAGGATGCAGTCATTGATGCTCAAGAGTAGCTCGCTGTGCTCCGCATTTTCCCACGCACGCAACGCCAGCAAGGCGTCGAGTTCGATATCCACGCCCATGCGACAATGCGGAATCGCCTGCTCGGCTTCGACCATGCGCGCCGTTGCAATTATTTTACGAAGCGGCGAGAACGGCACTACGGTGTAGCGATCAGCCATCGACTTCCTCGATCAAGCCCAGGTCGGTATTCACCGCCGCGGTCTGCCCTTCCGCCAGGAGAATCTTGCTCAGCCGCCCACTGACCGGCGCCTCGACCGCCTGCGTGGCCTTAGCAGTCTCTATCTCCACCAGCGCCTCGCCCTGTCGGACGGCATCCCCCTCTCGTTTCAGCCATTGAATGACCGTGCCTTCGTCTATTCCCATGCCCCACTTAGGCAATACTACTTTTGTAGTCATGTCGGCCTCGCTCCTGCAATGTGACGAATGTGACGTAGCGTCATCCGGCGATCTTTCTCACCGCCGCGATGATCTTGTCTTTATTCGGGTAGAGCAGTTCCTCGAGGGGTGGACTGAACGGTACGTGCACATCCGGTGCCGTCAGGCGCTGCACGGGTTTCTTCAGGCTGTCGAACGTCTGTTCGCTAGCGATTGCGGATATCTCTCCAGCCACGCTGCAAAGCCGGTGCGCGTTCTCGACGATCACGAGGCGTCCCGTCTTGACGATCGAGTGCAGCATCGTCTCCATATCCAGTGGCTTCAACGTCCGCGGATCGATGACTTCCACGGAGATTCCTTCGTTCGCAAGCGCTTCGGCGGCTTCCATAGCCGGACGCATCGCGCCCGCGATTGCGATCACCGTCACGTCGCTGCCTTCCCGCTTGACGACGGCCTTGCCGATTGGAACGAGGAAATCCGCGTCATCCGGCACATCCCCCTTGGCCGGCCACAGCTTGGTGTCCTCGAAGATCAGCACCGGATCGTCGTCGCGAACCGCCGATTTGAGCAGGCCCTTGATATCGGCGGGGCTCGACGGACTGATGATCTTCAATCCCGGTACGTTCATGAACAAGGGATAGGGCCGATCGGAATGCTGGGCTGCGAGCGCGGCTCCGTAGTACATGCAGCAACGAAATACGATAGGCACCTTGATCTGGCCGCCCGTCATGTAACGCAGCTTGCTCGCCTGGTTGATGATCTGGTCGGCAGCCAGGTAGATGAAGCTGGAAATGCTGAGATCGACGATTGGCCGCAGCCCATTGATCGCTGCCCCGATGCCGACGCCCGCAAAGCTTGCTTCGGAGATCGGCATGCTCCAGACGCGCTTCGAATCGAATCGCTCCACCACCTTGCCGCCACCGTAGACAGCGATGTCCTCGCCCATCAAGATCACACGCTCGTCGCGATCCATTTCCTCGATCTGTGCTTGAACGAGGGCATCCAGATAACTCATACGCGAAGATGCGCCCGTAGCGGGTATCGCGGTTTGCGATGCGGTCGACATGAAGGTGCTCCGAATGAAATTAGACGTCGAGCGACGCAAACGCGGTTAGCGGTGTGCTATACATGTCGTCGTACAACGTCGAGCGATCCGGAAACGGGCTCTCATCTGCATACTTGCTTGCCGCCGCGACCGCGTTGGCGACTTCCATTTCGGTGGCGGTGAGTATCGACTCGTCAACACCTTCGCTCTGCAGCCACTTTCGATACGCTACAAGCGGATCGCGCGACGATCGGTACTCCTCGACCTCACTCGGCAATCGATACGGCTCACCGCGGATAAATAGCCCCACCTGATGTTCGTCGAAGCGGTAGGTTTTAGCTTCGATCAATGTGGGGCCTTCGCCGCGTCGAGCGCGCCCCACTGCTTCGCTCGTCGCAGCGTATACCGCTCGAACGTCCTGCCCATCGACCGTGGCACCCGGCATGCCATAAGACTCTGCGCGCTTCGCGATATCTGTCTGACCATGGCTGCGCGCAACGGAAGTGGTGATTGCGTAACCGTTGTTCTCGCAGAGGTAGATCACTGGCAGCTTCCAGAGCGAAGCCATGTTTAGCGATTCGTGGAACGTCCCTTGATTGACGGCGCCATCTCCGAAAAAGCACAGAGTCACTTGATCGACGCCGCGCACTTTGGCACTCAGACCGCAGCCGGTGGCCAGCGGAATGCCGCCGCCCACTATAGCCGACTCACCGATGATCCCGACACTATTGTCCGCGAGGTGCATCGACCCACCCCGACCTTTGCAGATGCCAGTCGCCTTCCCCATCAGCTCCGCCATCAGCGCCCGCAGATCCGCGCCCTTGCCTATCGGATGCCCGTGCGACCGGTGCGTCCCAGTCATTGCATCACCTGCCTGCAAAGCCGTGCAAGCGCCAACGATTGCCGCCTCTTGTCCGATGCTCGCGTGATAGGCCCCCGGGATCCGTCCTGCCTTGTACAGGCGTGTGCCTTCCTCCTCGAATTTTCGGATGCGCAACATGAGTCGATACGTTTGCATCTGCAACTGATTGCTCGCGACCATGCTGCTCACTATTTGAAAAATGGCGACGATGAAAGATTGGAGGACGGATTCGCGCGTGGCGCGGGCTGCGACAGTTTCAGTTCAGGCGTCGACATTTCATGCACCAATCCAGCTGACCGACTTCAGAGTGGAATAGGACGCCAATCCCCGCAGCCCGATCTCCACTCCAAATCCGGACGCCTTTTGCGGTTCATGACTCAACATGTGGCCGGGCGGCTCTTCGCCGCCTGAGGTTCGGATGACGACACCACCAGCCTTGATCGCGCGAGCGAGGCGTTTGCCGCGACCCATATCTCTCGTCCAGACGGTGGCGGCCAGCCCGTACTGCGTATCGTTGGCAAGGGCAATCGCTTCCTCTTCGGTGCCGAATGGCTGTACACACAGCACCGGCCCAAATACTTCCTCCTGTACGACCGACATGCGCGCGTCGACACGATCAAATATCGTGGGAGCGACGAAGCAACCGCCGGTCAGCTGTATCGAACCGTGCAGGACGGCGTTGGCGCCCGCGTCGAGCGCCTCCTCGATGCATGACTTCACACGGTCGCGCTGTAGAGGGCTTGCGAGAGGGCCAAACGTCGTCGTGTCTTCCAATGGATCTCTTGGCTGAAGTTCGCGTGTCAGGCGCACGACCTTCTCCAGCAACAGGTCTTTGATCCCGTGGTGCACGAGTAGCCTTGTGTGCGCGCTGCATACCTGTCCCTGATTCGAAAATGCACTGCGCACGGTTGCCTCCGCAACTCGGTCGAGATTGTCTACATCGTCAAATACCACCTGGGGAGACTTCCCGCCGCATTCCAACAGCAGCGGCTTGCCATTCGATTTCCCGGAAAACTCCAGCAGCTTCCTGCCGGTCGCCGTCGATCCAGTGAAGGAAAGCAAATCGACTCCACGGTGAACCGCCAATGCCGTCCCAACAGTCGCTCCCAGGCCCGGCACGACGTTCAATACTCCTTCGGGAATACCCGCCTCGAGCGCGAGTTCGGCCAGCCTCAGAGCAGAACTCGACGCCAATTCCGATGGTTTCAACACCACCGTATTGCCGGCGGCCAATGCGGGAGCGAACTTGATCACTGCGTTGACCGTCGGAAAGTTCCACGGCGTGATGGCTCCAACCACCCCGCGGGGTTCGTAAGTATTGAATGCCATCGTTCCCGGAGTCAGAGCGACGCTTTCACCTAGCAACTGGTCTGCGCACCCCGCCCACGACCGCAGCAGAAAAGGCGCCAGGTGCTCGGTATCGTGCAGGGCAGACTGAATCGGCTTACCCATCTCCACGCAATCGAGCAGTGCGAGTTCCATTCGATGTTCTACGATCAGGTCGGCCAACCTCATCAGGATCGCGCCCCGTGCGCTCGGCCCCATCTGCGACCAGCAACCGTCGTCAAAGCGTCGCCGCGCAGCTCGCACGGCGATTTCAATGTCCTCGGCACTGCCTTTGGCTATCCTGCAGAGTGTCGTCTCGGTCGCAGGTGTGACGTTGTCGAAGAACTCGCTGGCAGTCGACGGCCGGTACCGGCCATCGATGAGCGGCTGAATCTGCCAGCGAATGTTGTTGGCGGCCTCCCTCCAATTCATTGTCTTGCTGGATCCCACTACCCTTGCAACGCCACGCGCCCGCGCTTCAGTACTGATAGTCGAACTGCAATCCCACAGTACGGGGACGAACTCGAGTGAACCATTCTGGAATCGGATCCACCGTAGGTACCGCACCTTGCTCATTGGTCGCATTGTCGACAAACAAGTTCACGGTCCAATGCTCCGGCGCCGCAACGGCAAAGCTCACGCGTGCATTTGTGAGCGGATCTCCTTTGAGAAAATAGATAGTCGCTCTCTGACCGTGATAGTCCTGCTCGGAGCTGTGGTTGATCGATGCGGAGATGATTCCTTGGAATTCGCTGCCTCCCAGAGGGAACGAATAGTCGGCAAATGCGCTGCCGGTGTACTCTGCCGAGAAATTCAAGCGATCACCCTTATCGAACAGCACAAGCCCCCCGGAGAAAACCGTGGAATCCATCGATAGATCGTTCCAACCTACGCTAAGGCCGATCTGAAATCCGTCAGCGGGTCGTACCGCTACGGACAAATCAACTCCGACGCCGCTCGCAGACGAACCGTTGATTCGGGTATTCACGAAAATATCTGATCCCGCTACGATCGGTACTTGCAAGTTCTGCTGTATGTCCTGATAGTCCATGTAATAGATTGCAGAATCTAACGAGATGCGTCCCTCGAGCAAAGTAGCCTTCGCACCGACTTCATAGTTGTGCAGCGTGTCTGGCTTGAGTAGCGGAATGCCAGGATTGTCCTGACGGAATCTAGGGGAGGCGGGATCTCCGCTTCGGAAGCCCTCGGAATAAGAGCCGTAAGCGGTTACGGTGCTGCTCGGGTACCAGGTTAGGACGGCCCGCGGTGACGTTGAGTGAAACGACCCCTTGGCGGTATCAAATGGCAGCACCGGCCCCCCGAAGAATGAACCAGCTCCTGATCGGTCTTCGGAGAAATACCGCAGGCCGAGTGTCCACTCGAAGCGGTCATGAAAAAAACGCCGGCCAACTTCGCCGAACGCTGCGTACGATTCCGCAGTCGATTTACCTCTAACGAAAGGGACTGGGAATAGAGGAGTCAAATCCTGGCCTCCGCGCTCATCTGCATCCCGGTAAAGGCCGCCAACAGTCCATTTCCAAGAATTTCTGGTTGCGGAGGTTAGTACGATCTCCTGCGAGAAAATCTTGGAGTTGTTAAGAGTCGCAAGGAGATTCCCCGGAAGTCCTGCAGCGTTAAAGTCGAGCCAGCCATCGTTGGTGAAGTCGATGTAGCTACTGACGCTCGACACCGTAAACTTCGTGAAGTCGTAAGCAGCCTTGAAACTGAAGATATCGTAGTCAGTTACCATCGGCTCAGGAAGGGAGCCCGTGGTCCGCCCATTGTCGGCCGCACGGGACGGCGCACCGAAGTCGTCTCGCTCAATCCACGCGGTGAGACCTAGCGAAAGCTCCTCCGTTGGCTGCGCGTTGATTTTCAATCTATAGTTGCGAAGCTCGGCGTCATTCGTGTGATCCTCAACTGCGTTGCCCAGCCAACCACTTAGATTCTGGTAACCCACGACAGCGCGAGCCGCCAGTTTACCCTCGATGATGGGCACGTTAACCGCCAGATCGCCGCGATAGTTAGTACCGCCGTCCTCAGTGTCTGATATGGCCGAACGTGCCTTCAATTCCAGCTTATCAAGGTTCGCATCGTTGGTTAGTACGCGGACTAGACCGCCCACCGAGCTTGCGCCATACAGAGTACCTTGCGGGCCGCGCAGGACTTCCACCCGCTCCAGATCGTACGCCTGCGGATTGGGAGCGATGGCTGCAGCCGTAAGGCCGAATGGGACGGCATCGAGATAGTAACCGATGGGACTGGATCCGTTGCCAATTGGACCGCTTGCGGTAACCCCACGAATCGCTACCTGCGTCCCACCCCCTTGCTGAGCTGCTACGGCGGTGACACCCGGGGCACGAATCAATTCCTCTGTCACACCTTGTGCAGGAGATTTATCCAGATCGATGCCTCCCAAGACGGAAATCGAAATCGGCACATTCTGGAGTTTCTCCGTGCGCTTCTGCGCGGTGACGATGATTTCCTCGAGCTGCTGCCCCTCTTTCGATCCCGTCCCTGCGGCCAGGCAGTGCGATTGACTGGAACAACTGATCACGGTGGCCAGCAAGATATGCCTGACACACTTGACTCGCGTCCCCCCACAGCGGCTGAGATAGTACAAAGCCATGAAAACTCCCCTTTTTTTGAATTCTGTTTTCGAACGCACAAAGAGCACCATATGGCACGGACGACAGCTTGGAGACGCTCTTCGAGCTACCTTCCAGTCGATCAGAGGATCCGCTCGCAATCCGCGGTCGTCGCCGGGTCTGTTGCCCCGATATGCATCGCTTGATATCCGCACGATCAACGGCGACATAGCGAGTTCTTCTTCTTTGATGTCTCTGGTAAGGTCGAATAGTCGCCATACATACCGGAGAAGGAGCGGGCTGCGTCATGCGCAGTTGGCGACGACCGCAAGATCTGCGTTATTACGCCCGATGCCCTTTGACTAGGCCGGCCGCCGCCAGCGCTCATCTTGCATCAGCAATCAGACTCTGCAAGAGCAGCTTGGCACTGATCGCATCACGAGGCCTCGCCTCGCACAGTGACAATGGCTTTTATTCGATGCGCGAACGCGATCGCGCTAATGCGACGCCCAGCATGGTGCGCAATTCATTTGAGTCGTAAGTGTAGGAGTGGCCTTCATTCAGCTGCACGAGTTGCGCTATCTGCTTGACGATAGTCAAGCGAGCTTCCCGCTCGCATGAAGCCACCAGATAGCGTCGCTTAGGCTGCTCATCGAACAATGCCTGCGCCACTGCTTCAGCGACATCGTCAGGCTCCGCGTAGCCAGATAGATCATTGAGCCCCGAGGGTCCGCACATACGCTTCCGTGCGTTATTCGCCAGCGCGGTATTGAAGATACCTGGCTCCACGACGCTTACCTTGACTCCGTGCGACTCCATTTCCGCAGCTAGGCAATCCGTCAACGCCTCGATGGCGTGCTTGCTCATGCTGTAAGCGCTGAGATTGCTGTCCGCAAGAATGCCGGCGATCGATCCGATCATGACGATCCGCCCGCGCGCCTTCATGATCAGTCCGGAAAATGCTTTCGTGACCCGATAAGGCCCGCTGATATTGACGGCCATGGACAGATCGAACTCAGTGTCATCGCCATCGACCACGGAACCGAATGTCGCGATGCCTGCATTGTTGACCAGTCCGTACAGCCCCAAGCCGCCGTTAGCGATGGTTTCGAGCGCGGCCGCGATGTCTCGCGAGACGGTTACGTCCAGGCGCACCGGTCGCACGTTCTTTATGCTCTCCAACACTTGCAGGTCGGACTCCTTTCGTACACCTGCATACACATAGTGCCCATCGTGAGCCAAGCGCTCGGTGATTTTCCGACCTATGCCGCTTCCGGCTCCGGTTACCAGGATCGCTCCGGTCATATGATTGCTGCGCTTGCTGCGTCAGATATGGAATGACCGCAAACCTTGCGAGCGGCAGCCGCGATTCGTTCGACTGTCGGATACATCAAGCGCTCCAGCGCCGGACTGAAAGGCACAGGAATGTCAGGCGCGGTGAGCCGGATGATGGGAGTCAGGAGTGCGCCGAAGGCGTGCTCTGCTACACGCGCCGCGATTTCCGATGCAATGCCGCACGTGCCGGGAGCCGGATCCACCGCAATCAAACGTCGAGTTTTGGTTACGGAGGTCATGATAGTTGCGAAATCCAACGGCGCAACTGTGCGAACATCGATGACTTCGATCGAGATGCCTTCCTCCGCGAGTAGGCGCGCAGCTTCCAGACTATGTTGAACCGCTCCGGCTACAGCAACTATCGTGGCATCGATGCCAGGTTGCTTCACCTCGGCGACGCCGATTGGTATCGTATAGTCGCCGGCTGGAATCTCACCGACGGTTGCCGACAAGGTCGCATCCTCGAAACAAAGCACCGGGTTGCCGTCGCGAATCGCGGATCTCAGCAGGCCCTTCACGTCGTAAGGCGTGGTCGGCACGATGATCTTCAGGCCTGGAATCTGCGCGAATATGCCCCACGGCCGATCGGAATGATGAGCTGCCAATCCGCCCGTATATGCAACCACGGAGCGTATGACCAGCGGAACGCTCGCCTGGCCACCGAACATGTAGCGACTCTTGGCCGCCTGGTTGGCAATCTGGTCCATTGCCGAGTACAGAAAGGTCGAAAAAGCCCCTTCGATGACCGGCCGCATGCCGGTTAGAGCGGCACCGATGCCCGCACCGAAGAACCCCCCTTCGCAGATCGGGGTATTACGTATGCGCTCACGGCCCAACTCCTGCAGGACGGCAGCATATGCATAGTCTTGTACGTCCTCACCCATGACGAACACTCGTGCGTCGCTGCGCATCTCCTCAACGACTGCCTGCATGGCCGCTTCATTGTATGTGATCCGAGTCACCGCAATTTGCTCCTTCGGTTGGACCCCTGGCGCTGCACGTTAGACGAACAGATCCTCGCGCAGCGCTCGGGAATCCGGAAACGGACTGTCCTCGGCGAAGGTAACGGCCCGGTCGACTTCGTCCTGAATCGCCAGTCGAATCGCGTTCTCCTGTTCGCGAGTCAGATCGCCCGTGTCGAACAGATGGTTGGCAAACATCGCGATCGGGTCGCGTGCCTTCCAGGAATCTATCTCGGCCTGGCTGCGATACGCAGGCACCTGGACCGCCTCACCGAACTCCGAGTGCTCGCAGTAGCGGTATGTCTTAGCCTCCACCAGCGTCGGCCCGCTCCCCGCCCTTGCACGCCATACCGCCGCGGAGACGGCTTCATGAACCGCCAGTACATTCTGTCCGTCCACCATGACACCGGGCATATCATAGGCCGCTGCCCGATCAGCGACATGAGCTACCGCGCTTGTCTGTGCTTGCGCCGTGAACAGTGCGTAGCCGTTGTTCTCGCACAGAAAGACCACGGGCAACTGCCAGATAGCCGCTAGGTTCAGCGACTCATGGAAGGGTCCGCAGTTCGCTGCGCCATCACCGAAAAAACATAGACAAACCTGATCGGTGCCTCTGAGTCTTGCACTCAAGCCGGCGCCGACGGCGACGGGCATCAACGATCCGACGATGCCCGATTCGCCGAGACTGCCGCTCGAGAAGTCGGCCAGATGCATCGAACCACCTTTGCCTCGGCACACGCCCGTTGCCTTGCCGAACAGTTCCGCCATAAGAGGTGCCAGCTGCACGCCTTTGCCGATGGGGTGCCCATGCGAACGATGATTGCCGGTCATGTAGTCATCATCGCGGAGCGCCATACATGCACCGACGATCTCCCCCTCCTGGCCTATCGAGTTGTGTAGCGTTCCGGGCAAGCGCGCTCTGATCGCGGTGGCACGTTCATCGAACAGACGTATCCTGAGCATTCGTCGCAGCATTTCCAGCAACTGCGGCTTTGCTAGAGCAGCTTCCGACGCACGATTCGCGTTGGTGCTCAACATGCGGGTCGCTTCGTTGGTGAAACTATTCTTCGGACCACGGTCATTCTCCGAGAGTATGTGCTGCATTCACTCCTCTCACGCCCGTTCGCCCGTTGGGCGACCGGCTTTCCCTCGATGCTTGCCAGTCTCGTAAATCCGGATCTCTCGACAGCATGCTCGTCACGGTGAGTCTCAGCAATTCATCATTCAGTGCGGGCGCCACGATGCCTGCTGCTTCCAGTTCCCGACGGGTCGCGGAAGCATCGAAACGAATGCTGGTCGAGCTGACCTGCCGCTGTCGCTCGCTGAATGCTGCCTCATCGAGGCCGAAAGCGAACTCGATGAGCGGCACGGCGGGCAATGACTGGCCTGCGAGATGCAACCGCCGGATCGCGGCGATCCAGTCGAAGTAAGGCAGCAGTTCGAGTGCGGTAGCCGCTACCTGGTTACAGCGTTCGAACACGCCGGCGCGCATTTGTCTGGAAGATGAGATGTGGAAGGTGCCGTTGCCATTACGGTGATGGGTAGCCAGGTAAACAATGGCGCGCGTCGTGTAGTCGACCGGTGTAGGCGGCACTCCATAATGGAAATCGCGAATGCCGAAGCCGGACAGTAGACAGCTCTTGAGCACCCTGTAGACGTTCTGCAGTTCGTCGAATCGACCTTGCTGGCTGTCCGCCCACACCAGACCGAGGCGAAAAATATTGTACGTGATGCCGCTTGCGCCGGCGTTCATGAAGATCTTCTCGGCCACCCACTTGCTGGCCGCGTACCCACCCGACGCCAGATGCTTTTCCTGGTCGATGGAACTCGTCTCGTCGACGGTTCGCGGCGCAACCGCCCCGAGCGGACTGAAGACGCTCATGGAAGAGATGTAGTTGACCTGTTTCGATCTGTCCTGCGTGGCAAGCTTGAGGATCGCCTGGGTCGCATCGACATTCGCTGCCCTGGCCATCGCATAGGTCTCGAGGTGATTCATACTCGTGGCGCAGTGATAAATACTGTCGATGTCGCGGCGCAGGCTGCCCAACGTTGCCTCGTCGATGCCCAAGTCCAGTCGCCGCAGGTCGCCAGGAACCGGCACGATCCGGGCGTCGTATTCATCGCGCCACAGGTCCCACTGCATCAGCGTGGTCCGCAGTCGTTGCATGCCCTGTCTCAGCGATGATGCTCGCACCAGGCAATGAATGGTGGCATCGGTATCCCGAAGCAACTGCGCGAGCAGAAATCTTCCGACGAATCCAGTGGCGCCAGTCAGTAGCACGTCATTACGTGTTCCAGCGTGGGAATCGCTGCTCACGATCACCGCCTCCATGCGCGCCGTTTCCTTCACCAGATCCACATACGCATCGAGAACCTTCTCGCCTTGGAGTCGACCCGCTAGCTCCCGAACGGTCGGACTACGATACGCCTCCGTCGCTGTGAGATTCGAACCGAATTGTTCATTTATGCGAGCCAGCGCCTTGACGGCGAGCATCGAGTGACCGCCCAGCTCGAAGAAATTGTCCTCGCGCCCGACCCTGTCCGCTCTCAGCAGATCCAGCCAAATGCGTGCGATCGATCTCTCGGTCTCACCTTGGGGCGGTTCATAGCGCTGGCTGGACGTAGCAGCAGGCAGCGGCAATCGGCGAGCGTCCAGCTTCCCATTTGCCGTCAGCGGCATCCGCTCGATAGCCACGAACGCGCCGGGAATCATGTATTCGGGCAACGCCATCTTCAGATGTTCGCGAAGCTCATCGGCACGGAAATTTTCCGTTGCTACTCCAGGGTCGAACGGAACCACGTAGGCAACCAGACGCTTGTCGCCAGGAACGTCCTCTCGCGCGATCACTACGGCGTCTTTTACGGCACCGTGCCGCCTCAAGAGTGACTCGATCTCTCCAAGCTCGATGCGGAAGCCGCGAATCTTGACCTGGTTGTCGTTTCGCCCGAGGTACTCGATGGTCCCATCCGTGCGCCAGCGTCCCAGGTCGCCCGTCCGATACAAACGCGCACCGGAAGCATCGTTCAAGCAATCTGCGACGAAGCGTTCCGCTGTCAGTGCGCTTCGATTCAGATAACCCCGTGCCACGCCTTCACCGCCGACATATATTTCACCGACGACACCAATCGGAACCGGCCGACCGTCCGCGCTGAGCAGCCTTATCAGCAGATCCGGAATTGCTCTTCCAATGAGACTGCCTCGCTCTCCCTCGATTTCCGCCGCGGTCAATAACCGATATGTGACGTGCACGGTCGTCTCGGTAATGCCATACATATTCACCAACTGCGGACACGTTGCGCCATTTCGCCACACCCATGGCTGCAGCATGCGCAATTCAAGCGCTTCGCCGCCGAACACCACAACCCGCAGCGAATGCGCTCGCTGCGGCACGTTCGCTTGTGCGTCGATCAACTGCGCGAAGGCACTCGGCGTCTGATTCAGCACCGTGATCGCTTGAACGCAAATGAGATCATGGAATTCCGATGGCGAACGTACCGTTGCATAAGGGACGAGCACGACCCGACCACCGTACAGCAAGGCACCCCACAATTCCCAGACCGAAAAGTCGAAAGCGAAAGAGTGAAAGAGTGTCCACACGTCACTCGTCCCGAACCCGAACTCCTGTGCCGTCGCGGTGAACAGACGTGTCACGTTGCCGTGCTCGACCATGACTCCCTTCGGTGCTCCCGTCGATCCCGATGTATAAATCACATACGCAAGCTGTTGCATACGG
>Ga0157380_10000833_pt1 | contig 19297 bp, 3 predicted proteins | sample S35metaG_FD_119757 | JGI IMG/M metagenome (GOLD analysis project Ga0157380, IMG submission 119757) | Switchgrass rhizosphere microbial communities from Kellogg Biological Station, Michigan, USA - S3-5 metaG | ecosystem: Host-associated > Plants > Roots > Rhizosphere > Soil | place: USA: Michigan...
ATGCACCACGACACCGAGGTGCTCTCGCGCTACACGCCCGATCTCAGCAAGGATCGTTTCCACGTCGCGCTGACCACCTGGCACTGGGTGCCGCAGGTCGTCGTCGGACTGGCGCTGCTGGCATTCGGCGGCATCCCCTACGTTCTCTGGGGCACGTTCTTCCGCACCACTTACGGCCTGCACTGCACCTGGCTCGTCAACTCGGCGACACACCTCTGGGGCAAGCGCCGCTTCCAGACGCGCGACGATTCGCGCAACAGCTTCTGGGTGGCGATGATGACCTTCGGCGAAGGCTGGCACAACAACCACCACGCGCATCCCGTCTCGGCGCGCCACGGCCTGGCCTGGTATGAAATCGACTTCAACTGGATCGGCATCAGCGTGCTGAAGGCGCTCGGCCTGGCCTGGGACGTCAAGGTGGCCAAGATCCGTCAGCCGCTGCAGGACGAAGAAGCAGCGTAAGATCAGGGGATGACGAGGCGCCAGACAGCCTCTATCGTCTTTGTCGTCCTCTGTGTCGTTCTCGTCGCTGCCGCTGTTACGCTCAACATCGGCTGGATCATGGTCAACGGGCGGCGGCTGGCGCCGCTCCTGCTCGGCGTCGCGACCTTCAGCCTGATCATCGCCGGCCTCATCGTCTACACGGTGTTCCTCGTCCGCGAGATGGGCATCACCGAGCAGCAGGACAGCTTCCTCAACTCAGTCACCCACGAGCTCAAGACGCCGATCGCGTCGATCCGCCTCTATCTCGAAACGCTGCAGTCGCGTGAAGTCGGCGACGCGCAGCGCAAGGAGTTCTATCGCAACATGCTGCAGGACGCCGATCGCCTGCAGCACACGGTCGAACAGGTGCTGCGCGCCGGCGTGGCGCGCCAGAAGCGCAAGATGGAACATCGCGGCCCGGTCGATCTCGGCTGGCTGGTCCAGGAGTGCGTCGACACCGCGCGCACCAGGCATCACCTCGCCGAGGGCGCCATCGCGATCGTCGGCAACGATCTCAGGTCGCCGCTCGTCGTCAACGGCGACGTCGAAGATTTGCGCACCGCCATCGCCAACCTCCTCGATAACGCCGTGAAGTATTCGGACGGACAGCCGCAGATCGCCGTGCAGATTGCCGGGGCCACTCCGGACACGGCGTGGGTGCGGGTCAAGGATCAGGGCGTCGGCATTCCAAAAGCGCAGCTCGGCCGCATCTTCAATCGCTTTTATCGCTTCCAGCCGCTCGGATCCAAGGTCAAGGGCACCGGCCTCGGCCTCTACATCGTGCGATCGATTGCCAAGCGGCATGGCGGCCGCGTCTTCGCCGAAAGCTCCGGCGAGAATCGCGGCTCGACGTTCACGCTCGAATTGCCGCGGGTCATGCAGTGAGCCGCGTGTTGATCGTCGAAGACGAGGCGCATCTTGCCGACGGCCTTCGCTTCAACCTCGAAGCTGACGGCCACGAGGTGGATATCGATGGGGACGGCCAGCAGGCGCTCGATCGGCTCCTCGCCGATCGCGCCCGCTACGATGCCGTCGTCCTCGATGTGATGCTCCCCGGCAAGGACGGCTTTGCCGTCGTCAAGCAGCTGCGGACCGAAGGACACTACGTGCCGGTGTTGATGTTGACGGCGCGCAGCCGACCCGAAGATGTCTTGCAAGGCTTCGCGGCCGGCGCCGACGACTACCTGCCGAAGCCGTTCGAGCTGCAGATCCTGCTCGCGCGGCTGCGCGGCCTGTTGCGGCGGCGCGAATGGCTGGCGCAAGAACACGAGCACGACGCGATCACCTTTGCCGGGAAGAAGCTCGATCTCGAAGCGCTCGAGCTCCAGGTTGGAGACAAGAAATATCAGCTGACGCAGATGGAGTGCGACCTGCTTCAGTATCTCGTCAAGAACGCCGGCAAGGCCGTGTCGCGGAAATCGATTCTCGAGGATGTCTGGGATCTTCGCGAGGACACCGACACGCGGGCGATCGACAATTTCATCGTCCGGTTGCGGCGTTACCTGGAAGTGGATCCGACGAAACCGAAACACCTCGTCACCGTGCGCGGCGTCGGCTACAAGTTCGTGGCATGAACAATCCGGCTGAAGCCGGATGCCACACTGTAGCGTCCGCCTTCAGGCGGACTGTTCTTACCTCATCCCAAACAGCAGGAAAGCGGTCTTCTGTGTCTTCCGAAAGTTGTCGTCCGACGCAATCAGAAGCGTCGGCGTGCCGTTGACGATCGGGCCGAACGTCAAGGCTTCAAAATTCTCCAGCCGCGACAACGCGGATGACAGCCGCGACGTGATGTTGTCGAAGTTCAACAGCAATTTCTTTCGCGCGTTGCCGTCGACGAGCTCCACTGAAAACAGCTGGACCGTGTTGGCATTGAACTGCCGGTCCTTCGTCACGAGGCACGCGCGCTCCATCGAGATCAGCGTCGTGTCGCTCAAGGCGAGCAATTCGACAAGACCGTTCTCGCCGTCGTTGCAGACGTCGTCGAAGTTCTCGACGCGCGGCGTCGGCGAGATCTGGTAACGCCACCGCTGTGCGGGACGGAACGTCGAGCCGGACGGCTGGAATTCGACCAGCCACCCCTGTCCGCCGCGATCGAACGTGACCAGCCCGTCCTGGATCAGCGGCTGCTCGAGGCCGGCGATCAAATGGCCGCGCGGCGTCACGGTCAGGCCCTCGAATCCCTGATTGGCACGCAGTCCGCTCTTCTCATCACCCGTGATTTGATATTCCCCGGGAAACTCGATCACGTTCGTGACGACGGCGTCGTGGTTCATCTGGAGCAGCGCCGGTTGCCACACGGCGTTACCGCGAGTGCCGTGGCCTTCTTCCGCGGCGACGAAACCGCCGTTCGGCAGCGCGACGATCGATTCGAGGTCCGCCTCGATGACGCGGCGAGCTTCGACACCGGGGCCGACGCCAATCGCCTGCATCCGCACCGGCGCGACGTCGAGGCCCTTCGGGCCAAAGCCGACGTTCAACCACACCACGCGGCTCTGCTCGCGATCGTCGATCACGCCAATCCACTGGCCCCGTTTTTCATCGGGAGCGAGACCGGAAATGCTGCCGAACCTCGAGCTGTCGGCGAGTTGCGGATACACCGTGCCGGCCGGGCGAGTGAACTCACCCAGCCAGGTCAATAGTGGCTGCGGGTTCTTGAAAAACGCCGGTGGGGTTTTCGAGCCGCAACCGCTCGCGGCGAGTGTTGCGATGATGAGCAGGCTGATTCGAAGCAAGAACTCCATGATACGGCAGTGCTTGGCGAGTTCAAGCGCGGCCACATGAGGCGTTTGCAGGCGAGGCAGCGTCGCATCACTCACTGCCGTTGAGGAGTGAGGCGGTATTTCGCCTCACTCCGTTCGGGTCACGAACGTTGTCGCCCTAAGGGACGATCTGAAGACTGAATCCCTTCACCGTCGTCTGTCCGGCCGAATCGGTCGCACGGACATTGAAGAAGAATCCGCCGATCGAAGGCGTGGGGCCGCTCAATATCCCTGAGGAACTGAGCGTCAGGTTCGGCGGCAGGGTGTTGCCGGGCTCCAACGTCCACGTGATCGGTCCGGCTCCTGTGCCGGCGAGCTGGAAGTTGTAGTTTCCTCCCGCGGTCCCGTTAGGCAACGGCGATGTGGATGTAATGGCGATGCGATTCACCGTAATCGTGAACCCGCGCGACGCCACGTTCGACGCCGAATCGGTGACGGTCACCGAGAAGTCGTGGCGTCCGCCTGTTGTCGGTGTCCCGCTGATCGTCCCGTTGGCGTTCAGCGACATCCCGGCCGGCAAGTGACCCTGCGCGAGAGCAAACGAGTAGCCCCCTGCGCCGCCGGCCGTCTGCAGCACTGTCGCCGTGTAGCCGACATTCGAGACTCCGTCCGGCAACTTCGATGTCGTGATCCGGAAGGCGAGGTTCGCAGGATCGAATAACTCGACACTCCGCGGCACGATCAGCGTTGGACTCGAGCCAAAGCCAAACATCACCCGGCCACCGCTGATGAGTTCGGCGACGTGCCGCGTGCGATCCACACGCATGTCGCCCGCCGACGAGAACGTGTTGGTGACAGGGTCGTAGATTTCGATCGACGACGCGTTCTCGTTGGTGGCCCAGTCGATCTGGCCACCCGCGAACACGATGCTGCCATCGGCGAGGGCCGTGGCCGACAGATTGAGTCGGGGCTCGAGCAGGCCGGGCGCCGCCGTAAACGACGTCGTCGCCGGGTTGAAGAACTCGCCGGCCGTTCGAAGCGCCGGGTAAGCGGCGCCGCCGCCTGCAATCAGCACTTGTCCCGCGCGCGGTCCCGTCGTCAAGAGCGTGGCCGTGTGCTCGCCGCTCCAATTCAACATCGGCGAAGCCGTGGCGCTGAAGCTGCCGTTTCCGACAGACGGGTCATAGATCTCAGCGGAGACGCTTACAAACGACGGGCTGAGGCCGTACCCACCGGCGATGAGCACACGGCCGTCGGGCAGCAGCGTGGCGCTGTGGTAATGGCGCGCGCCTGCCGTCGCGATGGACGCGATCAGGTTGCCGCCGGCGTCCAGCAGCCAGGCGTTCGGCAGGCCCTGCGTGTTGAACGAACTGTCGATACTCCAACCGCCGGTGATGAGGATGCGGCCATTGGTCAGTAGCGTCGCACGATGGTAGGCGCGGCCCGAGGGCAACGCCGCACCGGCAGTAAAGGTGCCTGTCGCCGGGTTGTAGATCTCAGTCGTCGCCGGTGTCACCGTGTGAGTGCCGTCCCAGTAGCTGCCGCCGACGATCAAGATGTTGCCGCTCGGCAACTTCGTCGCAGTCGCCTCGTTCCGCGTCCGGAGCATGCTACCGGTCGTCAGGGCGATCGACGATGTGGCCGGGTCGAAGATCTCCGCCGGCTGCTCGTTGCCAATAATCAACACGCGGCCATCGTTGAGCACGACCGAGGCGGGGTTGCCCCGCCAATTCGGCGTGAAGCGAAGGCCGGCATCTGGAACCGTCAGCGTCTGGAGCACAACGTCCGGCCGCCCGATAGCCGTGCCCGACAACTGCCAGCCCGCGCCATCGTCAACCCAACCCATGCCTTTTGGATACATGTCGGAGGTTGGCCAATTGATGCCCTGGCACGTGCCTGCCGCGAACGAAGCGACGATGGCGATCGGCGAATGCTGCGGCATCGCCAACAAGGTTGGGAAATACAACCTGGTGCCGAAGCTCCCGGAAGAATTGACCGTGACCGCCGTGGTTGCCAGCGGACCGCCGGATTCATCGGGCCTCGCCGGAGTACCGATGACCGGATACGCGCTCGCGGTGATTTGCGTGTTGGGCGTGCACGAGCCAATGTTGAACACCGCCGCGCCGGAGAGTCCGAACGGCGTGCCGGTCGTGAACACCTGCGCGATCCGCCGCGTCGACGGGAGTGGAACATTGGCCGCGGGCTGCTCGTACGGCCACTGGTCATCGGCGTGCACACGAATGGTGTAGTTACGTGACACCACTTGTGGCGTGGTGCCGGAGTCGGTGGCCGTGACCGTGAAGGTAAACGTACCGCCTTCGCGCAGCGCTCGCGCCGGGAAGCTGCCGTCGAAGCAACCATTTGACTGCAGCACCATGCCCGCCGGTATTTGTCCCGACAGCGAATAGTTGACCGTGCCCACACCGCCGCTGCGGTTGACGCAGCCGCCGTAACTGCCGTTGGCGGCCAGTCCATCCTGAAGCGAAGTGGTCGTGATCGTCAGCGGCGCGATCACGTTGATCGACAACGTCTTGATCGCGACGCGGCCCTGCGCGTCGACCGCCCTGACCGCGAAGTTGTAGAACGCCTGCGTCGTTGGCGTGCCGGAGATCACGCCGCTGGTGCTCAGTACGAGTCCCGGCGGCAATCCACTCGGCGGGCCCGCGAGCCACGTGATCGGTGCTGGACCGGTGGCCGCCAGCGGCAGCGAATACGGTATTCCCAACGTCGCGTCGGTCAGGCGATACGGGCTGGTGATGGTATTGAGCGCGCCGACGTGGAGCGATAGCGTCTGCAGATTCTTGTGGCTCGCCGAGTCGGTGACCTGGAAGCCGAGCGCGAAGCTGCCAACGACATTGGCCGCGGGCGTGCCCGCCAGCGTGAAGGTGCCCGAGTTGTAGGTCATGCCGGCCGGCAACACGCCGGGCGGCAATGTGATCTGGTACGGGGCGGTGCCGCCCGTAGCCGAGAGCGTGACCGGGGTGTAGGCCACACCCGGCACACCGTCGGGTAGTGTCGCCGGGCTCAGGGACAGCGCGGTGGCCGGGTCGTAAAGTTCGACGGTATTCCCCGACATCCAGCTTTGGCTCGAACCGCCGGCAAGTAACACTCGGCCGTCCAAAAGTCGTGCGGCGGCGTGGAACCCGCGCCGCGTCTCAATGCCGCCGGCCGGCACGAACGTTCCGGATGCCGGCAGGTAGCGCTCCATGCTGGCAAGCGGCAGGATGTAACTGGAAGAGGTCACTTCGTCGAAACCACCCGCTATCAGAACGCTGCCATCCGCGAGTGTTGTTGCGGTGTGGTTAGAGCGCCGACTGTTCATGTTGCCGGTCAAGGTGAAGCTATCTGTCGCCGGATTGTAAATCTCGGCCGTGTTCACCAGGTCGCCCGCCTGTCCACCGGTGACGAGGACGCGCCCGTCAGCGAGCTTGGCTGACGCGGCGATGCCGCGGATGGTGGCCATGCTGCCTGTCGTGGCCGTGAAAATGCCGGTCGCTGGATCGTAGATTTCCGCGCTCCTCGTGATCGAACCGCTGATGCCGCCCGTGTAGCCTGCAATCAGCAGAACTCTTCCAGACGCCAGGAGAGCGGCCGTGTGGTAGTGACGATCGGTCAGCATGTTGCCGGCAAACATGAAGGTCCTGCTGACCGGGTCGTAGATCTCCGTCGTTGGAATGCTGAGCGACGCCGGGCCAACCGGCGTGCGGCCGCCGGCGATGAACACGCGGCCATCGTTCAGACGCGTGGCGGTGGCGGCCTCGTGCGGCACCGTCATGTTTCCGGTGGTCGCGGTGAACGTACCCGTAGCAGGGTTGTAGGTCTCCGCAGTTGTCAACTGGTTGCCGTTGCCATCCTTGCCACCGGCGACGAGCACCGTGCCATCAGTCAGCAAGGTCGCCGTGTGGTTGGACCGCGGCGTAATCATGTTGCCCGTCGACGTGATGGTCCGCGTGATCGGGTCGAAGAGCTCAGTCGGATTTCCGTTGCTCGTCAGCAATACACGGCCATCGTTCAGGACCGTCGCCTCGAATGAGCTGCGCGACCGGTTCATGAACGCGACTTCGGTGGCCGGCGTGATCATCGTCCGGAACGGGATGTCGTAGCGGCCGTCAGTGGCGAGCAGTGTTGCCCACGCGCCGCCCGACTCTGCCAGGCCGTCGCCAGCCTGGTAACTATCGGAGGTCGCCGGGACGTTGGCGATCGTGCAGGCATTAGTGGAACTCAGCACAAACGCGAGACGGTCGCCGATGCTGACCGCCAGTGGCGACAGCGCGATGCCGCTCAAACTTCCCCCAGTCGAGCCGGAAGCGATCGTCGTGCCGTCGGGCAGCCCTACGGTGTTCAGGCGCTGCACGTCCACCGTCAAATTGTTTGGCGTCGTGCAGGTCGTCGTGGAGTTGAATCCAAACGCCGTCAGCGTGCCGTTGGCGCCGACCGTGATCGTCTGGGCCAGCCTCCGTCCGCCGGGCCCGCCGAACGCAATCGTCGGCGAAGTCTGCGAGAAGCCTTCCTGCTCCTTCGCCGACACGCGAATGGCGAAGTTGCGGGTGACAACTTGCGGCGGCGACGCGAGATCGGTCACTTGGACCTGCGGATTGAACGTGCCCAACGCAGTCGGCGCGTTGTTGAAGCAGCCGTTCGTTTGCAGGATCACACCGGGGGGCATCGTGCCGCCCACCACCGACCAGGTATTGGTGGTGACACCGCTCACCGACGACAGGCAGAACGTGTACGACTCCTTGACCGCCGCCTCCGGCAGGATCGTGGTCGAGATATCGAGCGGGGTCACGATGCTGATGTTGAACGACTTCTGCGCCACGCGACCGAGCGCATCGATCGCCCGGACGCTGAACGTGGCCCCGATGGCCGTCGAAGCCACGGTGCCGGTAACCCGACCGTCCGCGCCAATCGATAAGCCCGCAGGCGGGGCGCCTGACGCCGGCGCGAGCGACCACACGACGGGCGCAGTGCCGCCCGCGGCGGCGAGTTGCACGTCGTAGGGACGGGTCGTCGGACCGGGCGCGAGTTGATATGGCGTGGTGATCGCAAACGCGGTCCCGATGCGGATCGACAGCGGTTGAATGGTAGTAGCCAGGCTCACGGTGTCGGTGACACGGATACCGAGAATGTAGAGTCCGTCGGTCGTCGGCGTTCCCGAAATCGTCGCCGGCGCGTTGAACTGCAGGCCAGGCGGCAGGCCTGACACCAGCTGGACCTGATACGGCCCGCCCGATCCGCCTGAGGCGGTCAGCGTCGTGGCTGGGTACGGGACGCCGACCTGTCCGTCTGGAGCGATCGTCGTGAGAACAGGCGATGCGGCAAGTGAGAAGAACTCACCCGTGCTGCCGGTCATGAAGCTTTGTCCCGCACCGCCAACCAGGAAGACGGTGTCGTTGCTCAGCATGATGGCGTTGTGGCGGGCGCGCCGCGCCACGGTGTTGCCTGCCGGCACGAAGGAATTGGTCGCCGGCACATAGCGTTCCATCGACGCGAGCGGCAGCACGTAGTTGGCGACGGTCGGCTCGTCGAACCCGCCCGCCACGAGTACGCTGCCGTCGGCGAGGCGCGTCATGGTGTGTTGATAGCGCGCGGTCGCCATCGATCCGGCCGTGGTTGTGAAGCTATCAGTCGCCGGGTTGTAAATCTCGGCGGTGTTGCGGATCGTGCTGGACTGGCCGCCGGTAATCAGCACTCGTCCATCGGCGAGTAGTTCAGCAGCCGACCAGCCGCGTGCGACGCTCATCTGTCCGACGGTCGCGGTGAAGGTATTGGCCACCGGATCGTAGATTTCGGCGCTGCGCGACGTCCCGCCGCCGACGCCGCCGATAAAGCCGCTGGCGACAAGCACCCTGCCCGACGCCAACAAGGTCGAGGTATGGACCTGGCGGGTCGTCGTCATGCTCGGGGCAAGAGTAAACGTCCGGCTGATCGGATCGTAGATTTCAGCCGTCGCAGTCTGCTGCGACCCTGTGCCAAAGGGAATGTTTCCGCCGGTGATCAGCACACGACCATCGTTCAACCTGGTAGCCGCATGGAGGTCGCGGGCGACCGACATCGAGTTGGCTGTCGGCGTGAACGTCCCTGTCGCCGGATTGTAGGTTTCAGCGGTCGAGAGCCTCGAGCCGCCGCCCTGTCCGCCGACCACGAGCACGGTTCCATCTTGAAGCAGCGTCGCCGTGTGCTGGGTTCGCGCGATGCTCATGTTTCCGGTGAGTGCCGTGGTATTCGCCGCCGGATCGTAGATTTCCGCGGACACACCGGTTCCGGTCAGTAGGATCGTGCCGTTGTTCAGACGCGTCGCGGTGGCGCCGGCCGGCCGCGAGCTCTGCAGATACGCCACAGGCATTGCCGGTAGCAGCAACGTGCGGAACGAAGGCAGATCGTAGCGTCCGTCCGTGCTGAACAGCGACACCCAGCCCGAGCCCGCGTCAACGAATGCGTCACCGGCGTTGTACTGGTCGGTGGTGGCGGCATTGGTAAACGTGCACGTCACCGGCGAGCTGACGATGAAGGCAAACCTCTCGCCGATCGACATATCCAGCGTCGGTGTCACGGCGATCGCGTTGTAGTTCGCCGTCGCACTTCCGGTCGCAATCGAGGTGCCGTCAGGCAAGCCCGCGACCGTCAACCGTTGGATGAGGACGGAGACTGGTGTGACCGGCGGGCACGTCATGTTTTGCAGGCCAATGCCTGTCAACGTACCGGTCGCGCCCACCGTGACGACCTGCGCCATTCGCCGGCCGCCCGCGCCGCCAAACGAAATGGCAGGCTGTGTTTGCGAACTACCCTGCTGGTCCTTCGCCGACACGCGCAGCGAAATGTTCTTCGAGACGACTTGTTGCGTTTCGTCGGGCGCGCAGGTCGTCGCCGGCGAACAATCCCGGATGTCGAGGGTGAAATTGAACGTACCGTGGCGCGTCGGTGTACCCGTGAAGGCGCCGCTCGACAGCAGCGTCAGGCCCGGCGGCAGCGTCCCGCTCGCGACGCTGACGCTCCTCGTGCCGTTGCCGCCGATGATCGACAGGCCCGGCTGCGACTCGAGCACGACTGCTTCACGCAGTGGCTCGACATCGAGCGGACCGCTGACAAAGAACGACAACGATCGCGATGCCACCTGATTGAGCGAATCGGTGGCAGTGACGGTAAACGGCGGCATCGAGCCGACCGCCGGGGGCACACCGAATAGGACGCCGGCGTTCGAGATCGACAGCCAGGTGAGGAGCGGGTTGTTGTTCGTGTTGATGGTCCAGGTCACCGTGCCGGTGGCGCCGCCGACGACGATCGACGCGTTGTACATCTCGCCGCTGAATGCGGACGGCAACGTCGTCGTCACGATGATTGGCGGGCCGACGTTGATCGTGAAGCTCTTCGTCGCCACACGCCGCGGATTCGATGAATCGCGGGCCTGCACGGTAAACGTGTAAGTACCCGATTGCACGGCGCCGCCGTTGATCGTGCCGGTCGCGCTGTTCAGGACAAGGCCCGGCGGCAGTTGAGCGGACGTGATGCTCCAGTAATACGGCGCCGTGCCCCCGAGGACAGTCAGACTGGCGCCGGGATAAGCCTGGCCAACCGAGGTTGCCGGAAGCGTGGCCAGCGTCGTGATGTTCAGCGGCGACGCGACCGTGACATGCACGGTGCCGGTCATGAACCCGCCCAGGCCGTCGGGGATCGTGTAGGTGAACGTATCGTCACCAACGTATCCGGCGGTCGGCGTGTAGGTGACGCTGCCGTCGGCATTCAACGCGGTGGTTCCCGCGCCGCCGTTGGTCACGCTGCTGATCGCCGGAGCGATGGTCCCCGGATCGTCGATCACCATGATGCCGGGCTCGATCAACGAGCTCATCGCGAAGATCCGCGACACGCTCTCGTCAACTTCGAGCCGCACCGGCGGCAGCGGCAACGACAGGGTCGCAGCCACCCGCATCGTGCTGCCGTCGATGATCGTCAGCGTCTTGTCGAGCGCGTTGCCGACGTAGATGCGGTTCAGGCTCTCGTTGACGGCGACGGTACTTGGGCCGTCGCCAACCGCGATCGTTGCCACGATCTGGTCGGTCGAGCCGTCGAGCACGTCAACCTTGTCGTGGTCGAAGTCGGCGACGAAGACCCTGCCGGTCGTGACGTTCACCGCCAGGTAACTCTGCGTGCCGATGAACGGCGTCGGCGATCCGACCGGAACGGCGTTCACCAGTTCGTCGGTCGCGCCGTCGAGGATGTAGACAACTGTCGGGTCGGCCGACGTTTCTTGTGCGCCGACGTAGACCTTGTTCAACACGGGGTTGACCTTGACGATGCCGATCACTTCGTTGTCATCGGCGAGGGGAGTCGCCACGTTGGTCGCGCCATCCAGAATGCCGAGGGTCACATTCGATCCGCCGGTGACGCGGAAGTACACCTTGCCGGTCGCAGGGTTCGGCACGATGTCGCGCCCAACAGAAATCTGCCCGGGCGTCGCCGAGGTAGTGGGAATCTGGCTCATGTTCGCCTGCACGGTGGTGTTGGTGGCACCGTCGATCACGGTGATGCCGCCGGCGAACACGGTGCCGTCGAACGAATTGCCGACGTAAATCTTGTTCGTCGCTTCGTTGATGCCGATGCCAAAGGGGAACGCCCCCACCGGCACGCTGGCGAGGACGGCGTTCGTCGCACCGTCGATCACGTGCACGAATCCGGGAACACCGTCGGCCCCGCCGGCGGCGGTCGCTGACGTATTCAACGCGTAGATTCGGTTGGTAACGCGGTTCCTGACCGCGAAGGATTCGCGGCCATCCACGTGCGGCAGCGTCACCGCGCCAGCCAGCCCAGCCTGGTTGACCAGGGCTACGCCGGCGCCGGTCGTCGTCTGCGGCACGTAGGCCGTATGAGTCTGTGTGTTGACAGCGGGCCCGCTGATGTCCGACGCCACCTGTAGCACGGCCTGCAGTGTGCCCGTCGTCGTATCGACCGACCGAATCGTCGTGATGCCGCCGATGATGTAGGCGCGATGGTGCGCGGCGTCGACGATGACGCGGGCGTCGGGCTGTGTCGATTGCGTGTTTCCAACGACGGCATTGGTGGTCGCGTTGATGACGGTCGTCCGGAGATCGGTCCGCGATGTGGCGATCACGCGGTTGTTGACCTCGTCCACTGCCACCATCGTCTGGCCGTCTTCGCGTCCGATAGGCAGCAGGGCCAGGATGGTGTTGAACGTCGCGCTCGCGCTGTTGCCGTCAATCACGGCAAGGCGGCTCGTGGCCGGGAACTCCGACAGGCGAACGTACACGTGCCCCGAAGGCCGATGCACGGCGAGCCTGGTGTCGAGCGTGCCCGCCGATCCGTTGGCCGGCAGCGCAATCAAGGCTATTCGCGTGTTCGTGGCCCCGTCGATCACATAGAGCGACGTGCCGGTCACCGCGTAAACGAGGTTGTTGGCATCATTCACGAGCACCGTTGAAGGGTTCGCGGTCAAGGGAATCTGCGTCCAGGTGTTGCTCGCAACGTCGAGTGCGTAGACCCCGTTCGCCGTCCCGCCGACGACCGCGACATACACCCTGTTTGTGACGGTGTTGACGACTACGCTGCCGCCGTTGCCACCGCCGGGCGCCGCGATCTGATCCACCACCTGGTGGAAGGTTGCGCTCGCCGGATTGACGTCAAGGACAATGAACCGGCTATTGAAGAATGAGCCGGAGGTGGCGCTGGTGCTGCTCGTCATGTACAACCGGCCACGGACCTCGTCGAGCGCCATCGACTGGATATTGCCAAGCGCCAGCGACAGGATCACCTGGTTGAACGTCGCGCTCCCCGGCCGCCCGTCCACCGCGGTCAACGTGGCGCCGCGCAGATAGACGATGTTGGTCGTCTGGTTGACGCGTGCCAGCGACAGTGCGCTGGGCACGGGCATCGGCGTCGTGCCGACGATTGTGTTGGTGTTGGTATCAAGAATCGCGATGGCGCCGGTGGCGGCCGTGGCGACGAGCCCGCCGCTGAAGTACGCAAGGCCCGTGCTGTTGACCACGCCAATATCACCAGGCGACCAAAGCTGTGGCGTGCCTACCGGCAGTCCGCGCACAGTGGCGAGCACTGAGGGGAACGCGGAGCCGGTGTCGCGATCGTTGGACGAGGGATTGATGGTGACCGTCGTGTCCGACGTGACGACGACCGAGTCATCCGTGACCGTTGCCGGCAGGTCCTGGCACAGACCCGCATCGCCGGCACCCACGATGGACTGAATCTCCTCGGTCAAAGCGCGGCCGAAGATCTGCACTTCGTCGATCAACCCATTGAACTCGTTGTTGATCGCGATCGCATCTCCACCAATCATCAGTGCATTGGTGTTGAGCGGAATGCCAAGCTCGTTGCCGGCCGACGCGACTTGCGCGCCATCGACATAGAGCCGCGTGGTTCCGCCGTCATACGTGCAGACGACGTGCGACCACTGGCCGGGCGGGATCGATCCACCGATCACCGGCGCGGCGCTGCCGATCTCGCAGATCGCAAACGCGTTGTTCGTCAACCCGAGCGAATAGCTGCCCGTTTTCCTGACGATCGCCTGATAGTCCTCGACAAGAGCGGCCGGCCTGACCCACGCAGCCATCGTGATCTGATTGCTCGCCGGATTCAGGTTCGCCGCGTTCGCGACCAGGATGCCCGAGCCAACGCTGCCGTTGAAGCTGAACGCTGTGCCGACCATACCGCTCGCGGTACCCACGTTGCCTTGCGGTGTGCCGGCGTTCCCGCCCCGCAGATCGGGCACGTTGCCGTCGAGCTCGCCCGGCCACCAGCTGACTAAGTCCGACGGCTCCGCCGCGCAGATCGCCTGCCCCACGAGGACGGTGACCGTGGTCAAGGCGGACTCGGCCCCGGCCGCGTCACTCACCCGGTAGGTGAACGTGTCGATGCCCGTGAAGCCCGGATTCGGGAAGTAGCGCATGAGCGGCGAGCCAGTGGTCGTGGAGACGATGCCGTTTGCCGCGCCGCCGATCGCCGAGATATGGAGAACATCCCCGAAGCCGGTGTCCGGGTCGGTATCGTTGCCAAGCACGTCAACCAGGACCGCCACGCCAGACGCCGTGGTGGCGTTGTCGACGACGCCCGTCGGCGGCCGATTGATCGTCGTGGACGCCTGTGCCGAGTTATTGGCCGGATTCGGATCGGCGACGTCCGACGACACACTGGCGGTCGCCGTCGCGGTCCCGAAGGACGCCGACGTCGCGATGCCGTAAAGGACCGACGCGCCGCCGGCGATTGTCCCCGTCGCGCACGTGTGCTGGTTCGCGCCGGTGATAGCGCAATTGCCGGGACCAGTAATCGAATGGACGGTCACGTTCGGCGAAACGGTGATCGTGAACGACACGCCGGTCGCCACGCTCGGACCGTTATTTGTCACGGTGGCCTGGTAGGAGTACTGCGTCCCTGGCGCAACCGGATCCTCTGAATCGGCAATCGACACTTGCAGGTTCGCACCGGTGGCGTTGACGCCGATGATGAAGTTCTGCGGGAGGCTGGTGTCGTTGCCGCCGTTCAGGATGCCGCCGTTGTCCTGCGCGCGAACCGTGACGGTGGCTCCGGTTGTTTCACCCGCGGCCAACGTGAAGGTCAACGTGCCAGTGGACGAAATCGCCGGCTGAACAGCAAACGCAGTGGCGTTGTCGTTGGTCACGAGGAACGTGACCTGCTGCGATGCCTCGTTCGCGGGACCGGCACTGATGCCGGTGGCCCATCCGGGAACCGTTTGCAGGCCGCCATTGAACGGCGCCGTGTAGAGGCCCGATCCCAGGCTGAACTGCGGCGGATCGTTGACCGGCGTCACCGTGATCGTGAACGCCTGCGTGCCGCTCGTATCAGTGCCGCCGCCGTTGTCGTGGAGCTGCACGGTGACGTTCGCGCTGCCATTCGCGTGTGGCGCCGGCGTGAACGTCAAGCTGCCGTTCGGCGCGATCGCGGGTTGCGACGAGAACAGCGCCGTGTTGTCGTTCGAGACGACGAAGTTCAGCAGCTGGCCCGACTCGTTCGGCGGGCCGGCGCTGATCGACGTGGCCCAGGCGGGCACGGTGCGCGTACCGCTGTCTTCCAGGACGGACTGGTTCGCGCCCGCCGTGAAGCTCGGCGCGTCGTTGGCCGACTGCACCGTGATGACAAACGACTGCGTCGCGCTCGTATCGACGCCACCGTTGACAATTCCGCCGTTGTCGTGGAGACGGATCGTGATCGTCGCGGTGCCGGACACATTGGCGGCCGGCGTGAAGGTCAGCGTGCCGGTTGGCGACACGCCCGGCGCCACCGCAAATAGCCCTGGGTTCGTGTTCGAGACGATTTGGAAGTCGAGGGTCTGCCCCGCTTCGTCGAGCCCGCCCGGGTTGATGTTCGTCGCCCAGTTCGCAATCGTCTGCGGACCGGCGTCCTCGGCCACGGTTTGATCGGCACCCTTCGTGAAGCTCGGGACGTCGTTGACCGCGGTGACGCTGATGACGAAGGTTTGCGCCGCACTTGTGTCGACGCCGCCGTTCGCGGTGCCGCCGTTGTCATGCAGCTGCACGGTGACGGTCGCCGAGCCCGACGCCGTCACCGACGGCGTGAAGGTGAGCGTTCCTGTCGGCGAGATCGCCGGCTGCGCCGTGAAGAGCGCCGCGTTGTTGTTGCTGACGATGAAGTTCAGCACCTGTGCCGACTCGTTGGCCGGCCCCTTGCTGATTGCCGTCGCCCAGTTCGCTATCGTCCGGGCGCCCGCGGTCCGCAAGACGCCCTGGTTCGGGCCCTTGGTGAAACTCGGTACGTCATTGACCGCGGGAACCGTGATCGACACGGTCACGATGACCGAGTTCGGACTCACCGGTGATCCCGACTCTGGCCAGATGCCGGCGGTCAGCTGATAGCTGAAGCTGTCAGGACCGCTGTATTCGGGTGTCGGCGTGTAGACGAACGCGCCCGTCGGGGCCAACGCCAATGTGCCGTGCTGAACATTTGTGATCAGCACGGGCCGCAGCGCACCAGGCGAGTCGGGATCCGAGTCGTTGACCGGCACGTTACCGTTAAAGACCGTGTCTTCGTTCGTCGTGAACGCATCGGCGATAGCCACCGGCGCGTCGTTGATCGCCGTCACCGTCGCGAAGTTCGAGGCGCCGCTCTCGGTGGCGTCGTCGAACGTCGCCTTGACGAAGTACGTGAACTGCACGCCATTCGGCAGCTCTTCCGGATCGATGAATGTGGTCGCCGGCGTGGTGCCGATGAGTAGCGGCACGCTGTTCGGAGTCACCGTTGCGCCGGTGACACGGTAAATAGAGAACCCGGTCGTGGTTCCAATCGACGGAACGTCCCAATCGAGCCGGTGGCGATGCAACGGCGTCGTGCCGGCGCAGCCAGCCGTGCCTTGGACGCAGGCGACCAGACTGCTCGGCGGCATGGCGCCGACCAGCGCTATCGCCGTTTCGTAATCGATCTCACCGCCGCCATCGCCGCCGAAATCCACGCCGGCGCCGAAGTCCCTGCCGCCACTGAAGTCGATGCCGCCGCCGAAATCAATGCCGCCGCTGAAATCGATGCCGCCGCTGAAATCGATGCCACCGCTGAAATCAATGCCACCGCTGAAATCAATGCCGCCGCTGAAATCAATGCCGCCGCTGAAATCAATGCCGCCGCTGAAATCGATGCCACCGCTGAAGTCAATGCCGCCGCTGAAATCAATGCCGCCGCTGAAGTCGATGCCGTTCGAGAAGCCAGCCATGTTCTTGCCGCTGGCGACCTGGTTGAGCCGGATGTTGGCCCAGTCGTTCACGCCTTTCAGAGGCTCGGTGCTGACCACCTTTCCGTCGAAATTCACGTCCTGCGAAAGTGAACCCGGCGTGACCCTGCCGTCGCCGTTCCAGTCGAATACGCCCTTCTTGCTCGCTTCGACGCGCGTCCATTTCTGAGCCGGCGCCGGCTCGGGGAAACTGCTGCCGTCACAAAACTTCTTTGCGGCCGGTGAGCCAAGGGAGAACGCGAGCGTGCCTTGTACGAGGGGTTCGTACCACGCCGCCCGGTAGAACAGATTGATGGGCCCGTCCACCAGGTTGGCCTCGTTGAGGCCCGCGGCAGGCAGGGCTTGCCGCGAGTAATCGAGGTGCGCAACGCCTGCATCGTCCACCAGTCCGTGAAGCTGGAACAGGTAGCTCATCACGCTCTGGTAGTTCGGTTTGCAATTCGGCTCGTAGAAGATTTCGGGCGCCGTGGTTGGCCCGGTGTAAACCGGAGTCGAACCGCCGTGCCACAACTCGAGCTGGTGACCAAGTTCGTGCACGGTGGTCGCGGCGACGGCGAAGTCCGTGCCGACGAAGTTGTCCCACAGGCCCAGCGAGACCATGCCATTTCCGCCGGGCAGGTCGCTGACGCCGGAGGTGCTCTTCGGTACGTGAAAGTCCGGCGACGCCGGGTTGGTCGACTTCGGCATGCCGCGCGCATGCGCGTAGAGCATGTAGTGAAAAATCCCGTCCCGATTGCGATCGAAGCGCCGGCGGCAGTCGTCGTTGACCGGGGGCGGATCGCCCTCGCCGGCGTTGCCGTACGCATCGCAGTGAAAACCGCGCCGGTCTCCATCGACGCTCGGGTCGAAGTCGTGCAGGCGATCGAACAGGTCGAGTTCAGCCTGCGTCAATTGCCCGCCGAACGGTCCGACGATCGCATCGCGCACCAGCTGAAAGCCAATCTTCCAACTCACGGTGCCCGGGTAGGCCGGGAATTGACAGGTCAGCGGCGAGGCGGGATCCGTCGAAGGAACGCAGGCCACCTCTTTCATCAACTCGCCGCCGCGCGCAAGGTTCCACGGCACGAGGTACGGGTCCGCCTCGTTCGATCGATACGCCTCGCCGAGGAACTTGTAGAGTGGACCGACGTCGAAGTGCACGTTGATGCCTTGCGTGCCGTCGGGATTCGTCACCGGCGCCTGCGCGTAGGTCTCGCCAACCATTTTCAGCGCCGGCGGAGTGGGCATGTGGTTGTGCCCCTTGGTGTCCGTCACCTGGGGCATCGTCGGCTTCAGCGGCGCCTCGGGCGAACCGTAGGTCGTACCTGCCTCGGCGCGCATGGCGCCGACCTCGATGAAGAGATCCTTATGGCGGTAGTCAGCACCCATCGCGCGCACGTCCGGCAGCGGGCGGTCGTCAGGCTGACGCAGATCGCTTGTCCGCTCGAGCTTGTCGACCATGCCGTCGCCGTCGGTGTCCTGCACATTCGTGCTGAACACGATCGCGCTCCAGGCCAGGCAGCCGTTCGGCAACGCGGTCTTGTAGTCGAGACTGGTTGTGACCTCCTCGCCGTAAGGGCCGCTGGGATCGGCGCCCGGCATTTGCGACGTCACATTGAATGTCGGGTTCGACCAGCCGCGGTTCGTTGACGGGTTCGACGTGGACTTGAACGCATCGGTCGCGATCTGTTTGTTGTTGAAGGACAGCCGATCGGTTGCGTTGGCGGCGCCGCTACTGACGATGTGGGTCATCTTGGCGGAGCGCACCGACGACGACTGCAGGAAGCCCCGCAGCCGCTGCGTCATGATTTGGCCGGGCCGCTGCACGTAGGCGCCTTCGTAAATGGTGATGCCGGTCAGCGGTTGCGTGGGATCGCGATAGATGACGAGAAGCGTCGCGCCGGCGCTATGCGGGAAGCGATTGATGCCAACTGACATCGGCAACGCGACCGTCAGTTTCTCGTTGCTGGCGAGATCGGCGTCGTTGACAAGACGGCGTCCTGTCGGCGTGCCGGCGGCATCGCGCTGGAGTGGCAGGAACCGCATGACGTCGGCGCGGTATGACGTCAGCACCTGACCCGCGCCGGGCGCCCAACAAGTGGCGATGTCGCCCGTCAGCGGCGTCGATGTCTTCTTGACGACCGTGACCGGATTGCCGCGAAACGTGACGCCGTCGACTTGCGCGGCGGCCGTTGAAATCGTTTCCCAGTACAAGAACGCCGAAAGAATTTCCGCGCGGGCCGGGACGCCGCTCACGTCGATGGTCCCCGTGACCAGGCCGTTCGCTCCCGGCGCGAGGTCGACGCCAGCGACCACATAGTTGCCCGTGATCAGGTAACTCTTCGCGAATGGCAGTGCGTCGGTTGGATCGGCTGCGGTCCCGGTCGTCGGCGACAGGACCACGCTGAGCATCGAG
>Ga0157380_10000834_pt1 | contig 19263 bp, 16 predicted proteins | sample S35metaG_FD_119757 | JGI IMG/M metagenome (GOLD analysis project Ga0157380, IMG submission 119757) | Switchgrass rhizosphere microbial communities from Kellogg Biological Station, Michigan, USA - S3-5 metaG | ecosystem: Host-associated > Plants > Roots > Rhizosphere > Soil | place: USA...
ATGAATTAGCCGGTTGTAGTCTCATCAATAATTCTTCCTTAATAATTATACTTATCTAATGCAACAGCAACTTTTTTTCCTGTTGGTTACCGTAATCATGTCTTTACATGTACAGGCCCAGCCTCGACCACCTAAGCCAACACCAATGCCAGACATTAATAAGTTGATGAAAATGACACCTGAGGAACGAAAGAAATATGCCGAACAAATGCAAAAAGAGTTGGGTGATCGGGCAGTTAAAATGGCCGATGAAATGAATATTGCAATCGATGCTACCGTATTACCTGGTTATACCCTTACTGCCCCGGTTAAGGATCTCAAAAAATTATCAACAATACCTGTTACACCGCCAAGCCGACAACAATTACTATCGCAAGTTTCAAAAATGGAAATTGCGTTGAAGAAAGCAACTGATATTAAATTAGTACAGAATATAGAACAATTCGAAGCCGGTAAATCAGCGAAAGAAATTCAACGGGCCAGTATTGGTGGTTGGTACGACAACAACCCTCAAGCTGCGCTGTTAATGAACATGAAGGCCGTGCAAAAAAGTCCGGATGATATAGCAAGCTGGAACAATCTTGCTGCACAGTATACAATGACTGGCATGCAACAATACGCCGTTCCCATTCTCATGAATCTAATTGAACAAAAGCCCAATAGCAGTATCCTGCTCAATAATATGGGACAGGCTTTCCTGGGAATGGGCGAGTTGACAAAAGCAACCCAATATCTTCAACGTTGTTTAAAAATTGATGACTTACATCCCGAAGCCAATCACTCTATGGCCATGATCAAAACTTTTATTAAGGATTTTGAAGGAGCTGCGCGTCATTTCGAAAAAGAAATGATGATCGCCCAGCGGAAATCATCATTGGCACATATGAAAAAAAATATTGAGGCCAAAAAGCTGAACCTGGCTGCGCTGCGAAAAAGAAAGATGCAATTGGACGGAACGGATAAAAAGAATTTTTTTGAAGAAATAAATCTCGGACAATTCAGAATACCCGATTTGCCTGAAAACGCGGAGGGGGCCATCAACTGGATGGCAGAAAATGGGGCATTCATGAAATCACTTCAATCCGAATTATTCTTTTGGATGAATGCGTCAATGAGTGGAGATCCTAAAGCCAAAAATAATAGCGGAATGTACAGCAGCCTGGTAACGCTTTTGTTGTCGGAACTGGGAGATGATTTTTCAGCTATTCTGGGTCTTATCGGTGAACAGGAAGCCAATCATCTCGAAGCACTGGGCATAGCATATTATAAAAAAATGAATGAACTCGTATGTCCGCAGCCGCCACATGATCCATTGAATTTCGCAGCGGTTAATGCGGCATACGAAAAAAAATGCTGCGATTTAAAAAAACCATTTACGGATGAATATATCAGTAGCTACAATGCTATTATCGCCTCCCGTATCCAGATTGTGCAAGCAAGATGGAAAGAATATATCAATGGTATGATCAGCATTGTTCAACTCGACCCCAGCATTGGAAATAAAAAATTGGTATACGCTACAATCGCCAATTATTTTACGTTCCTGATCACCTCGGCACAAGCAGCAAACTTTACCCCTCCTCCCATGGAGTGCAAATTAAAATCTATGTCGACAGACGAAGCCGATTCGATTATAGCTATGTCAAGAAGAGACTATGAAATTAAATGTCCCGAATGGTTAAAGATTAATTTATCGGTGGGGGTAGCTAAATTAAAAGCTGATTGTGACGCGTACTCAGTGGAAGCTGATGTATACAAAATCCTTACTGTGGGAATGGAAAAGAAATTTAAAACTGGTACTACAACATTATCTGTAGGTGCCAGTGTAGACGGAAAATTCTTTAAAGATATATTGAACACAGAAGTGAGCCAGCAATTCTACATTGTATTTGATAATAATAACCAGTTTTCCGATTTGGGAATGCGTGGCGAAGGGAGTTTTGATATCGCCAATGGATTATTTGGAGAGAAATTCGGTTATGATTTTTCAATGAATAGCGGCTTCAGCAGTGAATACACCCAAAGCAGCGAATGGATGGAGAAATTCGAGAAGTATTTAGGATACCTGCCGAATTAATTTAAAAAATACTGGTTTGCAGGTGTATCTAGAAAATGTTATTTTCAGTGAGTGAACCGCCTCTACCAGATAACTGTAACAAACCCCTGCCAGGTGGGTTGGGACCAGATGGCTCCCAATGAGCAAGGACGTTATTGTTCGGCTTGTTCAAAAACCGTTATCGACTTCACTAATTATCGCGACCAGGAAATTGCTGATTATTTTATTGCGTTGAACGGTCAAGGGGTTTGCGGCCATTTCAAAAAGCAGCAGGTCGACAGAATAAGAATTGAAATACCCGAAACAATATTTACTACCCGGTTAGCAAGATGGAAAAAGTTTCTTGTTATTTGTATGCTTGTATTTGGAACATCTATCTTCCCGTTTGAAGCGGCCCTGAGTCAAACCCTGATTGCCAGTACTACGACTGAGCAGGTAAAAAATCAACAAAAAAAGAAACCTGTTAAAAAATCAAAAAAGAAAAAGTCAAAAATAATTTTCAATCCAAGCGATATACTAGTAGATGCCGATATTCATTTAGACGGTTTTATAAGAATTGAACCTTTGCCGTCTTACGCTTCCCAGATGATATACTTAATGAGTCATCCGGTTTCTACATTGGTAACCGTTCAGGAAAAACCAATTGACGAAGGAGAAAGTCTGCCAGATAAAGATAAAACACCAAATCCCTCGTCAAATAAAGAATCTCAATTCTATATTCTCCCCAAGCCAATTAAAATCCGCCGTTCCCGCAAGAAAAAACCCTGATTTGCTTAAGTCGCACCTCCTTCATTTCATCCACTAAATACTCAATTCATTCACGCACCCCTTTCAGGGCCTGGTTTCTCATCGTTTCTTTACATTAAATTGTTCATCATGCTGTGTGAAGCACCATTTGCCTTAATCCTGCTCTTTTTCGGAATTACCGTAGTCGCTATCATTCTCTTATTTGCTTCGCTTAAAAAAGTTTGTCGCGATACGGCCTTGTTGGTTTCCGCCGGAATGATTGCATGGTGCCTGCTACAATCGATATTCGCGTATACTGATTTTTACCGCGACTATCAATGCATTCCACCCAATTTTTTAATGGCAGGAGTTTTCCCTTTGTTGCTGGTTATAGGAATAGTGTTGATCAATCCCGCCACCTATAGAAGTTTATTATTGATTCCACTCGTCAATCTGACCTGGGTCCATATCATCCGCATTCCTGTAGAAATCGGAATGCTCTGGCTTTTCTCAGAAAAACTGGTTCCACAAATCATGACTTTTGAAGGATACAATTTTGATATCATTGCAGGTATCAGTGCCCCAATTGTAGCCTATTTTGGAATTTCTAAAAAGAATATAAGCCGCAGAGTATTGTTGATTTGGAATATTATTTCTCTTCTCTTTTTACTAAATGCTATTTGTATCGGCTTACTTTCAGCTCCCTTTCCATTTCAACAACTTGGTTTCGAACAATCGAATATTGCTATCTTTTATTTCCCGTTTATACTATTGCCGACGGTAATTGTACCCATCGCATTATTTGCGCATTTGGTTTCGATTGTTAATCTTTGTACAAATAAAAGGAAGATAATAAGCAATAAACAATCCTATAAATTCGCCGCATGATAAACGATACAGAATTATTAATGGCGACTTTACAGATAGCGAGGCGTTCCCAGGACAACGGTAACCTTCCCTTTGGCTGTTTATTGGCGGATAAGAATGGAACTATTTTAGAAGAAGCGGAAAATTCAGTATTAAGCGATCAGGATAGTATTGCGCATTGTGAGATCAACCTTGTTCACCAGTTGGCTGGTAAATACGATGAGTCTTTTTTACAGGAATGTACACTGTATGCTAGTACGGAACCTTGTCCCATGTGTACCGGAGCTATATTCTGGAGCGGCATCGGCAAAATTGTATTCGCGTTAAGCAAAAATGGATACCACGCTATTGCAGGTACTACCAACCCCGCGCATATTTTTGATCTTTCCGCCGATACGCTATTACAATATGGGCGACGGAAAGTAATTGTATCAGGTCCTTTGCTGGAAAAAGAAGCCAGTGTATTTTATAGAGAACTACTTCGTTGAATAGTGTAAATTCTATTCAAAAAAACTACTACATTGAGTGAATGAAAATGGATACAGAGAAAGGTTTATCTCAATTGCAACAAGTCACTAATGCTATACATCCGCTAAACAGCGAAGAATGGGATTCATTCTCCGCAATCTGGCAGCCTTTGGAATGCAAACGCAAGACGGTCCTTACCAGCATCGGTGAAACGGAGAAATATCTTTATTTCGTTTTAGACGGTATTCAACGCGTTTATTATACGGATGATAAGGATCGGGAGGCCACTCTCGTATTCATGTATCCTCCTTCTTTTGCTGGAGTATTAGACTCATTCTTATTACAAAAACAATCTCCCTATTTTTTTGAAACGCTTACACCCAGTGTTTTTCTTCGAACCAGCTTTATTCAATTGAATGGATTGATGGATCAATATCCTGCTGTTGAAAAATTGATCCGAAAAGGATTAACCAATGTAATTAAAGGATTGCTGGAACGGCAGGTCGAATTGCAATGTTTTACCGCCGAAGAAAAATTCAGGGCACTGTTGAAAAGAAGTCCGCACGTGTTGCAATTGATACCTCATAAATACCTCGCCAATTACCTGGGCATGGATGCCACCAATTTCAGTAAGCTGTTGGGATCGGTCCGAATCTGAAAATCTTGGTATTTACCAAGAAAAATAATGTATGCAAGGTGGAGCTTTGTATCAGAAAAAAAATAATTATGACAATCCATCTATGCAGCGAATTAATTGAAGGCTTGCAACAACAAACCGAACAATATATTCAATTGGCAATAAGCCAATGGCAGAACAAACCAGCAGCGCCATTTAACATTCAACCCCAATTGGGCAGTTGGAGTGCGGCTCAATGCCTGGAGCATCTGAACATTTACGGCCGCTATTATTTACCAGCTATTGAAAATGCGATTTCGAAAGCGAGTAAAGCACAAAGTAAACTTTCGAATATTTTTAAGTCCGGATGGCTTGGTAATTATTTTACCAACCTGATGAAACCCTCAGCAAATGGCTCAATAAAAAAAAAGATGAAAGCTCCAGCGAATGCCAGGCCCTTACCAGAATTAAATACAACAGCAGTAATCGCGGAATTCATCGATCAGCAGGAAAAATTATTACAGTTGTTGGAGAAGGCGAAAAGCGTTGATCTCAATAAGGCCCGTGTACCAATATCGATCGCTAAGTTTATTCGCTTAAAGCTGGGAGATGTGTTTATGTTTTTGATTGCACACAATCAAAGGCATATACTGCAGGCGGAGAGAGCGTTAAACCTGTGAGGTCTAGAAATCCTCTTCAAAATTCAAGCTGTTGCAAGACCTCACAGGTTTGGACGTGCCGCTTTAAAACCTTTGAGGTCTGCAGGTGTTCTAAAATTTGGATTTGCATTAAAGACCTCACAGGTTTATGTAGTCGGTTAAACCTGTGAGGTCTGTAGGCACTCTAAAATTCGAGCACTCCTATAGACCTCACAGGTTTTTAACTAAGCCCTACGGTCCTCTATTACACGAACACTCATTTCCTTTTCCGAAAAAATCTCTTCCAGGTATTTTTCTACCAACGTAAACGTATTGTATTGCCCGAATTCTTTGGCAAGATTAATCACGTTCTGTTTATACGATTTATCCGTGATGATTGTTTCGACGGCTTTCCGGATGCTGGCCGGATCGGGTTTTTCTGTTTTAAGATTGAGACCTAATTTAAAAAAACCAACTCTCGCGCATATTTCATTCTTTCCTTCATGAACGCCGGCCACTACCATCGGCAATTTATTTTGAATACCCAATAATACGCCTCCATAACCACCATTGGTGATATATACATTACACAATGGCATTATATCATTAAATGGAATAAAATCTTCAATGATAAAATTATCCTGCGGAAACCGGGCCCGCAGTTCCTCCGTTCCGCTTTTACCGGTAGTAGCAATCACCATCGTATTAGTATCTTTAAATGCTTCAAGGGTAGGCGCCAATATCTTCTCATGATCCTTTTCCGCGGTTCCCTGGGTTACGAGTATAACTTTATCGTAGTTCCTTTTTTTGACCAGTGTATACAGCGTTCGCTGCTGAGCGCTATGAGGTAATAAAGGTCCAATAAATTTTAAACGCGGGTTCCAGTCGCTCCGTTCAAATTCAAAACCCGGTGTACCGCTTTGCCATACCATATCCACTGAACGATAAATGATATCGAATAAATTTCCCGCAGGGGCTTCCACACCATTTTCCTTCAACAACGTTCGATAAATTTTTTCCAGCTTCTTAAAAATGAGCTGATTCCCCATGAAACGGATCAATGAATTTTTAAACCCGCTGAAAAAACTTTTATCAGGTGTTAATCCCATCCCGGCCGGTGGCAGATCTTTCGATGATTCATTCACGGGTATAATGCCGGCCGCAATCACAGGAATTTTTAATCGCGCTTTCACCACGGGCATTGCCAGGAATAATATATCGGCGATCATTAATTCAAAAGGAAATTCCTGGTGAATTTCTTCAAGATCCATCAGTACTTCGGGAACGCGACGAATAAACAAATGTTCCAGGTCAAATTTGAACTTGGCAATCTGACTTTTCATTTGTTCACGTTCCTTAAAAAACGGCATAAAATTATGCTGGTTCAATTGAGGGTGATGCACAAAAGGATAATGCTGTATGCCCAGCTTTTCAAGTTTTGGTTTGTACAGATCCTGCGTGTACCAACGCACATCATGACCAAGATTTTTTAAATGAACCGCAATACCTGTAAGCGGGTTAAAATGTCCATCCGCTGGAACACTGGCGATTAATATTTTTTTAGGCTGCATGTTGTTAAGTTTTGAGCTTGATTACTGAGCAATCGGTTATTGTTAGATTATTTGTATTATATTTTATGCATTTTAAATAAAACGGATAGTGATAACCATCCCCAAACCTGAGGATGCACTTTTCTCAATTCACTTTTTCCTCGGAATATGAAACTTACTCACCCATGAAGGATCTATACTCCCCGCCTTATCTATTGCCGCACCAGGATGTGCATCAAGATCAACCATCAATAAATAGTCATTATTCGCATCGTCTTTAAGAGTGGTTCGCTCCCAGATATAAGTATTCGAGTGCTGGGCCTTAAGATCTGAAACAGGAATCGGTCTGGTAGTAGTCTGTCCATTCTTCGTAATGCGATAAGTGCCTTTGTTAGCATAAGTGCGCATGAAATTGTGCCCCTTATCATTTTTAAAGAATTCAACAGTTCCTTCAAACTGTGTCCATGTCTCGGTATCGGTTCCATAGGTATTTGCCTGGAGATACAGGATAAATTCGAATGTTCCCCCTTCTTTGAACCTGAATTTCACAATCATTCCGCCCCCGCTTTTGTAACTATTGAAATTAGGACCGGGAGTAGTGTTTACATATCCAATAGTGGAAAGGGTAGAGATGGTCCAATGGGTTGTATCGTTAGTGAGTACATCGTTGGGGACTGCTGTACGGGGCGTATTCTTAACAAGGAATGGATCGGAGCCTGCTTGTTCAGCAGGCAGGCTGGTTGTTTGTGCGGAGGCAACAAATGCTACCGCCATGTTCAGTACAAAAAGAATTTTTTTCATAATCCAAGGTTTTGATCTGAGTGCTTATTACTAAATATTTGATTCTGTAAAAAAACAAACGTTTGCAGGAGAAGTAAAGCTCTTGCTTCATGAATTGCACTTTTTTTTGTACCAATTGCCATGATTCGGAATTATTGCTTGCCTTCGCGTAGCCGCTTCGGTCGCTTGCGCCATAGCTTCAGCGACGGAGCGCAAAGCAAGGCCGGTAAGACGGGAAGACGGAAAGTTTTTTTGACTAAATATTTTTCCCGGCTTCCCGTCTTACCGGCAACAGGCATAGATTATAGAAATAAAAAAGGTCGCGTTATGGCGCGACCTGATCCACAGAAGTTGTGTATAGATATGATAAGTAAGAAGCAACTGTCTCTACTCCGGGTTCTTCACTATCAATCTCACAATGTATACCCGATTACAATGACTGGTATCGAAAGGATACAGAGAAATACCGACATTGTAAATAAAATCCGCTCTTTCATTTTTTGTTTTTACTAATTATAAATAATGGTTGATAATTTGTTTTATGCTAATAATAAACCTTCGGTAAGGTCGCCTTGTATTTTGTTCCAACGATTGGGGGAAAGTACTTTTTCAGCGAGTTCCATCATGCCTTGAAAAACAAAACAGGGCGCATTGTACTTTATTGCCTGTAACCAGGCTACGATTTCCTCATCATTAATCCCTAGCAACATCCATTTACTGGTAATCATCATTTCTTCTTTTGAAATAGTAGCAACCAGTGTACGTTCAATTCCACGAATCTCCTCATCCGTATAATTTGCCCATAATACAGGATTAATTTTCTCCTCTTCTTTATTCATATGATAAAGGTTGAAAGCGATGAATTCGTTAAAGGCCTTGCTGATCGCCTCCCCTCCTTCGATTCTACCCTCATCGCTTCCGGCATGGTGATATGCCGATACCAGGCTATTGATACGACGGGTCATAAACTCATCTTTTTCATGTTCGCTATCGAATTCCGTGGCAAGTACCTCGTTGAAGCGTACGATTACCGGTAATATGAACTTATCTTCATGCGAAGCGTGTTCGTAAAAAATATGTAGGGTCTGGTCCAGTTTCTCCAATACTTCCACAGTTTCTTCGGTATTTGTAAAATCGTTCAATTGAAGGCTGATGGCTGTGTCGTACAACATAGCGCGAAGGCCTTTGTGTATCTTTTTAAAAGTATTGTACCGCTGTTTCATGATCAATCTATTTATAACTCAAATTTCATATTATATAAGCCTCATGTCAATGATAAGGTGAATGAACTGGAGAAAGAGGAAGCTGAAATGAGGAAGCTGCTAGCTATTAGCTTTTAGCTGTTAGCTGCAGCTGTTATAAAATAACACTTTGCCTATTGATAAGGCAACTCGCGTTATTCAGCATCCAGGACCCAGGATCAAGTATCCAGAATCAGGTATCAAATCCAAACTATTCTTAAAATAAAAAAACGGAGCCTTACGGGGCTCCGTTGTCTATTAAGCAACTACGAACTGATTTTCTTATGATGCCTGTCTGTAAACCATGCTATCGAGGACGATTTCAGTAATTTTATCGTGCTTAACTACACGCATTTTTGTTGGATAATAGCCGCTTTCCTGAACTTTTGCCGGCTGAGGAATTGCTCTTTCAAAATTTGCTGTGTTCTTTAAAAACTCAAGAGTGATCATGGGTTCATAAAAAACAACTTTGCTGTCGTAAGAACCATAAATAAATGTTTGTGAGAAGGGTTGTGGATTGGTAGGATTCAATTCTGGTGAAGTGAGATCCACAAAATGTTTACCCATTGTTGGAATTGGATCTACACCCAGGTGATTTACGGGAACATAGTCAGCAGCGGGACTAGCATCCAATTTAGCCTGATCTACAAACCCATCCCGCACTTCAGATTCTACCATGTAAAAATGCAAATCGAAATGTGGTTTGGTGTAAATGTTTACTGGAGGATGTCCTGACGGGTTCCAGTTTAACCAAACATGCTTGAATGGAGTTGCTGCTGCTTTGCTATGAAATTTAACGACAAAATTATTTGAATGATTATGGCCACCACCGCTGCCATCATCACCAGGAACACTGTTCAATGCAGCATCAGTAATGCTGATCGCCAGTCTTTCAGGATTGCCTTCCTTACTCAATTGTACCGAGGTCCAGGCTTTACCCTGATATACCTGAACTTCTGGTCCCTTAAAAATGTTTTTGTCTGATTCTTTTTTGCAAGACACTGCAAAAGCTCCAATTGCTAAAACGAAAAAAAGTTTCTTCATAAAAAAAAGTTTCTGATTAATGATTTATTTTTCAAAATTGCATTAACATGGACCAAAAGGAAAGTATAGAAAGTATGAATTGTTATGAGTGTTGTATCAATTGTGTAACATCAATACATCTTAAAACATTATAAATAAAAAAGCAAAACCTTACGGGGTTTTGCATATTGGCTGGTGTTCCGTGGCTGGTGTCTTCACCCGCCACTCTTGTGTATTCACCACTTAATATCCGTCCATAATTATTTCAATTCAGTCAACCATTGTTGTACAAAATCACGGGCTGTTTCTGTTACCTCTTTTCCTGAACGAAAGGCCATTTTCCATTCCCGTGGTTTCCTTTCATAGTCGGGATTTACAAATATTTTCTTATTGTATTTTTCAGTGAGTTCCGCATTATAATCAACATTAGCAGTAAGCTCCATGAATTTCTTCAGCCGAAGTTTAACAATCTCCTTGCTATCTGCCGGAAAATCTTTTTCCCATCGCGCCATATCAGCTTTATATTGAGTTGACTTCTGATCATTTTCACGCACGTCACTCTCGACCAGTATCGCCCATAATTTATGATTGGGATTCTGGTATTCTTTTAATTGTTTCTGCCCCTGATCCAATACAGGCTTCATTGCCTTTTGCATGTCGGCCGGCATTTTCTTTATACTTTCTTCTGTTTCTTTGATCATTTTTTCTGTGCGGGCAATTTCTTCTTTTTGCACTTGTTCTTTTGTGCGGGGGATGATGAACTCCGGTTCGCGGGGTTTAGATTCTTTCCGATAATTGTCATACGCTTTTTTGAATTCGGCGCTATTAATATATTGTTTGGTATAAATAAGAAGATCACGGGCCACCGCCTGACGATTATTGGTTGCTATTTTTTTAAAGTTCTTTGCCCCGTAATACTGAAGATAGCTGTAGTAAAAGCTTTCTTTTATACTGTTGGTTCCAGCTGTTTTATCGATACCGAGCTGCCGCCATACATCATCAGCCATTTTTGTTTCGATGGAAAAAGAAAATAAGAAAAGGGAAAGAATAACCAGAACCAGCGCTACCGCCGCTGCCCGGATGATCAGTACATAATGCTTTAACGAGAACTGCTTCATAAATAAGATTTATTGGTTAATGGTATTGTTCTGTTCACAAAGATGTATGGAACTGATAGCCGGGGAAAGAAGGATCTGAATGAATTGAGGGTGCGGTTGGATGAGTTGGTGGGGAAGAAGCTGCTAGCTATTAGCTGTTAGCTGCTAGCTGCTTCTGGTAAAAAATAAACTCTTTCTGTCTAATGGATAATACCTTTTTGTATTTTACTTCCAGTGAACAGCGAATGGCGAACTGCAAACAGCGAACAGCCTCTTCCCCCTATTCCCCAATTCATCCCCCCTTTTCTACAATTCATCCGCCCAACCCATTTATAACGGTATGAATTTGTATTTTTAACCATGTCCCGCCTCCTGATTACTCTTTTATTGACTGCATATGGTATGTCTGCCAGCGCGCAGGATACCAAAGACTTTTACTTTTCTCAATTAAATACCTCGAGCGGATTAAGCTCGAATTCCGTTCGTTCAGTACAGCAAGACTCGATTGGATTTATTTGGTCACTTAATGGTAATACGCTGCAACGGTACGATGGGCAACGCTTGCTAACTTTTCGACATGAACTTAACAATCCGAATTCTTTACCAGAAGGAGTACTGTATAATCTGAGAATCGATAACAAAAATCGTCTCTGGATTATATATGGCAATTTTCAGGCAGGTTATTTTGATGCAATTACTTTCCGTTTTTACAAGGTAAAAATCAACGCCAGCAAGGAACAATTGCACAAAGCCGGGGGCGGTATCTTCACCGGATCCAATGGAGACGTGATTTTGATTGCCATGAATAAATTCATGTTTACCTATAACGAGAAGGCCCGTGAATTTGACGAAAAATACAACCGGTTTAAGCTGCCAAAAGATATACTTCCCTTAAGCTTTGATGAAGGTAAATATGATCACAATTACTGGATCACTTATGGAAAGGGCGTCATGAAATACAATATCAAACAAAACACGCTATCCTATCCCGGACATAATATTGACAATGATCCCTATGTTGACGCCCTCGCAAATTATGAAACGGTTTTGCATTTTTATATAGATAAAAACAAAAAATGCTGGTTTTCCGGCTGGCCAGAAACCGGATCTTATATAAAATGTTACGATCCGGTAACTAAACAAACCACCGAATGGGATAAGAGTATCGGAAAATCACTGGACAATCAGTATTCTTCCATTTACGGTTTTACTGAATTGAGTGATGGTTCGTTTTGGATTTACGGAGAGAATCTATTGGTTAAACTCAGATATGATGGTTCCCGGTTTGATGCGGTACCCGATAACCTACCTGGTGAAAATAGAATCCGATACGATAATGTCTATATGATGTATGAAGATCATGAGAAAAATGTTTGGATCCCAACCGATCTTGGCCTTTATCGTTTCAATCCTCCAGCCCAGTTGGTAATGAGTGTAAAAAATAAAAGGGTAAATGATAAAAAGGATTATCCGTGGGACGTAACGGATATCATCCAAACACGCGAAGGGGGGATTTTCGTTGCTACCTGGGGAGATGGTGTTTTTAGTTATGATGCGCAATTCAGGCCCGTTAAAGTGGATCATATTTATGACTCCCATTCAAAAATGGGGGAAAAACTAACCTGGGCAATTCATCAACATAAAAACGGTGACCTCTGGCGTGCCCAGCAAGGCGGCGTGCTTTATGTTTGGCGTGCTGCTACCCACCGTACCGAAAAAATTATTGATCCGCATTTTGAAACCAGCACCATTCGTCAGATTGCAGAAGATAAAAAAGGTAATCTTTGGTTTGGCACCCAGCGGGGATATGTAGTGAAATGGGAATATGCCACCAATACATTTTCTCTCCAGCAAAAACTGGAAAGCATTGTTCACCGTATGCTTATTGACAGTTCTGATCAGTTATGGATCTGTACACAAGCAAACGGTGTGATTAAGATCAATACCGAGACGGGTGCAATTACGCATAGATATGTTGCCTCTGATACCCTTGGCCTGGGATTAAGATCCTCAGGTACCACCGATATTATTCAATACAACGACAGTACATTTGTTATCCTCGCAGAAGGATTGAATTTTCTCAATACCAAGACGAACCGTTTTAAATATATCACCACAGAAAACGGACTGCCCACCAGCAGTATTTCCAATATTATAAAAGATAGAAATGGATATATCTGGATGTCGTCAGAGTCGGGTCTATTAAGTTATTATCTCCCCAAGAAAAAGATGAGTATATACACATCTGACGACGGTGTTTCCAGTAATTTTTGCAATGTAGCTTCTTCAGCCATGTTAAACGATGGCTCTATCGTGTTTGGTACAACGCACGATGTAATGATTTTTTCTCCGGGGGAACTTACAGTAACTGATTATACTGTTCCGAAAGTTGAAATCGCCGGCATACATCTCATGAATAAAAGGCTGAATCTCGACTCCCTCCGAAAGTTAAAGACCATTGAATTGGCTTATTACCAGAATTCATTGACCATTGAACTCACAACACTCACTTATCAGAATACTTATGGGATTTATTATAGAATGGAGAATTTGGAAAAAGAATGGCTTGAAACTGATGATACAAGACAGGTAACCTATAATTACCTGCCTCCCGGTGATTATACGTTTAAAGTTGCCTGTCGTGATGAAAATGGCAAACTGGGTGAAATTTCGGAAATCTGGTTTCATATAAAACCACCATTCTGGAAAACCTGGTGGTTCTACAGCTTGCTTGTATTTTTCATAATAACCATCCTGATGTTATTTGATAAGCAACGCTTGCAACGCATCCATAAAGAGCAGGAAATGCGTTCTTCCATTGCCGGAAACCTGCATGATGAAGTAAATACCGTACTTCAGAATATCAGTGTACTCAGCGAAATAGCCAGAATCAAAGCTGATACCCAACCAGAACAATCCAAAGAATATATTTATGAGATCCAGCAAAAAAGCAGGAACATGGTGGTTGCCATGAATGATGTACTCTGGAGCATTAATCCGGCGAATGACAGCATGGAAAAAACGATTGAACGCATTCACGAAGTGGCAGATGCATTGCAAAACAAACATTCCGCATCGATCACCATCCAAACGGATAAGAAGGTGAATGACCTGTATCTTTCAATGCGGGTTCGTCATGAATTTATTCTCATCTATAAGTTGTCGATGATAACCTTGGTAGAAGTTCTGGGAGCTCCCCAAACAACGGAGCAACTCGATTATGTCCGCGGTAAACTACATATGCAAATTTTTTCACTGCAACTTCAATTACCGAAAAACAACAATATTGTTACCAAATATCTGAACGATATTAGAACCCGGGCGACCCATATTCCAGGAGCGATAATCGGTATCCAATCCGATGAAAAAGGGACCTGGATCAATTTTGAGGTAAATGCCTGAGACTATTACCACAAAGTAGTACACAATTCATACGCGATTTTGCCCAATTCATACCGTCCTGTCCCAGCCCATACAGCTAACAGGCAGAACCTTACGGCTTTTTTATAACTTTAATATTATGGCATTGAAACGATATAGTAGTAAGGAAACCCAGATATTTATTTGGGTGATGGGCCCCTATATTCTGATCCTGAACCTGCTCATATTCGGTACCTGTATCTTCAATTCCTTTTCCCATTTCATAGTGAATTTTCTATTTAGCGCTTTTTACATCTTTCTGATATATTTCGGGTTTGGACTAGTCGCTTTATTTATACGAAATCGGATTCCAGCGGCCGGAGACCTGTTCAGACGCATCCTTGTAATGTTACCGGTTTTTTATGTGATGAATGTGGCATCGATAGGCGGATTGTATTTTTGTTATAACAATTTAAACATCTTCGATTGCCATCCAAAACAGGGGATGTTTTTTTGGACCATCGTGTTCGCTTGCATCATGAGTACCATAATCACTTTTATGAACGAAGGGATGGCTAACTGGGAAGCATGGAAAGCATCGATTACAGAGACCGAAAAACTGAAAAACTCTTACCATCGCAGCAGGCTGCTGGGATTAAAGGGCCAGATCAACCCGCATTTTCTGTTCAATTGTTTCAATACATTATCCGGACTGATCCAGGAAGATGAAGCCAAAGCAGAAAAATTTCTGGATGAAATGACTAAAGTGCACCGCTACCTTTTACGCAGCGAAGATGAGTTGCTGGTACCGGTTGGAGATGAAATCCGTTTTTCTCAATCCTATCTTTATCTTATCCGTGAACGATTTGGTACAGCTATAGAGGCTACTATTAAAATTGCCGATGACGTGTGGAATCGCAAAATGCCTCCGCTCAGTATGCAGGTTGTATTGGAAAATATCATTTATACGAATGCAGTAAGCAAGAAAGATCCTTTGCGGATTGAAGTAATATGCAATGGCGACTCTGAACTTCGCGTTCGTCATAGTCTGCATGAAAAAACCATTGTTCAAAACCTGGATATGGATGAAGGGTTGGATAATCTCCTGAATAAGTATCGCTTGCTGCACCCGGCCGGTATTCGTATTCACGAAAGCATCAATGAGCGGACAATTGTTCTGCCATTGCTAAACGAAAAGGAGGTGCCTCTATGAAATTAGCACCCGTACCAAAAGTATATGTTTATGGATGGTGGTTCTCGATGCCATTCATCACGTTCATACTTTGCTATATAATGTATGGAGAGCGTTTGTTCAACGAGTGGCGCCCATGGGTATACAGCTATCCGCTCATTTACGCCTTGGGGTTTGTTTCCTGGCGCTTACACGCTATTTACGATTATGAATTGCGTAAAAAATTACCCGGACTTGAGCAAACCAGCAAGAGGGTGATATATAAATTAGCGGTGAACCTGCTGATCATGACGCCCTCGATACTGGTGATTTTTTTTGTGTTTCATTATTTCCGGATCGCGGGATACCAGATTGGTGAAGGGGATCTGAAAAAAGGTTATCTCGTTGGATTAAGTATCAATATAATTTTTGAAACCTTATGGGAGGTTATTTATATAATCGACAAATACAAAGAATCGGTAGCGGAAAAAGAAACACTTAAACAAATGAATCTTGAACAGGAATTCGATAACCTGAAACAAAAAGTAAATCCGCATTTTCTCTTCAATTGTTTTAATACCCTTTCCTCACTGATCAGTGAAGACAAGGAAAAAGCCGAGAAATTTTTGGATGAGCTGAGTAAAGTATATCGTTATCTCTTACGTAGCAATGAGGACGGAATGAGTACCCTTGAAAACGAATTAAAATTTATTCAGAGTTATTTTCAATTGCTGAAAACAAGGTATGGCGATGGATTGAAAATGCATATCCAAATCGATAAGCGATGCTATTCATATCTGCTGCCCTCCTTAAGTCTTCAATTGCTCGTTGAAAACGCTGTCAAGCACAATGTGGTAAGCAAGCACAATCCACTATCAATCGAAATATTTACTACGGCTGCCAACCAACTTGTGGTAAATAATAATATCCACCGTAAACAACAAAAGGAAAAATCTACTAAAATTGGATTAGGAAATATTAAAGCGAAATATGAATTATTGGACCAGGCAGGATTCCAGGTGGTGGAGGGAGAACGGAATTTTATGGTAGTGTTGCCTTTGGTGTGGAGCCAGCTGGCGATTAAAGAAAATATTGAGATGAAATCCGGATCAACAAATAACCCGGTGATTTGATAGAGAACAGGGGAACCGGAGACGAAAAAAAAGAAGTAGAGAAGTAAAGAATTAAAGAATCAGGAAAATAGTTAATTTAAAAAATATACGATTTGAAGTTCCTTATTGAATCCTTAAAATTATGAATATGAAAATTTTAATCATTGAAGACGAAGAACTGGCAGTAAAAAAGATCAAGAAACTTTTAAGCACGGTAGCGCCGGTTTCTGAAGTGGTAGGTGAGGCTGATAGCATTGCTGCATCTGTTGCCTGGTTGCAATCGAACCCGGCACCCGACCTGATATTGATGGATATTGAATTGGCCGACGGACAAAGCTTTGAGATCTTTAATCTCACAGAAGTAAAAAGCCCTGTTATATTTACTACCAGTTACGATGAATATGCATTGAAAGCTTTTAAGGTAAACAGTATCGATTATCTTCTAAAACCCGTTCAGAAAGAAGACCTGGAAGTGGCATTGAAAAAATTTAACGCGTTGAAGAAAGAAGAAGGCGTTACCGGTTCGGCTATCAATATGGAAAACCTGGTAAAAGAGTTACAGCAAAAATTACAGCCCAAAGAATATCGCAAGCGATTCCTGGTAAAGAATGCCCAGAAACTGGTAAGTGTTGAAGTTGATGATATCGCATATTACTACAGTGATGGCCGGTTAAACTTCTTCAAAACAACGGACAATAAAAAATTTGTAGTGGATTATACCATGGATGAGTTGGAAGATATGCTTGACCCGGAGAAGTATTTCCGCATCAGCCGCTCCTTTTATGTTTCCGTGAATAGTATAGATAAGATCGATGATTATTTCGGGAACCGGTTGATCCTGCAACTGAAACCCATTGTTGATAAAGAAGCGTTGGTGAGCAGGGAAAAGGTGACGGATTTTAAGAAGTGGATGGGGAAGTAGGGGAAGGCTACTCGCTACTCGCTGTTCGCTGCGCGCTCAATCAGATTTGAAAAAACATTACTCTCACTAAATATTCCACTGGGATTGAAGTCCCAGCGAAAAGCGTGAAGCGAACAGCGAGTAGCGAGCAGCCAGATCAAATCTTTCACTCAGTTAGTCAAACTTTTTACCTATATTCGAATCAATAGGTTGCTTGTCCTAAATGGATCAGTAACCTTTTTTGCTTTAAACTAACTGCTATGACGGTAGAAGAACTTTTGGCCGGTTATGCAAAATCACGCAACTGGGATGAGATGATGGCCCCGGACAATATCCGTGATCCGTATCGCGCATTGTTCCAATCCATCGGGCAATTCACCACCGAAAACCTGGAGCATAAAGATGTTCAGGCCAGTGAACTTTTCAGGAACCAGGGGATCACCTTCACCGTTTATAGCGATGATGCCGGCATAGAACGCATTTTTCCATTCGACATACTCCCACGCATTATTACAGGTAAGGAATGGGAACATATTGAAGCCGGTATAAAACAACGACTCAAAGCACTCAATCATTTTTTAAAAGATGTTTATCACGATCAGCAGATCATCAAAGAAGGAGTAATTCCTGCGTGGTTGATAGCATCCTGTCCGCATTTTACAAGAGAAGTATTTGGGATCGATGTGCCTTATGATATTTACGTGCATATTTCCGGCATCGACCTGATACGAGGTGAGGACGGACGATTTTATATATTAGAAGATAACCTGCGCACTCCTTCCGGTGTGTCGTATATGCTCGAGAATCGCGAAGTAACCAAGCGGCTTTTTTCCGACCAGCTCTCCGCTAATAATGTGCGGATGGTTAATAATTACCCTTTATTGCTTCACTCCATCTTATTGTCTTTATCACCAAGACCCGTCAGCAATCCAACCGCGGTAATCCTTACACCCGGCATTTTTAATTCTGCTTATTATGAGCATACATTTCTTGCCCGGCAAATGGGCATTCCGCTGGTTGAAGGAAGGGACCTTGTTGTTAGCAATCATAAGGTATATATGAAGACAACGCACGGGCTCGACCAGGTTGATGTTATCTATCGTCGAATTGATGATGAATACCTGGACCCGCTCACTTTCCGACCCGATAGCGCATTGGGTGTGCCCGGATTGATTGGCGCTTACCGCCGTGGATCGGTCGCCATTGTAAACGCGGTAGGTAATGGAGTTGCCGATGATAAAGCGGTGTACGCATATGTTCCGGAAATGATAAAATACTACCTGAACGAAGAACCAATATTGCCTAATGTTCCTACCTATCATCTCAATGATACCGGGGCAATGGAATATGTATTCGATAATATCCAGAATATGGTGATTAAACGCACCAACCAATCGGGTGGTTATGGAATGCTGATGGGTAATTGCGCCAAACAGGAAGAGATTGATAAATTTAAAACGCAGGTCCGGGAAAATCCGAGAGAATTCATTGCGCAACCAATCATCAATTTATCTACTGTTCCTTGTTTTATAGATGGAAAATTTCAACCCCGTCACGTGGATCTTCGTCCGTATGCACTGTGCGGACCATCGGGCATCGAAATAGTTCCGGGTGGTTTAACAAGAGTAGCGTTGCGTGAAGGATCGCTGGTGGTGAA
>Ga0157380_10000835_pt1 | contig 19263 bp, 16 predicted proteins | sample S35metaG_FD_119757 | JGI IMG/M metagenome (GOLD analysis project Ga0157380, IMG submission 119757) | Switchgrass rhizosphere microbial communities from Kellogg Biological Station, Michigan, USA - S3-5 metaG | ecosystem: Host-associated > Plants > Roots > Rhizosphere > Soil | place: USA...
CCAGGTGCCGCTGCTCTACGGACCGTATATGGCGAAGCTGTCGATTGCCCCGGTCTCCAGCAACCTGCAAGCGCTCACCGATGCTCCCGTCGATCTCAAACACAAGCCGGACGGGCTGCGCGGCGCGGTCATCGATTTTTTTCGCGACCACGATGCCGAGTGGGAAGTGCGGGTACAGTTGTGTACCGATATCGAGAAGATGCCGATCGAGGATGCTTCCAAGCCATGGCCCGAGGACCTCAGTCCTTACGTTGCAGTCGCGCGGATCAAAGTGCCGCTGCAGGAAGCGTGGAATGACACTGAATCGCGCCAGGACGAAGACAGTCTCTCGTTCAGTCCGTGGCATGGCCTTGCAGTACATCGCCCGCTGGGCTCCGTCAACCGTGCTAGAAAAGCAGCCTATGCGGCTTCCGCCGAATTTCGCTCTGCCAACAATCGATGTCCCATGCATGAACCGCGTACCGGCTGATGACAACGCGGGTGCGAGCTGATGACAAGGTCCACCAGGCTGATCGATAGCCGCGTCCGTTCTGGAGAGGCCCGCTCCGGAGGTGTTGTTTCCAAAGGCTTCGTCCGCGTTCGCGGAGCGCGCGAACACAACCTGAAGAACATCGATGTAAACATTCCGCGCGATGCCCTCGTGGTATTCACGGGAATCTCCGGGTCCGGAAAGTCATCCCTTGCGTTCGGCACGCTGTACGCCGAGGCGCAGCGGCGCTACCTGGAATCCGTTTCGCCTTACGCCCGGCGGCTGTTTCACCAGATGGCGGTCCCGGAAGTGGACGACATCGAGGGATTGCCGCCGGCAGTGGCTCTTCAACAGCAGCGCGGTTCGCCGACGACCCGATCTTCCGTCGGTAGCGTCACCACGTTGTCCAATCTATTGCGGATGCTGTATTCGCGAGCCGGTGACTATCCCCGGGGACAGCCGCTCCTGTATGCAGAGTCGTTCTCGCCGAATACGCCGGAGGGTGCATGTCCCAAATGCCACGGTCTCGGGAGAATCTATGAGGTCACCGAGCAGTCGATGGTGCCCGACGATTCGTTGACGATACGAGAACGCGCCGTGGCAGCGTGGCCTACTGCCTGGCAGGGACAGAATCTGCGCGACATCCTGGTGACCCTGGGATTCGATGTGGACAAGCCATGGCGACAGCTGCCCAAGAAGGATCGCGATTGGATTCTATTCACCGACGAACAGCCGACCGTGCCGGTCTACGCGGGCTATGAACCCGCCGAGGTGCGTCGAGCGCTGAAGCGCAAGGAAGAACCCAGCTACCAAGGGACATTCACGGGCGCTCGCAAGTATGTGCTCGGTACCTTCGCCAATACGCAAAGCGCGTTGATGAAGAAGCGGGTGTCGCAGTTCATGTTGGGCGCGGACTGCCCGCTCTGCAAAGGCAAGCGTTTGCGGCGTGAAGCACTCTCGGTCAAGTTCCTGGGGCACGACATCGCCGACATCTCGCGCCTGCCGATCAAGCGACTGGCTGCGCTCTTTCGTGAGTATGGGCAGCATGTCGCCACCAAGGCCGATCGCGATCATCCGGAGAAGGCGATCGCTGCAAAACGAATTGCCGAAGACTTGCTGGCGCGAACGGATGTGCTGTTGGACCTCGGCCTGGGCTACCTGACGCTCGAACGCAGCACGCCGACGCTCTCGCCGGGAGAGCTGCAGAGGCTGCGGCTGGCAACCCAGGTGCGATCCAACCTGTTCGGCGTCGTCTATGTATTGGATGAGCCGTCGGCTGGGCTGCATCCCGCGGACACCCAGGCCCTGCTCAAGGCGCTCGATGGATTGAAGGCGTCGGGAAATTCGCTGTTCGTGGTGGAACACGAGATCGATGTGATTCGCCGGGCGGATTGGATCGTCGATGTCGGGCCGGGCGCCGGCGAACACGGCGGACAGGTCCTCTACAGCGGCCCGCCGGCGGGCCTCGAAATCATCGACGCTTCGCAAACGCGCCGCTATCTGTTCGCCGAGACAGCAACGGAACGCGGGCCGCCGCGGCAGGTGAAGGCATGGCTGAAACTCAACGATGTCACACGCAACAACCTGCAGTCCCTCGATGTGGATTTTCCGATCGGTGTCTTCACCAGCGTGACCGGCATTTCGGGTTCCGGCAAATCCACGCTCGTCGCCCAGGTGCTCGTCGAACTCGTGGCTGAACGTTTAGGACATGAACTGGAGAAGGCAGAGGACACCACAGAGCTGTTGGATCGCGGCACGAGCGAGACATCCACTGGACGCATCAGCGCAGGCATGGAGCACATCCAGCGGCTGGTGCAGGTCGACCAGAAGCCTATCGGACGCACGCCGCGTTCGAACCTGGCGACCTATACCGGGCTGTTCGATCAAGTGCGCAAACTGTTCGCTGCGACGAAAGCGGCTCGCGCACGGCGTTACGATGCAGGCCGGTTCTCATTCAACGTGCCCAAGGGACGCTGCGATCACTGCGAAGGCGAAGGCTTCGTGATGGTGGAGCTATTGTTCCTGCCGAGCGTCTATGCGCCGTGTCCCGTCTGCGGCGGCACTCGCTACAACGCGAAGACGCTGGAGATTCTCTATAGAGACAAATCCATAGCCGATGTGTTGCGGATGACGGTGGACCAGGCCACGGAGTTCTTCGCCGATGAGCCGCATGTTCGTCGCACGCTCGAGGTCGTGCAGCAAGTGGGGCTGGGCTACCTGCGCCTGGGCCAGCCGGCGACTGAACTCTCCGGTGGCGAAGCACAACGCATCAAGCTTGCTACTGAACTACAACGCGCCCAGCGCGGCAATGCCTTATATGTTCTCGATGAGCCCACTACGGGCCTGCATCCGTCGGACGTCGAAAGATTGATGGTGCAGCTGGAATCCCTGGTCGATGCCGGTAACACCGTCATCGTCGTCGAGCACGACATGCACATCGTCGCGGCGTCGGATTGGGTCATCGACATCGGACCCGGCGCGGGCGATGAGGGTGGCAGGGTGGTGGTGGTCGGGACGCCCGAGCGGGTTGCCACGAGTGCCGACAGTCGCACTGCTCGTTTCCTGCGGGAAGTTACGTCAGCGATGAGTCGCGAAGGAATAGCCGGATGACGTTTTTGAAATCCGCGAACGGGTAGACGGCCGGGTCAGATAGGCAGCTCGGTCGTATGCTTGACCTCGCGCAGGGCGAAGCTCGAATGCACCTGGTCCACGTTCGGCAGGTGGACCAGCTGCTCCTTGAGATAGCGCTCGTACGCAGCGACATCCGGCACCGAGATCCTGAGCAGGTAATCCGACGCTCCGGTAACGGAGTAACAGTCGACGATTTCCGGTTGCCTCTCGACGGCGCGCTCGAAGCTGGTCAGCGCTGTCTTGGAATGCGACACCATCGTGACGTTGGCGAACACACTGACCGGCAAGCCGACTTTGTCGGGATCCAGGATGGTGACCCGGCCGGTGATCACTCCGGCTGCTTCGAGCCGGCGGATCCGGCGCCAGCAGGGCGTATGCGAGAGGCCGACTTTCTCTGCGATCTCGGCAATGGACATGAGAGCCGTCCGCTGCAGGATGCGCAGCAGCCGCAGGTCGATATCGTCCATCGTCGGTGTTTCCACGGGAGCGGGCCTCGGCTGGCGTTCTACATCGAAGTAAATATATCCCGTTTATGGCGCGATCAGGAAAAGCTCTCCTACGGCCGGCCCGTTTCGGAGCGAAAACGAGATAGCTTTTCCTGTCCGCGCTGGCATTATCTCCCCGCTGGCAAGGGGAGACGCGGTGGAAGACGACAAGTTGAGTTTGCACATTCCGACGCCGCGGGCACGACCCGGCGATCCGGTGACGTTCGATCACATTTCGATACCCGCCGCGGGCCTGGTGCGACGACCGGAAATTTCCGCGTCGGAAGAGCAGTTGCGCGACCTGCCTTACGACCTCATTCGCGTGCTCGACCCCGACGGCAAAGCAGTGGGGCCCTGGAACCCGCAGTTGTCGGCGGATCATCTCAGGCGTGGACTCAGGGCCATGCTGTTGACGCGCATCTTCGACGATCAGCTGTTTCGTGCACATCGGCAGGGCAAGACGACGTTCTTCATGAAGTCGGCGGGCGAGGAGGCTATCGGCGCTTCGCAGTCGCTGGCGCTGCGGGCGTCTGATATGTGCTTTCCTACCTACCGCGTCGTGAGCTGGCTGATGGCTCGCGACTATCCGGTGGTGGATCTCGTCAACCAGATCTATTCCAATGCCAACGATCCATTGAAGGGTCGCCAGTTGCCGATTCTCTATTCGGCGCGCGACTATGGCTTCTATTCGCTGTCCGGCAATGTCGGCACCCGCATCGGTCATGCAGTGGGATGGGCGATGGCTTCGGCATACAAGCGGGACACCCGGATCGCCATCGGGTACATCGGCGAAGGGTCGACCGCGGAAGGCGACTTCCACGAGGCGCTGACGTTCGCGTCGGTCTACCGGGCGCCGGTGATCCTGTGCGTGACCAATAACCAATGGGCCATTTCGAGCTTTCAAGGCATTGCCGGTGGCGAGGCTACGACGTTCGCAGCGAAAGCTATTGCCTATGGCCTTCCGGGACTGCGTGTCGACGGCAACGACTTCCTCGCAGTTCACGCGGCTACCGAATGGGCTGCGCAAAGAGCGAGAGCAAACCACGGCGCCACTCTGATCGAGCTGTTCACCTATCGTGCGGCCGGCCATTCGACCAGCGACGATCCGACGAAGTATCGGCCCACGAACGAAGAGCAGGCATGGCCGCTGGGCGATCCCATCGAGCGCTTGAAACAGCATCTGCTGGGCATCGGCGAGTGGTCCGAGCTGCGCCATACGGAATTGATTGCGGAGCTCACGGAGCATGTGCGGGGCGCCTGCAAGGAAGCGGATGCCGTCGGCACGTTCGGCAAATCCAAGCCCAGCGCTCGCGAGATGTTCGAGGATGTCTACAAGGAGCCCGACTGGCGTCTCATCGAACAGCGACGCGAGCTGGGAGTCTGACCGTGGCGTCCATGAACATGGTGCAGGCGCTGAACTCGGCGCTGGACCTGGCCTTGCAACGCGACGAAGACACGTTGATCTTCGGCCAGGACGTCGGCTATTTCGGCGGCGTGTTTCGTGTCACGGACAAGCTGCAGGAGAAGCACGGCGTGACACGATGCTTCGATGCGCCGATCGCCGAAGGCGGCATCATCGCGACAGCTATCGGCATGGGTGCGTATGGATTGCGGCCCGTGGTCGAAATTCAGTTCGCCGATTACATCCTCCCGGCATTCGATCAACTCGTGTCCGAAGCGGCCCGCTTGCGCTATCGCTCGGGCGGGCAGTTCTCGGCACCGATCACCGTGCGTTCGCCGTACGGCGGCGGAATTTTCGGAGGCCAGACTCACAGCCAGAGTCCCGAGGCTATTTTCGCGCACATTTCCGGACTCAAGACGGTGATTCCCTCGAATCCGTACGACGCCAAGGGCCTGCTGCTGGCGTCGATCGCCGATGACGATCCAGTGATTTTCCTGGAGCCCAAGCGCGTCTACAACGGACCCTTCGACGGCTACCACGATCGTGCGCTCAAGACCTGGGCCGAGCACCCGATGGGTGAAGTGCCCGAGGAATACTACACAGTGCCGCTCGGTAAGGCCGCCATCGTGCGTCCGGGGTCGGCGATGACGCTGCTGGCGTATGGGACGATGGTGCACGTCGCGGCCGCCGCCATCGAGGAGAGCGGCATCGATGCGGAGCTGCTCGACCTGCGCAGCATCGTGCCTCTCGACATAGACACCATCGTCGCATCGGTCAAGCGTACCGGCCGCTGCGTGATCGTCCACGAAGCGTCGCGCTACGGTGGATTCGGCGCCGAGCTTTCCGCGCTCGTACAGGAGCGGTGCTTCCACTATCTGCGCTCGCCGATCGAACGGGTTGCCGGCTGGGATACGCCGTATCCTTACGCGTTCGAGTGGGACTATTTCCCGGGCCCCGCACGGGTCGAAGCGGCAATGCGCCGTACGCTGGAGCCATGACATGACGCGTTTTATTTTTCGCCTTCCGGACATCGGCGAAGGCGTGACGCAAGCGGAGATCGTCGCCTGGCACGTGCGAGTCGGAGATCGCGTTGCCGAAGATCAAACGCTCGTCGACGTGATGTCCGAGAAGGCTACCGTTGACATGACATCGCCGGTGGCCGGCGTCGTCGTTGCAATCAACGGCGAGGCGGGGGACTTCGTCCCGGTGGGCTCGACGCTGGTGGAATTCGAAGTCGATGGCGTCGCCGATTCCTCGGATACCAAGCCCGTGCCTGCGGCGGCTGTCTCACCGAAGCCAGCGCCGCCAGTCAAAGCCCCCGCGAAGCAAGCGCCTAAGAAGACTCCAGTGCCACCGGTCATGCTTGCCGAGCCGGAGTCCGCGATCCGGGCGTCAACTGACACGCCGCTTGCATCGCCGGCGGTGCGTCGTCGAGCACACGAGCTGGGGATTGCGCTTCAATATGTTCCGGGCTCCGCCGCAGCCGGGCGGATTACCGAACAGGATCTCGACGACTTCATCGCACGCGGTGGCGTTGCGGCGGCCCCCCCGATCGATAGCCAGGGCGATCGCTATGCCAAACGACACGGCGTTCGTGAAACCAAGCTGATCGGCCTGCGGCGGCGGATTGCCGAGAGGATGCAGGAGGCGAAACGCAACATCCCGCATTTCGGTTACGTCGAGGAATTCGACATGACCGAGCTCGAGGCCCTGCGCCGCGAGCTGAATGAAGATCGGCGGGAGAATCGGCCGAAGCTGACGTTGCTGCCGTTCTTCATGCGGGCCATCGTGGCGCTGGTCCCTGAATTCCCACACATCAATTCACGCTATGACGAAGAGCCTGGTGTGTTGCGTAGCTACGATGCCGTTCACATCGGCATCGCGACCCAGTCCGATGCCGGGCTGATGGTGCCGGTCGTGCGTCACTGCGAGTCGCTGGACCTGTGGGGTTGCGCACGAGAGTTGTCGCGTGTCACTGCGGCCGCCCGTGATGGAACAGCTACTCGTGACGAGCTGAGTGGATCGACGATCACGCTCACCAGTCTCGGCACGCTCGGCGGCATCTCGGCGACACCCGTCATCAATGCGCCCGAGGTGGCGATCATAGGGCCGAACAAGCTCGTCGACCGTCCCGTCGTGCGCGATGGGCAGATCGCGATTCGCACCTTGATGAATCTTTCCTGTTCCTTCGATCATCGCATCGTCGATGGACACGACGCAGCCAGGTTCGTAGCGCAATTGCGGCGGCTGATCGAGAAGCCGGCACGGCTCTTCATGGATCGACCATGAATCGATCGCCCATGACGCAGACGATCAAGACCAAAGTGCTCGTCGTGGGCGGCGGGCCGGGTGGCTATGTCGCCGCCATCCGTTGCGGGCAGCTGGGCCTGGATACGGTGCTGGTCGAGGCGGATCGCCTGGGCGGCACCTGTCTCATCCGTGGCTGCATTCCGTCCAAGGCAATCATTCATGCCGCAGGACAGTTCGAATCGATGGCGAGAGCGGCGCAGGCACCTCGGTTCGGGATCGCGCTCGATACCGCACCTCGGGTGGATTTTGCGGCGACGACTCGGTGGAAGGAAACGATCGTCGATCGGCTCAACGGTGGCGTGCGGGCATTGCTGGCGCGGGCGAAAGTTCGTGTCCTCTCGGGGTGGGGCACGTTCTCCGACGCGAAGACCTGCAAGGTCGCTACCGCCGCGGGCGAGATCGTCATCGTCGCGGAGCACGTCATTCTCGCGACCGGCTCGACGCCCGTCGAGTTGCCGTCCCTCAAATTCGGCGGTCGGGTGATTTCTTCGACGGATCTCCTGTCGCTGCAGGCGTTGCCGCAGCGACTCGTCGTCGTCGGAGCGGGTTACATCGGCCTCGAACTGGGCATCGCCCTGCGCAAGCTCGGCGTCGCGGTCAGCATCGTCGAGGCGCAGTCGCAGATCCTGCCGCTCTACGACGCAAAACTAGTCGAGCCGTTGCGGCGCTGGCTCGAACGGCATGGCGTGGCTGTCTACGTTGGCGCAAAGGTTCTCGGGCTGAATTCACGAGGCGACGCGGTCGAAGCCGAGACACGACAGGGTGACAAACTCACGTTGCCGGCAGATCGTGTACTGGTCACGGTAGGTCGGCAACCGCTCACGAGCGGCTGGGGCCTCGAAGAAATGGCAGTCGCGATGCACGGCCGCTTCGTCAAGATAGACGATCGTTGCGCAACGTCCACCAGCAATGTCTGGGCGATCGGTGACCTGGTCGGCGAGCCGATGCTCGCTCACAAGGCCAGTGCACAGGGAGAAATGGTGGCAGAGATCATCGCGGGTAAACGACGCCGCTTCGATGTGCGTGCCATCCCGGCGATCTGTTTCACCGAGCCGGAGATCGTCAGCGTGGGCCAGGACCTCGACGCCGCTGGCGGCGACGCGACGATGGTCGGTGTATTTCCGTTACAGGCGAACGGCAGGGCACTATCGATGGATGCCGGCGACGACGGTGGGTTCGTCCGAGTGATTGCGCGCAAGAGCGACCACCTGGTGCTGGGAATCCAGGCCGTCGGCCAGCACGTTTCCGAACTGGCGGGCGAGTTCGCGACAGCAATCGAAATGGGCGCCGTGCTGGAAGATATCGCCGGCACGATCCACGCTCATCCCAGTCTCGGCGAAGCCTTTCACGAGGCGGTCCTGAAATCGCTGGGACACGCCATTCACATCTGAGGCCGGCGACCGCGACCTCGGTCGATCTCAGACCTGCATTTCCGGCACCGAGTCCGGAGCGATCAAGCGCCCCGCGGTTTTCGCGCGAATCTCCTCGACGGTCACGCCCGGTGCACGCTCCTTCAAATGGAACGCGCCATCGGCGATTTCGAAATAGGCAAGATCGGTGAGTACGCGCCGTATGCAGCCGCAACCGGTCAGCGGCAGCGTGCACCGGCTGAGCAATTTGGACTCACCGTCCTTGGAGGCATGCATCATCGTGACGATGATGTTGTCCGCGCCGGCGACGAGGTCCATCGCGCCGCCCATGCCCTTGATCAATTTGCCCGGCACCATCCAGGAGGCAATGTTGCCTTCGACGTCTACTTCGAATGCACCGAGCACCGTGAGGTCGACGTGCCCGCCGCGAATCATCGCGAACGATTCGACCGACGAAAAAATCGAAGCGCCCTTGCGGGTGGTCACGGTCTGCTTGCCGGCATTGATCAGGTCCGCATCGATTTCTTTTTCGAGCGGAAACGGGCCCATGCCGAGCAGGCCGTTCTCGGATTGGAGCATCACATCCATGCCGTCGGGCACATAGTTCGCGACCAGGGTCGGAATGCCGATGCCGAGATTGACGTAGTAGCCATCGCGCAATTCGCGTGCGACGCGATGGGCCATTTGTTCTCTGGTAAGTGCCATCTCGACCTCAGGCGGCGCGCGTCGTGCGCTTCTCGATGCGTTTCTCGAACTCACCCTGGATCAGGCGATCGACATAGATGCCGGGCGTATGGATCTGGCTGGGTTCGAGCGCACCGGGCTCCACGATCTCTTCGACTTCCACCACGGTGATGCGACCGGCAGTGGCTGCCGCAGGATTGAAGTTCTGCGCCGTGTGCCGGTAGATGACATTGCCATACCAGTCTGCCTTCCAGCCCTTCACGATGGCGAAATCGGCGGTGAGGGACTCTTCGAGAATGTAGTTGCGGCCCTTGAACTGGCGCACTTCCTTGCCTTCGGCCACCGGCGTTCCGTAGCCGGTCGCGGTGAAGAAGGCCGGAATTCCAGCACCGCCGGCGCGGATTTTTTCGGCGAGCGTTCCCTGTGGCGTGAGCTGTACTTCGAGTTCACCCGAGAGCAGCTGGCGCTCGAACTCGGCGTTCTCGCCGACGTACGAAGAGATCATCTTCCGGATCTGTCGATCCTTGAGGAGCACGCCCAGGCCGAAGTCGTCGACGCCGCAATTATTGGAGACGACGGTGAGTCCTGTCACCCCGGTTTTGCGGATCTGGGCGATCAGGTTCTCCGGAATGCCGCACAGCCCGAAGCCCCCGGCAATGATGGTCATGCCGTCGGTGAGGCCGGCCATCGCAGCCTCGTAGGTGTAGACGCGCTTATCGAAACCTGCCACTGCGGAGATCTCCGTGCACGGGAAGCCCCAGAGCTTGGCTCGCGCCGGCCAATTTGTTAAGTTTGAAAATACTCTGTATTGTTTTAACCGGTAAATGAATCGACGAGCACGCGCCAATGACCCCGCGCCAGTTACAGGCTTTCGTGGCCGTCGCTCAAACCCTGAGCTTCGCTCGCGCCTGCGAGCGGCTGCACATGTCGCAGCCGGCGCTGAGCCTGGCGATCAAGAGTCTGGAGGACTTGCTTGGCGGGCGACTGCTGACACGCACCACGCGCCAGGTCCGACTGACACCGGAGGGGGCTGCATTGTTACCCCAAGCTTCGCGGCTGCTGGGGGATTGGGAGACTGTCCGCGAGCGCTCAAAGCAGTATTTCGCTCTACAGCGAGGACACGTCACCATCGCGGCGATGCCGTCGTTCGCGGGAAATGTGTTGCCTCGAATACTGCGCGAGTACCGTGCCCGCTTTCCCAACGTCGAGATCGCCGTGCATGACGTCATCCACGAGGATGTGGTCGGCATGGTCGAAAGCGGCCGGGTGGAACTGGGTTTTGGCTTCGAGCCGGAGGTTTCCGCCAACCTGCGATTCGAAGCGCTGTTCGTGGATCCGTTCATGGCGATCGTTCCGCCGGACTCTCCGTTGGCGCAGGGCTCGTCCGTGTCGTGGTCCCAGCTCCTCAGTAACAACTTCATCGCCTTGCAGCGACCCTCGACCGTGCGGAGTTTGCTCGAAGCTTCGCTGGCGGCGAAGAAGATGAATCTGCGTGTCGCGCTCGAATGCCATCAGCTGGCCACGGTCGGACAGTTCGTTGCCGCTGGATTGGGCGTGAGCGCAGTGCCGCAGCTCTGCAAACAGCACATGATCGCGCTCGGTGCGAAATGCCTGCGATTGGAACGACCGGCGATTCGCAAAGCCGTTGGACTGATCGTACGAGCGGATGAGCAGCTCTCCAGCGCAGCGGAGGCGGTGAGGAGCGCCATGCGTGAGGGGTTACCTGTGTAATACTGCGACAAGAATAACGGGAGAGTCCCATGCTATTCGAAACAGTGGCTACTGGCGGTTGCCGCTCTTATCTCATCGGCTGCGAAGAGACCTGTGCTGCGGCGCTGATCGATCCCGAACTCAGCCAGGTCGACCGCTACGCCGTGTTGGCGGCGAGGGATGGACTTCGTATCAAGTATCTCGTCGATACCCACACCCACGCGGATCATTTCTCCGCTACCCAGCAGCTGGCGCGGCAACTCAACGTGCCGGTGGTGATGCATGGAGCAAGCCCGGCCCCGTTCGTCGACTTGCGTTTGCAGAGCGGCGAGTTGCTGGTGGTCGGCAAGCTTCGAATACAAGCAATGCATACGCCCGGTCACACGCGCGATTCGATGTGCCTGACGGTGGAGGACCGCGTGTTCACCGGCGACACATTGCTCATCGGTGGAACGGGTCGCACCGATTTGCCGAGCGGCGATGCCGGTGCGCTCTACGAGAGCCTGTTCGATGGAGTGCTGAAGCTGGACCCGTCGACGAAAGTCTTTCCGGCGCACGAATACAAAGGCCGGGCACATACCACCATCGGCCAGGAGTTGGCCGAGAATCCCCGGTTGCAGAAGCGCGAGCGCGGCGAATTCATAGAGATGATGCAGAACCTCAACCTGACGATGCCCACGCACATCACCGAAGCCCTGCGTACGAACATGACCGGCGGCAAGACTGTCGCCCAGATGCTGGCGGAAGCCGCGGCGATCGTCCCGTTCATGTCGCTCGCCGAACTGAAAGCGTGCATCGAATCCCACAAGTGCGACTTCACCGTGCTCGACGTTCGCGAGCGCGATGCATTCGAAGAAGGCCACGTTCAAGGCGCACGCCACCTGCCTCGCGGGCAACTGGAACTACGCGTCAACCAGGAACTGACCGACCCGACCCGGAGAATTCTCGTGTACTGCGAGTTCGGCAGAGTCTCGACGCTCGCCACTGCGACGCTCCGCCAGATGGGATTCAGAGGAGCGGTGGCACTGGATGGCGGAATGAAAGCGTGGCGCGAGGCGGGATATCCGGTCGTGGCGGGGAAAGAGGGGTGAGGGATTCATTCGTAGCGCAGTGCCGCCGCTGGTTTCGCTCGTGCGACGATAAATGCGTGTCCTGATACCGTAGCGACCGCCACAACGATGGCGATCGCACTCGCCGCCACGAATACGAAAATCGTTGACCTCACCTTTCACATGGCGTTCGCTGAAATCTCTCATTTTCGTATTGAGGTCTTCCACACGGGCACCCGACCGAAGCCGCACGTAGCTGTAGACATTGTCGGGCATGGATGTGCCCGGCCCACTTTCCGGCGCGTCGAATGCGTTCAGCGGCGAGAAGCTCGCTATGCCAGAAGCGACCATGGAGACATTGAAATGCGTATTGGAGCGTAGGTCCTCGATCACGGCAGTAACGCGCATGGAATGCTGTCGGTTCAATTCAAGCGTCTCGCCGACCACGTCATCGTGTCCGAACAGCCGCCGCGCAATGCTGCGCGTAAGCACCAATCCGTCCGGTTTGTCGAGCGCCCGCGAAAGATCTCCTGCAAGCGTTTTCATGGGGAACAAATGGAAGAAGTTTGGATCAGCCCAACGGAGCTGTTGCGAGACCTCGACATCTCCGTGACGAAGGACGACGAGCGATTGCGCGAGCCGTGTCGCGATTTCGACTTCAGGAAAATCCAGCTTCAAAGCGGGTGCAATGTTCGACGCCGTTACGCTTAGGTGCAGTGGCACCCCAGCTGGCGGGTTGACTGTCGCGGCGACTCGATAGATGCGCTCATGGTCGGGAAAGAACCTGTCGTAGCTGTACTCGTCCCGGATGAACAGGCCGATCAGGATAGTCGTCGCGAATCCCAACGCGAGACCGAGGAGATTGATGGCTGCGTAGGCTCGATTCCGAAACAGATTGCGAATCGCGGCAGCGAAATAGTTGCGCAGCATGTCGGTCAGACCTCCGCTGCGGAAACGAATCGTCCGTCGAGCATGTGCACCACCCGGTCGGCGCGGCTTGCGTGGGCTTCGGAGTGGGTCACATCACGATGGTCGTGCCGGCCTTGGTGACGCCGGCCAACATCTCCATCACGGCATCGCCGTTGGCAGTATCGAGATTGCCCGTTGGCTCATCCGCCAGGATGATTTTGGGATCCGAGACTAGCGCGCGTGCGACGGCTACGCGCTGTTGCTGTCCACCGGATAACTGCTTCGGCATGTGCTTCGCGCGATGCGCGAGGCCCACTGTCTCCAACGCAGCAGCTACGCGACGTCGTCGCTCCGCGCCCGGCACACACCGATAGAGCAGGGCGACTTCGACGTTCTCGCCGACATTGAGGTCATCGATCAGGTTGAAGTTCTGGAAGGCGAAGCCGATACCTGCACGCCCGGACCATGTCGCCAGCGTCGACGAACAAACGATCCACGCGTCCGCCATCGATGGCGTCAACATAGACAGTCTCACGGGGTACTACGTTGGCGCGCAAAGGTATGAGGTCATGGAAAATCCCGTGTTCTACCTGCTCGAAGGTGGCACGTTCGACGGGTAGGCGCAGCGTTCGCTCGCCTGAGCCGGCTACGAGTTTGACTGTTGCAAGGACAACCAAGACAATTCTGGCGGCGCTCGCTCGCCTCGCCGCCGCGCACAAGTCGGGTCTGCTATTCTGGTGCTCTCTTACTTGCCGGAGGCCGCGAACGCTTCAGGGCCGCTCGATCCGATCTTCCGCGAGAGCGAGGCGGCTCGCAGTTTTCTGCATATCTTCACCTCCCTGCTGAATCTGTGGCAGACCCACGACTTCAGGGCGAGCCTCGACCGTGTGCTGGCGCGGGCGGCGTCTGTTCGCTGAACGGATCCTGGTTGCGCGTATCGCGCATCACTACGGCGGTGATGAAGGACATGAAGCAGACGAGCGTGACATACCAGTAGAACCACTCTTCGTGCCCCGACTGCTTGAACGTCAGGGCGAAGTATTCCGCCGTGCCACCGAACAGGGCATTGCCTATGCCATACGACAGGCTCACTCCCAGTGCCCGCACGTGAATGGGAAATAGCTCAGCCTTGAACAAGCCGCTGATCGACGTGTAGATGCTGTTGATCGTGAGTCCGCACAGCACCAGCGCAAATGCGAAACCCGGACCTTCGACACGCGCCAGCAGCGTCAACAGTGGGACAGTGAAGAGAGTCGAGAGCCCGCCGAACAGCAGCATGTTGGTTCGCCGTCCGATTCGGTCCGAGAGCAGTCCGAACAGCGGCTGCATCAATGCGAACGGCACCAGGACCGCGGTCATCACCCAGTTAGCCGTCTTCGCATCCATGTGCGCGGTGTTGACCAGGTACTTCTGCATGTAGGTCGAGAACACGTAGAAGATCAACGAACCGCCGGCTGTGAGACCGAGCACCGTCATAAATGCGCGCCAGTGAGGTAGCAGTGCACTGATGCGGCCGGCATCGGCCCGCTTCTCCCCGACGGTGGACGTTTCGTGGATGACGTGACGGAACAGCAGGATTGCCATCGCGCCCGCGGCTCCGAGAATGAACGCGATTCTCCAGCCATAGGATTTCATGGATTCCGCGCTGATCGTTGCCTGCAGCACGAGAATCACGAGCAGCGCCAGCAATTGACCGCCGATCAGCGTGACGTACTGGAACGAGGCGTAAAAGCCGCGCCTGCCGCTGAATGCAATTTCGCTCAGGTAGGTCGCGGCCGTTCCGTACTGGCCTCCGGTGGAGAAGCCCTGGATCATGCGCCCGATCAGCAGCAGGATCGGTGCGAGCGAGCCGATCTGCTCGTACGTCGGCAGGATCGCGATCAACAGGGAGCCGCCGCCCATCATCAGGATCGACGCCACCATGGCCCTGCGGCGCCCGTGTCGATCTGCGTAATAGCCGAAGAACCAGCCGCCAAGCGGGCGCAATAGAAACCCGACCGCGAATACCCCCGCGGTTGCCAGCAATTGCGCGGTTCGATCGCCAGCGGGGAAAAACTCGGCGGAGAAATACAGGGCCGTGAAGGCATAGACGAAGTAGTCGTACCACTCGATCAGGTTGCCGGCGGAGCCGGCGACGATGGCCTTGGTGCGATCAAGAGGGCTGAGCGATGCGGTGGTTGCCATCGCGCTCAGTACGAAAAATCTGCTTGGGTTTTCGCGTGCAATTCATCCAGGCTCACGCCCGGTGCGCGTTCGAGGAGCGCCATGCCGCCGGTACGGTCGATTGCGAACACCGCCAGGTCGGTGATGACCATGTCGACGCACGCCGATCCCGTCAACGGCAGCGTGCATTCGCTCGGCAGCTTCGGTTCGGCGGACTTGGTGACGTGATCCATCATCACGATCACGCGCCGTGCTCCCACCACGAGGTCCATTGCGCCACCCATGCCCTTCAACATTTTTCCCGGTACGGTCCAGTTGGCGATGTCGCCGTCCTGCGAGACTTCCATGGCGCCGAGTATGGCGACATCGATGTGGCCGCCGCGAATCATGCCGAAACTGTCGGCGCTGCTGAAGAAGCTCGACGTCGACAGCTGCGTGATGGTCTGTTTGCCTGCATTGATGAGATCCGGATCGACTTGCTCGGGATACGGGAACGGGCCCGTGCCAAGCATGCCATTTTCGCAGTGAAGTGTGATACGGGTGCCTTTGGGCAGATGATTCGCGACCAGTGTAGGCATGCCTATGCCGAGATTGACATAGAAACCGTCGCGCAGTTCGCGAGCCGCGCGGGCGGCCATTTCATCGCGGGTCCAGGCCATCAGGCTTCGGTCTCCGGAGTTGCCGCCCGCTGGCGGACGGTCAGATGTTCGATCTGTTTGCGATAGCCGCTCCCGCGCAACACGCGGTGAACGAAATACCGGGCGTGTGCACGGCATCTCCGTCGATGTCGCCGGCTACGGCGGGCCACGCATCGGCAATCTCCATCAACTGACGACTGAACCTGGACGATGGCCAGTTCGCATCGCCGCTCAAGGGGGCCTTCAGGCAGAAATGGGGCGGCCAGGGACTGGATGCGCTGTTCACCATCATGACGACGCAAATGCCGCCCGATAATCCCGGCGGCCTCGGCGCGGCAACCTATGCCGACGTCCTGGCATTCGTACTGAGCAAGAACAATGTTGCTCCGTCACCCGATCGCGAGCTTCCCGCAGACGTAGATGCGCTGAAGGGGATGCTGACGCCTCAGGAATAGACGCTGATGATTACGCCAGCTTGCGCTGGATCATTGCATCGGCAGCGAGAGGCAAGCGAAGCACGAATCGCGCACCGCGGCCTGGCCCTTCGCTGTGACCGGTCAAGTCGCCGCCGACTTCCTTGGCCAGAATGGCGCTCGTGTGCAGTCCGAACCCATGGCCGTCTTTTTTGGTCGTGAAGCCGAACTCGAACAGATGCTCGAGTGTTGCCGCGCTGATTCCCGTCCCCGAATCTTCTACTTCCAGGACCAGCGAACCGCGCTCAGGCACCCGGATGCGTAGGGTGAGCACGCGTGGACCGTCGCTTTGATCCTTGAGCGCATGACGCGCGTTGCTCAAAAGATTCCCGAGGATCTGGATCAACTTGTGCCGATCGATCGTCACCGCCGGCACCGGCTGGTATTCCCGCCTGATCGATACCTCGGTGTTCGTCGTGAAATGGATGGCGACGGCGTTGTCCACCAACTCCGCGATGTCGACAGCTTCAGTGACCCCACCGCGGCGCGCATTGGTCTGCTGGGCCGCGACGATGGTGCGGATATGCCCGACATGCATCGAGATGGCTTCTGCTTCGCTCTGCAGCCGCTGATTTTCCGCGTCGAGTGTTTCGCCCAATTGCGCAAGGTAGGCAGGGATTTGCCGACCGCTTGCATCGGTCGTCAGGAACGCGCCCAGCTGGTCGCCTTGTCCAGCAAGCAGCGAGGCAATGCGCCGAACATTGCCAGTACGTGAGTTGCGCAACCGTGTCTGCACGAGCGAGGCCGATACACCCAGGCTGTTCAAGACATTGCCGACGCTATGCAGGACTCCGGTAGCGACCTCCGCCATGCCTGCATCTCGCGAGGCATCGCGCAGCTGCATCTGCAGTTCTCGTCGACGCTCCTCCTGCATGATCGCGTCGGTAACATCCCAGGACACACCCAGAATCCGCAGCGGCGCGCGTTGCGCATCGCAGAAAATTCGTGCGTGCGCCTCCAGGTGGACGATATTGAGATTGGGCGTAATGACTCGGAAGCGGAACGCACAGACGTCCTTCCCCTCGGCAACCGCTTTGCGAACAGCATCGCCTTGCACGGAGCGGTCTTCCGGATGAGTCATATCCCTGACAGCGTTGGGGTGCCGCTGGGAATTCACACCGGCCGCACGGAGCGACTCGATTTCGTTTTCCGTCCACAGCGTGGTGCCAGTCGCGATGTCCTGTTCCCAGGAAGAGATGCCGGCCGCCCGGGTCGCAAGACCCAGCAGGTTTTTCCCGTGCTGCAGAGCTGCGTTTACTTGTGCCAGGCGCAAAGCGTCTTGCCGCGTCTTCGATGCGAGGTGCGCGTCGTAGACTGCAGTGATCAAAGTAATGGCGAGCACTCCGAGTGCGATGAGGCCGATCGTCAGCGCGAGCCAGCCGTTATCGAACGACGCTCCGCCGAGACAGTACGACCCGAGAGAGAATTTCGAAGCGGCCATGGCGGTGTAGTGCATGCCGCTGATGGCCAGTCCCATCACGATGGCTGCACCGCATCTGGCCAACGCGATATAGGTGGATTGGCCGGTGCGAAGATTGAAGGCCAGCCACAGGGCGGCAAAGGATGCCGTCACCGCGATGACCACCGATGCCGCGACCAGCAACGGCTCATAAGTGATCATCGGCACGATCGTGATCGCCGCCATGCCTGAATAGTGCATGGCGCAGATGCCCGCGCCCATGACGACGGCGCCGATCGCAAGGCGTCTCAAGCTGAGCTCTGCGCGACTGGCAATGGCCAGGGCGAAACCCGACGTGACGATGGCGATCGCCAGCGATCCCAGCGTCTCGATGATGTCGTAGCGCAGGGGGACGGACACGGAAAAGGCCAGCATGCCTATGAAGTGCATCGACCAGATGCCGGTGCCCATCGCGATTGCGCCGCCGAACAGCCACAGGCGGCCGCCGGTCCCGTCCGCCTCGGCGACCCGGGCGGCGAGTTTGAGTGCCGTATAGGCCACGGCCATTGCCACGAGAATGGACAGTGCCACGAGCCAGGTGTTGTAGCTTGCTTGCATGTGACTGGCGGTGTGAGTGGTTGCGGGGCGCCCGCGCCGGGGTGACGTACGTCTCGGTATGCCGCCCAATGCGAGGCGTGCGCCGTCGATCCTCGACGAAGTGTTACGCGATTAACGGTACCCGTGCGGTGCGGCGGCTACTGTTAAGCGCATAGCAAGTTTGCGCTTTCGCTTCGTGGCTGACACCAACCGACCGGGGCGATGCAACCGTGCGCATTCGCCTTTCGTCACGCGCCGCACGGTGCAAGTGCGGGGGGAGATCACTAGAGTGCCGGAGGACTGCCGATGATCGACGAGGCCAAGTTTGCCAACCGGCGTGTACTGGTGGTCGACGACAATGCGGCCATTCACCAGGACTTCGCCAAGATTCTCGGCGGCGACCTGCAAGGCGACGAGGCTGCGGTCGACCTGGCCATGTCCGAAATGGAAAGACTGTTGCTTGGCGACGAGGCTCCGGCACGCATTCAACCGATCTTCGAGGTCGAATTCGCTTCGCAGGGCGAGCCAGGCGTGGAACGGGTCAGAGCGGCCCGCCAGCAAGGGCGGCCGTTCGCGATGGCATTCATCGACATGCGCATGCCGCCGGGCTGGGACGGATTGGAAACCATCGAGCGCCTGTGGGCGGTCGATCCGGACGTACAGGTAGTCATCTGCTCGGCGCATTCGGACTATGACTGGATCGACTTCGTGGCCAGGCTCGGTACTTCCGACAAGCTGCTGGTGCTGAAGAAGCCGTTCGAGCCCATCGAAGCGCTGCAGTGCGCGAGCGCACTGACTCGTAAATGGCAGCACGAGCGCGTGTTGCGTCATCAAGTCGAAGCTCTCGAACAGGTGGTCACTGCCCGCACTGAAGGCCTGGAGGCAGCCAACCGCCAGCTGCGTCATCTGGCTACTCACGATTCGCTGACGGGATTGCCCAACCGCGTGCTGTTGGACGACCGACTGACGCAAGC
>Ga0157380_10000837_pt1 | contig 19247 bp, 10 predicted proteins | sample S35metaG_FD_119757 | JGI IMG/M metagenome (GOLD analysis project Ga0157380, IMG submission 119757) | Switchgrass rhizosphere microbial communities from Kellogg Biological Station, Michigan, USA - S3-5 metaG | ecosystem: Host-associated > Plants > Roots > Rhizosphere > Soil | place: USA...
CAACGATGGAACAGGTTATGACCGGATCAATAAAGCAGTTCCTGTTGAAGATTATGAAGGAAAATGGAGTTACTGGACATTTACCAAAAACACAACTACCGGAGTGATGAATATTTATCTCAACGGAGAGTTATTTCATTCCGGCACGGGCAAGACAAAGCAGATGAATTTCAATGCTTTCCGATTTGGAACATCGATGGACAATTCAACACCTTATTTTGGATCGATTGATGAAATTCAAATCTGGGACAAAGCCCTTGATGAAAATACCATCCGCACATGGATGTTTAAGCAAGTAGACGCCTCTCATCCTGAATACACTCACCTGCGCGGATATTACAAACTCAATGAAGGAGCTGGTAATGTAGCACACGATGCCTCTTCCTATTTGCAAGATGCTTCTCTTACATTACCATCATGGAGAGAAATGAGAGGTAGTGAAATGTTTCACAATTTTTCAAGAGCGAACCTGTTACCACAGTTTACTTTCTTTCAGTGGAGTTACGACGTTACTGACACTACAATCATTGTGTTAGATTCAATAGAAAGTACTTTGCATGAAGTCATTCATTTTGGTGTAGAAGGAACAGACCTGGTACGACTTGATACACAATTGGTATATCCTGCAGGAGATCGTCCGGTTTATAATGAAAGCGGACAACAAATAGATACCATAGAGGCTTCAGTTGATGGCACCATTACCATTCAGACTTTAAATTTTTACGCTAAAAGTAATGCCCGTTACGAACTGTTATCCTTAGTTACTCCTTACGGTATTGGCCTTGATCTTGGCCCGAGAGGAAAGACTTTCACGTTTGATGTCACTGACTTTGGTCCGATCCTGAAAGGAAGAAAGAGACTTTCTGTAGAATTTGGTGGAGAGAACCAGGAAGAACTCGATATCGAATTCTGGTACATTACAGGAACTCCGGAAAGAGATGTATTGGACATCCAGAACATCTGGCCACAAGGACGTGGATATTTTAATGAAATACAATCTGATGCCCGCTTTGAGCCAAGGCAAGTTCCGCTCATGCCCTTTGCGTCTCATTACAAACTAAGGTCTGCCATTACCGGTCATGAGCAAAATGGCGAGTTTGTTTCCCGGCAGCATTATCTCAATGTGAAAGGTGGCACGCAGGAATTTCTTTTTAATGTTTGGAAAGCGTGCAGCAGAAACCCGATATATCCACAGGGTGGTACGTGGGTTTTTGACCGTGCAGGTTGGTGCCCTGGTATGGCTACGGATGTTCATGAGTTTTCGCTAGATGAATATGTTCAGCCGGGCGAGGTTGTTGAATTTGATTATGGTGTGAATGGACCGGTGATGACTTCAGCCAATTACCTGGTCAATAATCTGTTGGTAACATATGGGGCAAATAACTTTGACCTGGATGCTTCTATTGAAGCTATCATTCGTCCCAACAATACTCATGTTGAATACGCTCGTCTCAATCCTGCTTGCAATACACCTACAATCATGGTTAAGAATACTGGCAATCAATTAATAGAATCTCTAAATATCAGTTACGGAACTGCTCCATGGAATATTCAAAACTATTATTGGACAGGAGTACTTGATCCGCAGAGTAGTGAGGAAATTGTATTGCCTAAACCACCTCCAGGCTTCTGGCAAGAAGGTGGGATTTTCACAGTAACTATTGACAAAGCAAATGATGTGGAAGATGGAAATGATGAAAATAATATCATGCAATCGACCTTTGATCAAGCTGCTGTTTATAATTATGCGGATCCTATTCAGTTGCGTTTGCAAACCAACAATACCGGCAGTGATTATTTCTACACTGTCAAAAATGATGCTGGATCAGTAGTACTGCTTCGGAACAATTTGGCCAATAACACCGTGTATACAGATGATTTGATATTCCCTGCAGGATGTTATTCACTTGATTTCAGAGATTCCGGACAGGATGGTCTAGCCTTTTGGTTTTTTCCGGAAAACGGAAATGGCAGTCTCCGCATCCAACGCAAACTACAATCTGGTGGTGCTATTCCGGTGTATTCTTTTAATCCTGATTTCGGTGGTGGTGTGCGTTATGATTTCCATCTCGGCGAGCTCATCTCTGCTACTGAAGAAACAGAACAAGGCTACCAACTCTTCAGCACCTATCCAAATCCTGCGATGGATGAGTTGAAAATTGATCTTCTCGGCTTTGAAGGAAAAGAAATCACTTTCCGATTAGTTGATCTGACAGGAAAAATCTTGCTTGATAAAAAATTCCGTTGCGAATCAGGAGATGAAACAACAGAAGTTGATTTAAGCAAACTTGCGCCAGGTATGTATGTATTGCATAGTACAGACGGAAAGAGGAATTGGGTGAGGGAGGTAGTTAAAACAAATTAAATAATTATTTAATTGTTGCTTTCTTATGCCAATCAATATTTATAGACAAAGCGATGGTCATACGAAAGCATTGTTATGTGATGATATTTGGGGCCTTCCCGACCAGCTCTACGAACTTGAAAATTGGCTTAAAGATCACGTCTCAACTTTAGACGGTAGTAAACACATTGCTGATATCGGTTTCAAAGTTCGAAGTGATGCATCAGGAGGAGGAGCCACTCTTGAAGCTGAAATAATGCAATTACTGATCATGGCAAATATTGGTATTTATTTTTCAGAGTATACATGATATTACATTGTAGTTGACAAACTCCATCCACCAAATTGGTGAATCATTTCATCCTACAAACCTTAACAAAGCCACAGCCCTTTGTTCAGCCCCTTCAGGGCTGGTGAATCTAACTGTCTCACGGACCCCGGGCACGGCCCGGGGCTAATGTAGTTTGATCCCTTCAGGATCAACGTGATTTGACTATTGCGGAAATATTCAATTAACTTAGGTAGCCAAACCTGACTCTAATGAAACACTGCAAGATTCCCATCATTTTTATAATGGTTATTTGTTCAGTCATTCCAACGATACTTATAAGCCAGTCCGTTTCTGATCTTGATGGAAACAATTATCAAACTATAAAAATCGGGGGGCAGACTTGGATGCAACAAAATCTAAATGTCAGTCAATTTAGAAATGGTGATCTAATTCCAGAAGTAAAGACAGATGCAGATTGGGAAAAGGCGGGTCTTGAGAAAAAGCCTGCATGGTGTTATTACGAATCCAATGCAGATAATGGAAAAATATATGGCAAGCTGTATAACTGGTATGCAGTTCATGATAAAAGAGGATTAGCTCCCAAAGGATGGCACATTCCATCCAATGAGGAATGGGAAGTACTTGCTACTTTTCTCGGAGGTCCTGACTTGGCCGGAAAAAAACTTAAAGAAAAAGGAACTGCTCATTGGAAGAGTCCAAACAAGGATGCAACGAATGAAAGTGGGTTTACAGGTTTGCCTGGTGGGCTCAATTACAGCTTCGGAAGTTTTGTGCACCAGGGTAATGTAGGATATTGGTGGACTGCAGATGAAGATGGTGAGGAAACAGCTCTCCTATATTCGTTAAGCTATGAAAACAGTACGCTGCTAGATTTATTTTTAAATAAAGGCGTAGGCATATCCGTGAGATGCGTCAAAGATTAAGAAGCAGAATGAATATTGCTTTTACATCTTATTGCCATTACCCATTACACAGCTTTTTGTTCAGCCCCTTCAGGGCTGGAGGATTTGTCTATCTCACAGACCCCGGGCACGGCCCGGGGCTAATGTAGTTGGATCCTTTCAGGATCAGGATGATTGTGCTCATTCATGACACAGATTTTGAACCTGTCATGTTGTGCCCCTTCAGGGCTGGAGGATTTGTCTACCTCACAGACCCCGGGCACGGCCCGGGGGCTAATGTAGTTGGATCCTTTCAGGATCAGGATGATTGTGCTCATTCATGACACAGATTTTGAACCTGTCATGTTGTGCCCCTTCAGGGCTGGAGGATTTGTCTATCTCACAGACCCCGGGCACGGCCCGGGGCTAATGTAGTTGGATCCTTTCAGGATCAGGATGAGCTGACGAATCACGATTCACCACTCACAATAACTTTTCATACTTCACTCTTCATTTTTCACTTCCTGAGCGGCCCGGGGCTAATGTAGTTGGATCCTTTCAGGATCAGCGTGATTTTGGTCAATCTTGACACAGATTCCGAACTATCACGTTGTGCCCCTACAGGGCACGGAAGATCTTCCTTTTTATATGCTACCAACCTTTAGCCCCTATGGGGCATTGATGAAAATATAAACGAGACATTCATTAACCTGGTGATCATAATATATTCATGATTCACTCCTCACGTCTCACGACTGACGATTCACGATTCACCACTCACTGCTCACTGCTCACTGCTCACAACTCACAATAACTCTTCATTTTTCATTCTTCATTTTTCATTTAACTTCGCCTTCCCATGACGGACCTGGAGCGGCTCCTTGAACTCTATAGTCAAGATGCCATTGTAAAATTGCTTCAACAGGCCCTGCTGGCAGACCAGTCACCCACGATAGGGGTGTCCGGATTGGCCGGCAGCGGGAAATCTTTTGCCCTATCCGGACTGATGCTTAATGGTTGCGGACCCTGGTTGGTCATAGCACCTGACAAAGAAGCCGCCGCTTACATTCAAAATACCGTCGCCGCTCTCCTACCAGACGCTGACATTCTCCTCATCCCAGATAGCTTCAAACGCCCAGGACTTATTGAGGAAATTATCTCCAGCCAGGTCATGGAACGCACAGAAGCGGTCAATAAACTTTTCACAAACGCGAATTCAGGACATCAGAAAGCCTCGATGTTAGCGGTGACTTACCCGGAAGCCCTGGTGGAATCGGTGATATCCCCTTCTTCAGTTTCGAAACAGCAGATTCAAATTAAAAAAGGGGAAGATCTCGGCGTTGAAGGATTGCTTTCCTTGTTAGTGGATATTGGTTTTGATCGCGTTGATTTTGTGTACGAACCAGGACAGTTTTCAATCAGGGGAGGGATCATCGATATTTTCTCATTTGGTAATGAATGGCCATTTCGAATCGAACTTTTTGATGAAGAGGTAGAGAGTATCAGGTTGTTTGATCCATTGACTCAGCTTTCTCAGCGCAACTTGTCTCTAGTCAACATTATTCCAAATGTTCAGACTCATTTCGACAGTCGGGAATATATTCCACTGCTTGAAGCAATTCCTGCTTCCACTTTCGTGTGGATCATGGAACCCGGTCTGATTATCGATCGCTACCAGGACGCATGGGAAAGACTATCCTCCATCAGGGCTATCGATATCGATCCGGAGCATCATGCGATCGTTCGATTTATTAAAGAAAAACAATTTGCGCCAACACATTCTTTGATTGATGGGTTGAAAGAAAGGCGTGTGGTGATGGAAGGAGACTCAAATGAGTTTATCCAGCCGTCATCCATGATCACCTTTAAGATGAAATCGCAGCCAAGTTTTAATAAAAACTTTCCGTTGCTCATCGATGATTTGAAGAATCAAACCAAACTTGGCCGGACCAATTACATTTTTACAGCGAATGCCCGGCAGGTTGAAAGGTTTTATTCAATTTTCGAAGACTTGGGTGCACAAATTCAGTTTATTCCGATTACCAAGTCCATACATGAAGGATTTGTCGATTCTTCTGCCAAAATAGTTTGTTATACAGATCACCAGATTTTTGAACGCTTTCACCAATATCATTTGCGTCGGGGATTCACTAAAGACCAGGCGTTAAATGTCAGACTACTTCGTGAATTGCAACCAGGTGATTTTGTCACGCATATCGATCACGGAATCGGCAAATATTCTGGTCTTGAAAAAATAAATATTGGAGGCCATGTACAGGAGTCTGTGCGATTGTTTTATAAAAACAATGATATCCTTTATGTCAGCATCCATTCTTTACATAAGATTTCAAAATTTGTAGGAAAGGACGGAACTGAACCGGTGCTAAGCAAACTTGGATCTGACGCATGGGAAAATCTCAAACGAAAGACTAAGTCTAAAGTCAAAGACATCGCGCGTGAGTTGATCAAACTCTATGCACTTCGCAAAAATGCAACTGGCTTCGCATTTGATCCTGATGGATACTTACAAAATGAGTTGGAAGCTTCCTTTATCTATGAAGACACACCTGACCAGTTTAAAGCCACACAGGATGTCAAAGAGGATATGGAGAAAGCCCATCCGATGGATAGGTTGATTTGTGGCGATGTAGGATTTGGAAAAACAGAAGTAGCAATTCGTGCAGCTTTTAAAGCAGTAGCCAATGGCAAACAAGTAGCTGTACTTGTTCCTACGACTATCCTTGCTTTACAACATAGCCATAGTTTTAGAGATCGTTTAGGTCCAATGGGTGTAAGCGTTGATTACGTCAACCGTTTCCGTTCCACAAAGGAGAAGAAAGAAATTATGGAACGCCTTAAAGAAGGCAAGCTGGACCTTGTCATTGGTACGCACGCCCTTCTTGGCAAGGATATTGAATTCAAAGACCTGGGACTGCTGATTGTTGATGAGGAACAAAAATTTGGAGTCAGTGCAAAAGAAAAACTAAGAAAAATAAAAGTCAATGTCGATACCTTGACTTTAACAGCAACACCTATTCCGCGTACGCTCCAGTTTTCGCTCATGGCTGCGCGTGATTTATCCATCATCCGCACACCTCCTCCCAACCGTCAGCCGATTCATACGGAAAGAAGGGTTTTCAATGAAGAAGTGGTCAGGGATGCTATTTACTACGAAGTCAATAGAGGAGGACAGGTTTTCTTTGTGCACAACCGTGTCAAGACTTTACCAGAGATCACAGCTTTAATTAAAAGAGTATGCCCAGATGTCGATGTCGCGATGGCTCACGGCCAAATGGAATCCGATCACCTGGAAGAAACATTATTGGAGTTTATTAATAAAAAACATGATGTTCTTGTTTGCACCAACATCATTGAAACCGGTCTCGACATTCCAAATGCCAATACGATCATCATCAATCATGCTAACCAGTTTGGATTAAGTGACCTGCACCAGTTGCGTGGTCGTGTCGGGCGTTCAAATAAAAAAGCATATTGCTATCTCTTTGCACCACCATTAAGCTCACTTACACATGAAGCCCGGAAACGTTTGCAGACTGTGGAAGAATTTTCAGACCTGGGGAGTGGATTTGATATTGCCATGCGGGATTTGGATATACGTGGTGCCGGTAATTTATTAGGTGGAGAGCAAAGTGGATTCATTTCAGACATCGGTTATGAAACCTACCAGAAAATCCTTGAAGAAGCGATCCAGGAATTAAAAGAAAGTGATTTTAAAGATCTCTTCAAGGAGCAGATGGAGCGTGACCGGAAATATGTACAGGATGTGCAGATCGATAGTGATGTGGAGATGCTGATCCCTGATGAATATGTTTCCAATATTGATGAGCGACTGCGCTTATATACCGAACTTGATAACATTGACTCCGAAGAAGGAATTCTAAAATTTGCAACTGGCTTGGAAGACCGTTTCGGGTCTCGCCCAGCGGTTGTGAATGAGTTGTTTGAAGGATTACGTCTGCGTTGGATCGCCAAATCACTGGGATTTGACCGGGTAACCCTGAAAAATGGCGTTTTGAGATGTTATTTTCATAAAAATGCACAGTCTGCTTATTACGAAAGTGCGATTTTTGATAAATTGATTAAACTCCTTGGGACGAAAGGAAGGGTACTGGATATCCAGTTAAAACAATCCGCCACCAGGTTGATAATGATCAAGGAAAAAATCAAATCGATGAAGGCAGCACGTGATTTTCTATTTTCACTACAGGCTATGGCCGAAAATGAACCCGCTCAAAACCAATGAACCAAATCAACGAATTATTTAGCAACAACCAGGTTGATCTTACAGGGCTCCCGGATACGGAACATCTCAACATGATTCCCCTGGAACCCGTCTATAAAAAGGTAAGGTATATTTCTGCATCCATTTTTAGTCTAGGGATGATCGTTGCGGCTTGGGCTATAGCTTTAACGCAACCCGAATTATATCCTTTTGGCTATATAGGGGCAGGCTTCATTTCAATTTTTGCGATAAGTTTAGTCTTGTACAATGGTCATGCTTACCATTTTATGGGATACGCTATCCGCGAAAAAGACATAACATACAAATCCGGGTGGCTTTGGAAAAGCATGGTTACAGTTCCGTTTAATAGAGTTCAGCATTGTGACTTACGACAAGGCTTATTGGATCGCCGATTTGGATTGTCAAAACTTACAATTTATACAGCAGGGGGTCAGAGCACTGACCTCATGATTCCAGGTCTTTTACCAGATACTGCGGAAAAGCTTAAAACCTTTATCCTGGCTTCTACTGAACAATCGATCGAGAACGAGTAAGTGATGGATGCGCACACTAACTTTCATCAACCACAGCGTCAATCGCCAAAGGCGGTTGTTCTGATCCTGTTGAAATATTTCAGGATCATCATTCGCCAGATGTGGCCCATCCTTCTCGTCATCCTGATCAATCCTACCAAAGGAAAAGGATTTATAATAACGGCAGTGGCTTTTGGTGTCATCATTATTTCCTTGATTTATTCCTTGATTGCGTATACCAAGTATTATTTCTTTATTCAAAACAATGAGCTCTGTGTTCGATCCGGTGTGTTTCGTAAAACAGTACTTAATGTTCCTTTTGACCGCATTCAATCTGTAGATTTCAAAAGAAATCTTGTTCATCAGTTTCTCAACGTAGTAAGTGTGCAGATAGATACCGCTGGTTCGAAAGGAAGCGAACTAGAACTGGATGCAATTGAACTGGATCGTGCAGAAGAGTTGCGTAATATCGTATTAGCATACAAACACTCGCGTCGAAATATTGTCACTGAAACAACTGACAATATTCCACCTATACCAGAAGCCAAAGAGGTGCCGGAATTGATCTTATCTCTTTCACCTAGAGACCTGATTAAAATTGGGATCAGTGAAAATCATATTCGTACCGCGGCGATTATTTTCGCTTTCTTTCTTGGATTAGCCGATGACCTTGATCAACTTTTGGGATGGGATGTCTATGGACAACTGGAAGACACCACAACAGCGATGTCTCTTTTTGGACTATTTGCAACGATCATTGCCATACCTGTTTTCATTGGCGTGTCATTTATGATTACGCTTATCCGTACGGTGTTACGCTATTACGGTCTTAAATTTTGGAGAGAGGGTAAGAGCTTTAAAGTCGTGAGTGGTTTATTTACACGAAATGAAAAGTCTATCCAGAAATCCAAAATCCAGGTGATAAGATGGGTTACTTCTCCATTGAAAAAGATTTTCGGTATATATCAGATGAATATTTACCAGGCTACCAACGTCGATCAAAACCAGGACAAATCACTTGTCATCCCTGGTTGTTACCAGGAACAAGTAGATCATACACTTGATACCATTGTACCGCAATTTAGAGGTGCAGTATTCACTTCACATAGCATGCATCCTTCTATTGTTAGATTGATGGTCTTCTTATTTGGTTTTATTCCGGCTGTATTATTCGGACTCATGGCTTGGTTCAATGATGGGATGATGCAATGGTTGCTCACCTTGGTATTTCCATTGGCGATATGGATGGGAAAATTGTACCAGCAAAAAAGAAGACTCAAGATTCATCCGGATTTTCTTGTTTCCGAAGGTGGCATTTTCGGCAGCTCCAGTAAACTGATTGAAATCTATAAAGTGCAAAGTGTGCATTTAGAAAGTTCACCGATGCAACGTCGACGTGGACTTACTTCGCTTTATGTATATACGGCAGGTGGTGATATTTCTTTTCCGTATCTGCAGAAAGAGATTGCGCAGCAGGCGAGGGACTACATTCTGTATCGGGTAGAACTCGAACAGAAGTCGTGGATGTAGGGAAAGTCATGCCTCTACTCTCGAGCCCCTGCTGGAGCGGCTAGCAAAGCAAAGCTTTGCATCGCCGTGACACTTATGGAGTATAGCACGTGCCCCTGTTGGAGTTTGCTCCAACAGGAAGATTAGTAAGATCATCCTCCATTCTTTGTCACAAACCCATGACACAGAGCTGCAGGAGCAAATAGTTCGACTACGCTCACCACACCGCTCCTGCAGCGGCTAGCAAAGCAAAGCTTTACGTCGCCGCAGCACTGAGTAGCCCCATTTTAATTCTACTCTTGTGCAACAGGAAGACTAGCTAGAAATTTGTCATCTCAAAGCCCTTTTATTAGTTCTTTATTGGATTCCATGTTTTTGGAATTAACTTAGAAGATCAATCAACTAGTCCATGTCCAGGTTACTCGTCTTGTTGCTTCTATTTTCCGGACCATTTAACTTGTTAAAGGCTCAGCCCTTTGATACATTGCTGACTCAGTTCACATCTATTCACGATATTTTTCCTTTGTTGGACAGCACATTTATTCTTGTTGGGGGCAATGACAATGGGATTCTTGTTGAAAGAATAAACCAAAAAGCTGAAGTGATCTGGTCCTTACCTGTCGTTAGTACTTACAAGGATTACCTTCGGGATATCAGGTATGACATCAATACCGAAGACAGCATTATTCAATTAAGCACAGGGGATAAAGATTGTGATGCTTACGGGACCAGTCTCCACAAAGTTTTTAACGTAAGTTTTTCAGGAATTAAGCTGGATAGCCAAACCGTCTCCTTTGGTGAAGAACAAGGGTACATTTACTTATTGTCAGGGTTGCCAGATCGACCAAGACTAGCTTATATAGATGATAAGAAAGTAATTGTTATGCAGGCGAATGGGGATACACTTCATCTCCATATGCCTCTTCCAAATGGCGATTCTTCGCTTGCCTATCTTTTTGGGATTCCACTAATAGTGACAATGTGCCCTGGAGGTGACATCCTTGTAGGAACAAATGTAGAGTATGTATTCTATTATAGGTTAGAGAACAATCGCTATGTGGTTTATGATCGGACCCGTGGTGGAGAAAACAAAATTTTGTACTGCCTGGATGATCAATATTACATTTCTGCAAGTGACCATTACCTCACATTATGGGAGAATCTTTATCCACTGTCCTCATTTAGCCTGGGAGAAGGTGTTTTATTTAATGCAATCTGGAGAAGTCCTTACCTGGTCATTCAAACTTTTGGTTACCCCGATCCCGATTCCATGTTTTTTCTTAATAGTCACCTTGAACTCCAATACAAAGAGGAGTTACCGGACTATCGAGTTAGCACTATGGCCATTGATCAAGAAACAACCTATAGGGTGGGTAGCGGAAATACTTATTTTGATCATGGTTTATTGGTAAGTGAACATCAAATCACACACGATGGTCCTGAATTTTATGAAGTTGAGATTATCGATTTTCAACCAGGCCCTTATGATGACGTTCACTGGAAGTATGGAGCTGGCATTTATTACATATATGATATTCCGCATGCCACAGTAACGTTGAAAAATCATACTGATCATGCCATCGATAATGTCGTTATCCATTTTGGAAGAACAACAGGCTTCTGTTCAGATACTGCATGGGAGAGAGAACTAACAGATATGCAACTTGGAACAGGAGAAACCAGGTCGTTTGATCTTTATGACATTTTTTTAACCCAAGATTATCCAGATCATAGCTATAACGATATCTGCGTCTATGTCATCCGCCCAGATAAACATTTCGATGATTATTTCGATGACAATGAGCTCTGTAAGAAAATTGATTTAATTCCTTCACCAGTTGTCAACCAGGATTTTCCAATACATCACACACCTAGTGTCTTCACTGATGATATCCGATTTGTCAGCCCTGTAAAAATTGATTTTGAGTTGATGATCTATTCCTACAGCGGTATCCCGGTTTTTACCGGGCATGTCGATACTTATTCAGGGGCCACTCTGGATTTAAGTTTTCTTCCGGCAGGTCTATATATTTTTCAATATTATATTCCTGACCAGGAAAAACGCTACGTGGAAAAAATCATGAAATACTGAGTAGAATAGAAATGGATTATTGGAATAGGTTTCTAAAGTCAATTCCCTCACTCACTATCTCCCGAATCTTTGAAACATGGATACGATCCTGTTTCAATGTATCTCTCTCCCGAATAGTGACTGTCTGATCTTCTAGACTCTGATGATCAATAGTCACACAGTATGGAGTGCCAATTGCATCCTGTCTTCTGTAACGACGACCGATAGCATCCTTTTCATCATACTGGCAGAGGAAGCTGAACTTAAGGTCGTCAAATATCTTACGTGCCATTGAGGTCAGGTCATCGTTATTTTTAAGCAGCGGAAGGATGGCGCATTTGACCGGGGCTAAAGCTGGATGAAACTTCAAAACTACACGTGTAGAATCTTTTCCATCTGCATCCGGTACATTTTCTTCTGTGTAAGCATTGCTGAGCATCGACAGGAACATACGGTCGAGTCCAACAGAAGTTTCCACCACATAGGGCACATAACTTTCGTTGGTCTCCGGATCAAAATACTGTATCTTTTTACCGCTCAATTCCTGGTGGCTGCTGAGATCAAAATCCGTACGTGAGTGTATACCTTCTAATTCTTTGAATCCAAATGGAAAATCAAACTGCACATCCACTGCAGCATTTGCATAATGTGCCAGATTTTCATGATCATGAAAACGAAGTTTGGATTCAGGTGTACCAAGTGCACGGTGCCATTTCATCCGAGTTTCTTTCCAATACTGGTACCATTCCATTTCTGAGCCTGGCTGAACAAAATATTGCATTTCCATTTGTTCAAACTCACGCATGCGGAAGATAAACTGACGTGCAATGATTTCATTCCGGAAAGCTTTACCGATTTGGGCAATACCAAATGGTAATTTCTGACGAGTCGTCTTTTGAACGTTCAGAAAATTGACAAAAATGCCTTGTGCAGTTTCAGGACGTAGATATAACTTACCTTCTTCGCCCGCAATATTTCCTAACTGTGTATGGAACATGAGGTTGAATTGCCTAACATCAGTCCACTCTCTAGAACCGCTGACAGGATCAGCGATTTCCAATTCTTCGATTACCGCTTTGAGGGCAGGCATATCTCCTTTACCCATGGCATCCACAAACTTTGCATTGATGGAGTCATGTTGCTGGATATATTCTGCTACTCTCGGGTTTTCTGTTTTGTATTTATTCTCATCAAAAGAATCTCCAAAACGTTTACGGGCTTTTTCAATTTCCTTGTCGGCCTTGGCCATAATCTTTTCAAGTGCCTCTTCGATGAGCACATCAGCACGGTAGCGTTTCTGAGAAGCTTTGCTATCGACCAGGGGATCATTGAAAGCATCCACGTGGCCGGAAGCTTTCCAGATCAGGGGGTGCATCATGATAGCGGAATCCAGTCCGACGATATTTTCATGGTTCTGGACCATGGCTTTCCACCAGTAGGCCTTGATATTGTTTTTCAGCTCTACGCCATAAGATCCATAGTCATAGACGCCACTTAAGCCGTCATAGATTTCACTGGAAGGGAAGATGAAGCCATATTCTTTGCAATGGGAGACTATATCTTTAAAAAGGTCCGCGGACATGGTTGTTTTGTTTAAGGAGGGCAAAGATAGGAAGCGAGAGGCATATCGAAGCGCAGCGAAGATCCCGCTCGCTGCGAAGCCGAAATGCGGGAGGGCATAGGGCAAATCGGCCGAAGCGAGATGCTGCTGTGTGCGAAGCAGGGATGAAGGGAGCAAAGGCTCGTGAATAAGGAATAGCGAATATCGAAGTAAAAAGGGAAGTAGAAAACAGAAGTAGAACGAAGAAGTCCTGAAAGGGCATCTATATAGAAAGTTGTTTCAGCCTCTAAATGAAGGCAGAAGGGCGGAACTATAATTGGATGATAAATCAGTCATCTAATGGAGAGCATACTCTTTACCCTTTGCCCTCCCGCTTTAAGGCTTCCCTGCATAGCGTGATCTCCACTGCGCTTCGATATGCTCCTCGCCCTATGCTTTTTTCTTCGCCTTCGCCTCAGCCTTACCCCTTTTTCTTCGCCTTAGCCTTAGCCTCAGCCTTCTTTTTAGAAGCCTTTGCTTTCGGATTATATTTCAGGCATAAGTCGACCCAATACTCCAGGTCTTTGTCCATATCGACAGCAGTATCATCGATAAACACGAATCCTTTCATCACCCTTCCTGTGAAGTTCATTGGTTTGGCTCCTTTTCGCTTCAATGCTTTAGGCTCGTCTTCTGGATCAATTCGGGCCATGAGGCGGTTTTTTTCGACCCCAATCAACATCTTATCATCTACCAAGAAGCAGAGTCCACCGAACATTTTTTTATCGGTGCTCTTTACTTTTCTTTCCTCAAGTATGCTTCGAATACGATCAGCGAGTGATTCATTGTAAGCCATAACCTATACACATATGAACGAAAATCAATAAAAACAATAATTGAATTTAAAAATAGTGGATTAATTGTGTATTTAATAGTATGTACATACCAAATTATGGGAGACACAATTAAATATTAACAGATATGTTTTCACCCAACATTGAATCTTCAATATTCAATTCGTTTTGCTCAATGTAAAATATTTGATTATTTTTTTTCTGGCATTGAATTATTAAATGAATAAGTCTATATTTGGAAACGTGAGACATCAGTTCATTCCACTCCTCGGATTGAATTGATTTGATATCGTGGATGTAAATGATATTGTTCATCAAATGAATTGTTGATGATACCTTTCTATCTACCATGTAGCCTCCCAGGCCATATTCTCTTCACAAAGAGATGGATAGATATAGTAATGCTTCCTTTTATTTTCCCAATTTGTTGTCTAAAATCCTTTATTCATAAGGCCAGTAAGTCTTCCGGAAAATTGATTTTTTATAATACTCCCCGATCCCGGACTTTCCTTTCTTCATTTTTTATTCCCCCCTTCCTGAAAGTGCCGGACAATCCATTTTTGTTTAACGCCCCTCATTCTTGTAATTCTTTTCTCCTCGTAAAAAGCTTTTCCGCTTTTCCTGGCCTTTTCCTGCCCAGGTTTCTTTTCCTCATTCCTTACGTGCTGTATGGTCTTTGCCCGGGTAAATGGCCAGCCGTGACTAATGATTCATTCATCTAAAATTCAATATTCGACACACCAGGTTTTGTCAGCCATCATCTACAAATTAAATCCACGAAACACTAACACCATTAGTTATGAAATCCACAACTTTGATGCCATCCCTCGATGGCCTTAACATTCTTTTGTCCTGTATTAAAAGAAATGCTTTCTTCTGCTGCCTATTATTATCCAGCGCCAACCTTTATTCACAACAAACAAGTCTCCCTTGCAACACCATCACTCCATGGGTACCGGATACATTTGATGTAGACGTTGCATTTAGTTCGGATCTATTATCCTGCTGGGGTGGAGACCCTCTTTGTCTAGTGACCGGTGCATTTGATCCTGGTAATGTCGTAGATGCCGATCTGAACAATTACGCCACAGGTGAAATCCTATTAGGTGGCGCTCTCACACTAAGTGTCACTGACCCTGTCAACACCTATGATGCCGGTAACTTTGCGGGATTTGTTATTTCCACCGGGCTCTTGGATGCAAATATTTTTAGCAGCATAACCGTGAGGACTTTTCTGAACAATGTTCTCCAGGAGACCCATCTGGGTTTTGATCTCATTGGGCTCCATTCTGGTTTGTTTACCGGGCCATATACTGTAGGGTTTGTGACCAATGCTGATTTTGATGAAATACAAATCATCTTCGCCGCAGGAATTGTGGCAGGTTTTTATAATGTGCATTATGCTGTTATAGAAGGATTTTGTGAAGGGCCGGAACCAGCATGTAATGTTGAAACGCAGATGAATTCCCCTGTTTATCCTATGACCATCGATTATGAATTAACTGGTTCAACAGGGATAAACCTTGGCATCGTCGATGATCCTGAATCTGCCATTAGTCCAAGTACAACAGATTTTGCAAGTTTTGAAAACCTGGCAAATGTGTTTGATACAGTTTCTATTGCAGTTGAAGAACAAATCACCGAATATCCTGCAGGTACGTTTGTGGGTTTTGATATTCAAAATATTAGTATCCTGGGATTGGATCTCCTTGAAAATATGGTGATCACCTCCTACCTCAATGGTGTAGAACAGGAAGTGGTCATTGGAAATGATTTACTACTCGGTGCTCCGTTGTTGAACAACAGTGGTAGAATGACTGTAGGATTTGTCACCAGTACGGCCGTGGATAAAGTAAAATTCTCCATTGCTTATCCACTCAATGTTGATCTGGGTATCACTTTGATCTATAGTGCCATTTTCAGGCGATTCTGCGAAGGACCACCTTTACCATGTAATGAACTCACTTCTCTATCGATCCCTGAATACCCGGTTTATTTTAATGTAACCAATAGTGGATTTACTGGCGTCTTGTGTGCTGGCTGCACATTGGAAGATCCTGGAAATGTAATTGATAATAATCCTGACAGTTATGCGGAGATTGACATTACTGCGGGTGTAGCAACTATAGGAAGTATTGCCGTAAAAGATGCGTTGACAGATTATCCAGCCAATACATTCGCAGGATTTCATATTGAAAATGTACAACTTGTTGATCTTGATGTGTTGACTGGCATTACCATCAGAACATACCTTGATGGTGCTTTTTCTGAACAAGTCTCCGGGACAGATATTCTTCTCACTGCAGGAACTGATCTGCTTGTCAACCAAGGTGAATTTTATGCTGGATTTGTTACTTCAGCTTCCTTTGATGAAATTCAAATCAGCTTGACGAATGTCGGTATGGTCAATATTGGCACCACCCGTATCTATGAAACTATTATTAGTGCATTTTGTCCTGCTGAGATTGAATGCGATACTAATTATTTTCTTAATTCACCTGAATTCCCCGTGTATATTGATTACCAACTTACCGGAATGGATGGCCTGGCATGTGCTTTATGTGAAGTGGAAGATGCGGATGAAGTCATCACTGCTTCAAATACGGATTATGCTACAATTATGATAACAGCTGGCGTTTTGGAAATTGGCTCTATAGCTGTAAGGGATGCGTTATACATCTACCCTCCTGGTACCATTGCAGGTTTTGTTATTGACGATGTCAATGATCTCCTTCAAGCCGATCTATTTGGATCATTGACCATTTCCACATGGCTGGATGGTTCTCTTCAGGAATTTGCTTTCGGCGCCAACCTTATAGATGCGGAGCTGCTTATTCTCTTTATCAATCCTGACGCAGGTGTATATAATGTTGGATTCGAAACTTCTTTACCTTTTGATGAAATCAGGATTTCCGTTGGAGCACTTGTAAGTGTAATCAACATCATTAATGTTTATGGTGCTTTTGTAGATACTCGCAATTCACAAGGTGGAGAACTGACTTGTCCGGATCCTCCGGTAGCGGTAGATGATGTTGCTACTACACCAGAAGATACCCCGATAGATATTGATGTACTCGATAATGACAGTGATCCTGATAGTCCGCTTGGAATACCCGAGGTGACTGATCCTCCTTCAAATGGCATGGTGGTGGTCAATCCAATTGATAGCACTATCACTTATACTCCAGATTCAAACTTTGTCGGGGTCGACACTTTTATGTACGCGATCTGTGACGATGGAGAGCCTGCATTATGTGACACTGCTACCGTAATTGTCACTGTAACACCCGTAATAGATACGATCTACGAGACCATTCCTGAGGACAGTATGTTTACAGTGTGTGCCAATGAGCTCACCACTTTTACAGAAGCGGCTACATCCATTGCCATATGTGATGAACCTTCAGATGGATCGGTCATGATTGTTGGAACATGTGCAACCTACACTCCGGACTCCAACTTTACCGGACAAGATACTTTCTGCCTTGTTGTGTGTGATCCGAATACTCCATCGTTGTGCGATACAACAATAGTCATTGTCACCGTCACCCCTATCAATGATCCACCTGTTGCAGTAGATGATATGGCGACAACACCCGAGGATACACCTGTTGATATTGATGTTCTTGATAATGATAGTGACCCGGATAGTCCACTTGATATTCCAGAGATCACTGAACCACCTTCACATGGCATGGTGGTAGTCAACACTGGAGATAGCACAGTGACCTATACACCTGATCCTGATTTTGTAGGTGTGGACAGCTTTATGTACGCGATATGTGATGATGGTATGCCGTCACTTTGTGATACAGCTTTAGTTGTTGTCACTGTTACCCCTGTCATTGACACCATCTATGTGACGATTCCGGAGGATAGTTCTTTCCAGGTTTGTGCGGATGAACTTACGATGTTTACTGTACCTGCTAATTCAATTTCCCTATGTGAAACACCGGTTGAAGGAATGGTTACCAGTACAGGTATATGTGCCTTGTATAATCCTGATTCTGGATATGATGGACAGGATACTTTTTGTTTGACGGTTTGTGATCCAACTACCCCGACTTTGTGTGACACTACGATTGTGATCATCACGATTGTTCCAGCGGGATGTGTTTATGTGAATGCATTCGTCTACCTGGAAGGTGCTGCTATATTACCAAATGGAAATGAAGAATATGCTGTACCTATGCGCAATTCGCTCAACCAGGTTGGTGTACTACCTGGTCAGTGTTATGAAGATCCATTTTTCGGTGTTGCATATACACAGTCAGGTCAGCCGTATTCTGTTCCACCATGGAATTACCCGGGCCTGGAGGGCAATCATTTCAATTCAGAAGGTAATCCTGATAACAGCACTGCTGGTTATCCTTCGACTGCGGTTGATTGGGTGTTGGTAAGCTTAAGAGATAATCCTGATGGTACGAATGGACCTATTTGCCAGGCAGCAGCTTTGCTTCACCAGGATGGCTCGATCACATTTATTGATTCCTTCTTGTGCTGCGGCTTAAATCAGGTGATCCCCTATTACATTGTCATCGAACATCGAAATCATTTAATTGTCATGTCCGATACAACTGTAATGGCCATTAATGATACTGTGACCTATGATTTCAGGATTCAGGAGAGTTACATATTTGATCCGCTTGGTACAAATGTGTTTGTTGGGCAAAAGCTGATTATGGATGGCGTGTATGCTATGTATGCAGGCAATGGAAACCAGTACCCTGATCCTTTTGCAGATACGGATATCAATTTTGACGACCGTACTTTTTGGGAATTGACATCCGGTATAACCGGGAGTTATAATCACGGTGATTACAATCTTAACAGCGATTCAAATTTCAATGACAGGGTTGTTTGGGAAAGGAACAATGGAAAATTTACGAGTGTGGTTAGAGACTAATCGATTACTGACAAATCACCATCATTGATCTTTTGGAACGCAGATTACGCAGAAGGATTTTAATTTTAATGTCG
>Ga0157380_10000838_pt1 | contig 19239 bp, 18 predicted proteins | sample S35metaG_FD_119757 | JGI IMG/M metagenome (GOLD analysis project Ga0157380, IMG submission 119757) | Switchgrass rhizosphere microbial communities from Kellogg Biological Station, Michigan, USA - S3-5 metaG | ecosystem: Host-associated > Plants > Roots > Rhizosphere > Soil | place: USA...
CGTCGCCACCGGGATCGTCTGGGCCTTCACCCGCAGCCCCTTCATCCACGCGATCAGCGCCCTCGACGTCGACGAGATGTCGGGTGGTCGCTTCCGCTTCGGGATGGGGGCCGGGGTCAAACGGCTGAACGAGACCTGGCACAACGCCGACTACGGCCGGCCGGCGCCGCACCTGCGCGAGGCGATCGAGGCGACGCGGTTGATCATGCGCCAGGCCAGCGCCGGCGAGCCGATCCGCTACGAGGGCGAGTACTACGACATCGACATCAAGGGCTGGATCAGGCCGCACCCGGCGCCGCGCGAGGCGGTGCCGATCTACACCGCCGCCGTGCAGGCGGGGATGGCGCGGATGGCCGGCGACGTCGCCGACGGCCTGATCGGGCACCCGATCCAGAGCCTGCGCTGGATCGACGAGGTGATCGTCCCCGCCTTCGAGAAGGGGCTCGACCGCTCGGGCCGCGAGCGCTCGGGCTTCGACTACCTGCCGACGGTCTGCTGCGCGATCGACGACGACGAGGGGCGGGCGATCGAGATGGCCCGCCGCACGATCTCCTTCTACGCCACGGTCAAGACCTACATGCCGCTCTGGGAGCTGCACGGCTTCGCCGACAACGCGGTCGAGGCCGGCGCGGCGTTCCGGCGCGGCGACCTGGCCGGCGTACCGGCGGCGATCAGCGACGAGATGGTCGAGGCCTACTGCGCCGCCGGCCCGCTCGACAAGGTCCGCGCCCGGGTCGAGGCGACCGCCGAGCGCGCCGACGGCCTCTTCCTCACCCCGCCGACCTACTTCATCTCCCCCGAGGAGCTGAGCGAGTTCCAGAACCGGATCATCGACGCCTTCGGCCCCGGCGCTTGAGCGCCGGGGCCGCGAGAACCCCTACGGAGTCAGGGTCTTCGCGGACTCGCGAGCTGGAAGTCCTGGAAAGAGTGCGGGAGATACCGGAGGGGTTCGTCGGCACCTACGGCGACGTCTCGCCGGGGGCGCCCCGGTTTGCCGGCACCGTCCTCTTCCAGGCTGACGATCCCGACCTGCCCTGGTGGCGGGTGGTCCGCGCCGACGGCTCGCTCGCCAAGGGCGACCGACAGCGCGCATTGCTGCGCGCCGAGGGCGTCCCTTTTCGCGGTGCGCGCGTCGAGATGACGGACGCGCGCTTCACCGAATCCGCCTAGGGGCAGATGACGATCAGGTGGAAGTCGGCGTCCTCGTTGTTGCCGTCTTTGTCTTTGGTCCGCACTTCGATCGCGTTCGGGTTGGCCGCCGAGACGTTGGTCTGGGCGTAGCCCGCATTCGGCACCGAGGTGCCGGCGTTGTTGCGCGCTGCGACGTTGGCGCAGCCGGTGACGTTGAACGGGAAGGTGACGGCGACCGCGCCGCCGCCCTCGACGGCGGTGATGTTCGGGCCGCTGGCCCGCGCCAGCGCCGCGTTGCCGGGGCTGGCCGGATTGTTGACCACGGCCCAGAAGGTGTGGGTCGCGACCTTCGCCGTCGGCACCGTGCCGAGCTTGTTGGTGTTGATCTGGAACCCGGTGAGGGTCTTCTGCTTCAGCTTGCCGCCGCCGATCGTCTGCTTCTTGATCGCGCCGCCGTTGATCGTCTGCGCCGCGTAGGCGGTCCCCGCCAGGGACGCGACGAGGGCGATCAGCGCCACCACCATCGCCGGCGACGGCCGCCTCATCTTCAGCTTGCTCATCTCTGGACTCCCTTCCAGTCGGTTGCCGAGTACCCGAAACCAAGGAACCCGCCGCAAGGCGAGTCGCTGCGGTGGGGCTACCCGGGAAGGGCGGCGGCGAAGCGCTCGAAGGCGGCGACGTCGGTCACGGCCGGCCCGTGGCCGGGGAGGATCAGCGAGGGGTTCAGCTCGGCCAGCTTGCGGATCGAGCGGCGGTTCTCGACCGGGTCGGAAGTGAGTTCGTCTGGAGGCTCGGCGAGGCGGGTGCGCAGCGAGACATAGGAGATGTTGCGGATCACGTCGCCGCAGATCGCCACCCGGTCGGACTCGCGGAAGAAGATCACCTCGCCAGGCGCGTGGCCGGGGGCGTGGACGACGCGGAAGCCGGCCACCTCGTCGCCCTCACGGAGGACGCGGTCCACCTTGTGCGGCGGGCCTTCCCACATCCTGGCGAAGAGCTTCGCGCCGGGGTTGTTCGTCGCCGCTACCGGGCGCCTGCCCTCCATCGCGTCGACGTCGCCCTCGTGGCAGGCGAGCGGGACTCCGCGCGCCTCGCAGATCGCCTTCGCGCAGCCCTGGTGGTCGGGGTGGACGTGGGTCAGGGCAAGCAGCGAGATCTCACGACCCTCGAGCTCGGCGAAGATGCGGCGCCTGTCCCAGCGCCGGCCGGCGTCGATCAGCACGTCCTCGGCGAGGTAGACGTTGATCAGCGGCCGCGGCGACTCCTTCAGCCGCCAGACGCCGGGGGCGAGGTACTTCAATGGTCGATCCCGAGGGTCGCGCGCGGCTCGCCGCTGTGCTTGGAGAGCTCTTCCAGGCGGGCGATCTGGCGCTCGCCTTCCCGGCGCGCCGGGTGGTCGGTGGGCAGGGGCTCGATCAGGCGGCGGATGCGGTTGCGCACCTGCAGGGAAAAGTGGGGGGTCACCGGGCCGGCGAGGGCGCGGATGTCCTCCGGCGTCACCTCCTTGGCCTGCCCGAGCAGCTCTGGGTTCTCCGCTTCGCTCATTCTCCGCCCCCGATCTTCGCAAGCTCGGCCAGTTCGTTCACTTCCGCCTGCTGCCCGACGCCGATCGCGTCCAGGTCGCCGATCACCCAGACGTGGTTGTAGAAGGCGCGGGTGGGGTCGGTGGTGTAGCCGGGCTTCACGTCCAGGAGGTAGTTGCGCACCTCTGCCGGCAGCGCGGCAGCGTCGTCGGTGAGCAGCAGCGGCCCCCAGGTGCCCGAGGCCGAGAGCGGCGCCGCGGCGGCGGCGTCGGCCGGCGAATCGCTGCGGGCGAGGACGAAGCCGTGGCCGGGGTCGTTGACGTTCCAGCCGAAGCTGCCGTCGCGGTAGCGGGCGAGGGCGATGGCGTTGGCGACCGGGTCCTCGCCGGAGACTCGTTTGACCTGCTTGGAGATCGCCTCGATTTCGCGAACCACGTCGGAGGAGATCGCCGAGGAGGGGCCGAGCGCGTAGACCGGAACCCGTGGGTGCCTCTTCAGCGTCGCGGCGGTCGCCGCCGGCAGCTTCTCCGGGTCGGAGTAGAGGACCGGGTCGCCCGACCGGGCGGCCCAGGCGGCCGCGGGCATCGCGAAGTCGGGGTGGGAGCTGGAGGCGACGACGATGTGGCGCGGCGGCTTGCCGGCCAGGCGGTCGCGCAGGGTGGCGATCTGGGCGGCGGTGGTCGCCGGATCGCCGGAGTCGATCGGGGCCGCCTGGCCCGGGTAGGCGACCCGGCCGACCGCGAACAGCGACGCCTCGCCGGTCACCGGGCTGCCCTGCGGGTCGAGGGCGTCGAGCGCTTCCTCGGTCGCCTCGGGGATCTCCTCGGTGCCGGAGAAGAGGATCGGCGCCCGCACCGGTTCGGCCATCAAGACCGCGGCGGCGATCGCCCCGGCCCAGTCTTCTTCGCCGACCACGGTCACCGCGTCGGGCCGCTGCTCGGGGGTGGCCGAGGGGAAGGCCGCGAGGGCGGCGCCGGCGGCGTTGGCGGCAGGGGCGGAGCCGCCGATCCGGGTCGTGTTGCTGGTCGCGAAGCTCGGGTAGCCGAGCGCTTCGGCGCTCTGGGACGGGGTGTCGTCCGAGCGTGGTTCGCTCGTGCTGGGAGCGGGGGTTGGCGCCGGGGCCTCGGAGTCGTCCTCGCCGCCGCTGCCCCAGACGATCGCGGCGACGATGAAGACCAGGGCCAGCGCCACGAGCGCAATCAGCGCCCTCGGCGTGCCGCCGCCTTCGGGCTGCGGTTCCTTCGCCTTCTCGACGGTCTCTTGCGGCGAGAAGGCGGGCGCCTCCTCCTCCGCCTTCGGGGCCGCCGACCGCTCCTTCTCCTCCGCCGCGGGGACATCGGCGTTGATCGGTCTCTTCGGGGTCACGCGGGAAACGTATCGAGCGCTCGGGGCGTAGAGGAGTAGAGTTCGCGACTGGCTGACTGACCAGTCAATCGGTAGGCGGCGAGAGAGGAAGAGATGGATTTCGCACTCAACGACGAGCAGAAAGAGTTCAAGGCGCGTTGCCGGAAGTTCGCCCGCGAGGTGATCCGGCCGGCGGCCCGCAAGCACGACGAAGAGGAGAGCATCCCCTGGGAGGTCATCAAAGAGGCGCGGAAGCAGGGCTTCGGCACGCTCGAGTCGATCCAGCGCTCGGCCTCCGATCCCGAGGGCCAGTTCCAGGTGATCTCCGCCGAAGAGTTCCATTGGGGGTGCGCCGGGACCGCTCTGGCGATCTCCGGCTCCGGCCTCGCCGCCGCGGGCATCGCTTCCTCCGGCACCCCCGAGCAGATCATGAGGTGGGTCCCCGACTGCTTCGGAACCGAGGACGAGATCAAGCTCGGCGCCTACGCCGTGACCGAGCCGCAGGCCGGCTCCGATGTCAAGAGCCTGAAGACGACCGCCAAGCGCGACGGCGAAGAGTGGGTCCTCAACGGGACCAAGATCTTCATCACCAACGGCGGCATCGCCGACGTCCACGTCGTCGTCGCCACCGTCGACCCCGAGCTCGGCACTCGCGGCCAGGCCTCGTTCGTCGTCCCCAAGGACACCCCGGGGCTCTCCCAGGGCAAGAAGGAGACCAAGCTCGGGATCCGCGCCTCCCACACCGCCGAGGTGGTGCTCGAGGACTGCCGCATCCCCGCCGACTGCCTGCTCGGCGGCGAGGAGAAGCTGGAGAAGAAGCTGCAGCGCGGCCGCGAAGGCAAGAAGTCCCGCGGCGCCGACGCGCTGGCGACCTTCGAGATCACCCGGCCGCTGGTCGGGGCCTCCGCCCTCGGCATCGCCCAGGCCGCCTACGAGTGGACCCTCGAGTACCTCGACGGCCAGTCCGAAGGCGGGGTGCCGATGCTGCAGGCGCAGCGGATCCAGCAGACCCTGGCCGACGTCGCGACCGAGATCGAATCGGCGCGCCTGCTGGTCCAGCGGGCCGCCTGGATGGGCCGCAACGGGGTGCCGATGACCGGCGGTCAGGGCTCGATGTCGAAGCTCAAGGCCGGCGACGTGACGATGTGGGCGACGACGACGCTGATGGACCTGGTCGGCCCCTACGCGCAGAGCACCGAGTGCCCGCTGGAGAAGTGGTTCCGCGACGCCAAGATCTACCAGCTGTTCGAGGGCACGGCGGAGATCCAGCGGATGGTCATCTCCCGCATGCAGGCCCGCGAATACGCCGAGCGCCTCGGCTACGCCGCCGAAGTCGCGGCCGAGGCGGCGAAACAGGAGCCGGTGGCGGCGTAAGCTCGAACCGTGCACGGCCCGCACGGACACGGACATAGCCACGCCCACGCGCTCGACGCCCGCCGCGCCGACAGCCGGCGGCGGATGTGGTGGGCGCTCTCGATCAACCTCGGCCTGCTGGTGGCCGAGGCGATCGGCGGCATCCTCACCGGCTCGCTGGCGCTGCTCGCCGACGCCGGCCACGTCCTCTCCGACGCCGGCTCGATCGTCCTCGCCCTTATCGCGGCGCGGCTGGCGGCGCTGCCCGCCGCCGGCCGGCGCACCTTCGGCTATCAGCGCTCGGAGGTGCTGGCGGCGCTGGTCAACGGGCTGCTGCTGGTCGCGGTCAGCATCGCCGTCGCGATCGCCGCCTTCGGCCGCTTCGGCGACCCGCCGGAGATCGACGGCTGGGGGGTCCTGGCGCTCGGCCTCTTCGGTCTCGCCGGCAACGTCGCCGCCACCGTCGTCCTCGCCCGCGGCCAGCGAGAGGACATCAACCTTGAGGGGGTGCTGCGCCACTCGGTCGCCGACGCGCTCGGCTCGGTCGGCGTGATCATCGCCGGCGCCGTCGTCCTGCTCGGCGGCTCGCCGGTGGTCGATCCGATCGTCGGCCTGCTGATCGCGGTGTTGATCCTCGCCTCCTCCTGGCGCCTGATCAAGGAGCCGTTCGACGTGCTGATGGAGGCCGCGCCGGCTGGCGTCGACGTCGACCGGGTCGGCGGCGCGATCTGCGAGGAGGAGGGGGTGCGCTCGGTCCACGACCTCCACGTCTGGACGGTCACCTCCGGCTTCGGCGCGCTCGCCGCCCATGTCGTCGTCGCCCAGGGGGCCGACCGCGACCTGATCCGCCGCCGGCTCGAGCTCGCCCTGCGCGAGGACTTCGGGATCGAACACACGACCCTGCAGATGGAGGAGGAGGCCAGCCAGGAGCTGCTCCACGTCGAGGGCGCCGAAGGCGCACCGCCGGCCTAGTCAGGCACGGGTTCGAGCACTCGTCTACTTAATTTTAGTAGTTCCTCTTGCCACCGAGTGTGGCGCGCCCTAGGTTGGGTAGGGCGAGGTCTGAATGGTCAGGCAGGCAAGGAACTACATGGTGGGAGCAATGTCGGGGGCGGGCTTGATCGCCGCTGCCGTCGTCGCTTTCGTCCTGCTCGTCTCCGCCCTGGTCTTCGAGGATCTGCCCGTCGCCGGCCTGGTCGGCGGGGGCGATGAGCCCGCGGTCTCGGCTGGCAGGCCGGCGGCGACGGGCGTAGCGGTCGCCGGGGCGACGACCGCTCCCGCCGCGGCGCAGGCCGGGCCCGCCGGCTCGGCCAAAGGCGCCGGCGCCCTCGGCGGGTCCGGCGGCGCGGGCGTCCAGGGCATCGAAGGCGGCGGCCAGCAGTCCGCGGGCGGCGCCGGGGGTGGCGACTCCACCGGTGGCGGCGGTTTCGGCAGTGGCGCCGGTTCGACCCCAGCGGCGTCGCCCGGCTCCGGTGGAAACCCGGGCGGTGGACCCACCGGCACCGCGTCGAGCGGCGGCGGCTCGGGTTCCGCCTCCGGCGGAGGCGGCGCGGAAAGCGGAGGCGGCACGACCACCTCCACCACCACGGGCAAAGTCACCAGCACCGTCAACGAAACGGTCAACCAGGTCGATCAGACGGTGACCGGCGGGGCGCTGGGGGCAACCGGCGTCACCCAGACGACCGAAGAAGTCGTCAACGGGGTCGCAGGCCCCGAATCGCCGGTCGGCAAAGTCGTCGACGAAACCGTCAAAACGGTCGAAGGCGTGCTCGGCGGCCTGGGCGGCAAATAACCGAGCATTCCGCCCGCTCTCCGGCTAATCGTCAAAATGCCCGTCCTATGGCGGAGAGCGGACAGGCGGGCTCGGTAGCGAGCGATCCGATCGCGGGCTCGGCGGTGTACCCGCAGGGGAGTCGGGTCGACGCGGAAGGGCATCTGGAGGTCGCCGGTTGCGACGTCGTCGCCCTGGCCGCAGAGCACGGCACCCCCGCCTACGTCTACGCCGAGGACGACATCCGCGCCCGCGCCCGCGCCTATCGCGAGGCCTTCGAGCGCCGCGGCGCCGATTACGAGGTCCTCTTCGCCAGCAAGTCGCTGCCCTGCACCGCCGCCTACCGGCTCCTCGCCGAGGAGGGGATGGCGGTCGACGTCGCCTCCGGCGGCGAGCTGCACATGGCGCTGAAGGCGGGCTTCGACCCGGACCGGATCCACATGCACGGCAACAACAAGTCCGACGAGGAGATCCTCTTCGCCGCCCGCTCCGGCATCCGCCACCTGATCCTCGACTCCTTCGACGAGATCGAGCGCTGCGAGCGGCTGCTCGACGAACCCCAGCGGGTGCTGATCCGGGTCACCCCGGGGATCAAGCCCTCGACCCACGACTACATCACCACCGGCCAGCTCGACTCCAAGTTCGGTTTCGGGCTCGAGGACGGGCTGGCGGCGCGGGCGATCGAGCGGGTGCTCGCCTCCGACAAGCTGGAGCTGGTCGGCCTGCACGCCCACATCGGCTCCCAGATCTTCGAGCTCGAGCCCTACACGCTGGCGATCCGGGCACTGGGCGAGCTGGCCGGCGACTGGTGCCGGGTGGTCAACGTCGGCGGCGGCCTCGGCGTCGCCTACACCGCCGAGGACGAGCCGCCCTCGATCGACTCCTACGTCGAGGTAAAGGTCCGCGGCGTCGCCGAGGTCTTCGGCGCAGGGGCGCGGATCCTGGTCGAGCCGGGCCGCTCGCTGGTCGCCAACGCCGGGGTCACCGCCTACCGGGTCGGGACCGTGAAGGAGATCCCCGGCGTCCGCACCTACGTCGCCGTCGACGGCGGCATGTCGGACAACCTGCGGCCGATGCTCTACGGCTCCAGGTACGAAGCGCTGATCGCCGACCGCGCCGCGGCCGCGCCCGACACCCTGGTGACGATCGCCGGCATGCACTGCGAGTCCGGCGACGTGATCGTCCGCGACACGATGCTGGCCGAGCCGGCGGTCGGCGACGTCCTCGTCACCCCGGCGACCGGCGCCTACGGCTACGCGATGGCCAACAACTACAACGGCGTGCCGCGACCCCCGGTGATCTTCTGCCGCGACGGCGAGGCGCGGGTCGTGGTCCGGCGTGAGACCTACGAGGACCTGACGGCGAGGGACGTCTGAGCGACGTGGCCGCCGAAGGCTCCAAACCGGTGCGCATCGGGCTGCTGGGACGCGGCACGGTCGGCGCTGCCTTCGCCGAGCTGCTGGCCGAGCGGGCCGGCGCGGTCGAGGCGGCAACCGGGCGGCGGCCGGAGATCGCCGGCGCGCTGACCCGCTCCGAGGGCGACTTCGAGGCGATCCTCGCCGGCTCCGACCTGATCGTCGAGCTGATGGGGGGGACCGAGCCGGCGCGCGAGAACGTGCTGGCGGCGCTGCGGGCCGGCAAACCGGTGGTCACCGCCAACAAGCAGCTGCTTGCCCAGCACGGCGACGAGCTCTTCGCCGTCGCCCGCGAGGCCGGCGTCCAGCTGCGCTTCGAGGCGGCGGTGGCGGCGGTGATCCCGATCGTGCGGACGATCCAGGAGAGCTTCGGGGTGACCGAGATCGCCAAGGTCTTCGGCATCGTCAACGGCACCACCAACTTCATCCTCAGCGAGATGGCCGCCACCGGCGCCGGCTACGACGAGGTGCTGGCGCGGGCGCAGGACCTGGGCTATGCCGAGGCCGACCCGACCGACGACGTCAACGGCGCCGACGCGGCGGCGAAGATGGCGATCCTCGCCCGGCTCGCCTTCCACACGCCGGTGACCCTGTCCGAGGTCTCCTACGAGGGAATCGAGGCGATTCAGCCCGACGACCTCGCCTACGCCAAGGAGCTCGGCCTCTCGCTGAAGCTGCTCGGGGTCGCCGAGCGGCGCGACGGCGGGATCAGCGTCCGCGTCTTCCCCTGCTTCCTCTACCCGGGCCACCCGCTGGCGCCGATCGAGGGTCCGTTCAACGCGGTGATGGTCGAGGCCCCGGCGATCTCCGAGGTGACGATGTCGGGCCCGGGGGCCGGCGGCATTCAGACCGCCTCGGCGGTGCTCGGCGACGTCGTCTCGATCCTCGCCGGCGACGCGCCGGTGCACGAGACCCGGGTCGAGCTGCCGATCGTCGAGGACGTCACCTCCTCCTTCTACCTGCACCTCGAGGTCGCCGACAAACCCGGCGTGCTGGCGCGGGTGGCGGCGGTGCTCGGCGACCACGGGATCTCGGTCAAGAGCTTCGTCCAGCGCGGGACCGGCGAGGACGCGCGCCTGGTGATGGTGATCCACGAGTGCCTCGAGTCCCGCTTCGCGGCTGCGGTCGAGGAGCTCGGCAGGCTCGACGACCTGCGCTCGCCGCCGCGCTCGATCCGGGTGATCGAGGAGGAGTACTGATGGCGGCCGGGCTGATCGATCGCTACCGCGGCCAGCTCTCGCTGGAGCCGGGCGATCCGGTGGTGACCCTGAACGAGGGCTCGACGCCGCTGATCGAGGCGCCGCGGCTCTCGGAGCGGATCGAGGCCCGCGCCTACTTCAAGTTCGAGGGGCTGAACCCGACCGGCTCCTTCAAGGACCGGGGGATGACGGTGGCCGTCTCGCGGGCGAAGGGGCGCGGGGCGGAGGCGATCATCTGCGCCTCGACCGGCAACACCGCCGCCAGCTGCGCCGCCTACGCGGCGCGCGCCGGGATGCGGGGGGCGGTGATCGTCCCCGAGGGCAAGATCGCGATCGGCAAGCTCGCCCAGGCGCTGATGCACGGCGCCCGCGTCGTCGCCCTGCAGGGGAACTTCGACGACGCCCTGCGGATTGTCCGCGAGCTCTCCCAGAAGCACCCGATAGAGCTCGTCAACTCGGTCAACCCGCACCGGATCGAAGGCCAGAAGACGGCCGCCTTCGAGGTGGTCGAGGACCTCGGGGGGATGCCCGGGGCGCTGGCGATCCCGGTCGGCAACGCCGGCAACGTCACCGCCTACTGGCGCGGCTTTCGCGAGGCGGCGACCTCGGGCGACGCGGAGCTGGGCAGGCTGGAGGACCGGAAGCCGATCCTCTACGGCTTCCAGGCCGAGGGCGCGGCGCCGCTGGTCCGCGGCGAGCCGGTCGACAATCCCGAGACCGTCGCCTCGGCGATCCGGATCGGCAATCCCGCTCGCTGGGAGGAGGCGATGGCCGCCTTCACCGCCAGCCGCGGCCGCGTCGCCGCCGTCTCCGACGAGCAGATCCTCAACGCCTACCGCTGGCTGGCCGACAACGAAGGCGTCTTCTGCGAGCCGGCCAGCGCCGCCTCGGTCGCCGGCCTCCTCGCTCACGGTCTGCCGGTCGTCGAGGGCAGCGCCCGTCCCGAGTCCGTCGTCTGCGTCCTCACCGGTCACGGCCTCAAGGACCCCGACACCGCGCTCTCCAAAGCCCCGCAGGTGATCAACTGCGAGAACGACCTCAGCGCGGTCGAGCGGGCCGTATTCGACTGAGTACGGTATGACCGTACTGGCTGGTACGGTATTGCAATACCCATGGAGGATCTCAACCCCTTCGTCTTCAGCCGCCCGCTCGATCCCGACCGCCTGATCGACCGCGATAGCGAGGCCGAGAAGCTGCTGGCCCTGGCGGAGGGCGGACACGCGACCCGCCTTTCAGCACCCCGTCGCTACGGCAAGACCAGCCTCCTGCGTCGTGTCGGTCAGGACGCGGAGAAGATCGGCTTCAACTACCTGGAGGTCGACTTCTACGGGGTCCTCTCGCAGGAGGACGTTTCCCTGCGCCTGGAACGGGCCTACCGGACCCTGCGCTCGGCTCCGAGGCGGGCGGCGGATGCGGCGATCCGGTCCCTGCGCCCGCGGCTGAGCGTCGGCGCGGGCCCGGCCAGGGTGGAAGTGGGCTCGGCCGCGGGCCAGGACATGAACAGCGCTCGAGTTCTGATCGGCCTCCTGGATCTGCCGCTAGAGGTTTTCGAGCGGACGGGCACGCGAACGCTGGTCGCGTTCGACGAGTTTCAGTCGCTGCTGGCGGTCAGCCCTCAGATCGACGGGCTCTTTCGCAGCCGCATCCAGGGTCATGGCGACGCCGCCAGCTACGTCTTCGCCGGCTCGCACCCGGGGTTGATGGAGCAGCTGTTCGGCGCTTACGAGAGACCCTTCTTCGGGCAGGCGCGGGTGATGCGATTGGAGCCGCTCTCAGACGCCGACCTGGTGGATTACGTCGGCGCTCGATTCGAAGCGGGGAAGCGCGACGTCTCGCCCGCGCTCGACGCCCTCCTCGACCTGGCGAAGGGCCACCCCCAGCGCGCGATGCTCCTCGCCCACTATCTCTGGGACCAGACCCCGAGCGGGGGGACCGCCACCCCCGAACGCTGGCAGGCGGCCCTCGCCGAGGTCTTCTCCGACCACGACGAGGCGCTGCGGGCAACCTGGGACGCGCTGGAGACGAAAGAGAAGGCGGTGCTCGCGGCGATCGCGATCGGGCAGGATCCGCTTTTCTCGGAGCGCACGCTTGCCCGCTTCAACCTCTCGAAGGGCGGGGTCCAGCATGCCCGCGACGCGCTGGCGCGATCGGGTCATCTGCACCGGGTCGGTGAGCGGTGGGAGTTGGTCGATCCGCTGCTGGCCGAGTGGATCGTCAGGCTGGAGGACATGTCCCGCGAGGATGAAGCCCGATGACCGCGCGCCACCGACTCGTCCGCGTCCCCGCCTCCTCGGCCAACCTCGGCCCCGGCTACGACGCGATGGCGGCGGCGATGGCGATGCACCTGGAGCTGGAGGTGGAAGAGAGCGGCGAGTACTCGTTCGATCCCGGCGGGCTCGAGGTTCCGACCGGGCGCGACAACCTGATCGTGCGGGCCTTCGAGAGCCTGCGATCCGCCGACGGGATCGCCTTCCGGCTGCGCAGCGAGATCCCGCTGGCGCGGGGGCTGGGGTCGAGCGCGGCGGCGATCGTCGCCGGGCTGCATGCCGCTGATCACCTCTACGAGCTGGCACTCTCGAAAGAGGAGATGCTGGCGCGGGCGACCGAGATCGAGGGTCACCCCGACAACGTCGCCGCCGCCGTCTACGGCGGCTTCGTGGTCTGCGGGACGGGCGCCGACGGGGCGCCGGCCGCGGCGCGCTTCGACCCGCCCGAGGGGCTCGAGGGCCTGGTCGTGATCCCGCCCGAGGAGGTCTCGACCGAGCGGGCGCGGGCAGCGATCCCGGCCGAGCTGCCGCTCGCCGACGCCGTCGCCAACGTCTCCGCCGCGGCGATGCTGGTGCTGGGACTGCGGAGCGCCGACCTCGACCTGCTCGCCCGCGGGCTCGGGGACAGCATCCACCAGGAGCGCCGCCGGGACCTCTACCCGCGCTCGATGGAGATCGTCGACTCGGCCCGGGATCTGGGCGCGCTGGGAGCGACGATCTCGGGCGCCGGGCCGACGGTCCTGGTCTGGACCACCTGGCAGGACGCCGGCAACGTCGCGGCGGCGCTGGAAGAGCGCTGCGGCGGCTGGGCCGAGGTCAAGCGCCTTCCCTTCAGCCCGCTCGGCGCCGACGTCCCGGAGCTCTGAGCCGGATGGACTGGGTGGTGCGGATCGGGCTGGTCGAGCTGGCGCTGGGCGGTTTGCTGGGCTGGGCGATGGTGATCCGCAGCGAGCGGCCGGAGTGGCTGCGCCGGATCGGCGTCGTCGCCCCGCAGCGGATTCGCCAGGTCCACCTCGACTACGTGATGATGGGCCTGATCCTGATCGGGGTCGGGCTGGCGGTGCCGGACCTGCCGACCGCGGTTGCCGCCGCGCTCGTCTTCGGCACCCTCGTCAACCCCTTCCTCTTCGTGCCGCTCGCCTTCGATCCCGACGCCGAGCAGCGGCTCTGGTACCGGGCGCTGGCGACGATCAGTTTCATCGGCGTCAGCGGGGGGCTGGTCGTCGCCGCGATCGCAGGTCCTGGATAGGTTTCCCCCAGTACTGCACAATTTGTATATAGGATCGCGCGGTGCTCAACTCGAAGGGCCTGAAGCTGCTGGCGTTGATCGTGGTCGCTGCGGGGGCGCTGCTCGTCTTCCCGCTCGCGGCCTCGGCGACGATCGCCTACGTCAAGTACGGCCACTATCCCCTCGCTCCAAAGGTCTTCGCCGCCGACGACGATGGTTTCGACGACCTCTTCGTCGGCCGCGGCACGGAACCCAAGGTTTCGCCCGACGGGAACCTCGTCGCCTTCCTCAACCAGCGGGGGAAGCGGGAACGGCTGAAGGTCGCTCCTTCCTATGGGGGCGCGTCGAACCTGCTGATCGAGGCGGCCAGGATCTCCTCGGTGGCCTGGTCCCCGGAATCGACGCGGATCGCCGCGGTGCGCGCCCCGGCGCACGGCCGGGAACGACTGGTCCTGATCGACCTCTCCAGCGGTGGCCAGCACGTGATCGCCCGCGTCATCGCCCGCGGTTCCTTCGGCCGCGTCAGCTTCTCGCCCAACGGCGATCAGTTGGTCTACTCGCGTCTCCGCAAGGGGCACAGTGACATCTACCGCTTCGCGGTCGGGGGCCATGGGTCCAAGCGCCTCACCTATGACCACCGCTCGCAGGCGCCGCTGTGGGGTCCGCGCAACCGCATCGCGTTCGTGAAACAGGTGGGGAAGAAGCGCAAGCTCGAGATCTACACCATGGGCTCTGACGGCGGGGACGTGAAGCGCGTCACCCGCACCAGGCCCGCACGTTCGCGGAGCGGCTACTACCCCGCCGCCTGGTCACCCGACGGGACTCGCCTGCTGGCGAACTACACGGAGCGCGGCAAGGATCGGTTCGGGGTGCTCGTCTACGTCCAGACCGGTGCGCTGGGGCGCCTGCGCCACCGGAAGGCGCACTTCATCGGCACCTCCTTCTCCTGCGACGGGAACTTCGTCCTCGGCTCCAGGGGTCGCTTCGGCCCGGTCGCGAATCACAAGGTCGGCCTGGTTCCCACCGCGAGCGGGACAATGCAGGTGCTGGCCGAATTCGCCTACGAACCCGATCTGGGCGGTTGCTGAGCAGCGGGTCGGGTTCGGTGACGGTGCGTCCGTCGTGCCGGGATAGCATCGCCGCATGCCGACCCTTGCGAAGCCGAAGCTGCTCCTGCCCGCCCTCGTCATCGCCGCCCTGCTGGCTCTGCCGGCGGGCGCCAGCGCGACGCTGAGCTACGTCAAGAACCCGTTCAACGCGACGGTCTTCGTCGCCAACGACGACGGCAGCGGCGCCCGCAAGGTCGAGGCTGGGCACAACCCGAAGGTCGCTCCCAGCGGCCTCTCGGTCGCCTACCTGCACGAAGGGCCGAAGAACGCGCAGGAACTGAAGCTCGCACCGGCGACCGGTGGGCCCGGCAGGACGCTGATGGCGAACCTGCGCGAAGCGTTCTACGTCACCTGGTCGCCCGACTCGAAAACGATCGCGGCGCTGCGCGGCGGCGAACTCGGCAAGCGCAAGCTGGTCCTGATCGACGTCGCCAGCGGCCTGCAGAGCGTCGTCGCCAGCGGCTATTTCGGCGGCTTCAGCTTCTCTCCCGACGGCACCGAAATCGCCTACTCGGTCGCGGCGAGCGAAAAGTACCCGCCCCGCAGCGACGTCTTCCGCTTCCCGGTCCCGATCCCCGGCGTGGTCAACGTGCGGGCGCCGGAAGCGGTTCGGTTGACCAGCGACCACCGTTCCTCGCAGCCGCTCTGGGGGCCGCAGAAGATCGTCTTCGTCAAGACGCTGGAAGCCAAGAAGCGGCAGTACGGTCCGAAGAACGAGCTCTACCTGATGAACGCGCAGGGCAAGCAGGTCAAGCGCCTCACCCACACCAAGGTGCCACCGCTGCTGCAGGGTCTGTTCCCGACCGACTGGTCGGCCAGCGGCAGCCGTCTGCTGACCGAGTTCCAGGGCCAGGACACGAGCTACGCCGTCGTCGTCGACCCCGAGACCGGCGCCCAGCGGCCGGTCGCCGGCACGGGGGAGACCGGCTTCGTCGGTACCGACCTCTCCGCCAACGGCAGCCTCGTCCTCGGCTTCAGCGGCGGCTTCGACCCGGGGATCAAGAACCACAAGGTCCAGACCGTCCCCTACGGCGGCGGCAAGCCGAGGACGCTGGTGAAAGAAGCCTTCGAACCGAGCTGGAACCGCTGAGCGAGTGTCGCCTTCTTCCCTGACGGCTGGGAAGAAGGCGACACGGCTAATCCAGGAGTCCCACCTGGCGCAGGATCGAGACGCTGTCTGAGTAGACCACCAGCCCCTCGCTCACGTAGAGGCGCCTGGTCGATAATGCGATATCGGGCCAGGTCGCGAAGATCGAGGCGATGTGGGCGCGCGCCGCTTCGCCTTCGCCGACTCTCCCGCGGTTTGGTTCTCGAAGACCATGTCGGGGGCGAGCGCCATGATCGCGTCGAGGTCGTGCGCGTTCCAGGCGGCGTTGCAGGGGTCGATCGCCTCGTGCAGCGCCTCGGGGGAATCCTTGCTCGGGTCGGTCATCGGGGTTAGGGTCGAACCCAATGGCGGCCGACTACTCGATCAAGCACCGCGACGAGTTCGAGCGGATGGAGGGGTCGGGCGACTGCACCTGGCTGCTCGCCCGCAAGGCTCTAGGCACCGCGGCCTTCGGCTACAACCTGGTCGAGATCGCGCCCGGGGGCCAGATCCCCGAGCACGACGAGTCGGGCAGCGGCCAGGTCGAGCTCTACGTGATCCTCAGCGGGGAGGCGGTGCTGCGGCTCGGCGGGGAGGACCATCCGGCACCGGCCGGCACCTTCGCCTCGATCGAGCCCGCTGCCGACCGCACGATCCTCAACCGCTCGGACTCTCCCGTCACCGCGCTGCTGATCGGCGTCCAGCCCGAGGGCGGCTACGAGCCGATGTCCTGGGCCTGAGCCAGCCGCTTTTCCCCGCATAGCGCGGGAAACTTCGAATTCGGCTGACCGAGCTTCGGGTCGCCCCTATAATCCGGAAACTCGTCAACCCGTCGCGCGCCCGCTCGAAGAAGGCGTGGAACCCGGGAGGTAGAAATGAAGGCCCAGTCCGATCGCGGCGCTCGCGTCGAGCGCTACTCACCAGAGCGCCCTTACCGCCCGCTCGTCTCACCGCCAAGCGTCGAGGACAAAGACGCCTGCGCCATCTATGCCTCGGTCCGCAAGGACGCGACGCCGAGCCACGAACCGATCGAGCTGGCGATCCCCGCTCTGCAGAAGATGCTCCACCGCGCCGGCAACGTCGACGGCGAGGGGGACGGCTGCGGCCTGCTGCTCGACATCCCGCGCAAGATCTGGGCCGAGGAGGTCCGCACCGGCGGCCATGACCCGTCGCTGGCGACCGACCATGCCTTCGCCGTCGCCCACGTCTTCATCGAGCGCTCCCAGGACGTCGAGAAGATCAAGCACGACGCCCGCGAGCTGCTCGCCGAAGGCGGCTTCCGCGTCCTCGCCGAGCGGGTCGGAGTCGTCGACTCGCCCGCCCTCGGGCCGACCGCCCGCGAGGAGGAGCCGATCTTCTGGCAGCTCGCCGGCCTGGTCCCCGACGCCAAGAGCCGCGACGCGGTCCTCTTCGACCTGATGATCTGCCTCGAGAAAGAGCTCGGTGTTCACGTCCCCTCTTTCTCCGCCACTACCTGCGTCTACAAGGTGATGGGCGCGCCGAACGTGCTCGGCAAGTACTACCCGGACCTGCGCGACGAGCGCTTCGAGACGATCGGCTGCTTCGGCCACAACCGCTACTCGACCAACACCTGGCCCTCGTTCAAGCGGGTGCAGCCATTCTCGGTCCTGGGCCACAACGGCGAGATCAACACGATCCAGCAGCTGCGCCAGGAGGCGAAGATGCTGTCGGTCCCGATCCAGCCCGACTCCTCCGACTCGCAGGACCTCAACCGCATGATCGACACCCTGGTCAGCCGCGAGGGCTTCAGCCTCGCCGAGGCGATGGAGATGGTGCTGCCGCCGATCGTCGAGGAGATCCGCGGCCTGCCCGAGGACCTGCACGCCTTCTACCTGTACCTGCACCAGGCGATGGGGCCGTTCGCCCAGGGCCCGGTGGCGCTGATCGCGCGCCAGACCGACGAGTGCGTGTTCTCCGCCGATGCGATGGGGCTGCGGCCGCTGTGGCAGGTGGAGACCGAAGACGACTACGTCTTCAGCTCCGAGCCCGGTGTGGTCTCGGTGGCGAAGATGTGCTCCGAGCCCAAGCCGCTGGCCCCGGGCGAGAAGGCGCTGGTCCTGATCGACCGCGCCGCTCGTAATTCCACCCTGCACGCGCACGACGAGATGCTGCGGATCGTCCGCGACCGCTGGCTGCAGCGCAACGGAGCGGAGGCCGTCGCCGGATACGAGCGGGCGCTGGAGACCGGTGGCCCGCTCGAGGGGGCCGCTGTGCCCGGCTACTCCGACGCCGGTCCCGAGGAGCCGGTCAAGGTCGCCGACCGCGTCCTCGCCGGTTTCGGCTGGCAGCGCGACGACGTCAAACTCGTCCAGCAGATGGCCTCCAACGGGGCCGAGCCGGTTGGCTCGCTCGGCTACGACGGGCCGCTGGCGGCGCTCTCGCCCGAGCGCCAGAACCTCGCCGACTACTTCAAGGAGACGGTCGCCGTCGTCACCAACCCGGCGATCGACCGCGAACGCGAGATGGAGCACTTCTCGACCCGCGCCTTCTTCGGGCGCCGGCCCTCGCTCGACAACGCCGGCGAGGACACCGGCACGGTCGAAACCGGGTTCCCGGTGATCCTCGGCGGCCACCACGAGCTGGCGCCGCTGGCGGAAGAGCCCTACCGCCGCATCGCCCGCGAGCACGACACCTACCTGCTCGAGGATCTCTGGGAGGAGTTCGCCGGCCGCAACGACGCGGTCGACATCTCCCTGCTCGAGTCGGAGACGACCAAGGGCGCGATCGACCGCGTCAAGCAGGAAGCCGTGAAGAAGGTCCGCAACGGCTGCGAGCTGCTGGTCCTCACCGACCGCACCGTCTACGACGCCGAGCGCCGCTACCTCGATCCGCACCTGGCGCTTTCGGCGATCGACCAGGCGCTGAAGCAGTTCAAGGTCGAGAAGGGCGAAACCAACCTGCGGCGGCGCTGCAGCATCGTCCTGCGCTCGGCGGCGATCCGCAACGTCCACGACGTGATGCTGGCCCTCGGGCTCGGCGCCAACGGCGTCTGCCCGTACACGATGGTCGAGGTGATCTGCGTCGAGGACTACGAGTCGGACGTCGGCAACCTCTGCGCGGCGCTGCGCAAAGGGATCGAGAAAGTGATCTCGACGATCGGCATCCACGAGGTGCGCGGCTACGCGCGCCAGTTCAGCTCGATCGGGATCAAGCCGGAGCTGGCGGAGATCTTCCAGACCGAGCACTACGCGGCTTCGGAGAAGGCGGGGGCCGGGTTCGCCGAGCTCGACGAGAGCACCAACGCCCGCGCCCACGCGCTCAGCGGCGACGACGCGGCGGCGAAACCGGCGAAGACCTTCCGCTTCTACCCGAAGGTCTACAAGGCGGCGATCGCGACCGCGAACGGGACCGGGACCTACGAGGAGTACTCGGAGAAAGTCCGCGATCTGGAGAAGCAGAGCCCGATCTCGATGCGCCACATCATGGGGCTGAAGGGCGATCGCGAGCCGCTGAAGGACCCCAGCGTCGTCGACGCCGGCGTCGGCCACCACGACTACCCGATCGTGATCTCCTCGATGAGCTTCGGCTCGCAGTCCGAGCCGGCCTTCCGGGCCTACGCCGACGCGGCGAAAGCGACCAACATCCTCTGCATGAACGGCGAGGGTGGCGAGATCCGCGACATGTACGGCCAGTACCGCAACTGGCGCGGCCAGCAGGTCGCCTCCGGGCGCTTCGGCGTCTCGGCGGAGATGCTGAACAGCTCCTACGTCGCCGAGATCAAGATCGGCCAGGGCGCCAAGCCCGGCGAGGGCGGCCACCTGCCCGGCAAGAAGGTCTCCGAGAAGGTCGCC
>Ga0157380_10000839_pt1 | contig 19235 bp, 12 predicted proteins | sample S35metaG_FD_119757 | JGI IMG/M metagenome (GOLD analysis project Ga0157380, IMG submission 119757) | Switchgrass rhizosphere microbial communities from Kellogg Biological Station, Michigan, USA - S3-5 metaG | ecosystem: Host-associated > Plants > Roots > Rhizosphere > Soil | place: USA...
CACGTCGCCGAAGATGTAGCTGATCGGAAAGAAAATGTTGCCGACGCCGAACGCGAACGCGCCGCCGACGATCGGCAACGTCAGCTCGGACACCTTCGCGGTACCGATGAGATTCGAGCAGAGCAGAACCGCGACGAAGCCTGCGAGCACGAGATCGTAATAGCGATAACGACGCGCGGGTTGCACGACCTCAGTGCTCAAAGGCGTTTCTCCGGACTCATCGAGAACGTGAGCTTACGAGGGTTCGGCAGAAGTGGCCAAACCCGGCCGCGGTTGCGGGCTTCGCTCGCGGGAGCCTACGATGCGCGTCTCCTCTTATAGGAAACCCTTGTGTCCACCACGACTGCGCGCGACGCCGCGGACACTCTCGGCCGGTCCACGCTCGCGAAGGTCGGCTGGCGCTTGCTGCCGTTTCTGCTGCTCCTCTACGTCGTCGCTTGGATCGACCGCGTCAACATCAGTGTCGCGGCCTTGCAGATGAAGCCCGACCTGGGCCTGAGCGACACCGTGTTCGGCTTCGGCGCCGGCATCTTCTTCTTGGGTTACGCACTATTCGAGGTGCCGAGCAACCTCGTCCTCGTGCGCGTCGGCGCGCGGTTTTGGATCGCACGCATCATGATCACGTGGGGCATCCTTTCGGTCCTCATGATGTTCGTGCAGGGGCCGACCAGCTTCTACGTGCTGCGCTTCTTGCTCGGCGTCGCCGAGGCGGGCTTTCTACCCGGCATCATCTACTACCTCGGCAACTGGTATCCCGCCGCGAAACGCGCGCGTGCCGTGTCCTGGTTCATGGTCGCGATTCCGCTCGCGTCCGTCGTCGGCCAGCCGCTCTCGGGCTTGCTCCTAGAGCTCGATGGCTGGCACGGTCTCGAGGGCTGGCAGTGGCTGTTCTTGCTCGAGGGGTTACCGGCAATCGTGCTCGGTTTCGTCGTGCTGGTGTATCTGACCGATTCGCCCGATAAGGCCGAGTGGCTCGCGCCGGCAGAGCGCGCGTGGCTCACGGAGCGTATACGCGCCGAGCACCGAGCGACGGGGGAGCGCCACGGTGTCGGCTTGCGCGCTGCGCTTACTCACCGCACGGTGTGGCTGCTCGCATTGATCCTGTTCGCCTGCCAAACCGGCAACTATGGGCTTCAGTTCTGGATCCCTCAGATCGTCCAGGGACTGTCAGGCTACGGCAACCTCGCCACCAGCATGATCGCGGCAGTTCCCTACGGCGCTGCGGCCGTGGCCATGATCGCGATCGCCGCGAACTCGGATCGCACGGGCGAGCGATTCATGCATATCGCGATTCCGAGCGCCAGCGCGGCGGTCGGCTTCATGGCAGGGGCGTATTTCACCGCACTTTTGCCCGCGATGATCGCGCTCACGATCGCGGCCATGGGCGACCTCGGAACGCGCGGACCGTTTTGGGCTTTGCCGACCCGCTTTCTCACCGGCAGCGCCGCGGCCGGGGGAATCGCGCTCATCAACACGTGCGCGGCGGTCGGTGGCTTCGTCGGGCCCTACGCGGTGGGCTTCCTACGTGACCGCACGGACGGCGGGAATGCGGCCGGCCTGCTGTTCCTCGGCGTGCTGCTGCTGCTCGCGGCCATCGGCGCGACGCGGCTGCGCGGCGCGCGCGCTCTCGCCGACTGATCCGGAAGGTATAATGGGACTTCGCCCAACGGAGTTTTAATTTGGCCACGATAGTCGGCGGAATCGCCTCGTCACACACGCCTTCGATCGCTTACGCGTTCGACACGCAAACTGCCGAAAACCCCGTATGGGCGCCGATATTCGAGGGCTTCGCCCCGGTGCGTACGTGGCTCGAGAAGAAGAAGCCGGACGTGCTGTTCTGGGTCTACAACGATCACGCTACTTCGTTTTTCTTCGACCACTATTCGAACTTTACGCTGGGCTTCTCGGATACGTTCGCCGTGGCGGACGAAGGCGGCGGGCCGAGACCGCTGCCGGCCATCAAGGGACACCCGGCCCTCGCAAAGCACATTGCGACCAGCCTCGTCGCGGATGAGTTCGACCTCGCATTCTTTCAAGCGAAGGGTCTCGACCACGGCGTCTTCTCGCCGCTCTCTATCATGCTTCCCCACGAGAACGGCTGGCCGGTCGCCATCGTTCCATTGCAGGTCGGGGTGTTGCAGTTTCCGATCCCGACCGCGCGGCGGTGTTTTGCGCTCGGACGCTCGTTGCGCAAGGCGATCTTGAGTTTTCCGGAAAACCTCAAAGTCGCGGTCGTCGGCTCCGGCGGGCTCTCCCATCAGGTCAGCGGCGAGCGCGCAGGTTTCAACAACACGGACTGGGACATGGAGTTTCTCGAGCTCCTCGAGAAGGACCCTGAGAAGCTGACCGAATTGTCCATCGCAGATTTCGCGAAGCGCGGCGGGATCGAGGGCGCGGAAGTCGTCATGTGGCTGATCATGCGCGGCGCGTTGACGCCGAAAGTGCGCAAGATCCATCAGTCGTACGCTCTCCCGACGATGACCGCCACTGCGACGGTGATCTACGAAGAGGTTGCGGAAGCCGACGAAGCGAAGAGTGTCGAGGCTTATGCCGCGAAGACTCGGCGGGAATACGGCGGCGTCACCGAGCTCGAAGGCACTTACCCGTTTACGCTCGATCGCAGCAGCAGAGCGTATCGCCTCAACCGTTATCTGCACGGCATCATTCAGCCCGAGCTCCGCGGCCGGTTCCTTTACGATCGGGAGGGCTCCTACGAAAGGGGCCGCCTGACCGAGGAAGAAAAGGACATGCTGAGGCGGCTCGACTGGCGCGCTTTGATTCGCTACGGCGTCCTCTTTTTCATCCTGGAGAAGCTCGGCGCAGCGGTCGGCACGTCGAATCAACACATCTATGCCGCCATGCGCGGCGAGTCGCTCGAGGACTTTCAGAAGACGCGCAAGAACGCGGTGCTTTACTCCGTCGCCGGCACACACGAACCCAAAGGCGATGGAAGTCCGGCGGCCAAACGTCGCCCAAAGAACCCGTGATCGCGGAGCTTCGTCAGGCGCAAAGAACCTGACCGTATACCGGCGAACGATTGAGAAGGGCCGACAGTTCGCCGTCGATGCGGGCAAGAACTACCACATCGTTTACGTCATGCGCGGCTCGTCCAGCGGGCGTGTGCATTTCAAGAATGAAGCGCACGCGACCGAGGAAGGGACTTCGAGATTCAGGCGTGGCGAAGCTTCAAGACCACGGTTTTGAGCAAGGAAGCCGCGTCGGGGCTCAAGTGGTACTACGAGCGTGAAGGCGCCGATACGCCGCTCGTGGAGTGGAACCAGAGCTAGGCGCGTCAGGCCCGGCCGATCCTGTCGCGCTCCAGCAGCAGATCCAGCCACCGGTTGGAGAGCTTTTCCTGAACGGAGTTTTGGCGCAGACGCGCGTTCAAGTTTTCGAAGTCGACGCGATCGAGCTCCTGGTCCTGGTTGTAGCAGGAATAGACGAAATACTCGTCGCCGCTAACCGGGTCGACCTGCCTACAGAGGCACTGCGCACAGATGCCTTTCATCATGCATTGCATGGGCGAGTTGATGGAGCCAATCGCCGTGTGCCCAGCCTTCAGGTACGGCTTCAGGCGCCCGTGGCGGGCCTCCTTTACCGCGGCCATCATGCGGTCGGATCCGATCGCGATGAGATGGTCGACTTCGTCGAGCCGAATCGTCGGCGGCCCGAGCGCGCCCTTCGCGTAGGCCTCCATCGCGTCCAGAATGTTGCCGACACAGCTCCGGTCCTGCGGCCGCGATGTCGCTAGCGGGTGCACGCCGGGCGCCGGATCGACGGCCCAGACGACGACGTCCGACGCCGCCTCGACCTCCTCAGCCTTGAAGAGACCCTTGGCGTCGCGGTAACCCGCGAAGTAAATCACGCGGTTGCCGGCCGCGCGCATCGCCTTACCGATCGAGAACAGCACGGCATTGCCGAGACCGCCGCCGGCGAGCAACACGGTCTTGCCCGACGGAATCTCGGTCGGAGTCCCCGTAGCCCCCATCACGACGATCTTTTCGCCGGGCCGCCACTCGGCGCAGAGTCGCGACGAGCTTCCCATCTCGAGCGCAATCAGCGAGATCAGCCCCCGCTCTTTGTCGACCCATGCGCCGGTCAGCGCAAGTCCCTCGGTCGTAAGGACGGTATCGTCGATCCGCGGTGCGCTGCTCTCGAAACTCTGAACTCGGTAGAAGCGTCCCGGAGCGAAGCCTTTCGCAGCCGTCGGAGCGCGAGCGATGACTTCGACGATCGTCGGCGTCAGGCGGTTGATGGCGACGACGGTCGCGACCAGAAGATCGTCGAGGCGGGAAAAGAGGGTGCGCAGAGAAGCATCGCGATCGCGCTGCTCGGCCGGATTGGCGGCGCCGATCTCGGCTTGGTGCAACTTGACGACGTGAGGATACCCATCCTTGGCGCTGGCCATGGCTTTGACGACATTGCCGGCATACACGGGATGGTTGTCGCCGTATAGGCTGATGTACTTGCCGTCCTTGGAATAGGACGTCAACGGCGCCGGCCTGCCGATCTTGGGCCAGCACGTGTCGTGCATGGGCTCGAGGACGACCTCGCTATCGATCCAGCGCGGCTCGTAACGCTGGAAGAACTTGCCGTCCATCTTGAACGTGCCCGGGTGCTCCTGCTCGTAGATCGTGTTCGGCGACGTCCCGGCGGCGACGAACAGGCTGCGCAACGGCACGTCGATTGGCTCATCCGCACCGATCTCGAATCGCATCGCACGCAAGTGGCCGTGCTCGTCAGCAATGGCCACGAGGGGGTTCATGCCTTCGGCCAGGGCGATCCCTTCCTCCAGCGCCTTCACGATTTCCTCGTGATTCTGTCGATAGGCGGGCGCTTGATCGATGCCCTTGCGGTAGAAAAGCGTGACGCCGCCCCAGCGATCGATCAGCGGCTGAAAGTTCGGCTGTTCATCGTTCGCCGCCGCTCGCTCGCGTTCCTTCCGAATTTCGCGTCCGTGCCCAACGAACTCGTCGAGGATCTCCAACTCTTCCTCGTCGAAACCCTCGCGCACGTCCGCTTCCGTATCGCCCGCGCAGAGCTGCTCGTAGCGAGTCAGCAGTTTTTCGACTTGAATCGGATAGTAGGCCATGAGCTCCGTCGCCGTATCGACTGCGGTCAAACCGCCACCGACGACGCCAGCCGGAAGGCGTACCTGCAAATTGGCGAGCGACGATGCTTTCGCGGCGCCGGTCAACTGCAACGCCATCAGAAAATCCGACGCCTTGCGGATACCGCGAATCAGATTGTTCTTGAGGTCGATGATCGTCGGCTTGCCAGCACCCGTCGCGACCGCGATGTGGTCGAACCCGAGCTCCCAGGCGTCCTCTACGCCCAAGGTTCCGCCGAAACGCACGCCGCCATAGCAGCGAAAGCTCGCTCGTCGCACCAGGTTGAGATAGATGACCTTCAGGAAATTCTTGTCCCAGCGGACCGTAATGCCGTACTCGGCCACGCCGCCGAATCCGGCCAGCATGCGTTTGTCGAGATCGTCGTAGAGCTCTTGGAAATTTTCGATCGGCTGTGGAGCGTGCTCGCCGTCGCCGAGGAGATCGGCAGGCAACGGCTCGATCTTCAGCGCGTCGATGCCGACGACGCCGAACCCCTCGTTGAGCAGATAGTGCGCGAGCGTATAGCCGGCCGGCCCGAGACCCACGACCAACGCATTCGTGCCGTGATACGGCAACGCATACGGACGGCGCACGTTCAGGGGATTCCAGCGCGTCAGCAGGCTGTAGATTTCGAACCCATAGGGCATGAACAGCACGTCGGTCAGCACGCTGGTCTCGATCTGCGGAATGTCGACGGGCTGCGTCTTCTGATAGATACAACCCTTCATGCAGTCGTTGCAGATGCGGTGCCCCGTGCCCGGGCACATCGGGTTGTCGATGACGATCAGGGCCAGCGCGCCGATGTTGTCGCCTTGCCGTTTGACCAGATGCATCTCGGAGATCTTCTCTTCGAGCGGACAGCCGGTGATGTTCACGCCGAGCGGGTTGACCTTATAGCTGCCGTCCTTGCGATTGCGCATGCCTTTGGAGCACGAGTCGGCATCGCGGTCGTGGCAATAGATGCAGTGATCGATCTCATAGAGGATGTGCCGCGCATCGCAACGCTTGTCGGTCAACGCGAAACCATCGCGGCGACGGCGCGACACCGCACGCCCCTTCCAAACTGCGTAGCCGTCGCGTGTCTCGATCTCGTGCGGCACCAACGCGTTGAAATTGGTCTTCTCCGGCTCCTTGAAGCTGACCCAATTCGCGGCGGTTCTTGCGAAATCCGGATCGACTCGAGCCAGATGTGACCAGCGCCGGATGGGTTCCAGGAGCGCCTCGACAAACTCCGCGTCAGGTAGCTCGATCGCTGCGACGAACACTTCGGCGGCTTGGTGGTCGGCACGGAGTCGGTTGCGCAGCGCCAGAACGGTTGCGGCGCGCTCATCCGCATCGTCCCCGCCCGCGGCTTGCGCGGCGCGGTACAAACGCGCGCCCGTCGCTGCGACGCGCCGTTCTTGATCCGGGTCTTCCACTAGATCCGGAAACCCGCAGCGAATCAGGAGCTCGAGCTCGGATTGCACCGCGACCGCGTCCCACGCGCGCGCGTCGACGCCTTTGAAGTGTTTTTCCAGCCGGCTGACGATCTCCGTACGAAACACGAAGATCTCGTCGAGCTCGCGCTGAATCGCAGCGCGTTGACGCTCGTGCTCCGTCGAGACGCCGAAGAGGCGGGCGACGAATTCGCCGACCCGTGGTGCCAATCTGACGAGGAGGTCGGATACGGCGGCGGGCTCCATGCCTGCGCCGAGGCCGGTGCGGTAGTCCCGATACTCCCGGTGGAGGTCTTGAGAGTGCTCAGCGAGCTCGCCAACGAACGTCTCGTGCAGCCGCTTCAGACCCTCGGGTTCATGAAGGTCTTCGTAGCAAAATCCGGCGATACCGAGAATCAGACTTTGGTCTTCGTTAGCGTGCTGCGCGGCGGTAAACCGTCGTCGCCGCCGTCTCCGCTTCTAGGTCCGGAGGTCCGAACTTGTCGTTCTCGGGCGTGAGCTTCTCGACGCGGCACAAAAGCCCGCGCAGCTGATACGTGCCCATCTGCGGATCGAACGGCCCGCGATTGTCGGTCAGCAGGTTGGCGTTCGACTCCCAGATTCCGTAGTCGGGGCCGTCCCTCTCCGGGAACCACCAGCCGTGCTCGCAGTGGATCACGCGCGCATCGATCTTCGTCGTCACGTTCGCGATCTGTTTGATGCGGCCGCGACGCGTCTCGATCACCATCCATTCGCCATCCTCGATCCCGTGCTCGGCAGCCGTGTCCGGGTGGATGTCGCAGAGCGGATCGGGGTGGCCCTTGCGGCACAGCGGCAGCTGCCGGTGCTCCGAGTTGAAGAAGGTCGGAATCCGCCCGCCCGTCGTCAGCACCAACGGATACTCGTCGGCGACGTCGGGCGTCGAGAGCGGGCTTTCGGGCGGCTCCTCGTAATATGGCAGCGGCGCGTAGCCCATCTTTTCGAGACGCGTGGAGTACAGCTCGAGCTTGCCGGTCGGCGTCTTGAAACCTTGCGTCTCGTATTTGCGGTACTTCTGCGGGACGTGGATCCAGCCTTGCTCGGTCAAGCCTTTGAAGTCGACTGTCTGGCGGCCATTCTTGAGCATCTGGTCGAGCACATCCTCGACCGCCTCGGTGCAGACAGGGAGCTTCATGCGCCGGGCTAGCTCGACGAAGATCTCCTCGTCGGACTTGCATTCGCCCATTCGCACCACTTTCTGGTTGCTCATGACCACGTTGCCCGCAATCGTCGGCAGCGCGCAGATTTGGTTGAGCTCCGGCCAGGACGCGGCGGGCAGCACGATGTCGGCGAGCTCTGCCGTCGGCGTCATGAACAGATCGGCGCAGACCATGAAGTCGAGCTTCATCAGCGCCTTGTAGACCATGTTCGTGTTCGCGTACGTCGTCAGCGTGTTGTTGCCGAAGACGAGAAACGCCCTGACGCGATACGGCACCCCGGTGAGCATCGCGTCGATCAGCGTCGGAATGTGGCAGGCCGGGAGGTCGGCGCCTTCGCCGCAGAGCATCTTGTACTTCTCGTATCCGAGCCGCTTCTTCTCGACCTCCGGATCGAGATTCTCGATCAAGCTCGGGAAGCGGCCGGCCCCCTTCATGCCGAAGATCCAACCGCCGGGCACGTCGATGTTGCCGGTGATCGCCGGAATCATCGACAGCGCGCGGATCGTCTGAATCGTGTTCGGCGTGTGCTCGATCGCGCAACCCCACTCGAGCATCGCGGGCTTGACCGTCGCGAATAATCGCGCAGCGGCGCGGATCTTGTCCGCAGGCACCCAAGTAATGGGTGCGGCCCATTCGGGCGTGAACTTGTGGACGTGCTCGGCGAGCTCTTTGAAGCCGTGCGTGTACTTCTCGCAGAACTCGTGATCGTAGAGGTCTTCCTCGATGATCACGTTGAGAAACGCGAGCCCGAGCGCATCGTCGGTGCCGGGCCGAAGCTGCAGCCAGACCTCGGACTTCTTTGCGAGGACGGTCTCGCGCGGGTCGATCGTGATGAGCCGCGGCTTGGACAGCAACGCTTCGCGGACATTGAACCGCGTCTCGCCGTCGGGACCCGAGTGCGGCGGATTGTGCCCCCAGTACATGGTCAACGCCGGCGGCGTGCCGCCCGTGAAATCGCACACGGGCAAGTCGCCCATCGTCTGAATGCAGGTGTTGACGCGCGGGTGAAAGCACTGGGCGAAGCCGGGCTCGCACCAGTTTGGAGTGCCGAGCGCGTTACCGAAGCGCGACACCCAACGGATGTGATGGCGGCCCGTGCCCGTGCCCATCGCGATCGACTCAGGTCCGCTTTCAGCGCGAATCTTGAGAACTTTCTCGGTGATCTCATCGAGCGCCTCGTCCCACGAGATGCGCTCCCACTTGCCGGAGCCGCGCGGCCCGACACGGCGCTGCGGATATTTCAATCGGTCTGGATGGTAGACGAGCTGCGTGGTCGCCGCGCCGATTGGACAGAGGTAGCCATGATTCAGCGGACCTTCGGGATCGCCCTCGACCTTGACGAGCTCACCGTCTTTGACGTGCATCAGTGTGCTGCAGCCGCCGTGGCAACTGCGGCAAACGCTCTTCAGAACCTTGACGTTACCCGGCTCCTCGGTTGCGGCCCGAGCAGAAATTTTTGTAGCGCTCACGATCGTTTCCTCGCCCCGTACGAAACATCGCCATGCACGAATTCCCGGAGCTTATCAGAACCTTGCGCGGCTGGCGTAACGGGCGGGTTCGAGCTTTACGGCCGTGAGTCAACACCGTAACCTAGCGCCCAGAGCCTCGCGCAAGCGACTGCGGCGCAACAGAAAAGAGGCGGCCAGGCGCGCACGCGACGCGCATGTTATTGATCGCAGGCGGCACCTCCGGGGAAGGTTAAGACTCATGGATAGACTCAGCACGCTGGCGTTTTCGACGCTGCTGTATGGAATCGCATTCGCGATGAAGTACACCGCTTGGCGTCATCCGGCATTCCGCGAGCGGCTCAAAGAGCAGAATCTGACCGCGCAGATCCGAGTCAAGGCAGGGACCGGCCGGTATTACGTCATCAAGGACGGCAAGGTCTCGTCGCACCACGGCATCCACCCGAATCCCGACGTCGTCGTCACGGTCAAGAGCGCTCGTCTGGGGTTCCAGATCTTCACGCATCCGGACGACCAGCTCGGCAGGATCAACGCGGCCAAGTCTTTCAGCATGACGCTCGACGGCGAGCAGGACAAAGCCATTTGGTTCATGTTCACGCTCGAAGCGATGCTGCAAGCCGGTTGGCGCTACGGCGTCGACGCCGGCAGCGGCGAGACGCGCTACGTCAACATGGCGAACGGCGGACCTCTGTTCGTTTACGTCAAGGACGGCAAGATCGTCCGCATGACGCCGATCGAGTTCGACGATCGCGACCCGCAACCGTGGACCATCAAAGCGAAAGGCAAAGAGTTCACGCCGCCACGCAAGACGTCGCTTGCCCCGCACGGCCAGACGGTCAAGTCGACCATCTATTCGCCCGACCGGATTCTGTATCCGATGAAGCGAGTCGACTTCGATCCGAACGGCGAGCGGAACCCACAGAACCGGGGCGTCTCGGGCTACGAGCGCATCAGCTGGGACGAAGCGCTCGACATCGTCGCGAACGAGATCAAACGCCAGAAGACGGTGCACGGTAACGGCGCGATCGCGTGCAGCCATCCGTCCCATCACGCATGGGGCAACATCGGTTACTACTTGAGCGCGCTGCGCAAGTTCGAGAACGCGGTCGGCATGACCGAGGTGCATCACAACCCGGATAGCTGGGAGGGCTGGTACTGGGGCGCGACGCATCACTGGGGCGGCTCGATGCGGGTCGGCCAATCGGAGACCTACGGAACTGTCGAAGACTGCCTCAAAGAGGCCGAGATGGTCGTGTTCTGGTCGAGTAACCCCGAATCGAACAGCGGCGCGTACGGCGCGCTCGAAGGCACGATTCGGCGGCAGTGGCTCAAGGACGCCGGCATTAAGCTCGTCCACATCGACCCTTACTACAACGACTCGATTCAGCTCTTGGGCGGCAAATGGATCGCGCCGCGTCCCACGTCGAGCCCGGCGCTCGCGATCGCGATTGCGTACGTCTGGATCACCGAGGGCACCTACGACAAGAGCTACGTCTCGACGCACACGCACGGTTTCGACAAGTGGGCGGATTACGTGCTCGGCAAAGACGACGGCATTCCGAAGTCGCCCGAGTGGCAGGAAGCCGAGACCGGAGTGCCGGCGAGCGACGTGCGCGCACTCGCGCGCGAATGGGCGAGCAAGAAGACTTATCTTGGCGCCGGAGCTTGGGGTAACGGTCACGGCGGCGCGTGCCGCAACGCGACCGGCATTCAGTGGGCGCGCACGATGGTGTGCCTCATTGCAATGCAAGGGCTGGGCAAGCCCGGCGTCAACATGGGCAACCTCCAGTGGGGCACGCCGCTCGATTTCAACTTCTATTTCCCGGGCTACGCCGAAGGTGGCATGTCGGGCGACTACAGCCACACCGCCATGGGCGTGACGCTTTACCAGCGCATGCCGCAATTGCCTTCGATCAACACCAACACGCAGGTCATTCCGCGCATGCAGCTGCCGGAAGCGATCATGGACGGCAAAGCGGAAGGCTACGTGTGGAACGGCTCGAGCATCGAAGCGCAGTTCCAGAAGATCACCTACCCGAAGCCGGGGTTCTCGCCGGTTCACATGCTCTGGAAATACGGCGGCTCGCTGATCGCGTCGATGCCGAACAGCAGTCGCTACATCAACATGTTCCGGCACCCGAATCTCGAGTTTCTGGTGAGTCAGAACATTTGGTTGCACGGCGATACGGAGTTCGCCGACATCATCCTGCCGGCGTGCACGAACTTCGAGCGATTCGACATCAGCGAATGGGCGGGCCTCGGCGGCTACGCTCATCATGGCGAGCAGCAGCTGAATCATCGTGTGATCACGTTCCAGCACAAGTGCATCGAGCCGCTCGGCGAATCGAAGTCGGATTTCTGGATCTTCCAGAAGGTCTGCGAGCGACTCGGGCTCGCGGCCTACTTCACGGAAGGCGTCGGCGAGCTCGGCTGGGTGAAACGGCAATTCGACGGATCTGATCTGCCGAAGCACATTTCCTGGAAGGAGTTCGTTCGCAAAGGGTACTTCGTGGTTCCGACGGAGAAAGAGGAGCAGCGCGCGCCACTCTCGTGGAACTGGTTCTACGAAGGCAGGAAGAAAGACGTGCCGGAGCCGATGCCGTTACCGTCGGATTACTCGGAGGAGTACCTCAAAGGGTTGCAAACTCAGAGCGGCAAGATCGAGTTCGATTGCGAGAGCTTGAAGCGCTTCGATCCATTGAGCGAGGACCGGCCGCCGATCGCAAAGTATCAACGTCCGGCGGAGTTCCCGAGTGCCAAAGGCTTCGAGGACTTTCCGTTGCAGCTCATCTCGCCGCATCCGCGGTTCTCGTTCCACACGCAGATGGACGGCAAGGACAGCTTCCTGAACGACATCCCCGATCATCGGGTACTCGTCGACGGCTACTACTACTGGGTGCTGCGCATCCATCCCGACGATGCGAAGGCTCGCGGAATCCGCGACAACGACCTCGTTCGTTTGTACAACGAGCGCGGCTCCGTGGCGTGCGCCGCCAAGGTGACTCACCGAATGCGCAAGGGTGTCGTGCACTCATACGGCTCTTCGGGCGTCTACGATCCCGTCGGCGAGCCGGGGAAGTCGACCGACCGAGGCGGCTGCGTGAACCTGCTGTCCTCGAGCAAGTCGCAAATCAGCAAGGCGCACTCGATGGGCGCGAGCTGCTGCCTCATCGAGGTCGAGCGCTGGAACGTCGCCGAGATGTCGGTACCGGCTCGAGAAGAAGCACCCCAAAAAGAAAAACGAGTCGCGGTCGCGTGACGACCGAATAGGGCATACGGAACTCAACGCATGAAGAAATGGAATCTGATCGTCGACGTCGCGAAGTGCACGAACTGCAATCTGTGCACACTGGCCAATCAGGACGAGCACGTCGGTAACGAGTTCGAAGGCTATTCCGCGCCGATGCCGAGACATGGGTCTAGGTGGATCGATATTCGATCCAACGAGCGCGGCTCGGGCCCGGTCATGGACGTCGCCTACCTACCCGTCTTGTGCCAGCACTGCGACGACGCGCCTTGCATGAAGGCGGCGAAAAACGGCGCCGTCACGAAGCGCGCCGACGGCATCGTGCACATCCATCCCGTCAAGGCCAAAGGCCAGAAGGCCATTGCCGACGCCTGTCCTTACGGTGCTGTGCGCTGGAACGAGGAGCTGCAACTTCCCCAGCACTGGTTCTTCGACGCCCACTTGATCGACCGCGGTTGGAAGGAACCCCGTTGCGCTCAGGTGTGCGCCACGGGCGCGCTCAAGGCGGTCAAGGTAACCGACGAGGAGATGGCGGCGATCAAGTCCAGAGAGGGCTTGAGCGAGCTGCAACCGGAATCGGCAACGAAGCCGAGAGTGCATTACAAGAATCTCGATCGCTACACGCACGAGTTCGTCGGCGGCACGGTCATCAAGACCGTGAACGGCGTAACCGACTGCGTTGCCGATGCAAGGGTCAAGCTCGAGAGGTCGGGTGCCGTCGTTGGCGAAGCGGTCACGGATGCCTACGGCGAGTTCAAGATCGACGGTCTCAAACCCGACAGCGGACGTTATGGCGTCGTCATCGAGGTCGCCGGCCGTGTGGCGAAGCGGCTCGACGTCGAGCTCAGAAAAAGCGTTTACGTCGGCAGAATCGAGCTGGCGGCCTGACGTTCGCGGCTCGCGCAAGTAAGCTGCCGGAGGCGGTTCAGCGCTCCAGGTACTGAAGCTTGTCCTTGACGTCCTTCCAGTCGTCGGCGTCGGCCAGTGCGGGCTTCGCCGCGGTGATCACCGGCCAAGATTTGGCGAGCTCGGCATTGAGCTCGAGGAATTGTTCCTTGCCTGCGGGGATGGCGTCCTCGGCGACGATGGCGTCCACCGGGCATTCAGGCTCGCACAGCGTACAATCGATGCACTCCTCGGGGTCTATCACGAGCATGTTCGGCCCTTCGTGGAAGCAATCGACGGGGCAGACTTCCACGCAGTCGGCGTACTTACACTTGATGCAACTCTCGAGTACGACAAAAGTCATGTTCCTGGCCCCCGAAGCCCGCTCGCGGAAGCGGCAGATTCTGCTGCAAAAGCCCGCGTGTTCCAAGGTTCGCCCAAGCTCGCGGTCATAGAGCTCGTCTGCCCACGATCTTCAAGCCGCCGCTAATGCCGAGCATTCCCACGCATGAATGAGCAGCGCTCCCTTGGCCGAGCCTCGCTCGGCGCACTTGGCGTCGTCTATGGCGACATCGGCACTAGCCCGTTGTATGCCCTCAAGGAAACGGTCGCAATCACGGGCAACGACGCCGCGGCCGTGCTCGGGGTTCTGTCGCTGATTTTTTGGAGCCTGCTGTCGGTCGTGACGCTGAAGTACATCGTCGTGACTTTGCGCGCCGACAATGCCGGCGAAGGCGGCACGCTGTCGTTGCTCGCGCTCGTGCAGCAGAAGTTCGGCACCACGGGCATATGGGCGGCGAGGTTCGTCGCGCTCGCGGCACTCGGCACGGCGATGTTCTATTGCGAAGCCCTGATCACGCCGGCGGTCACCGTGCTCAGCGCCGTCGAGGGCCTCTCATTGATCGATCCCGTGTTCGCGGGCATGGTCCTGCCGATCACGCTCGGCATCATGGTCGCGTTGTTCGCGTTGCAGCACCGCGGCACAGCGCGGGTCGGGAAGCTGTTCGGCCCCATCATGGTGTTGTGGTTCGGCACGCTCGCCGTGCTCGGCGCTCGCGAGATCGTGGCTGCGCCCGAAGTGCTCGTCGCCGTATCGCCGCGTTACGCGGTAGCGCTGCTCGCGACGCATCCTGGCGTCGCGCTGACGGTCGCGGGCGCCGTGTTTCTCGTGTTGACGGGCGCCGAGGCGCTGTACGCCGACATGGGGCATTTCGGTAAGACGCCGGTGCGGCTCGCGTGGCTCGGCTGCGTGTGGCCGGCGTTGTTGATCAACTACTTCGGCCAGGGAGCACTGCTCTTGACGGCCGACGGGCCGGTCGCGAATCCGCTATTCGAGCTCGCACCGGCGGCCCTGTTGCCGGTGCTGGTCGTGCTCGCGACGGCGGCGAGCGCCGTCGCCTCGCAAGCGACGATCTCAGGTGCGTTCTCCGTGACTCGCCAAGCCGTGCAGCTCGACCTCTTGCCGCGTGTCCAAATCCGTCAAACGTCGGCCGACGAGCGCGGCCAGATCTACGTGCCGGCAGCGAACGCCCTCATGTTCGTCGCGGCCATCGGCTTCGTCGTCGCGTTCGGCTCCTCGAGCGCGCTGACGGCGGCGTACGGCGCATCGGTGATCGGGGCCATGATCATCACGACGATGCTCGGCGCCGTCGTTGCGCGCAGCCGCTGGGAGTGGCCGGTGTGGCGCGTCGTGCTCGTATTCGGGCTGTTCTTAGTGGTCGATCTCGCCTTTCTCGCCGGCAACGTCACCAAGATCGCGAATGGCGGCTGGGTGCCGTTGACGTTAGCGGCCGTGATGTTCGCGGGTTTCATCACCTGGCGCGACGGCCGCGCGAAGCTGCGGCACGAGCTGCGCGAGCGAGCCGTGCCGTGGACCGAGTTGCCGAGCCTGCTGGCCTCGGCCACACGCGTGCCGGGCACGGCGGTGTTTCTAGTGAGCCAGAGCGGCTTCGTGCCGACGGCGCTGTTGCGCAACCTCGAGCACAACCACGTGTGCCACGAGCGCATCGTGATCCTGCATCTCGAGATCCTGCGCACACCGCGGCAGGACCGCGCGGTACGCGCCTGGGTCGAGGAGCTCACGCCCGAGGTACACGCCGTGCATGCGCGCTTCGGCTTCATGGAGACGCCCGACGTCACCGAGGCATTGCGCGGCGCGCGCCAGCGGGGGCTCAGGCTCGACGACGTGACCTGCACTTACTTCATCGGCTGGCACCTCGTGCGCGCGCGCCCGCGCCGGGGTCTCGCCGGCGTCAAATCCCAGGTGTTCGCCTATCTGCAGCGCCGCAGCGCGCAGGCCGCGGAATTCTTCCGCATGCCGACCAAGCGCGTCGTCGTGCTCGCGACCGAGATCGACATCTAGCCGGGTGCGGCGCGCACACGCTAGGCTAGCGGCTCTTCACGCTTTGCCAGCCGACGAGGAACCGCCATGCCGCTCTATATCGTGCAGTTCGAAGACAAACCCAACATGGGCGAACAGCGGGACAAGCTCTTGAAGTCGCACTTCGAGTTCCTCGATCGCGTCAAAGACCGCGTGCTCGTACCGGGCTCGATGCGCGAGGTGCCGAGCGACAAGCCGCTCGGCGGCTTGTGGATCATCGAGGCCAAGGACGAAGCCGAGGTCCGCGATATCTTCAAGGACGATCCGTTCTGGACGAGCGGCATGCGGGCGGGTGTGCGGATCAACCGCTGGCAGAAGGCGTTCCCCGATCGGAAGGTGCTGGTCTAGCCCGCCGCGCGGCTTGCGTCCGCTCAGCGAATCGCGAGCGGGTTGCCCGGCGAGCCGCTGGCGCCCTTGAGCTTGAGCGGCGCAAAGAAGAACGCAAACTCGTAGACGCGCTCGCGCGCGAGCTCCTCGGTCGCGAGATTCTCGAAGATGTAGATCCCGTTGCGCGGTATGAGCAGCTGGTGCACGGGGAATTGCAGCTCGGGGTTTGGATTCGGCACGACTTCCGTGGACCACGTGTCCGAGCCGACGAGCACGACCTCGCGCTCCACCAGGAACTGCGCGGCTGCGAGGCCGACGCCGGGCGCGCTCGCCGCGAAAGCTGCATTGTCGGTGCCCCACAGCGAGCCCCAGCCCGTGTGCACGAGCACGACGTCGCCGGCGCGAACTTCCGTGCGTTGCCGCTCGAGCGCGCCGCGCAAGTCGGCGAGCGTGATCTCGTAGCCACCCTCGAGCCGCGCGACGCCTTTGAACGCCGCGACGTCGACGAGCACGCCGCGTGTCACGAGCGGGCCGACGTTCTCGACGCCGAGCTTCGTGAGGCCATCGCCCTTCGAAAAGTCAGCGCGATCATTGCCGTTGTAGAAGAGATCGCCGACGCCGATGTGGCCGAGACCGTCGAACTGCGTGCCGACTTGGCCGATCTCGGCGCTGACGATTTCGTCGTGATACATCGTGCGATTCGAGCCCATGGGCCCGTACGTCTGCGGGATGCGCAAGCTGAAGTGGCGCGTACCGAACATCGGCATCGCCGCCTCATAGACGCGCCCGAGTTGGTAGACCGTGCCCTGCGTCATCAAGCTCTTCGCTTCGAGCACCTTCGCGGCAGTGATGCGATTCGCGGCGCCGCGTTGATCGGTGGCGCCCCAACGCGAGGGATACCAGTTGTCCGCCTGGCCGAACGAAATCCCCGCCACGGCAGCCGCGCCGACGACGGCAACTAGGATGCTTTTCTTGCGACGCATGTTGGAGCCCTCGCTACGGGTCTAGCAGGCGATGAATTGGCCTATTCGCGGCGCCGTTCTCTCCGGCTCGTCCCAGAGCAGCAGGTGCCCCGCGCGCTCCACGACCGCAAGCTCGGCGCGGGGTATGCGCTCCGCGAGCATTTTGGCGTTCGCGAGCGGCACCAGCGGATCGGCGTCGCCGCAGATGACGAGCGTCTCATGGGGAATGTTGGGCAGGAAGCCCCAGCTCGACCAACCTACCCCGCCAAGAAGCTGCATGGCGTAGCCGTAGCCGCTCGGCGGCACGCGGCGACGCTGGCCGATAGCGTACTGCCGCTTCGCCCTGTCCCGTCCCGTGACGCCGCCGTAGAGATCGCCCGCGACGCGCTCGAAATAGCTCGCGGAGTAAAACCGCATCGGTGTGGCCATCACAGAGATCGCCTCGGGCGAGCCCCAGAACGAGCCCAGCCCGCAATTGGTCGCAGCCAAGACGAGGCGGCAGACGCGCTCGGGATGGTCGTACGCGAGCTGCTGTGCGATGGCGCCGCCGTACGAGAAGCCGATGACGTCGGTGCTCTCGACCCCGCAACTGTCGAGCACCGCGGCAGCCAGCGCCGACAGCGCCGCAATGGGCACGGGATATAGCGGAGTGCTCGAGCGTCCAGCACCCGGCGAGTCGAAACTTACGAGCCGTCGATCGGGGAAAAGGTCCATGAACGGCAGCCAAAGGTCTGCGCTGCAGCCGATGCCGGGGACCAGGAACAGCGGCTTGCCCTCGCCGCGCGCCGAGACGCAGATTCGATGCCCGCGCCAATGGATGAAATCACGCTCCACGCGGATCCTCCGGCGAGCCGAGGAATTCCACGGTGCGCTGCCACAGTTTCGCGGCGGCGCGGCCGGCGACGATGCCGACATGGCCGCCCGGCAGGCGCAAGATCTCGGCATGCGGCACGAGCGAGCGAATCGCATCGACGCCGGCGGGGGGCGCGATCGTGTCTTTCTCGGCCGATACCGACAGCACGGGCATCGCGACCGACGCGCAGTCCACCAGTCGGTCGGCAACGACGGCCGTGCCCTTCATCAAGCCGTTCGTGCCGGGACCGAGCTTGCGGTAGAGCTCGGCGAGGAGACGCCCCGGCGCGGGCACGACGTCGTCGACCCAGCTCGCCATCGTGCGCACCTCGCGGAGCCGCTCGGGTGCATCGTCGAGCCGATCCCAGAGATCGCTGACGCGGCCGACGACGCTGTTGGAACCCGGCGCGAGCATTTCGAACCAGCTCTTGACCTCGGCCGCGGGTACGAGCCGCGGGTTGTCGTAGCTCTCGCCCGCCAGCCCCATCCGGTGCGCGACCCACGGGATGCCGCCCTCGACGTCGCCGTCGACCGTCGTCGTCAACAACACGAGCCGCTGGACGGTGTCCGGGTGCAGCGCCGCATAGAGCAGCGACAGCGTGCCGCCGAGGCAGTAGCCCACAATGTTGATGCGGTCCTGGCCCGTCATCGCTGCCACGGTGCGCACCGAGCGGCGCACGAGACCTTCGACGTAGTAGGTGAGATCCGCAAAGCGGTCCTCACGGCTCGGCGTGCCGAAATCGGCGATGTAGACGTCGAAGCCCGCGGCCGCGACGTGGCCGGCGAACGACCGGCCGGGCAAGAGATCGAGGATGAAATAGCGGCTCACGGGCGCCGGTACGAACAGCACGGGGGGACCGGACCGCGGCTGACCGGATTCGTCGAGCAACCGCAGCAAGCGCAGCTTGTTTTCGCGGTAAACGACGGTGGCGGGCGTCGCCCCGGTGCCGTAGTGGCCCGGTGTCGTCAAAATCTCATACAGGCGCTCGAGCTTGCTTCGGCCCCGGCGGGACAGTTCGAGCAGGGCTTCGAGCTCGCGCTCCTGGTCGCGCTCCGGCTCGGGCTCCGCTTCGTTCACTGCGGGTCCTTGGGTTTCCCGCGCGGTGCACTCTTGGCTGGCTTCTTTTCGGCGCGCAGCTCGTCGAGCGTCAGGCGCAGGTCCTGCACCTGTCCCTCGAGCTGGCGCAACGCGAACAGGATTTGATCGAGCCTGTCGTCGGCCGGCGTTTCGGGTGTCGCGGCCGCGGGCGAAGGCGCTGTCGGATAGGGTTTGCCTGCGAGCAGCGAGCCGCGCATGGCATTACCCAGGTGAACGAGGAAATCTTCGTTCTTGACAATGGAATCCATGTAGGTCAAGAGCGTTCGCTGCCACTGCTGCTGCTCGGCAAGCC
>Ga0157380_10000841_pt1 | contig 19222 bp, 15 predicted proteins | sample S35metaG_FD_119757 | JGI IMG/M metagenome (GOLD analysis project Ga0157380, IMG submission 119757) | Switchgrass rhizosphere microbial communities from Kellogg Biological Station, Michigan, USA - S3-5 metaG | ecosystem: Host-associated > Plants > Roots > Rhizosphere > Soil | place: USA...
AGCTGTATCAATGATTACCACATCAAATTTTTCTCTTGCATAATCAAAAAGTTTCTCAATTTTCGGATCGAGCAATAATTCTGCCGGATTGGGGGGAACGGGACCGCAGGGAATAACAAATAAATTCTCAAAATTCGGAACTGGAACAGCCAACTCATCCAATTCGCAGTTACCCACAATATAATTGGTGATCCCATTGGTGCGACGCATTCCGAGGCCGTGTAAAATTTTAGGTTTTCTTATATCAAATTCGAGAATAACGGTTCGTTTGCCCGTAAGCGCGATAACCCCGGCCACATTGGTACTCACAAATGATTTACCTTCTCCACTGAAGGAAGAGGTAACCATCAATATCATTTTCTTTTTAGCATGTAAAATATACTGGAGATTGGTACGGATCATACGGAATTGCTCGGCCACCACCTTCCGGTGATGTTTTCCAACAACCAGTGCAGAAGAGTCATCTGAGTGACCTACTTCTCCCAATATCGGCGCATCCGTTACTTTTTGAACATCGCGTTTTGTTTGCACCCGATCATTCATATAATCCAATAAGAAAATAATAGCCGCTGGTACCAGCAGGCCGATAAAAACGGCCATCAGGTAAATGTTCTTGCGATCGGGACTGATGGGAGCATTGGAATAATAGGCAGGTTCCACCACCCGGATACTCGAGATCGTAGAGGCTGAACCAATAGAAGTTTCCAATTTTTTCTGCAGCAGGTAAGAATAGAGTTCTTCTAATATTTTTTGTTGCCGGCTAATTTCCAGCAATCTTTTTTGAGTACCGGGAGCAGATTTGATTCCACTTTCTGATAAACTATTTGTGCGCTCATAATTGGCAATGGTGGTACTGAATGTTTGACGGATATTTTTAAGATTTTCCAGTAGATCACTGCGCAGTTTGTTGATCGCGGTTTCGAGACTAATTACAACCGGGTTGGCCGCTGGTGTGGTTAACAGTGTTGTTTCTCTTTCAATCAGCAGCCTGTTATATTCAGTTACCTGTTGTAACAAGGAGGGTTCTACAATACCCAGGGAAGTAGGTACTATCCGGAAAGGATTTTTCTGATCGTTGATATAATTATAAAGCTGATCGGTGATCTTTAATTTTACAGATTGATCCGTAATTTGCCTGTTCGTTTCATTGATATTATTCAGGTAAAGGGTGGCTTGAGCTTCCGGATCGATGATCTTGTTTTCCTCTTTGAAATCTTTAAGACCCTTCTCCACAATACCTAGGTTATTGCGTACCGTATCTAATTGCTCATCAATAAATTCAAGGGTATTAAAGGCGATTTGTCTTTTATCCTCCAAGCTGTATTGCTGGTATTCCACCATATACTGATTCAGAATATCCCGGCCTATCATGGTATTCTCGGTTTGATAGGTGAGGGCGAATACATTAGAAAAATTATCGGGTCGGGTTACTTTAACAGCATCGCTTAAGCCCGCCGAAAGATTTTCAATAGGCGACCAGCTGATAATAAATTCTTTGCTTGTAAATGGGTCCATGGAACGATAAGTACGAACCAATTTCCATTTCATGGAGCCAACTTCAAACCATTCCCCGAATTGCTTTTTAACAGGTTTTTCTCCAATAGTAAACTCCGTATCATTCAGAACTATTATTTTAAGAGAAGCACTATGGGTTGAATCGGAAACACCCGTCAATTGAGCTGTAAAAGGCATATCCCCCAGATAGATTTGACTCGATCTGAATTGTCCTTTATTTATATATTGGTATTGATAATTCAGTTTAGCGATCACCCGTTTTGCCATCATCCTCGATTTAATGATGTCGATCTCATCATTTAAGGCGTTTCTGCTGCCTCCCTGCATCATAAAAATATCATCGAATTTTTCTCCGGCCCCGGTACTGGTATTATTATTCTTCACCAGCAACTTGGCATTCACTTTATAAATGGGCGTTGAATATCTGAGTTTTAAAAAGGCAAGCGTTACCATAAGACCGAGGGAGATAATCATCAAGGGAAGATGCCGCACATATTTCATGAATATTTCACGGGGAGTGAGGCCTCCTTTTTTATGTTGTTGCAATTCGAGCAATTGTTCGTCAGACATGGTAGAGTTTATGAATTAATTTCGCAAAATACTAATCACGATAGCGATTGTTGATATCACGGTTGCCCCTACAGCAATATATCGTAACCTTACTTCTTCACTGCCGGTTTGTTTAGAACTATTTGGATGCACCACTACTATATCGTTTTGATGCAGGTAATAGTATTCTGAATTAAAAATGTTTGTATTCCGTACATCCAGCCAACCGAATTTTCGCACATTTTGGCTTTCCCTTATTATCATTACACTATCGCGGCGGGCATAATTGGTAAGATCCCCTGCCAATCCTAATATTTCCAATATGGTTATCTTTTCGGAGGGGATGGAAAACACATTAGGGTTTTTTACTTCTCCCAACACTGTTACTTTAAAATTATTAAAGCGAACATTACAATAGGGATTATTTAATACCGGGGTAAGTTTTTTGGTGATCGTATCTGAGACTTGCGCTAGCGTGAGTCCTTTTACCTTTAGGATACCAAGGCTATGGAAATGTATAGCGCCATCGAAATCAACAAGATAGCCTGCGGAACCGCCAGTACTAGACGTTGAGCCGGCAGCACCTGCTGAGGTAACCGATGCCTGGTTATAGATAGCAGTAGCCACCGGGTTATCACTGTAAACAGTTATAGAAAGGATGTCGCCGGGCTGAATTACCGGAACCGTATATTTAACCGTAGCATAAATTGTTGAATCGATGGGTCCCCGCAGGTATTGAAGTTTTTTGGTACCTCCACCACAGGAACTGGTTGCTATGATGATAAATAGAATAAATGCTACACTGTATAGTTTCATTTTTAAAATTTTGTGGGATAGTGATTATTTCTCAACAATCGCAATATTAGAGCGGTCTATATAAGCTGTTAGTGAATACCCGATACTTTCAATAATTACCTCTACTTTATTGGTCATTATTTTTTTTACTACACCAACCTTATCCATAAATGCCCCGCGTTTGATCCTGACTTTTGAGGCAGTTTGAACCTGGATCGGCCTGACTTCCACTTCTTTGTATTCTCCCAGGAATTTTTGGATCGTCTCTATCTCTTTTTCTTTAATTACAGCCGGCTTACCCAGCCAATAAACAAAATTTACGACCCCATTTGTCATCCGCACTTTCGTCATATCACTTTCCCGGATCTGTACAAATACATAAGATTTGAATAACGGTTCTTCCACTGTTTTCATGCGATCGCTCCATTTTCTTCTGACCTTATTTAACGGGCAATAACTTTCAATCCCTTTTTCCTTCAAAAGAAGGTTGACTTTCTTTTCCCAGCGAGGTCTTGTATATAATGCCAGCCACTGCTTTTTTTCCATGATTATTGAATTTATTCCAGGCAAAGCTTCGCCAGCTCAGTTACAGGTTTTGTCCATAACTAATTGATTTTCAAAGTAATTATAATACCTTAAAAGGAAAAGGGTATAAGTGAGTATTCAATGCTGAATTACTCCTTATACCCTTCCACAATTATGTTGATTGCCCTTTTCTACTCTAGATTTTTGCACAGGAAATCCTCTATAGGTTTTACAAAAAGGATGAAAAAAATGAGCATAACCTGGGTTATGAAAATCAAACTATACACCCTCTTTAAAATGGATCTGGAATTTTTTTCTCTATTGGCTGCAAATATAGGAGATTTTTAATGCGAACCATCGAAAGCGGCGGGATTTTAAAAACTTAAAATTTAGAAAACCAATTATTTGTAATTATGATCCGGTCACAAATTGGGGTTTTTAAAATTAGCTGTGAAATGGAATAAGAAACTATCTTTAATACTATTTATCAACCCTTGCCGGCATGAAAATCCGCTATTATTCGCTCGATGTTTTTCGGGGTGCTACTGTAGCATTGATGATATTAGTAAATAATCCAGGAAGCTGGGGTCATATTTATTCTCCATTGGAACATGCCCCCTGGCATGGATGTACCCCTACTGATCTTGTTTTTCCATTTTTTCTTTTTGCTGTTGGTAATGCACTCGCTTTTGTGATGCCTTCATTGGAGTCCGCGGGCAAGGTTATCTTTCTTAAGAAAATATTTAAGCGAACCTTGTTGATTTTTGGGATCGGACTTTTTCTAAACTGGTTTCCTTTTGTAAAGTGGAGCGGGGAAGAATTGGTGTTTAAGAATTGGGTTGATTCTGAGAATCCACAAAATGGAATTCGGATTTTCGGAGTACTACAGCGAATTGCTCTTTGTTATTGTTTTTCTTCATTGATCATATATTTTTTTAAACTCCGCGGAGCTTTTGTAACCAGTGCAGTTTTATTGTTAGGTTATTGGGTGATGTGCATTGCCGCCAATCCATCAGATCCGTATAGTCTTGAAGGTTGGTTCGGAACAACAATCGATAAAAAGATATTGGGTATTCCTCATATGTATAAAGGTGAAGGAGTTGCTTTTGATCCGGAAGGATTGATGAGTACGATTCCCGCTATTGTGCAGGTGATTTTTGGATATATGGTGGGCAATTATATACAGCAAAAAGGGAAGAACTTTGAAATGCTCAGTCATCTTTTTGTAGCGGGTTGTATTTTAATTTTTGCCGGATTCAGTTGGGATCTTTCTTTTCCGATCAATAAAAAGATATGGACAAGCTCTTATGTTGTTTATACAACTGGTCTCGCTATTTGCGTGTTGGGTATACTGATTTATTTATTAGAATTTAAAAATTCTAAAGGTGGCTGGAGCCGGTTTTTTGATGTGTTTGGTAAAAATCCACTTTTTATATTCGTGTTAAGCGGGATGCTCCCAAGATTACTGGGTTTACTACGATGGGTGGATCATATTTCTCCCGAAGGAAAAAAAGTATATACCAGCGCCTTCCCCTGGTTTTATCAACATGTATGCAAACCAATATCGGATAACCTGAAAAACGGATCATTACTCTACGCGCTCTCCATGATAACACTTATGTGGGTGATAGTTTGGTGGTTGGATAAACGAAAGATTTACATTCGGGTTTAAGTGTTTTTTTTGGAATACTGCGATCGATTTTATAAGTCTCTTGTAATAACTTATCTGCAATTTATAGCTAACGGCAATGAAAAAATAGTTGGGTATCCCGCATAGTATGTGCTATCCTATTATTATATCAGAGCTCATGTCTCTCTTATTGAACCTGAGTAGCCCATTTAAGGTCAACCAAACATTGAATAATAGCCTAAATTAAAAATAATTTTTTGTCTTCGAAAGCGTTAAACTCCTGATCTAATACCCAGTCGAAAACGAAAACTATCCAATGAAAACCAGTAAAAGGGTAATCCTATTCTTGATACCCGGTATTTTTTTATGCTTCTCACTCTTTGCACAGGTTAAGCTTTCTACATTAACCACTAATGCAGGAGGAAATTCTTTTATAGGTGAGGATATCAATATTGAGTGGAGTATTGGAGAGATGGCTGCTGTGAATACTTCTGTCAAGTCGTCCATTATTGTTTCAAAAGGAGTACTACAACCTCAACGATTCAGAATTTATTCTCCCACTACAGAACTAGCGTTAAAAATATATCCAACATTAACAACCGATAATTCTGTTCAACTTACCGGTCGACTACTCCAGCCATCAGTTATAAAGGTTAGAATTCTCAACAGCATCGGACAATTAATTTCTTCCTTTCCGCTGGTGATTCCTTCCAATTTAGTAAATGAAAAAATAGCAATACCTGATCATTACAAGGGTTCGCTATTTATCGAAGTATCAGGCATGATGGAAGGAGAAATTGAAATCAATAAAAAAACTTTCAGAATTCAAAAATTTTAACCCGATGTCCAGAATCAGGAAGATGCAACATATCAAACAGTTTTTTTTAGCGTCAACAATCACTTTACTTTTTCAACTTTATACTTCTGCGCAGGCTCCATTACAATTCAATTACCAGGCTGTTGCCCGCGATAGCCGTGGAATTCCGCTGGCAACAAGAGATATGCGTATCCGTTTCACTATCTTGAATGAATCTGTAAATGGCAGGGTGGAGTATATGGAGATTCGCAAAATACAGACCAACCTGTTCGGAATGTTTAGCGTAAGTATTGGAAGCACGGGAGCCACATTCAGCACTGGAACACTGACCGATGTAAATTGGGAAAGTGGTAAGAAATTTCTGCGGGCCGAGATCGATCCAAATGGAAATAATCAATATGTTGATCTGGGCGCTACCCAACTAGTAAGTGTTCCCTATGCATTCTTCGCTATTAAAACACTTGACCCGACAGGAGGATCTGTGTTCTCCGGAGCTTCCGGAAATGGATTAAGCATAACTGATTCAACGGTGATGTTTGGTAATGAAGAAGGGAAGAATAGTGCCCGATTAACGAATAACAGGTTTATACCATTAGATAATCACTCTTTATCATTTACAGACGGAGCCGGCCGTGTATCCATTTCTAAATCATTGCTCGATTTTCAATTGGATTCTGTTAACTTGGGAGAAGAAGCTGCTTACAACGCAGGTATTTTTTTAAAGGTGAACCCTGTTTATCCAAGGCCCGATGCATTACCCTTCTTTTTTAGCAGGAATGCTACTCCGCAAAACGATGGCAACACTTCGCCCAATGAAGTAGTAATGTGGGGTCATAATCTTTCTTCCGGAGGTGGCAGTTTTATTCCGGGTTTACCAGCTATCGGCTATTCAATTGAAAGTAATTATAAGCCTACTCCCGATGACCGGTTTGTGGAAAGCCATGAATATTACGTTACCCCACAAGGAAAACAGATAAGGTTGAAATCCTATACCATAAACACAAAGACCAATTATGTGGACTTCTACCATTCCACTGATAATTTCTATATTAAGAACCCCAGAACATCGCAAGACTATTTCTATATAACAAACGCTGAAAATAATAGTACACAGGTTTTGCAGATGGGAAATTTAAAATTACACACTGATAATGTTCTGAACCAATTCCAGTTTACGGCATCACAAGCTAATTCTCAACTTTATTTTAATTCACCTAATTGGGAATTCATTTTTATGCCGGGCTTAACCTTCCGTACAGCGGATAATATTCTTGAAATGAATTCGAACCTTCTCCCATTATATGATTCCAAAAAAATCATTGGCTCCCCTACCAACCGTATGCTGGGCGTTTATTCTAAAGAATATTATGGTAATCAATTAATGATTAAGCAAGATTGGCAAGTGAATGAAACCATTACAGCAACTTCAGCTATAGATATTGAAAGCATCAACGGCTTTAATCAATTCCGCCTCCGCAAAACATATACGCCCAGTAGCAGTACCGATGCTAATGGGAACACTGGGGATATAAGCTGGGACCAAAATTATATTTATATAAAAACAGCAGCGGGTTGGAAGCGAACCAAGCTGGAAAATTTCTGAGGTGAAATGAAGAATTAATAATGAAGAATAAAGAATGAAAAAGTTGGTTCGTGAACCAGCAGCCCACTTCTTCACCTGCCTGCCGGTAGGCAGGTTCTTCATTTTTCTTTTTTCATTCTTAATTTATTCTCAGGTATCAGCTTTTCGATCGCCCAAAATAGCAAGCTGATAACCATAAACAAGAGCACAATAAATAGCAAAGAAAACTTCACCAATGCCATATCGTAGGTAAAATGAACTACCCACGGGATGGCCTTCCGCTTTATGGTGTATAGCATGGTCGCGTTTTCCAACACATCACAAACGGCTGCAATAAGCGCAAGGAATGAAAAGAAATATCCTGCTTTCTTTAAAATCGCATGACCCGATAAATGTCCCATAAAACGGGAACCATAAAAAAAAGCGCCTGCATAGCAAATGATGAAAATAAAATCCATGTAGATACTATTCAGAAAATTATTTTTATCGGGCAGGGTCCATGAATCTATTATTACCCCGGATTTATCCACTGTTTTTGCCATTTCAAATTCAATGATCGCGCTTCCGGACAATCCATTTAACCAATACCGCATCAGCAATAAGACAAGTATTGTTAGAATTGTATATACCCAGAATTTTATTTTGAGCGGAGGAATGGTGGGCAAATCGGTTTGCATAGTGTAAAATCGTTAAATTGGAATCGTGAGGCGTGAAGCGTGAGGTGTGAGAGAGTAACCGATTAACGGCAAGTTGCAACTACTTAGGTTCTTTCTCACGACTCACCAATCACGACTCACGATCAAAAGTTACTACTCTCTGCATTAACAATCAAAAAACCTTATGCGCCGATTCTTTCAATGGCTGTTGAAAAAGCCGGTTACCTGGCTGGCCAATAAAGTTTCTTCCTCGCCCCATAAAGCGGATGTATTCACTTCGTTGAATCAGTTATTGGCTGATATACAAAAAGGGAAAGAATCATCCGGATGCATCGTTCCGTTTGATATCAACAGTGCCAAATTTGTAATATTATCTGATCAGCACAAAGGTGCCCGCGATTTCGCGGATGATTTCCGCCTCTCTGAAAAAAATTACCTGGCAGCATTAAAACATTACTACGAAAACAATTTCACCCTGATCAGTGTTGGCGATTGCGAAGAGCTTTGGGAAAATACTCCAAAAACGGTGATTGAAAAAAACCGCTTGATTTTATTGGAAGAGGCTCGTTTTTTACAAAATGACCGCTATTACCGCACTTTTGGAAATCATGACCTCGAGTGGAAATATGAGATTCAACAGAATCTTTATCTGAAACCCATATTTGGAAACAAACTAAAAATCTGTGAGGGATTTATATTAAAAACTACCCATGAACAAAAAGAATATTCCATATTTATTACACATGGGCACCAGGGCGATAAAAAAAGTGATGGCAATCCTTTCAGTACCTGGGTAGTGGCGGCCATCTGGACTCCTATTCAGCGTTTTCTTGAAATAAGCATCAATACTGTTTCCGATTCATTTGATCTGGTAGACAAACACAATATAATGATGTATGAATGGAGCGCCACCCAAAAAAATCTCATATTCATTTCAGGCCATACTCATAAACCTGTTTTCGCTTCACTCGATCATATCGACAGGTTGAATAAACAATTGCTGAAATCCGCGGAAGAAAATAATCCCGAAATGATTAAAGAATTAAATGAAGAACTGGAAAGAAGAAAAGCAGAATATGCCGGAAAACAATTTCATAAAACCATGGCCATTCCCTCTTATTTCAATTCTGGATGCTGCTGTTTCGTAGATGGGGATATTAGTCTTATAGAAATTGAGGGTGATTCAATACGTTTGGTGAAGTGGCAGGAGGAGAATGATGTGAGTAAACGGATAGTTTTAGAGCATGCGCCTTTGACATACTTATTTGAACAGTTAACTCAAAAAGAGCATTTGTGACAAAGAACCAAGAAACCAAGACGCCAAGAACCAAAGAAAGAAAGGCAAAAAAAATACAAATGAAAAAAGAAATCTCAATTAGCCTCCGAACTTCGGAAATTCATTGAGATCTTTTTAATGTATTTGCTATTTGAATTTTTACTTCTGTATTTTTTTTGATTTTTGAATTCTTCCTTTTGTATTTTTTCTTTGAACCTTGGTTCTTTTGTATTTATTCTTTGGTTCTTGGCGTCTTGGTTTCTTGGTTCTTTGGCTTCTAAGAGCCTCCAATTACCTATCTTTATAGTACCAAACTCCATTAATATGAATTGCACAAAAGCGCTGCTCCCTATTTTTCTTCTTTGCATTTTTCAACTATCCCTCCTTGCTCAGCGTCAGAATGTTTCCGGAAAAGTTACTGATTCAAAAACCGGAAGTCCGGTAGCTGGTGCATCTGTTGTGGTACAGGCAACCAAAGCAGGAACTACCACCGCACAGGATGGAACATTTACTGTTCAAGCATTGGGAACGGATGTGTTGCTGATAAGTATGGTAGGTTATAAAACCGTTACTGTTGGAATAAACGGACGCAATTCGATCACCATAAGTTTTGAATCCAGCGCGCAGGAACTTGGTGAATTGGTATTAGTGGGAACACGTCGCAATGGAAGGGTGAAAACTGAAACTCCTGTCCCTGTTGATTTGGTAAATGTTGGACAGATCAGCACTACTACCGCCCGCAATGATATTACTTCCATACTAAACTATGCAGCTCCTTCTTTCAATGTAAATAAACAAAGTGGTAGTGATGGCGCCGATCATATTGATCTTGCAACGCTTCGTGGACTGGGACCCGATCAAACATTGGTGCTTGTTAATGGAAAGCGTCGTCACCAAACCGCATTCGTAGCGGTATTTGGTACAAGGGGCCGTGGTAATAGCGGTACCGATTTGAGCGCATTACCTTTGTCTGCTATAGACAGGGTGGAAATTCTCCGTGATGGTGCTTCCGCACAATATGGTTCCGACGCGATTGCTGGTGTAATCAATCTAGTGCTTAAAAAAACAACAGGAGTGTTCACGGGCAATGTTGGATTCGGCACCTATTACGATCAAAAATATAACCCGCAATCGGAAGACGGCTATCAACAATATGTTCACGATGGCGCATTTGATGGAAACGCGTTTTCATTTAACGGAAACTATGGTATCAAAATAGGAGATAGAGGAGGATTCATAAATTTTACAGCTAACTATTTACGCCAGGGAAAAACCTATCGCCAGGCATTAGACACCGCCGCTAATAGTAAAGATTTCATGTATACCAATGTCTATCGTCGTGCACATGGCGATGGATCACTGGATAATGGCGGGGGCTTTGTAAATCTGGAGCTACCGCTGATCGGCAATTCCAGTTTTTATGCATTTGGCGGTGTCAATTATAAAGCATCCGATGCATATGCGTTTACCCGTAACTGGTCGGCACGGCCCGATCGATTTCCAACGGATGCGGGCGGAAATTTAATTTATGTACCAAGTATCATGCGCATTACGGGTGATGCGGATACTTTCTTTAATCCGCATATTCAAACTAAAATCCGTGACCTTTCTTTGGCCATTGGTGTAAAAGGAAAATTCGAGGGTGGTTTGAACTGGGATATCAGCAGTAATATCGGAAGTAATAATTTCCATTTTTTTGGTGATGAAACATTCAATGCATCGAAAGGCGCTACACAAACTCATTTCGATGATGGTGGATTCAACTTCGCACAAAATACCATTAACGCCAATTTCAGCAAAGAACTTACCCCTGCATTCAATTTAGCATTTGGTGTAGAATACAGATTCGAACATTACAAACTATTCGCCGGAGAAGAAGCATCTTACAAAAATTACGATCCCACTGGAGATAAAGCTACTGGTGCCCAGGGTTTCCCCGGTTATCAACCCAATGATGAAGTAAGTGCCGATCGTAACGTAGTAGGAGTATATGCCGACGGGGAATGGGATGTAACTAAAGAATTTCTTGTAGGCGGTGCGGTGCGATTTGAAAACTACAGCGATTTTGGTACATCATTCAATGCAAAACTTTCCAGCCGGTTGAAACTGACGGATAACTTCAACCTCCGCGGATCAGTAAGTACTGGTTTCCGTGCACCTTCTTTACAACAAATTAATTTCAGTTCTACTTTCACTACTGTACAAGGAGGAACTATTGCGGAGGTAAAGATTGCTCCTAATACTAGTCCCATTACGCGTGCAGCCGGAATTCCTGAATTAACCCAGGAGAAATCTGTGAATGCAAGTTTAGGGTTCGTGTGGAAAGCTACTCCTGAATTAAGTATTACTGTGGATGGATATTTGGTTCAGATAAAAGATCGCGTGGTGCTGAGTGGTCAATTCAGCGTAGATGATAACACACTCGATCCCGATCTTATCGCTGCAATGGAGCAATTAGATGTTGCATTGGCACAGTTCTTCGCCAATGCAGTAAACACAACCAATAAAGGAATAGATATCGTTATTGATTATAATAAGCGATTGAATAATGGACATAATTTCCGTGGTTTATTTACTGCCAATTTCCAAAAGATGGATATTGATAAAATAAATGTTCCCGAAAAATTAAGTGGTACCGCAGATTTGCGGGCTACTTTTCTCAGCGAAAGAGAGCAGGCATTTATTCTAGCTTCTGCACCAAAATCAAAATTCGCAATCAACCTGGAATATGGTATGAAAAAATTGACCATCGGCACTCGCTTAACCTATTTTGGTGAAACAGTATTATTGGGTTATGGCGATGGAACCGATACCGATTTTAATCCTCCTTTCTCAAGAGGTGATTTATATGCGATGATACCTGCGGACGCTGATAGCCGGCCTGTGAAAGATCAATTCAATTATAGTGGCAAACTGGTTACAGATCTTTATGTAAACTATAGACTTACTAATAAGATCTCGATATCGCTCGGCGCCGATAATCTTTTTAATATTCACCCCGACCTGGGTATTAATCCCGAAGCGAGGGGTTGGGCATTTAACAACGAAACCGGAGGTCCCTGGGATGCGGTGCAAATGGGTGGAAACGGCTTGAGACTATTTGGAAAAATAGGATTTACGTTTTAAATGAATAAGTCTGGCGCAGTTTCGATTTTCTTTTTAATTGTTATTGTTCGACTAAATAAATTAATGTTTCATTTTCAATTGCCGCCTCACCCCAACCCCTCTCCTCACGAGAGGGGCCAGGACCCTCACTATAAAAAACATTAAAATTTTCATAAGAAAGTTTTAAGTAGGACAATAATGATTTTTAATACTTAATTCTCCCTTTTCCATCGAGCCTTTTCTCGTCATACTATTAATTGCAATAGCAGCTTTCTTCTTATTTCGGTCCCGGAAAAAGAAAAGGACACATTTAAATGTTCCGGCTAATTACAAAGAAGTCCTGCAATCGTCTGTACCATTTTATGTCAAACTGAATGAAGCAGAAAAACTATTGTTCGAAGAGAAGCTTGTTCAATTTCTTCAACGGGTACAGATTACCGGAGTAAATACAACCGCAACAGATTCTGACAAAGTACTGGTAGCCGCCAGTGCCATCATTCCAATTTTTGGATTTGAAAATTGGGAATACCGGAATTTAAATGAAGTATTGCTATATCCTGCCAATTTCAATGAATCTTTTAATGAGCAAGAAAATGAAAAACACGTACTCGGCATGGTGGGCTGGGGTTATATGAATGGTGTGATGATATTATCACAACATGAACTAAGACAGGATTTTCTCAATAATACCGGAAAAGACAATACCGCCATTCATGAATTTGTACACCTGCTAGATAAAACGGATGGAGCCATTGATGGTGTTCCTGAAATATTAATCACTCATCGTTACGTTGTTCCCTGGCTGAAACTGATGCACGAAGAAATACAAAAGATTAAAAAAGGAAAATCGGATATTGATCCATATGGTGCCAGCAGTGAAGCTGAGTTTTTTGCTGTGGCGTCAGAATATTTTTTCGAGCGGCCGGAGCTTTTTAAAACTAAACATACTGAGTTATACGCGATATTATCTGATATTTTTCAACGGGATGTAAAGTTGTAAAGAATCGAAGACTAGTTTGTTTTTGCAAAAGGTCAAAGATGTTTTTCTTAAATTTTATGGGGATTTTCTTTTTTTCTAGTGGTCTTTTTCACCTTGTTTCGCTTACACTATGAGTTATTTTTGCTTTGTACTTAAGTAATCGTATCCTATTGGCAGGTGGACCACATGGAACTACTGCCTGTTTTGATTTTTGCCAAACTTCCTGAATATTAACGGCCGAAAAAGTGCAACTTCCTGTAAAAGCAGGAACAGTTGTTGTATTGGTAATTTTCGGTAAAAAATAAACGGTGGCGGCGGCGGGGGAGGGACCCACAGGGGTATTAAGATTAGGTTTAAGTTTAAGCCTACACAATACTTAAACAAGCTCTCACAAATTAAATCGATCTTCTATCTGTTTCACCAATCTTTTATTCAACTTAACATTGATCGAAAAAATCCATAAACAACTCTCTGAACGATAAACCTAACCTCACTTATTTAGATTACATAATTATTTATCATTGCCGATTTTGGGTAATTTACTATACAAACTAAACTATAACCATCCTCATTTTAAATAATACAATTCCTCCCAACGGGTAGTATATCTTCCACTCCGAAGTTCCTGGCGCATCTTCCAATCTTTTTTTGTTCCGCTTGCCGCAAACTTTAACACGTCATCACGCTGACTGAAATTAATATTGTCGATCATCTCCATCAACTTACGTTCACTGTTTTTTGCTTCGGGCAAAAATAAATTACCCTGAATGGAATTATCGGGTTTGATTCCACTGAGCATAACACCTGCTTTTTTATAATATTGGCCTTCCTCAAATAACTGATCTACCAGGGCTACGGCCGGTTTGATCAGTTCCTGTGTCATACAGGTAGCAGTGGGAAGAATCGTATGTGTAGTGATTGTTCCTCCGCGGTTAAACCCCAGACTATGATCCTGTTCTTTCTTAACCACAAATACACTCACGACACTCGCGGCGCTGTATTGCCGCCTCAATTTTTCCGCGGCTCTCGATGTATACGTAGCCACCGCTTCTTTAATATCATTGATATCGTTAACAGGATTGCCAAACATTCGGGTAGTAGCAATCATCTTTTTTGATACCAATTCTTCCTGCATATCCTTTGCCGTTTCCCCTCTCAGTTCCTTGATCAATCGTATTCCCATTATACCTCCCAGATGAACGCGGGCAAACTCTTCACTCATATTTCTTAATTGCAAGGCATCAAAGATGCCCCAGTTATCCTGTAATTTTTTCGCATATTGTCCACCTACGCCCCAAATATCTCCCACCGGAGTTTCCTGCAGCGCATTTAAAATTTTATCTTCTGTGTCCAAAATGGTAACACAATTTGTTTTTCGTTTATCTTTTTTGGAAAAGCGGTTAGCCAGTTTCGCCAATACTTTAGTAGGAGCAACACCTACAGATACTTTGATGCCGGTCCATTGTTCAACGGTTTCGCGGATATTTTTGGCGACTTCAACCAATTCATCCCCCGAAAAAATACTGAGATCTACAAAAGCCTCATCTACCGAATACACTTCTACATTTTTTTCCCCCATCAGTAGCCGCAGGGTTTCCATTACCCGCCAGCTCAGGTCGCCATATAAATTATAGTTTGAAGAAAATACTTCAATCTGATGTTTTTCAATCAAGGGTTTCGCCATAAAATAGGGTCCGGCCATAGGCACACCAAACTTTTTCGCCTCATCGCTTCGCGAAACGATACACCCATCATTATTACTCAATACCACCACAGGACGCTTTTCCAGCGATGGTTTGAATAACCGTTCGCAGGAACAATAAAAATTATTACAATCGACGATGGCTTTCATTGTAGTGTTATCACTTCAACATTCTTCATTTTTCATTCTTCATTTTTCATTTCATTGGGAATCCCTGATATAAACATGACTATTATTATTTCTATGAGCCAGCAAAGCCGGATCGATAATATGAATGACGCAGGTAACCACACCCCATGCATTGTAATTAGTAAACTCGCCGATCTCAATTGAACGGAATTGCTTGTTTTCGGGAACAAGGGTGATCCCTTTTATCGTTTGTTGAAATCGTCGGATCAATAATTCTCCATTTACTGCTGCTACCACAATTTTTCCATTCGATGCTTTGATGCTGCGATCCACAATTACCACATCATCCGGAAAAATTCCAGCACCCAGCATCGCTTCTCCGTTCATGCGGAAAAAAAAAGTAGCGGGCTTATTAATAATGAGTTGTTCATTTAGATCGATCCCTCTTTCCATATAATCATCGGCAGCGGCTCCAAATCCCGTGGCGTTGGCGGTTTTCACCTGCTGCTGTTTGAATTGCTTCGAACCTTTATAAGCGGCGCCATAAAATTCGTCTTCCATAATAGTTGTTTTAAATAGTTGAATCTCTCTTTTGAGTAATTGATTACCATGCCCACATCGGAGGCGGAAAATAAAATTAGTATAATTTGATTGAAATTGCTAAATTATTTAGTATATTTATGCTAAAGAAACTAACCGGTAAAAATTTTAATCATGGATGGGTTGGGTATACAGGGAATTTTTTTTCCCGAACAAATATTCTTTGGTTCCAAAGAAATGCCTGAGAAAGAATTGGATGTTCCGATAGATACAATGGGTTTGCAGGAATACTTGCTGGTTATACAACCCTGTAGCGAAGTATATAATAAGATTACTGAGGAGAAGGAGAATTTCTATTCTCTCTACAAAGAAAAGATAGCGGTTAAAACGAAACCTCTTATTACTATTGCCAATTTCCTTGCAAAAGAATCCATGGAAGAAACCATGATCAGATGGATTCAACGCATCTGTAGTCGTCAACGAAGTTTTGTGGTGACTCTTAATAATTACAGTGGGTTTCCTCCACACACTATATACCTGCGGGTGCAGGATCCCGAGCCTTTTAAAATATTGGCACGCGAGTTGAAAACCATAGATGAGTATATCCGTTCGAATGGCTGTCCCAAAGCTTATCTCGTTAACCGCCCTCACCTGAGTATTGCCCGTCGTTTACCAGAATCTGTTTATGAAAAAGCAATGCTGGATTATTCGCAAAAATTATTCTGCGAATCATTCCTCGCGAGCGAGTTGGTATTGCTGCGAAGAGCCGGTCCCTTTGAGAAAAGTAAAGTAGTCAATGTATTTGGGCTGCTTCCACAAGAAAATAAATTAGTTAACTGACAAAACGATTCCTATGCAACCAGACATAACCACATTGCCGGGATACAAGGTGAACGAATACCTCTTGGTATTGAGTCCGCACGAAGAGTTACGGAATAAGATTATGAAAGTAAAAGAAGAATTCGCGGAATCATATAATGCGATCAGCGCACGCTGGAGCCCGGTACAGGTTGGACTCGCCACCTTTACTCAATATGAAATGATGGAAGAACGTATCATCAACAGGTTGAAAACGGTGGCGATGGCACAATATCCTTTCAAAGTGGAAATGAAAGATTTCGGAAGTTTCCCCTCACACACCATCTATATTAATATAACGTCAAAAGTTCCGATACAAAGCCTGGTGAAAGAAATCCGTGCTGAAGGACAACGATTGATGAAACTGAACGATGATAATAAACCACACTTTATCCTTGAACCACATCTCACTATTGCCAGGAAATTAAAACCCTGGCAATATGAGAAGGGTTGGTTGGAATATAGTAACAAACATTTCACCGGTCGCTTTATCGCAAATACGATGTTGTTACTGAAGCGACCTGTCGGTGAACTGAAATACCAGGTGGCTGGAAGATTTGAGTTTCAGAATTTACCGGTAACGACTAAGCAGGGAGAGTTGTTTGTGTAGAGGAGCAGGGAAGTATAGAAATTTTAGCTAAGAGGTCAAATGGGAAAAGGAGGAGTAAGAGATTCATACACTGAAGCATGATATTTAATAGTGAAGACCTGCCTGCATCGACTTCGCGTATCTGCTATGGCAGAGCAAGACCGGCATGCAGGAGTCAAAAGGGAAAAGGAGCCAAAGGATATTGAATGGTAGAGTTGAAGAATGCAACAGAGAGTAGTTAATAATTTTAATAAGGAGTTAAAAGGAGAAAAAGAGTGTTGGGACAAAGTATTTGGTGGATAAATGATTCTTTATTCTCCTTTTCTTTTATAGAAAATACATATTGGCTGAAACCACAAATTCTTAAGGAGGGAAGGATCCTCTAAATACATGGTAGTATGAAGTACTCATCTTTCTCTCCTTTTCTTTTCTCTTCACTACATTTCGGTCAATTAATAAAATCATAATGACTAGTCTTGATGAATAATCTATTCTTCTCCTTTTCCCTTTTATCCACTTAGCCCAAAATTAACAACGAGAAAATAGCCCGATCATGCGCAGCATAGCGAGAGATATTTCTCTTACCCTCATTATCACCTTTTACATCCTGGTTCTTCTACCCTATTTAATTCTAGTTACACTGTTATATATTTTTCTGTCTTTAACCACAAAAAACAATGCTCATGTCCGAAAACCTGAAGCAGGATCATTTCAAAGTATCCGCCAAAGAAAAAGAAGAGAACGATCAGTACCATCTTGGTCGCGGCGCACAATTCAATACAAAGAACCGGTTCTTTAAAGATGAAATCACTAAAGAACATGTAGAAGGTATAGATGATTGGGAAGAAACGAATCTTCCTACACAATACATCGAACAGGTATCTAAAACGATTGTCAATAAAGTTGAAAGCCCTGATGTGGGCATGATGTACAGCATGAATCCTTATGCGGGTTGTGAACACGGTTGCATTTATTGCTATGCGCGTAATGTTCATGAATATTGGGGATACAGTGCAGGTTTGGATTTTGAACAAAAGATCATTATCAAAAAAAACGCTCCCGAATTATTACGCAAGTTCCTGATGCATCCAAAATGGGTATGTCATCCGCTCATGCTTAGCGGGAATACCGATTGTTATCAACCCGCGGAACAAACCTATCGTTTAACAAGAAAGATGCTGGAAGTGTGTAACGAATTCAATCAACCGGTGGGAATATTAACAAAGAACTCATACATCTTAAAAGACAAAGATGTATTACAAGAGATGGCGAAGAAAAGATTGGTATCCGTGATGGTCTCCATCACATCTTTCAATGAAGACTTGCGTCGCATGATGGAACCACGTACTACGACTGCTAAACAAAAACTGAAAGTAATTAACGAATTAAGCAGCGCGGGGGTACGAATGGGTGTTATGATGGGCCCAATGATACCGGGGCTTAATGAACATGAAATGCAGCGTATCATGAAAGCAGCGAAGGATAATGGAGCAAGTTTCACGGCCTATACTTTTATCAGGCTCAATGGAGCAATTAAGTTTTTATTCCACGACTGGCTTTATAAAAATTTTCCTGATCGCGCCGATAAGGTCTGGCATTTAATTGAACAAAGTCATGACGGTAAAGTAAATGATACCCGATGGGGCGTGAGAATGCGCGGTGAAGGAAGCATTGCGCAGATGGTTGCACAACAGTATAAAAAATACGGCAAACTGTATGGCATGAACGCGGAAGAGTGGAGTTTGGATACGAGTATTTTTCGGAGACCGGGAGAGCAGGGGAAGCTTTTTTAATTGTATATTTAAAATAATTTTAACCCAATTAACCTGTAGATGAATCAATTTGGTGGCAATTGGACCGAACAGAAAATCGAAATGGTAGTTAGTTATGCAAAAGCATATTTAACAATTATGAATAAGTATCCTCAATTTCAAACAATGTATTTTGATGGATTTGCTGGTTCTGGGGATATTTC
>Ga0157380_10000842_pt1 | contig 19211 bp, 19 predicted proteins | sample S35metaG_FD_119757 | JGI IMG/M metagenome (GOLD analysis project Ga0157380, IMG submission 119757) | Switchgrass rhizosphere microbial communities from Kellogg Biological Station, Michigan, USA - S3-5 metaG | ecosystem: Host-associated > Plants > Roots > Rhizosphere > Soil | place: USA...
CGGCGTGGTCGCTCGTACCGGCGAGGAGTCGTATTACTTCACGGCCACGACGAGCGGTTCGACGGCGGTGTATCGCGAATTGCTGCGTCTCAACGCATCGTGGGGAATGCAGTGTTCGCTGACCAACGTCACCGGGCATCGAGCCGCTTTCAACCTGGCCGGTCCGCGCAGCCGCGAACTGCTGGCTTCGCTGACGCCGCTCGATCTTGGTAACGAGTCTTTTCCTTATCTTGGCTTTCGGGAAACGACGCTTGCCGGGGTGCCGGTGCGAATCATGCGCGTGGGATTCGTCGGCGAACTCAGCTACGAGATTCACGTGGCCTTCTCGCAAGCGGGAGCGGTGTGGGATGCGATCCGCGCCGAGGGCGCGGCATGGGGGTTGCGGCCGTTCGGCGTCGAAGCGCAGCGCGTCCTGCGATTGGAGAAAGGGCATTTCATCATCGGACAGGATACCGATGGCTTGACCCAGCCGTTCGAAGCTCGTGCCGACTGGGCAGTGAGAATGAACAAGGAGTTCTTCGTCGGCCAACGCAGCCTGCGAATAATGCAGAAACGCGGCCCGCGGCAACTGCTCGTGGGATTCGAGATCGCAACTGTCGTCCCCGGATTGCAGGAGAGTCATCTGGCGATCGATGCAGGTGAGATCGCGGGGCGCATCACCAGCATCGCGTATTCGCAGGCGCTGGGAAAGACGATTGGTCTCGCGATGGTGAAGCCGGCTTTGGCGCAAATCGGAACGACACTGACATTCAGGCAAAGCGACGGAGTGATGGTGACGGCGACGGTATGCGAGACGCCGTTCTATGACGCAAATGGCGAGAGACAGAAGAGTACTTCCAGCGCTGCCCCCAACGATTCCCTCCCGCGGGGACCGGGGGAGGGAATAGAGAGCGGGACTTCGGGCAATGTTCCCTCCCCGGGACTTCGAGGGCGGGCCAGGGTGGGGGCCACTCCTCTCATCGCTGCTCAAGGCGGCGCGGGCGAAGGGTCTTTTCTCGAAGACCGGCAGCAACGCAGGCGTATTGGTATCAAGGGGCCGCGAGCCGCCGAATGGCTGCAGCAGCGCGGCATCTCCATTCCCGAACGCGCCAACTCATGGACCGCGATCACGGCAAGCGAAAACGATGTCGTGATGCGGCTGGGAGCGACGGAATTTTTCTTCGAGCAGTCCGTCTACGCGGAGGAATTCACGACGCTTGCCAATGCATTGGCGTCGCCCGTTCCCGGCGTCTATCCGGTGCTGCGGGAAGATCGTGCGTTCGTGCTTGGCGGTTCGCTGGCGGACGCCGTGCTGGCGCAGGTGTGCAACGTGAATTTCAGGAGCCTGGCCCTGATCGAACGGCACGCCGTGATGACGATGATGCTTGGCGTCGCGGTCACCGTGGTACCGCAGGGCAACGTTGCTCAACGCCGCTATTTGATCTGGTGCGATCCGAGTTTCGGCGACTACCTGTGGTCGTCGCTTTCCGACGTGGTCGCCCAGATAACGAGCACGATTACAAGTACCGGAGGAACCTCATGAACGCGGCGGCTGCCAAAGAATTCCTGCGCCAGCACGAAGTACGTTTCGTGCTCGCGCAGTTCGTAGACATTCACGGTGCGGCCAAGGCGAAGGCCGTGCCCGTCGAGCACCTGGACATGGTGCTGGGTGACGGCGCCGGATTCGCCGGCTTCGCCCTGTGGGGTTTCGGCATGGGGCCGCATGGACCCGACTACATGGCGGTAGGCGACCTGGACACGCTGAGCCTGATCCCGTGGATGCCTGGATATGCCCGCATCGTGTGCAACGGCGTCGTGCGAGGCAAGCCGTATCCTTATTGTTCACGCGTTGCCTTGAAGCAGCAGCTCGACAAGCTCGCCGCTCGCGGCATGACGCTCTATACGGGCATCGAGCCGGAGTTCATGTTGCTGTCGCGCGATGCGCAAGGGAAGCTCGGTCCCTGCGATGGATCCGATGTGCTCGACAAACCCTGCTACGACTACAAGGGCCTGTCGCGCGCCAGCGGATTCCTCGACAAGATGGTGTCGGCACTGCGTACCGTCGGCATCGATGTCTACCAGATCGATCACGAGGACGCGAACGGCCAGTTCGAGATCAATTTCACTTACGCCGATGCGCTCAAGAGCGCCGACAACTTCACGTTCGTGAAAATGGCCGCGAGCGAGATCGCTCGCCAGTTCGGGATGATTGCGACGTTCATGCCCAAGCCGTTTTCGAATCGCACCGGCAGCGGTGCGCACTTCCATATTTCGATCGGCAATGCCACGACGAAGAATCTGTTCCACGACGCAGGCGATCCGCAGGGCCTGGGCCTGTCCACCATGGCCTATCATTTTCTCGCCGGCATTCTCGAGCACGCACGGGCGCTTACCGCTATCTGCGCACCCACGGTGAATTCATACAAGCGACTCGTTGTCGGCCGTGCGCTCTCCGGTGCAACCTGGGCTCCCGCGTACGTCGCGTATGGAGACAACAATCGCACGGCATGCGTGCGCATTCCGGGTGGACGAATCGAATTCCGCTTGCCCGACTCGGGCAGCAATCCGTATCTCGTGACGGCTGCGTTGCTCGCTGCCGGCCTGGATGGCGTCGATCGCAAGCTGCAACCCGGCAAGCCCAACAACACCAATCTATACGAGTGGTCGCTCGCTCAGTTGGCCGCAGAAGGAATCCGCGTGCTGCCGCAGAACCTGCTCGAAGCCATCGGCGAGTTGGAGAAAGACGAAATTGTACGCGGTGCGCTCGGCCCGGAACTGTCGCAAGAGTTCATCGATCTCAAGCGCATGGAATGGACGGAGTACGCGCGCCACGTGTCGGATTGGGAGACGCATCGCTACCTGGAGTTCTTCTGATGTGCGGCATCGTCGGCTTGTTACTCAAGAATCCACAGCTGCGGCCCCGGCTGGGCGAACTCATGGTGCCGATGATGATCGGCATGACGGAGCGCGGCCCGGACTCGGCGGGGCTCGCGGTGTTCACGCAACCTGTCGGCGGCTCGCTGTACAAGCTGAGCCTTTATGCGGGTGAGAACGACGTCGACTGGAACGCGTTCCTTGCGGCGCTCACGGCGGCAATGCCCGGGTCGCACGAGTTGCGGCGTGCAGCCAATCATTCCGTACTGACGACTTCGGCGCCGCCTGAGAAGGTCGAAGCCTGGATCGAGACGCACGCGACGGATCTCACCGTGCTGTCGATCGGCAAGTCCATCGATCTATACAAAGATATCGGCGCGCCGGCGGAAGTCGCCAGGCGCTACGAGTTCGCAGCACTGCAAGGCACGCATCTCGTCGGCCATACCCGCATGGCCACCGAATCGGCAGTGACTCCGGCGCATGCGCATCCATTCACCGCAGGTCACGACTTCTGCCTGGTTCACAACGGCTCCCTGTCCAATCCCAACCTGGTGCGGCGGAAGCTCGAACCGCTTGGAATCGAGTTCGAAACGGACAATGACACCGAGGCCGCCTGCCGCTACTTCGAATGGCGGCTGCGTGAAGGCGATGACCTGCCGACCGCGGTTCGCCGTGGATTCGAGGAACTCGACGGTTTCTATACTTTTTTGATGGGCACGGATTCCGAGCTGGCGCTGGTGCGCGATGCGTTCGCATGCAAACCCGCCATCGTGGCCGAGACGGATGATTACGTTGCGGTGGCCTCCGAGTTTCGTTCGCTTGCGCATCTGCCCGGCGTACGTAACGCCAAGCTGTTCGAGCCGCGGCCGCAGGAGGTGTACTCGTGGCGGATCTGACCAGCAAGGAGTTCGATCTCAGCGTCACGACCTTGCGCGATGTGAACCAGTATCTGCATCGGCAGATGGCAGCCGATGGCGTGACAGCAGTGACCATTCTCAATCCCGACGGCGCACATTCGCTTGCCTGCGGCATGAATGCTCCGGCGGAGATCGAGATCCAAGGCCACGTCGGCTACTACGTTGCAGGCATGAACAAGCATGCGAACGTTACTGTGAATGGCAACGCAGGACCGGGCGCTGCGGAGAACATGATGTCGGGCCTGGTGCGAGTGCGTGGCTTCGCATCGACCAGTGCGGCCGCATCGGCGCGAGGCGGCTGCATGGTGATCGAAGGCGACGCCGCACTTCGCTGCGGCATTTCCTTGAAGGGCGCCGACATCGTGGTCGGCGGCGACGTCGGCAGTTTTTCCGGGTTCATGGCGCAGGCGGGCCGTATGGTGATCTGCGGAGATGCCGGAGACGCGCTGGGCGACTCTCTATATGAAGCGGTCATCTACGTTCGCGGCAAGGTGAAATCGCTCGGCGCCGACGCGCAATACGAAGAGATGACTGATGCGGACCGCGCCAGCGTCGCACAGCTCCTCGGTATCGCGGGCTTCAAGCATCACCCCTCGGAGTTCCGGCGCATCGCCTCAGCTCGCAAGCTCTATCACTGGAACGCGGATGCGAACCAGGAATATTGAAACCGGGATTCATCATGCCTACTGATTCCACACCGTCTCCCGAAGGCTCGCAGCATTTCTCGCGCGAAGAGTCCTTCACCATCGATCGCCGTGCCATCGACTATGTGCAGCGGGCTGCGGCGACCGGCTTGTATGAGATTCGGGGCCTGGGCGCCAAGCGTCCGGTACCGCATTTCGACGATCTCGTCTTCCTCGGCGCTTCGCTGTCGCGCTATCCGCTCGAGGGGTACCGCGAAAAGTGCAGTACGCGAACCGTGTTGGGCACCCGTTTTGCGACCAAGCCGGTCGAACTCGCCATTCCCATCACGATTGCGGGCATGAGCTTCGGTGCGCTGTCGGCGAATGTGAAAGAAGCATTGGGCCGCGCCGCAACCGACATGGGTACATCGACGATCACGGGCGACGGCGGCATGACCCGCGAGGAGCGCAACTCTTCCCGCACGCTGATCTATCAGTGCCTGCCTTCGCGCTACGGCTTCGATCCTGACGACGTGCGCAGCGCCGATGCGATCGAGATCGTGATCGGGCAGGGTGCTAAACCCGGCGGTGGCGGCATGTTGCTCGGACAGAAAGTGAATCCGCGCGTTGCCGCTATGCGCACGCTGCCGGAAGGCGTCGATCAGCGCTCCGCCTGTCGCCATCCGGATTGGACCGGCCCGGACGACCTCGCAATCAAGATTCGCGAGCTGCGCGAGGTCACCGATTGGGAGAAGCCCATCTATGTGAAGGTCGGTGCGACGCGCGTGTTCAACGATGTGAAGCTCGCTGTGCATTCGGGAGCGGATGTGGTCGTGGTCGACGGCATGCAAGGCGGTACGGCGGCGACCCAGACGTGTTTCATTGAACATGTCGGTATTCCCACGCTCGCAGCGCTGCGACAAGCAGTGGATGCGCTCGAAGACTTGAACATGCGAGGCCAGGTACAGCTGATCGTTTCCGGCGGCATTCGCACCGGCGCCGATGTAGCGAAGGCGATGGCCATGGGCGCCGATGCAGTGTCGATAGGGCAGGGTGTACTCGTTGCGCTCGGCTGCAACAGTGAAACGTACCTGCAGGGCGATCGACAGGTTTCGGCCGTCGCCGACTATCATCGGCTCGGCACCGCGCCGGGCTTTTGCCATCACTGCCACACGGGGAAATGTCCAGTGGGTGTGACGACGCAGGACGCGGTGCTCGAGCAGCGATTGCAGCCGGCGATAGGAGCCCGCCGCGTGCGCAACTATTTAAAGACCCTCACGATGGAGCTCACGACGCTCGCTAGGGCTTGTGGAAAACAGGACGTGCATCACCTCGAACGCGAGGACCTGGTGGCTCTGTCAGTGGAAGCCGCAGCGATGGCGCGAGTGCCGCTCGCAGGTACGTCGTGGATACCTGGACACGGTGCAACGTAGACATTCCATTGCGGTGAGAGAGCCGATCTTCGACCGGGAATCGGCAGCTACTCCAGCGTCCAGCCTTTCTCCCAAGGCGGCTCCGGTCCGAACGTCGCTGCCAGAAAATCTATGAAGGCGCGTACTTTGGGTGTGAGATTGCGCCGCTCCGGGTAAACCGCGTAGACCCCGATTTCCGGCGGCGTGAACTGGCACAGGATGGGTTTGAGTTCGCCCGACCGCAATTGATCGCCAATGTAGAACGTCGGCAGTTGCACGATGCCTACGCCTGCGATCGCAGCCGCCCTGTTGACGAGTCCGCTGTTGGAATGGATCGAGCCGTTGATGGGTACGACATGCAGTTCGCCGCCGGCATCGGTGAAGCGCCATTCGCGTGCGTTGGAGGTGAGCGAGTAAACGAGGCAGTTGTGTTCGATCAGGTCCTCCGGCTGCATCGGCGTACCGCGTTTGGCAAGATAGGAAGGTGCGGCGCACAGCACTGCGCGACAAGGTGCGATTTTTCTTGCGACCAGGCTCGACTCCTGCAGGCGTGCGATGCGGATAGCGAGGTCGAAACCTTCCTCCACGAGATCCACCTGCCGGTCGTCGAGGTTGAGTTCGAGGGTCACGCCGGGATTGCGGTCGAGGAACGGCTGGATCGCTGCGCCCAGGTGCAGGATGCTGAACGACATGGGCGCCGACACTCGCAACGTACCGCGAGGTTCGGTCTGAAAGCGCGCGACTTCGAGCTCGGCATTCTCGATCTCTTCCAGCGCCTTCACGCTGCGTCTATACAGCTCCGCTCCCGCCTCCGTCAGGCTGAGTCGCCGTGTGGTCCGATTCAACAGGCGGGCGCCGAGCTTCTCTTCGAGCCGGGTGACCGACTTGCTCACCACCGGCTGCGACATTTCCAGCGCGTCGGCCGCCGCCGTGAAGCTCGACAGCTCGACGACTTTGACGAAGATGGCGATATCGGTGAGGGATTGCATGGAGGAGAGTCAACTGGCCAGACACGAAGCTGCTCTGACGAGCTTACCAGTTGACTCGCTTGCTCGCCGCAGCGGTGGAATAAGTTCTATGCCTCCCGCCCCGATGATCCAGCTCGGGCTCACCGCTACCTTATGCTCTATGAGCAATGACGACACTCGCCAGGCCCGCGACTTCTTTGCGCAGAAGCTTGCCTATCTCACCGGCCCCTGCGAACTCGATGGCCAGATGAAGCGCAACGAGCCCATCGCCATCGTCGATGTGCGCCTGCCGTGCGATTACCGGGCGGGGCACATCCCGGGCGCCCTCAATATTCCCCAGGGCAAATGGCACACGCTCGCTGGCTTGAGCAAGGATCGCAAGGCAGTGATCTATTCCTACAGCCAGACCTGCAAGCTGGCTGCGGCGGCGGCAGTCGAGTTTTCCGCGGCTGGCATTGCGGTCGTCGAGATGGAAGGCGGCTTCGAGGCGTGGCAGCAGCGTTCGTTGCCGGTGAGCCGCGACTAATCCCTTGCTCGATCAGCTCGCTTCCGGCTCCAGCTTCTCGCCTTCCGGCGGCGGAAATTCTCCACACACGGCATGCAGCCAATCGCGGAAACGCAGTACTTTCGGCAGGTCGAAATGATGATCCGGAGCGACGAAGTAGTACGCATTGTGCTGGCGTACGCTCTGGTCCGACGGCCTGACCAATCGGCCTGAAGCGAGGTCGCCGGCGACAAGCGACCAACGTGCCAGCGCCAGGCCATGGCCTTGCTCGGCTGCCGTCAGCAAGGAACCGGAATCGTCCAGCACCGGACCGCGTTCGATCCGCATCGTGTCGCCGCCGACACGACGCAACCAATCGCCCCACGGTTCGCTGGCGCTGTGCAGCAGTGGGTACTTGTTGAGATCGCCCATGGTGTCGATGCGGCCGAGCTTGTTGAACAGCGTCGGGCTGGCGACGGGGAACACCCAGTCGTCCAGCATTTTCTCGGCACGCAGCTGCGGCCAACTGCCGCCGCCATAACGAACCGCCGCGTGAAAATCGGTCTGCATGAAATCGACCAGTTCACGGCTCGCATTGAAGCGCAGGTCGATCTCGGGATGCTTCTGATAGAAATCGCTCAAGCGCGGCAGCAGCCATTTCTGAAGGAACGAACCGAGCAGGCTGATGTTCAGCAGGCCGCTGGTCCGGTCGTGGCGTAAATGCTCGACGGCACGCGACAGCTCACCGAGACCGCGCTGGACTCCCGGCAACAGGCGGGCGCCCTGAGGAGTGAGCCGCACCGAACGGCTATGCCGGACGAAGAGCGGCGTTTCGAGAAACTGCTCCAGCGATTTGATATGCGAGCTGACGGCCGCGGTCGTGACGTTCAACGAGCGGGCTGCATCGGTGAAGCTCAGATGAGCGGCAACGGCTTCGAAGGCCCGCAGGGCGTTCAAAGGCAGTTTGGCTTGCTCGGTCATTATTCAGATTTATTTGAGTGGAGTGCCGGTCCAGGACAGCGAATGCGTGGAAATCACCTGCCCGTGCTCGATGCGTTCATAAAAAATATATCGAATGACTTAACGATGCAAGCTATCCTTGGCGTCCGCCCCCCTCTTGGCTCTATCGTCGATAAGCGCAGGCGCGCCCTTATGAACGCAACGCCGACTCCGGATATCCGCATCGTCGCCGCCACCCCGGCGGACATTCCCACCATTCATTCGCTGATTCGCGAGCTGGCCGCGTTCGAACGCTTGCTCGATGAAGCGAAGGCGACCGAGGCGCAGCTGCGCGACGGCCTGTTCGGCCCGCGGCCCAGCGCCGAGGTGGTCATAGCCACGATCGGCAACGAGCCGGTCGGCTTCGCGCTGTTCTTCCACAACTTCTCGACCTTCGTCGGCAAGCCCGGCTTGTATCTCGAGGACTTGTACGTGCGGCAGCAGTATCGCGGCAATGGTTACGGCGAGGCACTGCTGCGTCATCTCGCCAAACTGGCACTCGAGCGCGGTTGCGGTCGCTTCGAATGGTCGGTGCTCGACTGGAACCAGCGCGCCATCGATTTCTATAAAGCCCTGGGTGCGCAGCCCATGGCGGAGTGGACCCTCTTCCGCGTCAGCGGCGATGCGTTGACGAGTCTCGGGGCGTAAGCCCCCTTCCGGCTTCCCCCGGCGATCCGGGGGAAGTGACAAGGTTGAACCCTTTTCTAATCGAGGCGCCCGTCAGGCGCGTCGCCTCCCGATAGATTCTTCCGATTGGCGGAGCAGGAAGCGTCAATTGAACCGCTATTGACGCTGCTGTTTTCCCGCGTGATTTTACGTATCCGCCGATTTCGAAGCGTCATTCGGGGTACGCGTGCGTATCCTTCGCAGTAGCCATGCGATCGAACTTCGTAGTAGCGTCCGCCGCGCCCGCATCAGTCCGCGGACCGGTGTCGTCAGTCACCGGAGGACGACGTGCAGCGGAAGGAACCAGGAAATCGAAGCCAACGCAGGCGGGTGTGACATGTCCATACGCGAACTACGCTACCTGATCGCACTCGCGGACTGCCTCAACTTCACACGCGCAGCCGAGCGCTGTTCGGTCACTCAATCCACACTCAGCATTCAACTGCGCAAGCTCGAAAACTATCTCGGCGTCAAACTGTTCGAACGCGACAGCGCGCATGTAGCTATCACCAGCGACGGCGTGATGGTGCTGCGGTACGCACGCGTAGCAGTTCGTGCCGCCGATCGCATTCTCCTCATGAGCAAGCGAGCCAACAAACGTGCTCGCACCTCATTGCGTACTGAGGCGCTTATTGAGGAAATCAATTGTGAGCGCTTGTCCCGAGATTAGACTAAGTCTACCTGGCGCCGGCTCTTTGCAGGCGGCGCGATAGGAAGAAGAAAATCTGGAGAGCGCAGCATGGCACCGCCGATTCATACCATGCTCGCAGCGGCATGCCTGGGATTTGCGGTTTCGGCCGCGGTCCACGCACAACCGCTGGGGCTGCCGCCGTTACACATCCCCGCGGACAACCCGCAGACGCCTGAGAAGATCAAGCTCGGCGACAAGCTGTTCAACGACAAGCGCTTCAGCAGCACCGGTGAAGTGAGCTGCGCGAAGTGCCACGATCCGGCGAAAGCTTTCACCGACGGTCCACTCGTCACCTCCGAAGGCATCAATAAACTCACTGGCACGCGCAACGCGCCGACCGTCATCAATGCAGCGTATTTCTCACTGTTTTTCTGGGATGGCCGCTCGGTCGATCTCGAAGACCAGGCACAGCATCCCATGATCAACCCGGTGGAAATGGGCCTGCCCAATCACGACCCGGTGCTCAAGATCGTTCGTAGCGATCCCGAGTACGTGAACGCGTTCCGTACTGTGTTCAAGAAAGAACCGGCGCAGGTCACGATGAAGGAAGTGCAGCAGGCCATCGCCAGCTTCGAGCGCACCATCATTAGCGGCGATTCGCCGTTCGATCGCTGGTACTTCGGCAAAGACAAAACCGCGATCAACGAGCAGGCACAGCGCGGTTTCGACGTGTTCCTCAACAAGGGACGCTGCGTCTCCTGTCACGTGATCGAGAACGACCAGGCGCTGTTCACGGACAACCGCTTCCACAACATCGGCGTGGGCATCAATCGCATCCAGGACCAGGTGAAGGATTTCGCGCCTAGATTCCTGCAGGCCAAGGCTTCCGGCGTCGATGTCGACAAGGCGGTGTTGTCGAATCCGCAAGCGTCCGAACTGGGGCGTTTCGCGGTCACCGATTCGCTCGATGAGATCGGTTCGTTCAAGACCTCGACCTTGCGCAACGTCGCAGTTACGGCTCCGTTCATGCATGACGGCAGCCTCAAGACGCTGCGCGATGTGGTCGAGCATTACAACAACGGCGGCGTTACCAACAAGACCGATCACGTGAACGATTTCCTGAGCGGCGGCATTCGCCCGCTGAATCTCACGGAAGACGAGATGACGGACCTGGTCGCGTTCCTGGAAACCCTCACCAGTCCCCAATTCGCCGCGCAGCGGGCGGCGATGGCTAATCCGCCAGCATGCAGCGTGAAGACGCCGGCAGCGCTGGTCGCGGCGGCTCCGGCTCAATCCTTCCAACAATCGCCGGTCAAGACCGCGGGGCAGCCCTGAGGATCCATCATGAGTAACACTTTCGATCGGCGCCAGTTCCTAAAGAACACGACGTTGACGCTGACGGGCACGGCATTACCCATCACCATGGTCGAACTCGCGTTCGCGAAATCGAGCGACAATTTCAATTTCGCCTACATCTCCGACTCGCACATCCAGCAGATCAAGGGCAACAACTTCGTCCGCAACTGGGATCGCGGATTGTTGCGCGCTGTAGCTGAGACCAACCTGCTCACGCCCAAGCCGGACTTCATCATCTTCGGCGGTGACCTGGCGCAGATGGGTTCCAAGCCCGAACTGGATCACGGCGCCGAGATGCTGTCGAAGCTCCACGGCAAGGTGTATCACGTGATGGGCGAGCACGATTACTACCTCGACCTCGGCGAGTACTGGTCCAAGCTGTTCGGCAAGCACTACTACAGCTTCGATCACAAGGGCGTGCACTTCGTCGTGCTGAACAGCATCATCACGTACGACGACTGGACCTTCAACAAGTGGCCGACGGCGCAACAGCGCATGGCGGAAATGGCGGGCCTGGACAATCCCAACGGCTCGCCCTTCATGGTCGGCGACAAGCAGCGCGACTGGTTGAAGAAGGACTTGGCCAAGGTGAAGAAGGACACGCCGGTGATTGTGTTCTCGCACTCGCCATTGCAGAAAATATACAAGGGTTGGAATTTCTGGACCGAGGACGCGGAGGCAGTGCAGGCCCTGCTGGCGCCCTTCGACAAGGTCACGGTGTTCTATGGCCACGTACACCAGATCCAGTACAACCAGATCGGCAACATCGCCTTCACCTCGGCGATGGCGACTGCCTGGCCCTGGCCGTATCCGCAGGCTTATGCCCAGGCGCAACAGTTGCTGCCCAAGCTAACGGTGCAAATGAATCGCGCCGATCCGTTCTTCGAACGCGACGCGACCGGTTGGCAGTTCATCGACGTCGCTACCGGGCGGGCGAGCGTCAACTACAACCTCTACAACAACGCAACGCGCACGGTGGCCTTCGATGCACAGGAAGGGCATCCGAAGGACAGCGGCTACCAGGCGGTCGAGAAACGCATTCCCCCGCAGACCCATTACTGACAGGCCCAACGACCAGGGGAAGTATCGATGAAGCTTCTGATAAACAGCTGCGCGGCCGTCTTGCTCCTTGCAAGCAGCAATCTCATGGCCGACGAATTCACCAAGAACGACCTGGAGCGCTGGGACGGTCAATTCCAGGCGGTCGTGAAAGACGGGCGCGCTCTGTGGACCAGTGCCGAACTCGGGAAGAACGGTGTCGTGTGCGCGCAGTGCCATCCCAACGCCGCCAACACGCATCCAGAAACCTATCCCAAGTTCCAGAAGCAACTGGGTAAGGTCGCGAACTTGTGGGAGATGGTGAACTGGTGCCTGCGCAATCCGCTCGAAGGCGAACCGCTGAAGGCCGACGATCCGCGCATGACTGCATTGCTGACCTACATCGCCTGGGAACGCCGCGGCGTGAAACTCGAACCGGGCAAGCACTGATGCGCCGTGCTCATCTCCTGCTGGGCTGGCTCCTGATGTTCATCGGAGGACCGGCGCTGGCCGGAGAAACGGCCAGCATCGATGCGGCGACGTTGCTGAAGCGCATCCAAGCCAAGGATCCAGCGCTAGTCGTCGTCGACGTCCGCACGCCGCAGGAATTCGCTGCCGGTCACGTTCCGGGGGCAATCAACATTCCTTCGACCCATTTCCCTGCTCGCAGCGCCGAGCTGCCATCCGACAAGGATGTAGTCGTGTACTGCGCCACAGGCATCCGCGCTGAGAAGGCTGCGACCAGCCTTCGCGAAAACGGTTTCACCCGGCTGCTGCACCTGCAAGGCGACATGACCGGCTGGGCCGATAGCAAGCGGCCGGTGGAGAAGTAGACTCCGCGGGGACATTCGTCGCGGCAGTAACGAATGTCCCCGGAATCAGGATCCCAGCGCCTGCTCCAGATCCCCGATGAGATCGTCGGCGTGCTCCAGCCCCACCGAGACACGCAGCAGATTCTGCGGGCTCATCGTGTGAGGACCTTCGACAGAGGCGCGATGTTCGATCAGAGACTCGACGCCGCCGAGGCTGGTGGCGCGGACGAAGAGTTGAGTGCGAGCGGCGAGGGCGAATGCGTCTTCGCGACTACCGCGGACGCAGAATGACAGCATCGCGCCGAAGCCTTTCATCTGCCGGCGAGCGATGTCGTGACCGCGGTGGGACTCCAGGCCGGGATAGAAGACCTTTTCGACATTCGGATGCGTGCTAAGGAATTCAGCGATGCGACCGGCGCTCTCGGTCTGGGCTCGAACGCGGCAAGACAATGTCGTCAGGCTGCGGCGAATCAACCAGCTGTCGAAAGGCGAAGGCACGTTGCCAGCGGTCCCCTGGTAGTCGCGCAACCGCTCGGCCAGCGAGCCGCGTTCGCGAGTGATGAGCACGCCGCCCATCACGTCGCTGTGCCCGCCGAAATACTTGGTGCTCGAGTGCATGATCAGGTCGGCGCCCAGTTCGAACGGTCGCTGCCAGATCGGTGTCGCGAACGTGTTGTCGCAGCCGACGATAGCGCCGCGGGCATGGGCCAGTTCGGCGATGGTCGTAATGTCGCTGATATTGAGCATGGGATTGGACGGCGTTTCGATCCACACCATCGCGGCGCCATCCTTGAGTGCATCGCGGACCTTGTCGACGGTCGTCATGTCGACGAAGGTCACGTGTACGCCGGTCGGGCCGATGATGGTTCGCAGCTGCTTGGCCGTCCCGTGGTACGACTCCAGTGGAGCGATGACGCGATCTCCGGGGCGCAGCATGCTGAATGCTGCGAGCGTTGCAGCCGAACCCGATGCATACGCGGTTGCATCCTTGCCGCCTTCGAGCGCCGCGATACATTCTTCGAGCGCGATTCTGCCCGGATTTTCAGTACGGCCGTACGCGTAGCCACGCGAGAAGGAGCCATCGACGTCGCGTTCGAACGTCGTGCTCATGCGGATCGGCGGCGAGACTTCGCCGGTCACAGGGTCGACACCGCGTCCGACGTGGACGGAGAGAGTTTCGAGCTTCACGGTAGTTGGCCCGGCTAAAAGGGGACAGATTTATTCTAGTCCTCCTAAAACGGCAATCATAGAACGGCACAGTGTCGGCCATCGCTCGAGCTGGAGATCGATACATGCCGATTCCGTTAGTGCTGCGCCCGTTGCTGACGATTCTTGCCGTGACCGGCTTGCTCGCATCGCCGAGAGGTCAAGCCGGGCCGTCGAACGAAGACGTGCGGTTATATGCCTTCGACTGCGGTGGCGCCTACTTCGACGATATCGCCGCCGCGGCGGACACCGGCGAGTACGACGGTCGGCCTGGGCGCCTGGTCGATCCGTGCTTTCTGATTCGCCATCCTCGCGGCTGGCTACTCTGGGATACCGGCATGCCGCCGACGTTTCCGGACGGTCAAAAAGCCGTCTTCGACAAAATGGGGGGTGCAGCCGACCGGGTATGCGCCCCTGGTCGAGCAATTGCATGTCTTGAATTTGCAGCCGGCCGACATCGGTTTCATCGCGTTCTCACACCTGCACTTCGATCATGTTGGCAATGCAGGTCTGTTCACCGGAGCCACCTGGATCCTGAATCGTAATGAGCTGGAATGGGCAAGCGCCGACCCGCCGCACCCTAGCATGTCGCCTTCACTGTTCGAGGCGCATCGGCGCGCCAAGACGACGATGATCGATGGCGACTACGATGTGTTCGGCGACGCACGCGTGCGCATTCTGAAGATGCCAGGCCATACTCCCGGCAGTTGCGTGCTGATGGTGAAACTCGCGCACCAGGGAGTATTGCTGCTCTCCGGCGATCTATTTCTGTCGCATGAAGGTCGCAGCAAGCGTCTCGTGCCGTCACTCAACGCGAATCAAGCCGACACTCTGGCGTCGTTCGATCGCTTCGAGCGGCTGGCAAGAAATCTACATGCGCGAGTCATCGTACAGCACGATCTCCGCGCGACTTCGCAGCGTTGCCCAAAGCGCCGGCATATCTCGACTGACGCAGCAGTCGATGCGTTAGAAAGGTTCGACCCGATCGGTAAGCCAGGCATCGAATTGCCCGAGTTGCGGGAAACGCGATCTCGCGCTGTCCAACGACTGCGGAGCTGGCGGCTTTCGGTTCCGACGCCGCTACGCAGATTTGGCAAACGGCGCTGTTCGCAACCACCGGCGCGCGAGCAATTCCCCGACGAGCGTGGCCGCAACTGCTTCATACGTCAGCGTGGTGTCAGGGGAGGGTGGCGACGCGGCGAGCACTGCGGGCGCGCCTTCGCTGAAAGTCATCAACGGGGCTCGGATGACCGTCCAGTCCAGCTCTCTGGCCTGCAAAATGCGCATGTGTCGTTCGCCATCCAGGATCAAGCCAGGCATGTGACGCAGGAGCATCGTGCGGCGGGCGGCAAGCCATGGGTGCTCGCTCCCGATTTCCTGATCCTGGCGTGCGGCCGATCCCGTTGTCGAAACGATTCGCTTGATGCCAAGTGCTCGCATCATCGGGGCCAAGTGCCCGATGGCAGTGGAACTGACGTCGGCACGGCCGCCTGCGCACTGCTAAGTGTCGCCACCACACAATCCGCTCCCCGCAGCAGCGTGTCGATCACCGCTGGCGTGTGCACATCGCCATGGATGATGTCGATGCTCGCATCATGTGCTTCCGGCGGAGTGCGATGAACTAGCAAGCGTACTTCGAAATCGCGCTGTAGGAATTCTCCAAGCACGTACCGGCCGAGTCGTCCAGTCCCACCCAGGAGAGCAACGCTCGTCATGCCGGCTCCTCGTTCAGAAAGCTTTCGATGGGTGCGAAGAGTCGCTCTGCTGCCTCTTCCGCAACGTTGTGACTGACGTCGGCCAGCAGCACGCAGCGATGATGGGCGAACGCCTCCCGCCAGCGTCGCAGGAGAGGCGCGAACGCCGCATCCTTCATCCCCCAGATGAGCAATGCTGGGATGTGCGCCAAAGCCGCTCGCCGCGCCCAGATTGCACCGAGCCACTCGCCCTCGCCGATGATTGCGCGTGGAAAGACCCAAGTTCCCTTGCGACTGTCCGGGTCCGGAAATGGCGCAAGGTACTGGGCATGAAGTGAGCTGGGGAGGCGCGACGGATCGCCGAATGAGGCTTTCATCAGGACGCGCGGAAAGAAGTTGAACCGACGACACAACCATCGCCCTACCGCGCTGCCCACGATCGCGCTGAAGAGACGGAGGACAGTCTGATCGCCAACATCGAAGAACCAGCTGTTGAACGCTACGATGCGACTGACGCGATTCGAGTGTGCGACCGCCCAATCGAGTGCGATGGGCCCGCCCCAATCGTGAACCACGAGCGTCGCGCGTTCGACATGCAGTGCCTCGACGAAGCGACTGAAATTCGTGGCATGAAATTGCGGCAGGTACGACGCGCGCGCCGGTTTCGCAGACAAGCCGAAACCTAGATGGTCGAGCGCGATGCAACGATAGCGAGCAGACAGATGCTCGATCAGCCGCCGGAACTCGAATGACCAGCTCGGGTTGCCGTGAACGAAGATCAGTACGTCGCCAGCCCCTTCGTCCACGTAGTGCATGCGACCGTCGGGCAGTTCGAGCCACCGTGACTTGAATGGATAGGCCTGCCGATCGAGCCACTCTGGCGCCAATGCGAGAGAATCGGTAACTTCGCCTGTCATGACATCTCCTGAATGGTCTCCTCACGTCGCAGAGTCGATGACATCCGAGCGGTTCACAACGAACCTCGAGGTTCGCGCCGCTGCGCAAACGATTCATGATGCGCAAGCGTGTCCGTTAGGGCTCGCGATCAATACCATCGGTGGGCGTTGGAAGCTGCACATCCTGCGCACGCTGTTGCTCGGTGGGCCTCGTCGCTACAACGAGTTGCTGGCGCTGATCGACGGCATCAGCGCCAAGGAGTTGACGCGCAAGCTGCGTGAACTCGAGAACTCCCGGTTGGTCGAGCGCACGGACGCTGCTCGTTCTTATGCGTTGACTGAGCTTGGCGGCGAGCTGGAAGCGGCGTTTCGTGCGCTAGGTATATTTGGAGCGGCGTTGGCCGCACGCCGGGGCTGCCGCTAGCGGTGCTCCAGATCCCGGCCCGCCTCGCTGAGCAACTGTGTAACGTAAGCCGCGAACGATCGCCATACCTCGACGTGAAACAGCTCCCGGTGGCGTCGCCACAAGACGATCTCGGCTTTGCCGAAGACGGTTCGACTGCACGCGCCGACGCGGAAAGAGTCTGGATGTAGATTCAACGGGCAGCCCGCGTTGAGCAACGATTCCACGTCGGTCCCGCTGACCCATAGCGCCGTTTGTCGATGACCTACGTCGACCAGAGAATGCGGTGTGCCCGCCAACGCGTGACGCAGGAGCGCGTCCATCTCGGTGGCTAGGGTCTCGGGAGCGAGCAGTAGTTGTTCGTGAGGTCCCAACCACAGCGCCGTCCGATCGCCGTCCACGCTGGACGTGCAAGGTTGTCGAGGTAGCGAGAAGCGAAGCGCTTTGCTGGCGAGCGCTATGGCATCATCCGCACCGCGCAGTAGTAGACGAGTCATCGGCGCCTGAGCGCTGATGAACCGATTGCTCTCGATCCGTGCTGGATTTCGCGTGAGGAGCAGATCAGGCATGCAGGCGCTTTCCTTCCGGATCGTAGAACGTAGACGCGGCTAGCGACGCCTCGATGTCGCCGTTTGCGGTTTGTATCCATACCTTCTCGCCGATGCGGGCTCTGCCGCCTGCCACCAGCGCCAAGGCGATCGATCTACCCAATACCGCGCTGTAGTAACTCGAAGTGACATGTCCCAGCGGCTGAGTGCCGACTGGCGCGTTCCGACGATCCATCACCTGAGAGCCTTCATCGATGACGTAGCTTGCGTCGGCCGGCAACAGACCGACCAACTGCTTGCGCAGCGGCGCATTCATCGCCGGCCGCGCGAGCGAACGCTTGCCGAGGAAATCTGTTTTCTTCTTGCCCTGCGCCCAAGCGAGGCCTGCGTCATGAGGAGTGACGGTCCCGTCGGTGTCCTGTCCAACTACGATATAGCCTTTTTCTGCGCGCAGCACATGCATGGTTTCGGTGCCGTAGCAGACGATGCCCTGCTTGCTGCCCGCCGCATGAATGGCTTCCCAGACCGCCAGCCCGTAGTCGGCCGGGACATTCACTTCGAAGCCGAGTTCGCCGGTGAAGCTCACACGAAACAGCAGCAATGGCACGCCGCAGATACGCCCTCGCTGGATGCTCATGTGCGGCATCGCCTGAGCTGAAAGGTCGATGCCTTCGACCAGCGGCTCCAGCACCGCGCGAGATTGCGGACCCTGCACAGCGATAACGGCCCATTGTTCGGTTGTCGACGTCAACCACAGGCACAAGTCCGGCCATTCCGTCTGTAGATAGTCTTCCATGCGGGCAAGTACTCGCGCGGCGCCGCTCGTAGTCGTCGTCACATGAAAGCTTTGAAGCCCGGTTCGGGCCACGACCCCGTCGTCGAAAACGAAGCCGTCGTCGCCTAGCATCACGCCATAGCGAGTGCGCCCTACAGCCAGAGTGGACCAGTCGTTCATGTACATGCGGTTCATGAACTGTTCGGCGTCCGGGCCGGTGACGTCGATCTTGCCGAGCGTAGACGCATCGAACATTCCGCAGCCGGCGCGAACGGCTAGACACTCCCGCGACACCGCGTCCTGCATCGTCTCTGCGTCACGCGGAAAGTAGCGTGCTCGCTTCCAAAGGCCCACATCCTCGAATACGGCGCCGTTACGTTCGGCCCAGGCATAGATCGGCGTCGTTCGTATGGGATCGAACAGGTTGCCGCGGGCGAAGCCCGCAAAGCTGCCGAACGTCGTCGGCGTGAATGGCATTCGAAATGTCGTCAGGCCAACTTCCGGCACCGATAGCCCAAGTTGCCGCGAAACGATGTCGAGCGCATTCAGGTTGGAAGTCTTGCCCTGGTCCGTAGCCATGCCGTTCGTCGTGTAGCGCTTCACGTGTTCGATTGAGCGAAAACCTTCGCGTGCAGCTAGTTCGATGTCGCGCACGGTGACGTCGTTCTGCCAATCGATGAACGCCTGGGAGCGGGCCTGCTCCGCGAGATCAGGCAAAGCGCCTGCATAGCTATGTGTGCTGGCTGCGATGACATCTACCGCGACGCGCGGCCGAAACGCCGCTTCGTTCGTTTCGTCGAGCATCAGACCGAGAGCTGCCGCTGCGGTAGACGTTCCAGCCACAGCGCCGTCGGCGAGTACGCTAGTCAAATCGTATACACCGCGGCAGGCTCCCACGCAGCGAACTCGCTCCACGGCGACCGTCGGGAC
>Ga0157380_10000843_pt1 | contig 19177 bp, 14 predicted proteins | sample S35metaG_FD_119757 | JGI IMG/M metagenome (GOLD analysis project Ga0157380, IMG submission 119757) | Switchgrass rhizosphere microbial communities from Kellogg Biological Station, Michigan, USA - S3-5 metaG | ecosystem: Host-associated > Plants > Roots > Rhizosphere > Soil | place: USA...
ACCTCCACGGGTGTTTCCACCCACAAGGCCCTCAACCTTGCGCGTCTACCAGTTCCGCCACAGCCGCTCGAGGGCGCTCGATTCTAGATGTTTGCGTGCGGGGGAAGGGCGGTGGTTGCGGGCATCCGGGGGAGGCAGTAGCCTTGCGAACAAGTGTTCGAAGGGAATTTGCGGCTTTTTGATCCTGGCGACCCGGCTTCGGAGGGACTTGGAACGACGATGGAACTTGACCTGACCAAGAGGCAGAAGGAGATCTTCGACTTCATGCGCAAGTACGCGGCGAAGACCGGCTACCCGCCGACGGTGCGGGAGATCGGCAAAGCCGTGGGCCTGCACTCGTCTTCGACGGTCCATGCGCACCTGGCCAACCTGGAGAAGCTCGGGCTGGTCCGGCGCGATCCTTCGAAGCCGCGGGCGATCGAGCTGCTGTTCGACAAGGCGAAGCGGACGATCAGCCCCGGCAGCGGTCTGCCCCTGGTCGGCCAGGTCGCCGCCGGTGAGCCGATCCTGGCCGAAGAGAACATCGAGGAGTATCTCGAGATCCCAGACGTGATCGGCGGCGAGGACGGCGATTACATCCTTCAGATCCGCGGCGAAAGCATGAAGGACGCCGGCATCATCGAGAGTGACTACGTGATCGTGCGCCCCAGCGACGATGCCGCCGACGGCGAGATCGTCGTCGCGCTGATCGGCGAGGAGGCGACGGTGAAGCGGATCTACCGCGAGAAGGACCACATCCGGCTCCAGCCCGAAAACGAGGAAATGGAGCCGATCCTCACCACCGAGGCCCGGGTGCTGGGCAAAGTGGTCGGAGTCTTCAGGAAGGTCTGACCTGGGTCAGGGCCAGCGCCCGGACTCGATCAGCTTCTTGTAGTGCCGCTGGCGCCGCCGCGCATCCCACATCACCAGCGGCAGCAGCCGCAGCCCGAGGCGGGGGAAGAGGTCGTAGAGCCGCAGGGCCGGGCCGCGCCAGCGGGGGACGATCAGGATTGGCCGGGGGCGCTCGGTCAGCTTGCCGAACTCCTTCGCCACCTCCTCGGGGGTCAACAGGCGCCCGGAGAAGGAGGGGGCGGCATCGGGGTCGTCGAGCTTGTCCTCCAGCATCGGGGTCCAGATGCCGTCGGGGCAGACGGCCGATATCTCGATCTCCTTGGCGCCGTTGCGGCGCAGGTCGAAGAGCGTCCCCAGGGTGAAGGCCATCGCCGCGTGCTTGGTGGCCGAGTAGGCGACCTCGCCCGGGGCGGCGACGATCCCGGCCAGGGAGACGACGTTGACGACATGGCCGCGGCCGGCTCGGCGCATCGGTCCCAGCGCGGCGACGGTGCCGTTCATCAGGCCGGTGACGTTGACGTCGAGCATCGTCTGGCGCAGCTCGGCACCCTGTTCCCAGGGAGGGCCGCTGAAGAAGACGCCGGCGTTGTTGACCCAGAGGTCGAGCGAGCCGGTGCGGCCGATCGACTCGGCGAGGCCGCGGCAGGCCGCCTCGTCACGGACGTCGAGGGCCGAGCCGCGCGCCCCGTCGCCCAGCTCGGCGGCGACCCGGTCCGCAGCCCCGGCGTCGACGTCGGTGACGTGGACGCGGTAGCCGCGCTCGATCAGCTCGGCGGCGATTGCGCGACCGAGCCCGCTGCCCGCACCGGTGACCACCGCCGTTCGCATGGCCGGCGAGTCTACGCCGCTCCCCGTCGATGGGCCGGAAATACCCCCTATAGGAGGGTTTTCGGCCCATCGACGCCAGGGGGAGGCGATTCGTTGCTAAATCGCGCTGCCGAGCTACCATCGCTGGGCGGGCCGAGCGGACCGCGGGGGGAGAGAAAACCCCTCGAGGAAAGTCCGGACACCACAGGGCAGGGCGGTGGGTAACGCCCACCCGGGGAAACCCGCGGGAAAGTGCCACAGAAATACACAGCCGATGGCGCGGCCACACGTGAGTCGCGTACAGGCAATGGTGAAATGGTGCGGTAAGAGCGCACCGGCGTCGCGGTGACGCGGCGGCCAGGCAAACCCCGCCCGGTGCAAGGCCAAGCAGGACCGTCGACCCGGCTCGGCGAGGTCCAGGTAGGCCGCAGAGATAGATGGCCGCTCACGACAGGATCCGGCTTACAGGCCCGCTGACGAAGAGGCCCCCGAAAGGGGGTCTCTTCTATTTCTGGCCCGCACCTGCGTCGTTTCCACTATTTGGGTTCCCACAGGACCGGAAAGGGTGGAAACGACGTCTGCACCGATTTCTGTCTTAGCGTTTGCTAATCTGCCGCCTACATCCGCTGAATCTCCGTCACATAGACGGAAAGCGGGGGACCCGATCAGTCGGGGCGAGTCGCGGCGATTGCCGCGTAGCGCAGCTCTTTCAGCGCGAGCCCGTCAGCTAACCCCGTAAGCGCTTGGAAAGAGATGCAGACGACCGACCAAACCTCCCTGCGCTGGGCTCTGGCCCTGCTCGCGTTCTTCGCCCTCTTTGCCGGGGTCGTCACCGGTGCCCAGGCGGCTACCGGGGGCGCCGCGAGCTACGCCCCGACCACTGCCGCCAGCGAAGATGAAGTCGCCTTCGGCACCTGGCGCTACGGCGGTGCCAGCTGGTACGGGCCCGGGCTCTGGGGCAACTCGACCGCCTGCGGTCAGACCCTGCAGCCGCAGACGATGGGGGTCGCTCACAAGACGCTCCCCTGCGGGACCACGGTCAAGTTCGTCTACCGCGGGCGTGCCGTCGTCACCCAGGTGATCGACCGCGGCCCCTACATCAACGGCCGTGCCTGGGACCTGACCAAAGCGGTCAGCGACGCGCTCGGCTTCGAAGGTGTGGGCCGCGTCCGCTACGCCGTCGCGATCGACGACGCAGCCGCCGCCAGCCAGCGCTGAACCGGGTTCTCCGGCCGCTCCGAAGGCTACGCTGCCGTGTTCAAGGCAGGTCCAAAGACGAGAGGAGCAGCGTTTATGTCGAGGTCTTCGCAAGGAGCAGTAGCCGCCGCCGGGACGCGGCGGGGCCACTGGCTGGTCGTGGGGATCTTTGCCTGCTCGCTTCTGTTGCTCGTCGTCCTCGCTGCCAGCAGCGATGCGGCCAAGTCCGGGCGCACGACCGTGATCCTCGGCCAGACCGCGACCGAGCCGGATCCCTCCTGCCCCAACCTGCCCTGCCAGGCCGTTGGCAGCGTCACCGGCTTCCAGGTCAACAACGGTCAGACCAACCTGCCGTTCCTGGTCACCAACGACGGCACGATCAAGGCCTGGACCCTGACCCTCGCCCAGCCGACCAATAGCCAGCGGACCTTCTTCAACGGCTTCTTCGGCACTCCGCCGCAGGCACGGCTGGCGATTTTGCGCCGCGTCCCCGGCACCGACCCGCCGCGCTACAGCCTGCGCCGGCAGGGGTCGGTCAAGGTGCTGACGCCCTACCTCGGGCAGACGGTGAAGTTCAGCGCCGACCTCGAGGTCGAAAAGGGAGACATCATCGGCCTCACTGTGCCGACCTGGGCGCCGGCCTTCGCCCAGGACCTGGACAGCGGCAACGTCTGGCGTGCCAGCCGCGAACCCGGCACCTGCAAAAACGCGACGGACATCCGCCAGGGCGAGCCACAGGAAAAGGTCGGTCGCCGGGCGACCTACGGCTGCAAATACAGCACCGCGCGACTGCTTTACACGGCAACGCTGGTCGAGGGGCGCTAGCCCCTCGACCGCTACGCCACCGGGGGAAGCGCCCTCGGGCCGCCCTGGTCTTTGGGCAGTGCCGCCGCGCTCGCGATCAGGCTCTGGAACTCGTTCAGCGCCAGGTGCCCGACCGCCTCGAGGATCTCCTCGTCGGTCCAGCCGATTTCACGCGCCTCCTCGTGGAGATGGAGGGGAGGGGGCCCCTCCGGGTCCAGCGTCTCCTCGAGGAAAGTGAGGAGCGCGGCCTCCTTGGGGTCGGCGGAGGTGAAGCTTCGGGCTTTGGAGACCTCGTCGAGGCCGAGCCCTGCCCGGCGTGCCGACTTCGCGTGCTGGGCGATGCTGTAGTTGTCTCCCCGGAACTCGGCAACGGCGAGCGCGATCCGCTCCCTCGTCGCCTGGGGCAGGACCCCGCCGCGCAGCTCCGAACGCATCCTGGTGTAGGCGCGCAGAACCGCGGGTGCTCCGGCGAGCACGCCGACGAACTTCGTCACCGCGCCGCCGGCGGCCTGGATGCTCTTGATCAGAGGGGCGCTTTCATCCGGAGCCGTCAGCTCGTCGTGGATTTGGAATCTGCTTACTGCGGTTTTTACCGTCACAGGCTTCTCGCTTCTGGCTCTGCCTGGGGCGCAATTGCCTTTACAGAGCCGTTATCTGGCCTTTACTTTACTTTTAGCCGCTTACTTACCTGTCGTAAGTTATACCTAGATAACCGGACGCTTTCAAGCCGTTACACGACTCTTTTCTTTACCCGGAATACGTCTTCCCGCACCAAATCGGTTCATTCGCCTAACCTTGCGGCCTTCCGCACAGCCCAAGGAGGCAATGAGGCATGGCAGAGCAACCCCGTAGCGCCGCCGACGTAATCGAGCTCGTCAAGGAGCACAACGTCCGCTTCATCCGCCTTTGGTTCACCGACGTTCTGGGGCAGCTGAAGAGCTTCTCGGTCAACGCCACCGAGCTCGAGGACGCCTTCGCGGGGGGGATGGGCTTCGACGGTTCCTCCATCACCGGCTTCAACCCGATCGAGGAGTCCGACATGCTGGCGGTGCCGGACCCGGCGACCTTCGCCCTGCTGCCCTGGCGGCCGGACGAGGACGCGGTGGCGCGGATGTTCTGCGACATCCAGGTCCCCGGCGGCGGTCCCTACGAGGGGGACCCGCGCTGGATCATGCGGCGGGCGCTGAAACGGGCCGAAGACCTCGGCTTCGACGCCTACAACATCGGCCCTGAGCTGGAGTTCTTCTACTTCCGCTCCGCCAAACCGGAGGGCGGCGTGCCCGAGGTGCTCGACGAGGGCGGTTACTTCGACCTGACCACGCTCGACGCCGGCTCCGACCTGCGCCGGGAGACGGTGCTGGCCCTGGAGAAGATGGGGATCCACGTCGAGTACACCCACCACGAGGTTGGCCCCTCCCAGCACGAGGTCGACATGCGCTACAAGAACGCGCTCGAAATGGCCGACGACTGCATGACCTACCGCATCGTCGTCAAGGAGTACGCGATGAAGTACGGCTATCACGCGACCTTCATGCCGAAGCCGCTGTTCGGCGAGAACGGCTCCGGGATGCACGTCCACCAGTCGCTCAGCCGCGACGGCAAGAACGCCTTCTACGACGAGGACGACCCCTATTACCTCTCGCCGATCGCGAAGTCGTTCATCGCCGGCCAGCTCAAGCACGCGCGCGAGATCTCACCGCTCTTCGCCCAGTGGGTCAACTCCTACAAGCGGTTGGTTCCCGGCTACGAGGCGCCGGTCTACCTCGCCTGGTCGCGGCGCAACCGCTCGGCGCTGATCCGGGTGCCGCTCTACCACCCGGGCAAGGAGTCGGCGACCCGGGCGGAGCTGCGCTGCCCGGATCCGGCGGCGAACCCGTATCTCTGCTTCGCGGGGATGCTGCAGGCCGGCCTCGAGGGGGTCGAGAAGGGCTACGAGCTGCCCGAGCCGATGGAGCAGAACCTCTACCACCTCTCGCAGGAGGAGCTCTCCCACCAGGGGATCGAGCAGCTGCCGGCGACGCTGGGCGATGCGGTCGAGCTCGCCGCCGAGTCAGAGCTGGTTCTGCGCACCCTGGGCGAGCACACCTTCCGGCGGTTCGTGGAGATCAAGCGGCAGGAATGGGACGACTACCGGGTGCAGGTCACCCCGTACGAGATCGAGAACTTCCTGCCGATCCTCTAGCCGTTTGGGTTGGGTCCGGAAGGGAGACCCCCTCCGGACACATCTCGCTTATGGCTCGATGTTGAGTGTCCGGAGGGGGTCTCCCTTCCGGACTTCGACACGTCTCGACCGCGCTAGCTGGTCGCAGTCGGGGCGGGCGGCTGCTTGGCGGTCTCATCCTTCTTGGAGAGGGATGACGGCCACCAGAACTTGTCGCCCAGGGTCAGGGCGGCGGCTGGGACGAGGACGCTGCGGACCAGGAAGGTGTCGAGGAGGACGCCGAAGGCGACCACGAAGCCGAGCTCGGTGAGGAAGGTGAGGGGGAGGACGGCGAGGACCGAGAAGGTGCCGGCGAGGACGATGCCGGCGCTGGTGATGACCCCGCCGGTGACCGCCAGGGCACGGAGCATGCCCTGTTCGGAGCCGTGCTTTTCGGTCTCCTCGCGGGCGCGGGCGACGAGGAAGATGTTGTAGTCGACGCCGAGGGCGACGAGGAAGACGAAGGCGAAGAGCGGTAACGAGGGGTCCGATCCGGGGAACCCGAAGATGACGTCGAAGACGAAGTAGCCGACGCCGAGGGCGGCGAGGAAGCTGAGGATCACGGTGCCGATCAGGACCAGCGGTGCCGCCACCGAGCGCAGCAGCCCGATCAGGATCAGGAAGACGACGACGAGGATGATCGGCGGGATCACGGTCGAGTCCCAGCCGGCGGCGTCGCGGACGTCGGCTTCGATCGCCGAGGGGCCGCCGACGAGGGCGCCGGAGTCGGCCTCGTGGGCCGCGTCGCGGATCGGGTCGATCAGTTCGAAGGCCTCGGTCGAGTAGGGGTTCGGTTCGAGCGTCGCCTGGATCAGGGTGCCCGGCGACCCCTGGGCGACCGGCCCGGAGACGGCCTCGACCCCGTCCACGCCTTCGACCGCCGCCTTCACCGCTTCGGTGTCGCCCGCCTGCGGGACGATCACATCGGTGGGGGCGGTGGCGCCGGAGGGGAAGCTGCGGTCGAGCAGGTGCTGCCCTTCGACCGATTCGACTTCGGTGCGGTAGCTGTCTTCGCTGGTCAGGTCGGTCGAGAAGAAGGCGAAACCGGCGCAGAAGACGAGGAGGAGGGCGATCGAGCCGGTCATCACCCGCTTCGGGCTGACGGCGACGCGGCGCCCGATCCGCGCCCAGATGCCGTGGGTCTCGTCTTTGGTCTTCTCGAGGCGGTGGCGGCGGACCTCGTACGGGGTGAAGACGGCGCGGTCGAGCGGGCCGACGATCAGCGAGGGGATGCGGCGGCCGCTGAGGATCCGCAGGACCCAGTTGACCAGGACCAAGGGCAGGAGGATGAGGACGACGAGGCAGGCGAGGGCGACCTGGAAGAAGGCGAAGATCCCGGAGCCCTCGATCATGCGGCGGCGGGCGCCGTCGGTGATCGACTCCGCCCGCGGTGCGGTCTCGGGGGTGTGGGGGACGAAGGGCCAGAAGGCACGGCGGCCGAAGATCGTCAGCAGCGCCGGCAGCAGGGTCAGCATCGAGAGCGCCGCGCAGGCGATCCCGATCGCGGCGATCGGGCCGAGGCCGGAGGTGCCGTTGACCTTGGCCAGCAGGAGGCAGAGGAGAGCGGCGATCACGGTCAGGGCGGAGGCGAAGATCGCCGGCCCGGCGGAGTCGAGGGCGGTGCGCATCGCCTCGTGCTTGTCGGCGGTGTGGTGCAGCTCCTCGCGGTAGCGGGAGACCAGCAACAGCGCGTAGTCGGTGCCGGCGCCTAAGACGAGGACCGACATGATCGAGCTCGACTGGCCGTTGATCGTCACCCCGAGCTCGGAGACCCCGTACCCGATCGAGCGCGAGAGGGTCTCGGCGAACATCACCGCGATCAGCGGGATGACGAAGAACATCGGCGAGCGGTAGATGACGATCAGGAGGAAGATCACCAGGCTGACCGCGGCCAGCAGCAGGGTGCCGTTGATGCCTTCGAAGACTTCGATCGCGTCGGCGGAGAAGCCGGCGCCGCCGGTGATCTTCACTTCCAGGCCGCCGGCTTCGTTCTTGATCTCCTCGCGCCAGAACTTGACCGGATCGACGATCCGTTCGCCCTCGCCTTCGGCGTTGATGTAGGAGGTGACGATCGCGGCCTTGCCGTCTTCGGAGCAGACGGGCCCGACGAAGGGGGTGAAGTCGGCGGGCTGACCCGGGACCACGGTGGTCGGGCCGGCGCAGACCGTCCCTTCCGAGCCGGCCTTGGCCTGGTCGAACTCGCGGTCCGGCTCGGCCGGTTTGCCGCCCGCAGCGGCGGTTTCGCCGTCGGCGATCAGGCCGGGGAAGGGCTTCGAGGCCATCCTCCCGACCGTTTCTTCGATCGTTTTGAAGTCTCCGGGGGTGAGGCCGGACTCGCGGCGGAAGACCACGACCGCGGGGGCGATTTCGCCGTTCTGCAGCTCCTCGGTGGCGGTTAGCGCCGCGGTCGATTCGGCGTCGCCGGGCAGGTAGGAGGTCGCCTCGTTGTTTTCGGCCTCTTCGAACTTCTCGGGCAGGCCGGCGGGGCCGGCGGCGACGAAGATCGCGAAGAACCAGACGGCGAAGACAACCCACTTGGACCGGCGTCCCGCCGGGAAGGTGAAGAACGAGCCACGCATTCGGGCCGCATCCTTGCAGAGATGCGGGACCCCACGGGTTCAAGCGTCACATAAGTCCCGCTAACTGCCCGGAATCGGTCACCGGCAGCTGGCAGGCGAAGTTCTCGCAGACATAGGCGGCGGGCCTGCCGCCTACGGTGGTGCGGCCAAGCAGGAGCGGCGGCTGCTCGCTGCCTTCGGGCCCGCCGGCGAGGACGAGGCGCGGGCGGTGGCGCCTGCGGACCTCTGCCGCCAGCTCGTCGAGATCGCCGCCGACGAGCGCGACCTCGCGGGAGGGGGAGAGGTGGAAGTCGAGCGCTCGCAGCATGTGCGCGAAGGCATCGGGATGCTCGATCGCCGGTTTGCCGAACAGGGCGAAGACCCCCTCGGCCTCCTTCGCGTACCCGTGCTCGCCGCTCAGCGCCGCCAGTCGCAGCAGCCCCAGCGCCGCGGAGCTGTTGCCGGACGGGATCGGGTGGTCGCCGACCTCCTTGCGGCGGGCGATCAGCTCCTCGTGGTCGGAGGAGGTCGAGAAGAAGCCGCCGCGCTCGGGATCGCCGAAGCGGGCGATCGTCGTCTCCGCCAGGGCTCGCGCCTCTTCGAACCAGCGCTGCTCGAAGGTCGCTTCGTAGAGCGTCAGCAGTGCCTCGAGCAGGTAGGCGTGGTCCTCGAGGTAGGCGTTGAGGTGGGCGCGGCCGTCCTTGTAGGTGCGCAGGAGGCTGCCGTCCTCGTCGCGCAGCTCGGCGAGGACGAAGCCGGCGGCCGAGCGGGCGGCGTCGAGGTAGTCGTCGCGACCCAGCACCGCGCCGGCCTCGGCCAGGGCCGCGATCGCCAGCGCGTTCCAGGAGGCGATCCGCTTGTCGTCGAGGCCGGGCCACACCCGTTGCGCCCGCGCCTCCAGCAGGGCGTCGCGGGCCTCGGTCAGGCCGGGCGGCTCCGGGCTCTCGGCTCCGCCCGCCAGGTGGAGGACGCTCGAGCCCTCGAAGTTGCCCTTGTCGCTGACGCCGTAGTAGTCGACCACCGGTCCGGCGTCGTCGCCCAGCACCTCGCGGATCTGGGCCGGGGTCCAGACGTAGAAGCGACCCTCCTCGCCCTCTGAATCGGCGTCGAGCGCCGAGTAGAAGCCTCCCTCTGACCCTCGCATCTCGCGCAGCATCCAGTCCAGCGTCTCCTCGCAGACGCGCCGGTAGCGCCGGTGGCCGAGCTCCTGCCAGCCGTGCAGGTAGGCGCGGGCGAGCAGGGCGTTGTCGTAGAGCATCTTCTCGAAATGGGGCACGAGCCAGACGGCGTCGACCGAGTAGCGGGCGAAGCCGCCGCCGAGCTGGTCGTAGATGCCGCCGGCGAGCATCCCGTCGAGGGTCAGCTCGACCGCCGCGGTCTCGCCGCGGGCGAGCAGCAGCTCCAGCGACGAGGCGGGCGGGAACTTGGGGGCGCCGCCGAACCCTCCGTTGCGGCGGTCGAGCGCGGCCAGCAGGCGCTGCACGGCCTGCTCCATGTCCGCCCCGGCCGGCAGCTCGGGGCGCGGCTCGAAGGCGCCGATCGCCCCCAGCCGCTCGCGGGTCACCGGCGCTTTTTCGCGGATCTCCTCGCGCTGGGTCTCGAAGGCGTGGACGACCGCTTCCATCACCATCCGGAAGCTCGGCATCCCGCGGCTCTCGTCCGGCGGGAAGTAGGTGCCGCCGTAGAAGGGGACGCCGTCGGGGTCGAGGAAGACGGTCATCGGCCAGCCGCCGTGGCCGCTGATCGCCTGCACCGCCTCCATGTAGATGGCGTCGACGTCGGGGCGCTCCTCGCGGTCGACCTTGACGTTGACGAAGTGCTCGTTCATGTAGGCGGCGGTCTCGACGTTCTCGAAGGACTCGCGCTCCATGACGTGGCACCAGTGGCAGGCGGAGTAGCCGACCGAGAGCAGGATCGGCAGGTCCTCCTCGCGGGCGCGGCTGAGCGCCTCGGGGCCCCACGGATACCAGTCGACCGGGTTGTCGCGGTGCTGGAGGAGGTAGGGGCTGGTCTCCTGGGCGAGGCGGTTGGCCATCGCCCTGAACCTACCCGGCGGCGGGCAAATCGAGTATTTGCCCGCTGTGCTCGCTGAAAGTGAGGCCGGCCGTGGATTTTCCCGGGGAAAGTGGACGGGTTGTTGCCTCGGCGGGCTACCGTCTCATGGATGAAGGGCTCTCAAGGGCAGGGTCAACCCGATCCTGCCGTCGACGCAGTGCTGGCGAAATTGCCGCCGGACGACCGTGCGGTCCTGCGCGGCGCGCTCGAGCGCGCCGAGAAAACCGAGGCCGAGCTGCGCTTCCTGGCCGACCACGACCCGCTGACCGGGCTGCTGAACCGGCGCCGCTTCCGGGCCGAGCTCGACCAGCACGTCTCCTTCACCGCCCGCTATGGCGGCCGCGGCGCGGTGATGGTGATCGACATCGACGGGGTGAAGCGGGTCAACGACAGCTTCGGGCACCAGACCGGCGACACGCTGATCCGGCGTGTGGCCGAGATCCTGCGCGAACGGGTGCGGACGACCGACCTGGTGGCGCGCCTCTCCGGCGACGAGTTCGCTGTGCTGATGCCGCAGACCGAAACAGCCGGTGCCCTGCAACTGGGGGAGGACCTGCGCACGCAGGTGGCCGAGGGCCTGCCTGCCGGCAACTCGGAGCTGGAGGGAGCGACGATCAGCGTCGGCATCGCGATGTTCGGCGGCCAGGGCGAGGTCGCCGCCGAGGCGGTGCTGGTCGCGGCCGACGAGGCGATGTACCAGGCGAAGAAGGAGGGCCGCAACCGGATCATGCTCTTCCATACGCCTGGCGAGGACGGCGAGCAGGCCAAACGGACGCAGACCGTGAGCGCGAAGATCCGCGACGCGCTGACCCAAGATCGGCTGCGCTTGGCGACGCAGCCGATCCGCAGTCTCGCTTCGGGCGGGATCGAGCGCTACGAGCTGCTGCTGCGGATGACCGGCGAGGGCGGCGAGCTGCTGCCCTCCTCCTCCTTCATTGAGGCGGCGGAGCGCTCCGGGATGATCCAGGAGCTCGACCGCTGGGTGGTCGCCCGGGCCCTGGAGCTGATCGCCGAGCGGGAGCGGGCCGGTGCCCCCGTCTCCCTGCACATGAACATCTCCGGCGCCTCGCTGACCGACCTCTCGGTGCTCGAATTCATCGAACGGCGGCTGGACGAAGGCGAGGCCGACCCCACCCGCTGCACCTTCGAGATCACCCAGGCCTCCAAGGTCGAAGACTTCGACACCGCCGCCGGTTTCGCCGACCGCCTGACCGAGTTCGGCTGCGAAGTCGCGATCGACGACTACGGCGCCGGCTCCGGACCCTTCACCTTCCTCAAGAAGGTCCCCTTCGACGTGATCAAGATCGACGGCACGTTCGTCCGCGAGATGACGCGCAACGACGCCGATCAGCTGGTCGTCAAGGCGATCGTCGAGATTGCCCGCGGTCTCGGCAAGCGCACCATCGCCGAGTTCGTCGAGGACGAGGACACCAAGCAGCTGCTGCGCGAGTACGGCGTCGACATGGCCCAGGGCTATCACCTGGGGCGGCCGGTCGACGCCGAGCAACTAAGCGCCGCGTAGCTGGGCGCGCTTGATCTTGCCGCTGCTGGTCTTCGGCAGCTCGGCGACGAACTCGACGATGCGGGGGAACTTGTAGGGCGCGGTCTCGCGTTTGCAGTGCTCCTGCAGCTCGCGGGCGAGGGCGTCGTTCGAGGTGCTGTCGTTGTGCGGTCCGTCGCGGAGGACGACGATCGCGCGGACGACCGAACCGCGCTCGGGGTCGGGGAAGGCCACCGCGGCGGCGTCGGCGACTGCTGGGTGCGAGAGCAGCGCCGACTCGACCTCGGTCGGGCCGATCCGGTAGCCGGAGGAGAGGATGATGTCGTCGCCGCGGCCCTCGAAGAAGAGGTAGCCGTCCTCGTCGGCGCGGACCAGGTCGCCGGTCTGCCACCACTGGTCCTCGAAGCGCTCGCCGTCGAGGTAGCGGGAGAAGAAGGTGGGGGAGGAGGCGGCGCGGAGCTGCAGTTCTCCCTCGACGATCCGGGTCTCCATCCCCGGCAGCGGTTTGCCCATCGAGCCCTGGCGGACCGGTTCGCCGACCTGGTTGGCGGTGACGTGGCCGGTCTCGGTCTGGCCGTAGCCGTCGGCCGGCTCGAGGCCCATCGCCTCGCGGAAGGCGGCGATCGACTCGGGGTCGAGCGGCTCGCCGGCGGAGACCATGCGGCGCAGCGCCGGCAGCGGCCGCAGGGCGGTGCGGCGGGCCAGCATCCGGTACTCGGTCGGCGCCTGGCAGAGGACGTTGACCCCGAGCGCCTCGGCGAAGTCGAGCCGCTCGGCCGGGTCGAAGCGGCCGTCGTGGATCACCGCGGCGGCGCCGGTCAGCCATGGGGCGAGGAAGACGTTGCGGGCCGACTTCGACCAGCCGGTGGCGGTGGTGCACCAGGCGAGGTCGCCCTTGCGCGAGCCGAACCAGTGCTCGGCCTGGCTCTGCTGGCCGAGCAGGTAGCGGTAGGCGTGGACGACGCCGCGCGGCTCGCCGGTGGTGCCGGAGGTGAAGACGATCAGCGCCGGGTCCTCCGGGCCCATCTCCTCGACGGCTGCCGGGGTCTCCTGCGGCAGGTCCTCGTCGAGGACGCGGGCGAGGTCGGCCATCGTCATCGCCGGCACCCCGCCGGGCAGCTCGGCCAGCAGCGCTTCTTCGCCCACGCAGAGCTTGGGATCGGCGGCAGCCACCCGGTGCTCCAGGTCGTGCCGGCGCGACATCGTGCTGCACGGCAAAGCCACCGCCCCCATCCGCCAGCAGGCAAGCAGGGTCAACACCCACTCGATCCGGTTCCCAACCAGCGTCATGACCACGTCCCCGCGCCGCACTCCGTGTGCCGCAAACGCCCCGGAGAGCCCGGCGGACTGGGCGACGAGTTCGCCGAAATAGTGGTCGCGCCGCTTCCCCTCAGCGTCGACAGCAACGATCCCCAACCGCGAGGCGGGCGACCGCTCCAGCAGATCTTCGATCAGATTCAAGGAACGGAAGTCTGCCAACAGCAGTCATGAAGGGGCGGGGGCCTCCTCTCCAGACACTCAACATCGAGCCATTGGCGAGATGTGTCTGGAGAGGAGGCCCCCGCCCCTGATCCCTGGCTACCGAAGTTCCGAAGAGCTCTTCTTCAGCAACTGCCGGGCAACGATCAGCAGCTGGATCTGCTGGGTCCCCTCGAAGATGTCGAGGATCTTCGAGTCCCGGGCCCACTTCTCCAGCAGCTCGGTCTCGCCGTAACCGACGCTGCCGCAGAGCTCGACGCAGCCGAGGGTGACCTCGACGCAGGTGCGTCCCGCCTTTGCCTTGGCCATCGAGGCCTGCAGCGAGTTCGGCTTCGAGTTATCGGCCATCCAGGCGGCCTGCAGGGTGAGCAGCCAGGAGGCCTCGTAGTCGGCCTCCATCGCGAGGAAGCGGGCGGCGGCGGCGTGCTGGTTGTTGGCCGGGACGTCGTAGTCGACCGTCACCCCGGCTTCCTGCAGCCGCTTGCGCGTCTCCTCCAGCGCCGCCCGGGTGACGCCGACCGCCATCGCGGCGACCAGCGGCCGCGTGTTGTCGAACGTTTCCATCACCCCGGCGAAGCCCTTCTCCTTCACCTCGGGGTCGCCGAGCAGAGCCTCTTTCGGCACCCGGCAGTCCTGCAGGGTGAAGTTTGCCGTGTCGGAGGCACGGATCCCGAGCTTGTGCTCGAGCCGGTCCAGCTTCAGGCCGGGGTTGTCGCGCTCGACGATGAACGACTTGATCGCGGCCCGCCCTTTCGAGCGGTCGAGGCTGGCCCAGACGACGATCAGGTCGGCCCGGTCGCCCGAGGTGACGAAGATCTTCTCGCCGTTGAGGACGTACTCGTCGCCGTCGAGCTCGGCGGTGGCGCGGATCGCGGCCGAGTCTGAGCCGGCTTCCGGCTCGGTGATCGCCATCGCGGCCCACTTGCCGCCGTACTTCTCGAGCTGCTCCTCGGTCGCGACCGAGGCGATCGCCGAGTTGCCGAGCCCCTGGCGCGGCATCGAGAGCAGCAGGCCGACGTCTCCCCAGCAGAGCTCGATGATGCCGAGCACGGTGGAGAGGTTGGAGCCGTTGCGGTTCTCGCCGTCGTCGCTCTTCTCGCGACGGACGCCGGCCGCACCGGCGCCGCCGATGTCGGAGCCCTCGTTCATCCCGTCAATCAGGGAGGCGAGCATGTCCAGCTCTTTCGGGTAGGCGTGCTCGGCCTCGTCGTATTTACGCGAGATCGGGCGGAACACCTCGGTGGCGACCTGGTTTGCCTGGCTCGCCAGCGGCTTGAACTTCTTCGGTATCTCGAGGTTGATCATGTTGGTTCCTTTCGCTCGTCAGGCCGGGCCTAGACGAGCAGGGCGCCCTCCATCACGCCCGCGGCTCGGAGGTCTCGGTACCAGCGCTCGACCGGGTGCTCCTTGACGAAGCCGTGGCCGCCGAGCAGCTGCACCCCGTCGGAGCCGATTCGCATCCCCTTCTGGCTGCAGAGCTGGCGGGCGATCGCCGCCTCGCGGTCGAAGCTCTCGCCGCGATCGGCGCGGCTCGCCGCCCGGTAGGTCGCCAGCTTCATCGCGTTCGCCTCGATGCCGATGTCGGAGACGGCGAAGGCGACGCCCTGGCGGTTGGAGATCGGTTCGCCGAACGCCTGGCGGTCGTTGACGTAGGGGATCACGTAGTCGAGCACGGCCCCCGCGGTGCCGCTGGCCAGTGCGCACCAGGCGATCCGCGAGCGGTTGACGCAGGCGGCGTAGTCCTTGGTCTTGGCGCTGCCCTCGCCGAGCAGCGCGCTCGCCGGCAGCGTGACCTTGTCGATCAGCAGGCGGCCGGTGGCGGCGGGACGCAGCCCCATCGCCGGCTCGTCTTCGACCGAGAGCCCTTTGGCGCCCGACTCGACCACGAACAGGGACGGGCCGATGTCCTCGGCGTCGGCGGCGATTACGAACAGCTCGCACTCCTTGGCGCGGGCGACCAGCGACTTGACGCCGCTGAGGACCCACTCGTCACCTTTTTTCTTTGCCTTCGTCTCCAGCTCGAAGGGGTCGAAGAGCGGTCGCGGCTCGAGGATCGCCAGCGCCGCGGCGGGAATGTCCTCGCCGGTGAAGGCGGGGAGGTAGGTCGCCTCCTGCTCGGCGCTGCCCCAGAGGCCGATCGCGGTCGCGGCGGCGCCGGGGGCGAGGGCCGCGTAGGCGATGCCCATGTCCCCGTGGGCGAGGGCCTCGCCGATCAGCACCGAGGTGACGGCCGACTGCTCGGTCATGACTCCGCCGAGCTCCTCGGGGACGCCGAGCATGTTGACGCCGAGCTCGTTCGCCTGGTCGAGGATCTCCTTCGGGGTCTCACATGCCTCATCGGCCTTCAGGGCCGCCGGCCGGATCTGGTCGGCGGCGAAGGAGCGACCGGCCTCCTGGAACATCTGCTGCTCGTCGTCGGGGGTCAGGTCGAAGAGGCCCTTCGACTTGCCTTTCTTCTGACGGGCGGGTTTCCCCAGCTGCTGGGTCGCCTTGAAGGCGCGGCCGGCTGCGGTGGCGCCCTTGAAGCCGTTCTTGGTCCCCTGGAATAGGGCCTTCTCGACCTGCTTGCGGAGCCGGATGCGGTCCAGCAGGTCGGAGCCGGCGAGGCGGTTGAGCGCCCGCAGGCCGAAGCCCATGCTGCGCTCCGCCATCCCCTTGTTCTCGGTCGTGGTGCTCACTTGGTCTTGGTCCTTCCGGTCTTGGCGGTTTTGGATTTGTTTCCAGCTTCGAGCGGTTGCACGCGGCCGTCGAGGTGCGGCGTGCCCTTCCTGGCGCCGCGGACGGCGAAGAGGATCTCGTCGCCCTGTTCGGCGCTGGCGAACTCGACCCGCGCCGGCAGGTGAACTGGCTTGCGGAAGCGAACCTCGACCCCGAAGCTGTCGGGGAGCCGGCTTTCCAGCTGGGCGAGAGCCCGAGCCTTGGTCCACATCCCGTGTGCGATCGCGCTGGGGAAGCCGAGCGGCTTCGCGGTCAGCGAGTGCATGTGGATCGGGTTGCGATCCCCGGAGACGCCGCCGTAGCGACGCCCGAGCCCGCCGTCGAGCTTCCACTCGGCGCTGGCCGGGGCGTCGGCGGGCAGGGAATCGAAGCTGTTGCCCTGTTTCCGAGCGCCTCCGTTCGACTTGCCGCGCCGCAGCATCGTGCTGACGCTCTCCCAGACGACCTCGTCGCCGACCAGGACCTCGGTCCGCAGCGAGAAGGTCTTGCCCTTCGGGTGCGGCTGGAGCTTGCTCGGCCGGACGCGGATCGTCATCTCCTCGTCGATCCCGATCGGCCGCTTCTGGGCGATCGAGTTCTCGACGTGGACGAGGCCGACCGCGCCGAACGGGAAGCGGCCGTCGCTCATCACCGCCATGTGCAGCGGGAAGGCGAGCATGTGCGGGTAGGTCGGAGGGAGGGTGTCGCGGAGGGCGAAGCCGCAGACCCTGGCGTAGGCGGCGACGTCGGCCGCCTCCGCCCTGACGCCGGCGAGCTCGAGGTCGAGTCCGTCCGGGATCTCGCCGCCGCCGCCCGGGACGAAGGGCAGGCGCCCGGCGCCCGGGATCATCGGCAGCGCCGCCCGTGCGTAGAGCGGCAGGATGCTGGGAGGGCTGTCGAGGGTCTTCGTCATCCGCTCACGCTCCCAGCAGGCTCTGGCCGCAGACGCGGACCACATTGCCGTTGACGCCGGTCGAGGCGGGGCTGGCGAACCAGGCGATCGTCTCGGCGACGTCGACTGGCAGCCCGCCCTGGGAGAGGCTGGAGAGCCGGCGGCCGGCTTCGCGCGGGCCGATCGGCATCGCCGCGGTCATCTGGGTCTCGATGAAGCCGGGGGCGACTGCGTTGATCGTCGCCTTGCGCTTCGCCAGCTCCGGCGCCATCGCTTCGACCATCCCGATCACGCCGGCCTTGGAGGCGGCGTAGTTGGTCTGGCCGTTGTTGCCGGCGATCCCCGCCATCGAGGAGACGCCGACGATCCGGCCGTTCGGGTTGAGCAGTTTCCCGCCGAGCAGCGCCTCGTTGATCCGTTCCTCGCTGGAGAGGTTGATCTCCATCAGCTGCACCCAGCGCTCCTCGGGCATCTTCGCGATCGTCCGGTCCTTGGTCACGCCGGCGTTGTGGACGACGACGTCGACCCCGCCGGACAGCTCGGCGGCGATCTGCTCAGGGGCGTCGTCAGCGGTGATGTCGGCCTCGATCGCGCGACCGCCGATCGCGCCGGTCACCGCCTTCAGGTCAGCCGCCATCGGCGGGATGTCGAGGCCGACGACCTCGGCGCCGTCGCGGGCGAGGGTGGTCGCGATCGCGGCGCCGATCCCGCGCGAGGCGCCGGTGACCAGCGCCACCCTGCCGGCCAGCGGCTGCGCCCAGTCGAGCTTGGGAGCGGGGGCGACGCCTTTCCCGACCCGCACCACCTGGCCGGATACGTAGGCCGATTTCGGCGAGAGCAGGAAGCGAAGGGTCGACTCCAGCTGGTCCTCGGCGCCCGGCTCGACGTAGACGAGCTGCGCGGTCGAGCCGCGGCCGCCGATCTCCTTGCCGAGCGAGCGGGTGAAGCCCTCCAGCGCCCGCTGGGCGATGTGGGCCTCGACCGAACCGGCTTCCGCCGGCGGGGTGCCGAGGACGACGGCGCGGCCGCTGCGCTGCAGGCGCGCGACGGCGGGGTAGAAGAAGCGCTGCAGCTCGACCAGCTCGGTCGAGCTGGAGATGCCGGTGGCGTCGAAGACCAGCGCCTTGGCCTTGCCCTCGGCGCCGGCCCGTTCTGCCTTGACGCTGTCGAGGACGGCGGCAACTGCCTTGCCGAGCCGGCCCTCGGGGGCGGCGCCGGTGAGGACCGGGCCGGCGAGCACCGGCTGGCCCTCCTTGTAGCGGTCGAGCGCGACCGGCTGGGGGAGACCCAGCTGCTTGGCGATGGTGCCGACGAGCGGCGCGTTGACTACCTGTGAGTAGCGGTCAGCCATGGTTACTTGGCACCTCCCGGGGCCTCGAGGATCGCGACGACACCCTGGCCGGCGGCGGCGCAGATGCTGATCACGCCGCGGCCTTTGCCGTCTTCGTGCAGTTGCTTGGCGAGGCCGGCGACGATTCGCCCGCCGGTCGCGGCGAACGGGTGGGCGGCCGCCAGCGAGCCGCCGTTGACGTTGAGCTTCTTGCGGTCGATCGCACCGAGCGGTTTGTCCCGGCCCAGCTTCTCGGCACAGAAGCCCTTGTCTTCCCAGGCCTTCAGCGTGCAGAGCACCTGGGCTGCGAAGGCCTCGTGGATCTCGTAGTAGTCGAAGTCCTGCAGTTTCAGCCCGGCGCGGTCGAGCATCGTCGGCATCGCGTAGGCGGGCGCCATCAGCAGCCCTTCGCGCTTGTGGACGTGGTCGACGGCGGCGGTCTGCGCCTCGCTGATGTAGGCGAGGATCGGCAGGTCGCGCTCCTTGGCCCACTCCTCGGAGGCGAGGAGGACGGTGGAGGCGCCGTCGGAGAGCGGGGTCGAGTTGGCCGCGGTCATCGTCCCCTCGGGGCCGCCGAAGACCGGTTTCAGCTTCGCCAGCTTCTCCAGGCTCGAGTCCGGACGCAGGTTCTGGTCGCGGTCGAGCCCGATGTAGGGGGTCATCAGATCGTCGAGGAAGCCGCGGTCGTAGGCGGCGGCGAGATTCTGGTGGCTCTTGACCGCGAGCTCGTCCTGCTCGGCGCGGCCGATCTCCCATTCGGTGGCCATGATCGCGCAGTGCTCGCCCATCGAGAGGCCGGTGCGCGGCTCCTCGTTGCGGGGGATCG
>Ga0157380_10000846_pt1 | contig 19163 bp, 11 predicted proteins | sample S35metaG_FD_119757 | JGI IMG/M metagenome (GOLD analysis project Ga0157380, IMG submission 119757) | Switchgrass rhizosphere microbial communities from Kellogg Biological Station, Michigan, USA - S3-5 metaG | ecosystem: Host-associated > Plants > Roots > Rhizosphere > Soil | place: USA...
GCTCGAGCAGCAGCCCGCGCAGCTCGGCGATCGCGGGCGCCCGAGACAGCACGCTCTCGTGGATCTCGAGCGCCAGGTCGAGCTGCGGCGCGGCGTGGCGAAGCTCGTCGAGCGACTCGAGCAGCCCCGGCCGCGCCAGCTCGACGGGATGCGTGTTGAGGAACACGGTGGGCAGGTCGCGCCGCGTCACGGCGAGCTCGACGGCCTTGCGCCGGAACAGCCGGCTCAGCTCCGCCTCGCGCCCGATGCTCTCCGCGATTCGCAGCAGCTCGAGCGGGCCGTCGGGCAGCCCCGGGTGCAGCCCGCGCCCGAGCGCCTCGTAGGCCGCGATCGTCCCGCGCGCCAGCAGCACGATCGGCTGGAACACCGTCGTGACCTGCTCCTGGCCCAGCAGCTCGCGCAGCTCGCGGGTGCCTTCGAGGAAGCGGTGCGGCAGGTCGGGACGCTTGACGGCGACCGTGGTCGAGTGCCCGAACGGGCCGCTCTCGGGCTTCGACTCGCTCAGGTCGGAGCGCCCGACGCGGAACTCGAAGTCCGCGAAGTGGACGATGTCGCCCTCGACGAGCGCCGCGTCCTGCACCTGGACGCGGTTGACGAAGCTGCCGTTGCGGCTGCCGAGGTCCTTGATCCGCAGCTCCTGTCCGCGCCCGTAGATCTCCGCGTGCTGCTTGGAGACCGACTCGGCCGGCAGCACCAGCTCGAGGCCCTGGCGCCGGCCGACGCGGAAGGGCAGCACGTTGATGCGCAGGCGCCGCAGCTTGCCGCCCTCGGAGAGCGTCTCGAGGAACCAGCCGCGCAGCTCCTCCTCGCTCACGCGCGCGTCCCGGGCATGCCCGTAATACTAGAGCAGCCGGCGCGCGTGCTGCGTGCTCTCGGCCGGCTCGTTCGCCGCCTGGCGCTGGCGCAGCAGCAGGCGCTCCGTCTCGGCGGCGGTGGCGGGCGGCCCGCACAGCGCGCCCTGCATGCGGTCGCACTGCCAGCGCACGAGGCTCACGCGCTGCGCCTCGGTCTCGACGCCTTCCGCGACGACCTTGAGCCGGCGCGAGCGCGCGAGCGCGATCGCGGCGCTGATCACGGCCTCGTGATCGCGGTTCGTGGCGGCGGCGCCCACCACCGTAGCGTCGATCTTGATCGCGTCGAGCGGATAGCGGTAGAGGTGCGCGAGCCGGCTCTCGCCGGTGCCGAAGCCGTCGAGCACGATGCGCAGCCCGAGCCGGCGCAGCTCGGCCATCCGCTCGATCGCGAGGTCCGGGTTGCGCATCAGCTCGCTCTCGCGCACCTCGAGCTCGAGGCCCGACGGCGGCAGGCCCGTCTCGTCGAGCACGCGCCGCACCAGCTTCACGAGCGCGGCGTGGGCCAGCTGGCGCTGGGAGATGTTGACGGCCACCGAGAGCTCCTTGTGGCCGGCGTCCTGCCACTTGCGCCCCTGGAGGCAGGCGGCGCGCAGCGCCCACTGGCCGAGCGGCACGGCGAGCCCGGCCACGTCGGCGAGCGAGACGAAGTCGGCGGACTTCTCGGCGCCGTCCTCGCGGCGCCAGCGCAGCAGCGACTCGACGCTCACGATCGTGCCGGTCTCGCAGTCGACGATCGGCTGCCAGTAGAGCTCGAGCTCGCCCTGGACGAGCGCGCGCCGCAGCTGCGTCTCGGTCGCCTGGCGCTCGGCGGCGAGTGCCCGCGAGCGCGGCGCGTGCACGTCCCAGGAGTCGCCGCCCTTCTCCTTGGCGCGCTTCATCGCCACGGTGGCGCTCTGCAGCAGCGCATCGGTGTCGGGGCCGTCGTCCGGGAAGAGCGCGATGCCGAGGCTCGCCGTCACCAGCAGGTCGTGGCCTCCGATGCTGAACGGGCTGCGCAGCGCCAGCCGCAGCTTGTCGGCGATCACCGTGACGTCCTCGTCGCGCTTGATGCCGGGCAGCAGGATCGTGAACACGTCGCCCGCCGCGCGCGCGATCGTGTCGCCCTGGCGCAGCGTGCTCTCGAGCGCGAGCGCCACCGAGCGCAGCAGGTCGTCGCCGTGGCTGCTGCCGAGCCGCTCGTTGACGCGCTTGAAGCCGTCGAGCCCGAGCTGGACCACGGCGAGCTTGTGCTTGTGCCGCTGCGCGTGGACGATCGCGACCGTCAGGCGGTCGCCGAAGCGGCGCGCGCTCGCGAGCCCGGTGAGCGTGTCCTGGTCGGCGAGCGCCTGGATCTCGCGCTCGAGCCGCGCGGTGTTCGCGCGCTCGGTGGCGAGCGCGTCCTGGGCCTCGCGCAGCCCCTCGCGCAGCAGCCGGACCTCTTCCTCGAGCTGGATCTCTCGCGAGGGCTGGGCCGTCGCGGCGGCTGCGGGCGCCGGCTCGGCCGCTGGCTCGGGTGAGGGCGTCTCCTCGGGGGCGACCTCTGTGGTGGCGGTGGCGGCCTCCACGATCTCGACTGGCTGGGAGCCTTCCTGGGGGGGTGTCGACTCGGCGCCTGGGGTCTCGGGCGCGGCCGCTTCAACGACGGGAGCGTCGGAAGGAGCGACGGCGGGCGCCTCCACGGTGGCGGAAGGCGGCGCATCGCCGGCGGCCGCAGGCGGCGCGGCCTGGGCCTCCGACAGCGCGGCAGCGAGAGTCGTCGGCGAGGCGTCTTCCCCGCGCACGTCTCGAGTGAGAAATGTCAGCAGGGACCGCCAGAAGCTTTTGGGAGCGGGCATGAGCGGCGAGCCTGACGCTATCCGACGCCGCCACGAGCGGTCAAGGAGCGGCCTCGATCGCCGCGACGGCACCCTGCAGGCCGGGACGCTCGGGGTCGAGCCAGGCGGCGTGGCGCGCGAAGGCGACGGCCGACGCGCGACGGCCGAGCGCCTGCTCGACGCCTCCGAGCATCAGCCACGACTCGGCGTGCGCGGGGCGCCTGCGGACGACCGCGGCGAGCGCGGCGCGGGCGCGCTCCAGCCGCAGCTGGCGCGCGGCCGGAGTGCGGGCCGTCGCCGCTTCGACCACCTCCTCTCGCGCCCTGGTCCACGTGGCCGGCGGCCGGGAGAGGACGGCGGCCGCGACGGCGAGCACGCCCAGCGCGAGCCCGAGCGAAAGCGGGCGCGCGAGCGGCCTCGGCCGCAGGCCCGCCAGCGCCGCAACGACGGCTGCCGCGAGCGCCGCGAGCGCCGCGTTCGAAGGGATGCGCAGGTTGAAGTCGACGCCGGAGTGGACCGCGAGCGCGGCGAGCGCCGCGAGGGCGCCCTGGCCGATCCCGCGCAGCGCCGCGCCGTGTCCCTCGGCGATCCCTCGTCCGCCGGCGGACAGCAGCCGGGCGAAGCCGGCGAGCACGAGGCCGAGGCCGAGCGCCCCGGCCTCGGCCAGCGTCTCGAGGTAGTCGTTCTCGGCGTGCTCGACGCGCACGATGCCGTAGTCCCGCTTGAAGCGCGGATAGGCGTCGTGGAACGCGCCGAGCCCGTGACCGACGAGCGGGCTCGTTCCGGCGAGGCGCAGCGCTCCCTTCCAGGTCTCGAGCCGGAAGGGCGCGCCGTGGAGGCTCGTGATCCGCTCCTGCGCCTCGCGCGGGACGAGGCCGACGAGCGTCACGCCGAGCAGGATGGTGACGGCGAGCGTCGGCAGCAGCACCGCGCGCCCGCGGCGCGGATCGAGCACGCGCAGCGCCAGCAGGCAGCCGGAGCCGGCCACGAGCGCCATCACGCCGCCGCGCGAGAGCGAGGCGAGCGTGGCGAGCGCCATCGCCAGCGTCGCGACGAGCGCGAGGATGACGGCGCCGGCGCGCGCGTCCGTCGTCCAGTCGCGGCTCCTGCGCCGCGCGGCCTCGGCCAGCCCGAGCGCGAGCCCGGCCGCGAGCAGGGCCGCCATCGCGCACCAGCCGGCGAAGTGGTTCTTGCTGACGAACGGACCGAAGGGCGCCACGGTCGGCACCGGGATCCGCCCGTAGAGCAGCGCGCCGAAGCGGGCCCGCGCCAGGATCGCGTACGCGGACAGCGCGAAGCCCGAGAGCGCGACCGCCGCCACCGCGCGCACCGCCAGCCGCTCGCGCGTGAGCGCCGGCGCGGCGAGCAGCGCGAGCAGCGCGAGGCCGCCGCAGAGCGCGAGCGCCTCGAGCGTCGTGTCGGGATCGACGGACAGCGGACGCGCGCCGGCTCCCAGCAGCCCCGCCACCTCGGGGTCGCGCGGATGCCAGACGGCGTGCGATCCCGGCGCGAGCAGCCGATGCAGCGGCTCCGGCAGCGGCACGAGCTGCGCGAGCGCCAGGGCGAGGAATCCCGCGACCGGCCAGGCCGCCACCGCCGGAAGCGCCAGGTTTCCGCGCGCGGCGCCGGCGAGCAGGCCGAGCGCCACCACCGCCAGCGCCAGCAGCACGAGCGCGAGCCGCGCGGCGGGGAGCACGGCGCCGAACGCCCACGGCGCGCCGACCGCGAGCGCGACGAGGCACGAGAGCGCGAGCGTCGCGGCGCGTGACGCCTCGGCCGGTGGACGCACCGCGCGCGATTGTACGCCGCGCGCCGCTATTGGGCGGCGGTGGCGAGCGCCTGCGCGGTGGGCGGCAGGAAGGCGGAGGCGGGCCGGCCGAGCAGGAAGCCCTGGCCGAACTCGATCCCGAGCTCGAGCAGCGCCTGGAGCTCGCCCTCGCGCTCGATGCCCTCGGCGATGATCGTCGAGCCGATGCGGTCGGCGAAGGCCTTGAGCGCGCGCGTCATCTCGCGGCGGATGTAGCTCGAGTCGATGTTGCGCACGAGCTCGCGGTCGAACTTCAGGTAGCGCGGGTTGAGGTTGGCGATCTTCTCGAGGCCCGAGTAGCCGGCGCCCACGTCGTCGACGGCGGTCGAGAAGCCGTGGCGGGTCAGCTCCACCAGCGCCTCCCTGAACACGTCGTAATTCTCGATCGCCGCCTTCTCGGTGATCTCGAGCACCACGCGCTCGGGGCTGAGCCCGTGCGCCTCGACCAGCTCCACGAGCGCCGCGCCCTGGAACTCGGGGTCGTACATCGCCGAGGGGAACACGTTGACGAAGAGCTTGGCGTTCTCCGGCAGCGCGCTCGCGGACAGAAGCGCCCGGCGCCGGCACTTCCGGTCGAGCTCGAACACCAGGTCCGCCTCGGCCGCCATCTCGAAGAGGCGCAGCGGCATCTGGTACACGCTGCCCGCGGGGCCGCGCGAGAGCGCCTCGTAGCCGAGCACCTGGCGGCGGCGCAGCTCGACGATCGGCTGGAACACGGTGCTGAGCTGGTCGGTCAGCAGCACCTCCTGCAGCTCGCAGCGGTCCTGCAGCTCGCGCTGCGCGCGCAGCACGTGCACGCAGCTCCAGGCTTCCTCGACGAGGCGCGAGACCAGCCGCTCGGGCATCACGAGCGGGTTGTAGAACGAGAGCGCGAAGCCCACCGAGACGCGGCGGAGGTGGCCGAGGTACGGGCTCGCGAGCCGGTTCAGCTTGCGGTTGATGTGGCTCTCGACGCGCTCGGCGGCCGCCTTCAGGTCCGCGATCCGGAGCGGCCCCTCGCGCCGCTTGGGCGAGAAGAAGATCAGGAACGCGTCGCCGCCGCGGTCGTTCAGGCAGATGATGTCGTCGTGGCGGACCTCGTGGCCGCGCAGCTCGAACACCAGGTCGCGCGCCATGGCCATCACCTTGGCGAACGCCGACGAGCCGTACTGGTGCTCGATCTGCGCGAGCGCGGAGGTGTCGATCAGCAGCAGCCCGAGGCTGCCCTGCTGCACCAGCACGCGCCGCAGGTCCTCGACGCGGTCGCGGTAGGGGGAGGCGCCCTCTGCGGCCTTGCCTTCGACGCGGGAGGCGACGGTCACGAGCGCCTCGCGCCGAGCGACGCCTGGGCCGAAGCGGTGGCACTCGCCTGCAGCACCTTGTTCCTGCCGCCGCGCTTGGCCTCGTAGAGCGCCTCGTCCGCCGCGTGCAGCAGGCCGGCCGCGTCGAGCCCGTGGAGCGGGTACTCGGCGACGCCGCCGCTGATGCTGATCTTCCGGAGCGGCTGGCGGTCGGCGAAGGCGAAAGGGTGCGCGGCGAGCAGCGCCCGGATCTTCTCGGCCGCCAGCAGCGCCTGCGGCGCGTTCGTGTGCGGCATGATCAGCAGGAACTCCTCGCCGCCGAAGCGGCCGAAAATGTCGTCCTTGCGGACGGCCTCGTTGACGAGGCCGGCGAGCTCCTGCAGCAGCTTGTCGCCCGCCAGGTGGCCGTTCGTGTCGTTGTAGTTCTTGAAGTTGTCGATGTCGAACAGGAACACCGACATCACCTGGCCCGGGGCGCCCTGCCCCACGGCCGAGCGCTGGTCGTAGGCCGCGCAGGCGACGCGGTAGATGAGCTCGTTGAGCGTCTGCTCGAGGTGCTTCTTGTTGTAGATCCGCGTGAGCCCGTCCATCTCCGCGGTGGTCTTCATGCGGCTCACCTGGGCCGCGGTGTGCAGCACCTGCGCGCCCGTCTGCGTGACGAGCCTGAGCGCCGTCTTCGGGTCGCCGCTCTTGCGCGGCTTCGAGAGCACGATCACGCCGAGCGTGTCCTGGTCGAAGACGAGCGGAGCGATCAGCTCCGGCTCCGGCATGCCGGGCAGGCCCGGGTCGGGCTTGATGCGGCTCTGCACCGCCTCGGACTGCAGGTCCTGCCGGTTCACGACCATCTGCGATTCGGCGGCGAAGCCGATCTCGCCCGCTCCCAGCGGGATCTCGGCGCCCACCCTGACGCCGGTGCCGTCGGGATACGCGGCGGCCACCACGAGCCGCGGCGGCCGGCCCTTCTCTCCCTTGGCGTCCGAGCGCCGCACCAGCACGGCGACGTGCTGCGGGTCCAGGCTGCGCTGGACGATGTTCAGCAGCACCGCCGGGATCTGCCGCTCGGTGAGCCCGCTGTAGAGCTCGCGCGCCAGGCGCGGAAAGTCCTTCAGGAACTGCGTGATGAACTTGAGGTCGTCCTCGAGCACGGCGTTCGACTTCTTCAGCTGGTGCAGCTGCTGACCGGCTCCGGCCTTCTCGGCGCGCGTCTCGCCCACCGTGCTCCGCAGGCGCAGCAGGATCGGCACCAGGATGCCGGCCGTGATCGCCAGACCCAGGAAGAACGCGACGAACTGGGACGCACTCCCGCCCGACTCCACGGCCACCTCCAGGTCGACCGACTAAGCAACGGCCATGCCGTCACGATGACGCCCGAAACGCACACTTATTGTCCACAGCCCGGCCGTCCGATCCAGATCACCAACGCCTGGCGTCCGAAAAACGGCCGGCGACGGGCTCCAGGGGACTGGTCTAGAATGACTTCCGCTGGCCCCCGTCTTGCTCCAGGGACGGGTGGAGGGGTGGTATGTGGGGCAGGGTGAAGTCTCTCGTGCTCGCCGCCGTGGTGGCGACCGCTGCGCTCGTGCCGCTCTTCGGCGATCCACGCCAGACGCCGGTCACGCATCCGCTGTGGGCGCGCATGCTGCTGCGCTCGCTCGAGATGACGGATGCCGTTCGCGCCAGCTCGCAGGCGTCCCAGGTGTTCTCGGCGCTCGCCCCACGCGACAGCCTCGCGTACTCCGCCGATCGCTTCCTGCGCGCCGAAGGCGCCGAGCTCAGCGGCGAAGGGACCGCGTCGGTGCTCACGGCCGGCACCACCCCTGCCGAGGTCAGCTTCGCGATACCCGTCGCGCAGCCCGGCGACTATCACCTGCGCGCCCGGCTCGCAGGGGCGCCTGCCCAGCCCTGTACGGCCGAGGTCCGTCCGCTCGCCGGAGGTGAGCCGCTCAAGACCTTCACGCTCGTTCCAGCCAACGAGACGAGCTGGATCTCCGCGGGAACGGCTCACCTCGACCCGGGCGCCTACGCCGCCCAGTTCCTGCTGCCGCCGGGCGCGTCGCTCAGCCAGGTAGAGGTGGCGCCTCCCTGCGTCAACCCGATCGAGCCCGCCGGAGGCTGGCAGTCCGACGGCGTGACGACGGCGGACGACCTCGCGGTCACCGCGCTCAAGGCGATCGACATCGAGTCCGAGCTGCCGCCGGCGGCCACGCCGATCGAGCTCGCCGGTGACAGCTTCCAGGTCGAGGCGCCGCCGAGCGCGGTCGAGGCGCGCGCCGCCGCCGCCGGGCTCGGGAAGATGACGCTCAAGGCCGGCAAGGGCGGGGTGCGCGCGCTCGTGTCCTTCGAGGTGCCCGAGTCGGGCCTCTACTCGATCGCCGCGTTCACGACGCCGGGCGGCGGCCAGCGCTTCCTGGTGGACGGCTGCCGCAAGGCCATCGTCTGCCCGAGCGAAACGAGCGGCTGGCGCCCGATCATGAGTCAGACCTTCGCCGCCGGCCGCCACACCCTCGTGCTGTCGCTCGCGGAGGGCGCCTCCGTCGACCAGCTGCGGATCGAGCGCAAGAAGAGCAGCGCGGCCGACTACGTGGCGACGATCCGGAGGCTCGGCTTCGATCCGGGCCCCCAGGGAGCGGTCGCGCGCGGCAAGGCGCTCGACGCGATGCGCTTCGTGCGCGAGCAGCGCCGCGTGCTGTTGTCGAGCCTGTGCGGCGACCGCGTGCTGATCGACGAGTCCCCCAGCTCGCTGCCCTCGCAGGTCGCCGGAGGCACCGGCATCGGAACGGTCCCCGGCCGGCCCGGGCAGGGTGGCGGCGGCATCGACGTCCCAATCCCGCCGCCCCTGCTTCCCCCCCAGCCCGCGGGCTCGCCGACCACTCCGTAGCGGACGGCACGCAGCCTCCGGCAGGCGCATGGCGCTCTTCAATCACGCGACGAAGGAAGTCACGGCCAAGCTCGTCTACTACGGGCCTGGCCTGTGCGGGAAGACCACCAATCTCCAGTGGATCCACGACCGCATGAGCTTCCGGTCGAAAGGCAAGCTGGTCTCGCTCGCCACCCAGACCGACCGCACGCTCTTCTTCGACTTCCTGCCGCTCGAGCTCGGCTCGATCCGCGGCATGCGTGCGCGCGTGCAGGTCTACACCGTGCCGGGCCAGGTGTTCTACGAGGCCACCCGCCGCATGGTGCTGAAGGGCTGCGATGCCGTCGTCTTCGTGGCCGATAGCCAGGCGGCGATGCTCGACGCGAACGCGGAGAGCCAGCGCAGCCTGAGGCAGAACCTGCTGGTGAACGAGATCGACCCCGCGATCCCGCAGGTGATCCAGTACAACAAGCGCGACCTGTCCACCGCGCTGCCGCTCGCCGTGCTGAACGAGCGGCTGAACCCGCGCGGCATGCCGGCCTTCGAGGCCGTCGCGATCCAGGGGACGGGCGTGGAGGACACGCTCCGGGGCATCACCAAGCTGCTGTTCCAGTGGCTGAACCGGCACTACGGCGAAACCCTGAACGCCGGCGCGCCGGCGCCGAGCGCGAGCCCGGCCCAAGCCGCGCCGGCCGCGCCGGCGCCATCGGTCGAGACGCAGGCTCGGCCCGCGGCGCCCGCAGCTGTGGAAGCGCTGACGCGGACGATGCGGTTCACGACGGAGCCGCAGCCCCCCGCGCCGGCCGCGCCGCCCGCATCCGAGCCGAAGCCCGCTCCCCCGCCTCAGGTGTTCGCGGACGCCGCTCGGCCGCCCGCGCCCAAGCCGCCCGCGCCGATCTCCGAGACCGCGATCATCCGCGCGCAGCGCCTGACGCTGCCGCCTGGCGCGGCGAAGCCAGCGAGCCCCACGCTTCCGCCGGGCGTGCCGGCGCCCCCGCCGGCCGTCAAGCCCGAGCCACGACCGGCGCCTCCCGAGCGGCCCGCTCGCCGCGCGTCGGAGCGACCGAAGCCGTCCGCGGAGCCGACGCCGTCTCCCGAGGGCCTGAGCGCCGACCAGTGGTTCTACCTGCTCGACGGCGCCCAGCGCGGCCCGATCGACGTCGAGGACCTGATCGATCTCGTGCTCACGAAGGTCCCCGAGAACACGAAGGTGTGGCATCCGGGGCTCGAGGGCTGGGTGCTCGCGAACCAGGTGCGACAGATCGCCGACGAGATCCCGCCGCCCGTCCCGGTGCCCGGGCTCGCGCGCAGCTACGGCGACGAGGAGATGCCCGACTTCAACACGGTGCCGCTGATGCTGCGCTCGGTGCTGATCGCCGACGAGGACCCGGCGTTCCGCAAGTACCTGGCGATGCCGCTCGCGGCCCAGGGCTTCACGATCCACGAGGCCGCCGACGGCGCGGCGGCATGGCAGATCGCGGTGCAGAACCGTCCCTGGCTGATCCTGGCGGACGTCTCGATGCCCGAGCTCGACGGCTTCGAGTTCTGCCGGCGCGTGCGCAGCCACCCGATGCTGTCGCGGCTGCCGCTGCTCTTCATCTCGGGCTCGGACAAGTACAAGGACCGCTACCGCGCGCTGCAGATCGGCGCCGACGACTTCCTGTCGAAGAACATGCCGGTGCGCGAGCTGCTGATGCGGATCCAGCTGCTGATGACGCGCTACTCCGACCTCGCCGCGGCCGAGCCGAAGGCGGGGGTCGCCGAGGGCGCCGGCGCCTTCCAGGGCCGCATCGAGGTGTTCGGAGCGCCGGCGCTCTTGCAGATGTGCGGCCAGGGCGGGCTCACCGGCATCTTCACCTCGATCGCCGAGGACGCGCAGCACACGGCCACCGTGATGGGGTTCCGCGAGGGCCACGTGGTCTCGGCGACCTGCGGCACCCTCGCCGGGCCGGAGGCCGTTTACGCCTTCCTGGCCTGGACGCGGGGCAGCTTCAAGTTCGCCCCCGGCGATCCCGGCTCGGGCGAGCCGCTAGCGCAGAGCGTCGAGCACCTGCTGCTCGAGGGCTGCCGGCTGCTCGACGAGTCGCAGCTCGGAAGCCCCCCGGGCGGCGCGCCCGCCTCCTGACACCGCGGCCGCTCCAACCTTTCTCGCGCCTCCGGCGTCCTATTGACATTCGATAGGAGCGCACCCATCTTCGTATAGACGTTCGATAGCAGGAGGATTCCATGACCGCCCGCCGCGCCGCGCTGCTCCAGGGGACGCTCGATCTCCTGATCCTGAAGGCCCTCGCCGCCGGCGAGCTGCACGGGCTCGGCGTCTCGCGCCGCATCGAGCAGATCACGGGCGGCACCTTCGTGGTGCAGCCGGGCTCGCTCTTCCCGGCGCTGCACCGGCTCGAGGAGGCCGGCTGGCTCGCGGCCGACTGGCAGCCGTCCGAGAACAACCGGCGCGCGAAGTACTACACGCTGACGAAGGCCGGACGCCGCCAGCTCGGCGAGGAGCAGGCCGCCTGGAACCAGGTCGCGCTCGCGATCGCGCGCGCGCTCGAGGCCTGAGATGCCCCGCGCGACGGCCCGCTTCGCGAGTCTCCTCCGCAACCTCGTGCACAAGCAGCGCGTCGACCGCGAGCTCGAGGAGGAGCTGGGCACAGCGGTCGAGCTGCTGGTCGAGGAGAAGGTCCGCTCGGGAATGCCCGCCGACGCCGCCCGGCGCGCCGCGCGGCTCGAGCTCGGCAGCGTCGAATCACTGAAGGGACAGGTGCAGGAGGCGCGCGCGGGCGCCCGCGTCGACGCGCTCTTCCAGGACGTGCGCTACGCGCTGCGCAGCCTGGTGCGCGCGCCCGGCTTCACCGCCGTCGTGGTCGTCACGCTGGCCCTCGGGATCGGCGCCAACACCGCGATCTTCAGCATCCTGAACGCCGTGCTGCTGCGGCCGCTGCCGTTCCCGGAGCCGGACCGACTGGTGCGCCTGTTCCACGTGCCGCCGCAGGCCACCTTCCCGGGGATGAAGCGCTTCTCGCTGTCGCCCGCCAACTTCTTCGACTGGCAGCGGGACGCGCGCGCCTTCGAGGGCATGGCGCTGTACGGCGGCCGCGCCTTCACGCTCACCGGGCAGGGCGAGCCGCGCGCGATCGTGGCGGCCGCGGTCGGCGCCGGCTTCTTCGACATCCTGCGCGCACGGCCGGCGCAGGGACGGGTGTTCCGGGCGGACGAGGACGCTCCCGCGGCGCGCGTCGTCGTCGTCAGCCACGGCTTCTGGAAGACGCGGCTGGGCGGCGCGGCCGACGTGCTCGAGCGCTCGCTCAAGCTGAGCGGCGAGTCGTACCGGGTCGTGGGCGTGATGCCGGAAGCCTTCTCGCTCGGCTCGTGGTTCCCGACGTCCCGCGAGATCTGGGTCCCGCTCGCGCTCTCCGACGCGGATCGCGCCGTGCGCGAGAACCACAACAACCAGGCGATCGCCCGGCTCGCGCCCGGGGCGACGCTCGCCCAGGGGCTGTCGGAGCTCGAGGTGATCTCGAAGCGGCTCGAGCAGGAGCACCCGCAGGAGAACGCTGGCTGGGGCGCCACGGTGGTCTCGCTGCAGGACGTGATCGTCGGCGACGTGCGTCCCACGCTGGTGCTGCTGCTGGCCGCGGTGGGGCTGGTGCTGCTCGTCGCCTGCGCGAACGTCGGCAACCTGCTCTTCGCGCGGGCGATCGGCCGGCGCAAGGAGCTCGCGACGCGCGCGGCGCTGGGCGCCGGGCGGGCGCGCGTCTTCCAGCAGCTGCTGATCGAGTCGCTGGTGCTGGCGTGCGCGGGCGGCGCCGCCGGCGTGCTGCTCGCCTACGCCAGCCTGCGCGCGTTCGCGGTGCTGCTGGCCGGCCAGGTGCCGCGCGCCGACGAGGTCACGATGGACCCGCGCGTGCTCGGGTTCGCGCTCGGGGCTTCGATCCTCACCGGAGTGCTCGCCGGCGCGCTGCCCGCCTTTCGCGCCGGGCGCACCGAGCTGACCGACGCGCTGCGGGAGGGCGGACGCGGCGGCGCGGCGCTCGGGATCCGCACGCGCCGCCTGCTCGTAGTCTGCGAGGTGGCGCTCTCGGTCGTCCTGCTGATGGGGGCCGCGGTGATGCTGCGCAGCCTGCTCGCGCTGCGTACCGTCGACGCCGGCTTCGACTCGAGCGGCGTGCTGACGCTGGAGGTCTTCCTGCCGGAGGCCCGCTACTCGACGCCGGCCCGGCGCACGGCCTTCTTCGACGAAGCGCTCCAGCGCCTGCGCGCGCTGCCGGGCGTGACGGCGGCCGGCGCGATCGACGACCTTCCGCTGATGGGCGGATCGGTGCAGCCGATCGTCGTCGAGGGCCGCCCCGAGCTGCTGCCGCGCGATCAGCCGACCGTCCAGGTGCGGGCGCTGACGCCCGGGTACCTGCGGGCGATGAGCATCCCGCTGCTGCACGGGCGAGACGTCGAAGCCGCGGACGTCGACGTGATGCTGGTGAGCCGGGGCGCCGCGAAGCTGCTGTGGGGCGAGGCCGACCCGATCGGACAGCGCGTGACGCTGCCGCTCGTGTCGCGGAAGCTCGCGCGCCGGATCGTCGGCATCGTCGCGGACGTCAAGCAGGACGGCGTCGCCGAGCGGGCGCAGCCCACGGTGTACACCTACACGCGCGAGCGCTCCTCGGCCGGCCTCACGCTCGTGGCGCGCACGTCGCTGCCGCCATCGTCGCTGGCGACCGCCGCCGTCTCCGCGATCCGCGCGCTCGACCCGGAGCAGCCCGTCGAGAACGTGCGCACGATGGTCGAGGTGCGCGACGCGCTCTTGAGCTCGGAGCGCTTCAGCGCGCTGCTGCTCGGGCTGTTCGCGGCGCTCGCGCTCGCGCTGGCCTCGGTCGGCATCTACAGCGTGCTGTCGTACATCGTGCGCGGCCGCAGCCGCGAGATCGGCATCCGCTCGGCGCTCGGCGCGCAGAGGCGCGACGTGGTCCGGATGGTGCTGCGCGAGGGCATGACGCCGGCGCTCGCCGGCATCGCGTCCGGGGCGCTGGCGGCGCTCTTGGCTTCGGTGAGCCTCGAGCGGCTCGTGTTCGGCGTGAGCGCGTCGGACCCGCTGACGCTCGCCGCGGTCGCGGCGCTGCTGGCGCTGGTCGCGCTGCTGGCGAGCCTCGTCCCGGCCTATCGCGCGGCGCGCGTCGCTCCCGCCACCGCCCTTCGGGACTGAGCGCCGGCTTCTTCCAGCATCCGCAGCAGGCGCGGCGCCAGCTCGGCCGCCTCGTCCCGCTCGCCCTTCACGACGAGCGCGCGCGCTACGGCGCGCTCGAGGGCCTGGAGCGACTCGGCCGGCCGCAGCCGCGCCGGCACGGTGTGCGCCAGCATCTCGATCACGGCCTGGCCGGGCGTCAGGCTCTGCGGCTGCCATGCCGCGCCGGGGCGGTGCGCCGCGAGCACCACCAGGCCGACGGGCAGCGGCGCCTCGGCGCTTCGGCCGCCGAGCTGCTCGGCGCTCGGCCGGCGCACGTGGACGTCGCAGCCAAAGGCACCGCGGATCGACAGCGGCTTGGCGAACGGATGCACGCGCCCGCGCGCGTCGAGCACCGCGAACTCGTCCGAGAGGTAGCTCGCTCCCGCCCCGATCAGCGCGGCGACGAGCGTGGTCTTGCCGCTGCGGCTGCGGCCGGGAATCACGATCGCGCGGCCGCGCCAGCCGACGACGCCGGCGTGCACGAACGTCCGGCGCGTCGAGCGCGCGGCGACGCTCTGGCGCAGCTCGGACTCGAGCACGGCGAGCGCGTGGCCGAGGTCGCGGGTACGCACGCGGCGGCGCCCGCCGACGTAGACGCGGCTGGGCCGCGCGCGGCCCGGATCGGGATCGACCCAGATCGAGAACAGCTCGTCGACCACCGCCGAGCGGCGGGATCGCCAGCCCGGCGGAAGGTAGCGCCGCAGCTCGTCCAAGACCGAAGGCGCGTTCGTGCGCAGGCCGAGCCGCACGCCGTGGGCTTCGACGCAGGCACCGGCCCGCCAGGCCAGGCGGTCGAGCCGGCTCGTGCGCGCCTTCGGTTCGAGGCGAGGCATGAGGCTCGGCAGGCTCTCGCTCATCCTCCGGAGCTCCTCAGCGGACCGCAGTTTAGCAGAGGCGTTCTCGAGACCGGACAGAGGCGTTTTCTCAAAGCTCAAGAGTAACTTGCATCGAATTTCCTCAAGCGTTACACTCGCCGCCGGCGTGTAACGGGGTTCGTGCCTTGTCTTACCGGTTCCGTGTCGGTAGCCGTCTGCGTGTCCGAAAAGGGGACACGCGAGTGGAGGGCCGACTTGAGGTATCTGCATGCGGCACCGGGACTAACGGCACCTCGGTCCTTCCGGTTCAGGGGCACGGTCCTTGCTCTGCACGGCACCCTGGGACGACTCATGGGTGGATTTGTGCACGAGCGGGGGGCAACGACCGGGATGCGCGGACCCTCCGAGGTCCCCACGGAATGACCCTGCTCGCCGCGCTCGTGCTGGCGGCCGCCGCTGCCCGAGTCGATTCGGTCTACATGACGACGACGGCGGATCAGCGGCTCGCCGTCCGCGCGGCGATCACGGGCACGCCCGGAATGGTGGCCGTGCATCGCGAGGGCGCGGCCGCGCGCGTGTCGATCCAGGACGCCGCGCTCGGCGGCCAGTTCGCCGGCGGGCGGCACTTCTCCTGGACCCCGACGAGCAGCTTCGACCCCGCGCTGCTCGCGGCGACTCCGGTGAAGCTCGACCGGCTCGAGATTGCGGCGACCGACTCGGAGGTGAGCGTGGTGCTGCACGTCCCGCCCGAGGTCGCGGTGGACGTGCGGCGCGACGCGCGCGGGCTGCTGCTCGTGTTCCGCAGCGGCTCGCCCCAGGAGCCGCCGCCATCGAACGTGGCGCAGGCGGCTCCCCTCCCGGCGAGCGTCGCGGCGTCCGCGCCGCTGCCGCCCGTCGAGCGTCCGCCCGAGCCGGCACCCGTGCTCGTTGCCGCTCCCAAGCCAGAGCCCGCTCTGGCCGCGCCGGCCCAGGCCCCCTCTCCCGCCCCGACGCCAGCCGCAGCGCCGAGCAGCCCGACGACGGCCGAGCTCGCGAAGCGCCTCTTCCCCACGGGCCCGAGCGAGGGCCAGGCGGCGGCGGGCTCAATCGCCGAGCTCTACCCGCAGCTCTTCCCGAGCGGGGTCGCGGCGAAGGAGCCGGAGGCCGAGCGCGCCGTCGACGTGAGCGAGCTCGGGCCCGACGAGGGCGCGGTGCTGGGCCCGTTCCGCGTTCGCGCGTCCGTCGACGCGCGCTACGTGGACGCCGACACCTTCATCGAGTCTTCGGCCGAGCCCACGCGCGACAACTACCTCGAGGTCCAGCCGCGCGTGCTGGCCGCGGCTCCGGTCGGCGCGGGTGCGCTGCGGCTCGAGTACTCGCCGGTGTTCCGGGCGTTCGCGACCTACGACCAGGTCAACAGCAGCAGCCACCTCGTGGGCGCGGGGCTCGAGCTGCCAGTGGGCGCCCGCGTCACGCTCCGCGCGCGCGACCGCTTCCAGAGCGGCGTGCTCGACACGCGCGTCGTCGATCCGGGCGGCGAGTACTTCTTCGCCCTCGGCCACTTCAACCGCAACGACTTCGACGCCGGCGCCAGCATCATGGTCGGCCCGCGCCTGAGCGTCGAGCTCGGCGGAGCGGCCGGCCGCGTCCACTTCACGGAGCCCTCGAGCTTCTTCGACTACGACACGCGCCACGCCTCCGCCGGCTTCGGCTTCGAGCTCACGCCGCGGCTGCGCGCGGTCGCCGACTACGTCTACGACGAGGTGCCCGCGAACGACGAGCGCCCGGAAGCGGAGTCGACCGCCCACGGCGCGCGCCTGAGCCTGAACGGCGAGCTGCTCCCGCTTCTGACGGGCGAGCTCAGCGTCGGCTATAGGCGGCAGGACGCGCCGAACGCGGGCGAGGGGGGGACCCGCTACTCCGGCCTGACGCTGCGCGCAGCGCTCATGCGCGAGCTCGGCCGCGACTCGAGCTTCGCGGTCTACGCGAACCGCTCGACGCCGGTCTCCGCCTACCAGGAGAACGGCTTCTACGTCTCGACCGGCGTCCAGGGCGTGCTCACGCTCGCGCTCGCCGCGAAGTTCGAGGCCCGCGGTGGCCTCGGCTACCAGTGGAACGACTACCGCACGATCGCGCCCGAGATCGGCGCGCCGCGCGAGGACCGCATCCTCGGCTGGTTCGTGGGGCTGCGCCGGCCGATCGCGCGCAAGCTCGCGCTCTCCGCCGCGTATCGCAACGAGGACCGCAACTCCAACGTCGACGACCTCGACACCGAGGCCAACGGCTTCTACCTCACGCTCGAGTGGGACCTGTTCGGGACCCCGCCGCGATGAGCGCTGCGCTCTCGGCCGCCTCGCTGCTCGCGCTCGTGGTGCAGGCCACGGCCGCCGCGCCGGCGCCCTACCGCGTCGGCCCCGGCGACGTGATCGAGGTGGTGGTCGACGGCCGTCCCGACCTGTCGCGCATGCCGACGGTCCAGACCACGGGGAGCATCTGGCTGCCGCGCGCGGGCGACGTCGACGTGCGCGGGCTCACGACCGGCGAGATCGCCGCGCGCGTGGCTCCGAAGCTCGCGGGCACGGACCTCTCGGCGCCGCACGTGGACGTGCGCGTGACCGGCTACTTCAGCCAGTTCGTCTGGGTGCAGGGCGCCGTGAACCGGCCGGGCCGCAAGCCGCTGCGCGCCGGCACGCGCCTCGTCGACGCGCTGCTCGACGCCGGCGGCTTCGTCCAGGGCGCCTCGGGCGAGGTGGTCGTGGCGCGCGACAGCGGCGCCTTCGCGGACGGCGCTCACGAGCTGAAGATCCGCTTCACGGGCAAGCAGCCGAGCCCCGAGGAGCTCGAGCGCCTGAGCCTGCCGCTCGTCACCGGGGATCACGTGACGGCGACGCTGCAGCTCTTCGTCGGCGTGAGCGGCGCCGTGCAGCGGCCCGGCCAGTACGCCTACGAGAAGGCGCTCACGCTCGGCGCGCTCGTGGAGCAGGCCGGCGGCGTGCTGCGCAGTAGCACCGACCGCGTCGTGCTGCGCCGCGCCGGGTCCGAGCAGGAGGTCGACCTCGCCGCGGTCCGCAAGGGCAAGGCGCCCGACGTGGCGCTGCTGCCGGGCGACGAGATCGTGGTGAAGGCGCGACGCCTGTGAACCCCAGCCTCTCCCACGGCGGGCGCATGGACGCGGACGGCGCTCCGCGCGACGTCGAGGTCCGCTACTACTTCGAGCTGCTGTGGCGGCGCCGCATCCTGCTCGCGGCGGCCGCGATCGGCGGCCTCGCGCTCGGGGTGCTCGCCGGCGAGCTGCAGATCCCGCGCTACCAGGCCCGCACGCTGCTGCAGGTGATGCCGCCCAATCCCACCTCGCTCAACGTGACGGACGCGCTCGTGTCCACCGGGAACCCGATCCGCGACCGCCAGTTCTTCAACACTCAGCTGAACGTGCTGCACTCGCGCGCCATCGCCGAGCGCGTCGTCGACAAGCTCAAGCTCGGGCAGTCGTTCCCCGGCGCGGACCCGGTCGCGGTCTTCCTCGGCACGGTGGCCGTCGAGCCCGTGCCCGAGACGTACGTGGTCGAGGTCAGGATCACGAACAACGACCCCAAGGACGCCGCGCTCTGGGCGAACACGCTCGCCGACGTCTACATGGACTACAGCATCGAGGGCCAGGTCGAGGCGGCGCGGCGCGCCTACAAGTGGGTGAACGAGCGGCTGGCCGAGACCCAGACCGGGATGCAGCAGGCGCAGGACAAGCTGCTACGGGCGTCGCAGGGCCAGGACCTCTACGTGCCCGAGGGCAGCGTCTCGGCGATCAGCACCTCGATCACCAAGCTGACCGAGGACCACATCCAGGCGCAGGCGCGCCGCATCGAGCTCGAGGCGCAGCTCGGCGAGTTCCAGGAGGCGCGCCGGCGCGGCCGCGGCACCGACGCGATCCCGCAGGTGGGCGGCGACGCGGTCGTCGCGGAGATGAACGGCCGCATCCAGTCGCTCACGCTCGAGCTCGCCAAGATGCGCGACAAGTACAAGGAAGGCCACCCCGAGGTGCAGAAGGTCCAGGCGCAGCTGAAGCAGCTGCGCCTGGATCGGGACGCGCGCGTGGCGCAGATCGAGGAAGGCATGCGCGCCGAGTACCGGCAGCTGCAGCGCAAGGAGGCCGAGCTCAAGGCCACGATCGAGGAGCACAAGGGCCGCGCCGCCGACCAGAGCCTGAAGATGACGGAGCTCGAGTCGCTCAAGAAGCAGGCGGACTCGGCCGCCGGCCTCTACACGGTGCTGCTGCAGAAGCTGAACGAGACGAACATCGCGGCCTCGATCCAGAACAACAACGTGCGCCTGCTCGACCGCGCGGTCGTGCCGAGCTCCCCCGTCTGGCCCCGCAAGCGCCAGATCGCGCTCGTGGGGCTGATGGCGGGCGTGCTGCTCGGCGCGGGCTTCGTGCTGCTGCGCGACGCGCTCGACAACACGCTGAAGGACGGCGACGACGTCGAGCGTCACCTGCACCTCGAGCTGCTGGCGTCGATCCCGCGCTACACGAAGGACGACGCCTCGCTCGCGACCGAGGCCTACCAGAAC
>Ga0157380_10000847_pt1 | contig 19156 bp, 12 predicted proteins | sample S35metaG_FD_119757 | JGI IMG/M metagenome (GOLD analysis project Ga0157380, IMG submission 119757) | Switchgrass rhizosphere microbial communities from Kellogg Biological Station, Michigan, USA - S3-5 metaG | ecosystem: Host-associated > Plants > Roots > Rhizosphere > Soil | place: USA...
ACATCATTTTATCATTATTCTTTGCCATTAACCACCACCATTTTTTATCGCTTGAGATTGGAAATATGGCGGATCGCGACAGCTCGACCTGCCCGGAAATTACAGGGCTTCCATGGAAAATAAGTCTGTAAAATCGAGCATTGGATATGGAATCAAAATCATCAAGGGAGGAAACGGCTTTGATTTCAGTTGTTGCGTTGACGTAATTACCACGGGATACGATTTCCTGTACATCTTGCCTTTCAAATGTTGTACAGAGCTCATCTTCAAGAATAATCTCGCGATCTTCGATCGATCGTGCAGCCTCCAGTTGAACGTGGCGTGTCCAGGCAGATACCTCTTCGTAAAAGCCCACTTTATAAAAATAATAAGGAGGCAAAACCGCGACCAAAGAAAGCCATACAAACAAACACAATACGTAAGGAGAATAATTGATGCTTACATGCAATCGCTGTCTCATCCGCGCTGACGTAGTCATCACTTCGTTTTTTATTGCAGTGTAGCGTTCTTGAAAACTTTCAGTAAGCGAATATGATAACCACCCGCCGATAAAAATCTGAATAAGTACGATCCAACCAGCATTATCAAAATCGAGATAATACAATCCTATCATATTTATGATAAGGATCAAACACACGCTCGCAATAAATAGCGGTTGTCGTAAAAAAAGAGCATAACTAATCTCTCGATCAGTATGAAAAATCTTCCATCCCTCCAACAAAATATAGTGATACGTAGTTAAGTAAACCGGCAAAGCCATAACGCAAACGATGAAAAATCGATCACCAAGAAAATTGGCGATCAGGCCCAGCACCAGAAGAAGAACAAGCTGCGCCACAGCAGATTTTTCATAGCGTAACGAGTATCCGGTTTTAGGCCTTAGCCAGTCCAGAAAAAAAATCCTGATCTTCAGTTGAGAATATCTAACGGAGCACACATAAATGATCACCTGATGGATACCTTGGATGATAAGCATCAAAAAAATTAATACCAGTGCAAATCCCGAAGTGAGTACGATCGGGGAATGGTAGTACTCCCCATCGTGCATGGTTACAAGAAATAAATCCATATTGGGGATGGGAGTTATTAATGCACGCACATTCGTATGTTCGTATTTTAAATCGACTGGAACCCTGAGCCGGCCAGCCATCGCTGCATTTAATTTTCCAGGACGATTCGTTTCATCCAGGAAATTTTCCTGCAAATTCTTTGATGTCTTTGAGTGGAACCAGACTTTACCGGTGCGATCGAAGATGCAAAATTGATAACCTGGTGGTAACAGCGGATCCATTACTGACGTCAAGCGGGTAGCAATGGCAAGGACACCATCACCCCACGGTATCCCTATGCCAGCCTCGTGATTGCCACTGCGGTAAGAATGGATCGACTGCAACGAAATTGCCTCCTCGGACGAGGGCGGAACGTCCGGCAATTTCCATGTGCTGTCATTCAACACCCAGCTAAAATATTTCCTTTCCCTCAGATTGAGGTCAAGGTCGGGGTCGTCTAGTTTGATCCGATGCGTAGCCAACATCGCATGCTGAACCCCATCGTCGCGAATCCAGATGATCTCGTTGAAGAATGAATAATCAGAAAAATATTTTGCCAGCGTTGGATCCCTAAGAATTGCCCCTCTCTTCATCGAGTCCTCAAGGACTGGTAGTAACGATGTATCTTCCCGGGCACGGACCAATTGATTATAAATCAGGCGAAGTTCCTTTGAAAATTCATGTTGAATCGAATCGGTTAGCGCTTCAATTCGCTGGTCGCGATCAAAAATTTCCGCCTTTAGGTCGGAATCGTCAAGGTGAAGATTATCAATAAAATCATTGGCGATGAGTATCGTCAGGAAAATGAAGGCTGTACCGACAATAACTGAGAAACCTGTAAACCAAATATTCATGATCTTCAATTTCTCCAGTTCATTCATTACCAACAATTTCAGCAGCGGCATGGCGATTAAGATGACGATGAGCGTGAGAGAGATGAAGAGAACAACGATTAATTCAACGGCACGGGTTTGCTGCTGAAAATAGTCTTTACGACTAAATCCATAAATACGCCACGTTTCGACATCGTTAACATTTTCACGCAATTGGAATTGGTGAATAAATAAGAGATAGTCCTGGTCATTAATATCAACCCTCCCAAACCGGTTAATCCAAACATTTGTATCTTTTTTTAGAATAGATTTAAGATCGTCTGGGCTTAGAATGTTTTTAAAACTTTGAAAAAAAATCTCCGAATCAATTTGTATAAGTATTTCATTGAAGCTCACGTCACCAGACAGCCGGCTGACAATCTCCTGCTTTGCCCTTGATAAATCGGTAGCGATCTTACTAACCATTGCTGGTATCTCTGAAATATCAACAGGATCTTTCGACCCATCTATCATATTGCCTTCAAGTATTTTCTTACTTGACTCTTTATAACTTTCCTTAATATTAATTGCATATTGTTCAAGGGCGCGGAATTTTTTTTCCTTTAAATCATCCTCCCGCGCCGAAACGTATACAAGAAAATAGAAACCAAATATTGCTGCCACGATAAAAATGGTGGAGAATAAAATCCAAAATTTTCGCGACAGGGAAATTGCTTTCATAAAGCCAGCGTAATTTTAAAATGCCGTTCTATAAGGCACAAAGAAAAATCTAAAAGAAAGTTGTGACTTGTATTTCATGGATTACACACAATAAGTCTCAGCAAAATCCACCAACAGTTTTCGGCGCAACCTTCGCCGACTTAAATTAAGCACAATGACACCTCAAATGTTCTCATTTTTCGACAACACGTCAATCCCGACCTTCAGGTATTTTCATTCAGGTTTATCCATATCAAGCTGGCAGAATATATTTTGGAGGGCGAGGAAGCTCCTCAGATAGAAATTCAAAAGTAAGCAATTAACCTACCGCACGTAATTACTGACGTCCAAAGCACCAGCGAAATAACGGCAGCAGCTTTTGCGGCCGCTGGTGTTCCTGAAGCAGGCCAACGCGAAACAGTGCTAAATGTAAAACGATGAAAGATTCCAGCGTTGGAAAAGGCAATGAAGATGAGAATCAATTTTAAGCCGAAAATTCCATTTGTGCTGAGCGCTTTTGCCTGTGAGATAAAGAGTAAAAGTCCTGACGGGACAACGATAAGCAAACTTCTTCGCGACCAGGGAAGAACATAGCTGGCTACATCTTTGACAGAAATTTTCCTCGCGACACCGAGCAAACGAAGGTCAAACAAAAAAGCGCTGCCGACCAGAAAAATAAATCCTATGATATGAACAATTTCTATTGCAGGAAAAAGCAATGGAGACTGACGAATATAAACGGCCAGGTAGCTATACTCAAGCCATTCAAACACGTCGGCGTATTGCATGCTAACGCAATTCGGTTGTCTTGTCGCCGATTGTAATTCTTTCGGCTCGCATTTCGTCTTTTACCTTAAGGTGAGGATACGCAACCACCGTGGCCGTGGTACCTACCTTAAGCATGTCTTTGGTTAGCCCGCGACTTTCCATCCGGGAGGGTGGAGCGAGTACGATAGTCCATTTCTTTTTTTTCTCCTCAAGCTTGATCTCACCGTGAGGATTCTCATAGGTCATCTCCAGAATTTTGCCTGTGACCTTCGTGGGTTTCGTTTGATCATAACTGCTCCATCCGTGATGCAACGGAGCAAAGGCAAAGAGAGACAGGATAATAAAAAGCAAAGCACCCTGCTTACCATTTCGATTGAAAATGTTTCGTATCATATCTTTCGAATTTAGATACTTAAATAAACCAGGTTTTTATAAAACAGTTCAACCTATTGAAAGAAATCGATGGCGATTTTATTGTACCCGGGGAAAGGTACTCGAACCATGCCGGATACACGAACCATAGAATCTAAACTAATTTCGTTTCACTATTTTCATCCCAAATCCCGGCTCCTGTGATACCGAAATTTTGCCGTCTTTGATCGGATAATTTCCATAGTCTATATCATCAGAGATACAGGTGACTCCTTCGATGGTCGACATATGACCAAGTCCTGCCGCCAGATGCGTTGCATAATGCGTCTTCAGCTGATCTCCCCATGCGTGAGGGCTTCCATCAGCATTAGCTTTTTTAATAATGGGCATTGCTTTCATCCAGTTTGTGATCCCATAGGCGTGGATATCGTTAAGATATGTGTTCACAATACCTTGCCGAACCATTTCAAGCGCAACATCATCCGCGTCGGGCCAGACCCACTCTCCGTCGGCATATCTTGTTTTTTCAAAGCCATTCTTGTCCATCCATTCGCGTAATTTTTTGCCGTTATCAATCTGCTCCTGAAATGGTTCCTCCATCCAATACAATGGAATCCCTTTTATCCCCTCTAGAAACGTGATGGTATCTTGTAGTGTATAACTGTTGTTTGCGTCTACCAATAGGTCCACGCCTTTGTTGCGGTATTCGCCGTAAATCATCTTAAAAACCTTTACGTCCATTTCCATACCCTCTTTGGCTGGATACCATTTATATCCGCGGCCGATCTTTATTTTCAACTGCCTATATCCATGATTATAATCCCACGCGCAGTTCTGCAATATTACTTCAAGACCTCCCCGGACGTCTTTGTATGGCAACTCGTCAATGTAGATCATTCCGCTATAAACAGGTAGGCTGGTCGGACCCTGCGCTCCTAAAATTTGATAAACAGGTTTTTTTAATATAACGCCCATCAGGTCGAACATAGCAAAATCGTAATGGAATGTATTGAACCCATTCATCAAACCGTGAGTCGGCGTTACTACCTCAATGACTTTCTTTCCGATGATACTCGAGATTGACTCGCTCACTTTTTTGTCTGTCATCCCCCAGGCTTCAGCGCCCTGATCTGTTCTTACGCGAAGCGCTGTGGTCTTTTGATGTTGACCATGAATGTCCTTTGAACCGTTGCGACCAACAAACCTTGGCCAATGGTAGTCAAGCGTGACGATGTCGGCCTTTTCAATTTTATGTTTTGCCAATTCCGGATATTCATCACGCATTGACTCGCTAAGTGCATTGTTTTTCAGCAATAGGCCACCCGCCATTGCGCCCATGCTTTTCATGAAGGAACTTCTTTTCATAATAGCAGTTTGTTATGTCATTAATTTTAGTTCGAATGTACACACCCAATCCGAGAAAGAATCTAAGAATTTGTTAAACCCGTTCGGGGTTTGTCGAGATTCGCTCCAACGACCCTGAGGTGCACCGAGGCCGTTCACATTGAAGCCCTTCGGGCCTTCGGAATTAGCAGGATGCTTGCTAAGATAGCATCAGTTCATCACATTCGTACAGGCAATTTAACCTTCCTCCTTATTTGCTCGATCAGAACGAGTGGGGACTCTAATCGGGCATTTCCCTTTCCCAGTTTTAGGTTGTTTACGTAGTCCTTCTTAAATTCTTTTTCAAAGGTCGTAGCGTTCCTTCCACTCCGATCTGCGGGCGAATGGCCCACACAATTTGAATTCGTGAACGCAGGTGAATACTCCGTTTTGTAATACTGAAGATAGGTTTCAAAATTGGGGACCTGGTAATTAACGTGGCCCAATTCATGCGATAAAACGAACAGGGCCTTGCTACAAATCCAAATCTTAATTGAAACACTATGTTTGCCGTACTCGGAAACACATGCGTCCTCATCATCGTCCGACTGCGACATCCGCGTGATACCCGCGGCCATGATTGATGCGTCTTCACGAGGAATAAATTTTACATACACGTCCGTGAATCTACCTTTTGCATCTCTGATTGAGTCTACACGGTGGTAAAGGGCTGGGGAAATGTGTCTAAACTGATTCAATAATTCCTCGGTTAACTCGTAATGAGATTGGTAGATCAATAATTCTTCTACCCTCGCCTTCATTTTTCGTCTGTCCGACGAAGGCATGTCTTTATTCACATTAAGAATGTAATTATAGTTTTTAAGGCTTTCACGCACATAGTGAATATCTTTTTCGTATCCATTTCTCAATTTCGCCCATGCGCTATTCTGCACAATTAAGAATATAATAACAATGACGCCGTACTTTTTCATGACCGTTGATTTTTTGGTGATTGATCTTGAAATTATTTACGCGCGAAAGTCATCACAGGCGGGAACCGTTGAGTATTCTGCAGCGCTGGGATTTAAATTACAAAGGTGATCTAGCGATTGCCTTAATGGGGAGACACGCAATCAGGCTAAAGAAGATTTAAGTACGGAAGAGTTGAGAAAAAATCAGAAAAATTTGAGGAGGGCTGTCTTTCTGCTCCGTGATACATCGACCATGCTGCCATCGCTCATGGTCAGGTAACCACCATCACCACGAATGTATTTCGTTACTTCATTCAGATTAACAATGTAAGAGTTATGCACACGGATAAAAGACGTGAATGATTCAAGCTGCTCTTCCACCTCTTTCAATGTCCGACACGCTGTGATCTTCCTTTTATTTTTGAGATGCAAGTAAGTATAATTGTTATCTGCTTCGCATGTTATGATATCATCGGTTTTCACCAATTCAAATCCTTCCGCTATTGGAACAGCAATTTTTGTCAGGCCGTTTTCTTTATTCTGTATTTTATCCAACAACATTCGAAACTGTTCGATGGTAGGTTGATGGTTGTGCGCCCCCACTTTATGAACTGCCGCTATTAACTCCTTTGAATCAACTGGCTTGAGTAAATAGTCCAATGCACTAAATCGGATTGCCTTGATCGCATATTTGTCATACGCCGTGGTGAAGATAACTGAAAACGGAATCTCGTTAAACTGTTCAAGAAATTGAAATCCATTCATCGAAGGCATTTCAACATCGAGAAACACCAGGTCTATTTTGTACTTCATGACAGCCTCCAACCCCTGTTTTGCCGACAGGCATCGCTGCAATATCTGGACGTCCGGACATAATTTATTGAGAAGAATACTCAGCGAGTCCAGGCAATGCGCCTCATCATCTATCAAGATGGCATTAATCATAGTTAACCGAGATTTTTACGATTACTTCAGTGCCCAATGCATTTCCTTCAGGAGAAACGAGATCGTTGATTGTAACCCCGAGGCCGTTGCCATGCATCATGGCAATCCGGTCGGCGGTGATCTTTGAGCCCATCGACTTTTTACGTATGCCGTATGCGTTGCTTAGCATCGCCGCTTTATTGCGACCAATACCATCATCGGTGATCTTAAAAAACAGGTACCCATTTTCTTCACTTACATTGATCTCTAAATGTCCTTTTTCCTCCTTATGCGTCAATCCGTGCCAGATCGCGTTTTCAGCGTAAGGTTGAACAATCAAAGGTGGCACCTTCAACGCGAAAAGATCCAGGTCCCTGGACAACGTGATCTTATAATCGAACTTGTTTTCAAGACGCAAGGCCTCCAGTTCGAGATATAAACCCAACGACTCCAGCTCACTTTCCAATGATATCAGCGAATCCTGGGCGTTCTGTAGAATCAATCGTACCAACTTGGAAAATTTAATAAGATATTCAGAAGCCTGTTCGCTGTTGTTCTGCAAGATGAACCGGTTGATAGAATTAAGTGAATTAAAAATAAAGTGAGGATTCATCTGGGCCCGAAGTGCCTGCATTTCAAGTTCGGTCGCTTGTTGCTGAAACTCTGCCTTCGTTCTCGCGTTCTCAAAAGTCTGCATCTTTAATTCGTTTTCAGCCAACTCACGCTGATGTCTTTCTGATTTTCTTTTCAACAAGATATTCCGGAAAACAATCAATCCCATGCCGAGAAGGAAAACGATAAATACAATGAGCCCATATTTTTGAAGTTCCTGCAATTGCTTTTCTTTCTGCAGCCGATCTATACCTGCCTGGGCTTTCTCAGTTTCAATCTCCGATCGAAAGAAGGCAAGTTTTTGTTCAGCCTGATCTGCGTCAATGGTTTCCTTTAAAGCGGTGTATAGTCGCAGATGGTGGTAAGCACTATCATTTTTTTGTTGAACATCAAAGAGCTTATAGAGCATAACATGTGCGTCACGAATATATTGCCGGGCCCCCGTTTCGCTAGCCAGACTCAAAAGTTTTCGGGCGTTGTATAGCGCTGCCGAATAATTTTTCTTTGCATCATAAGCCTTCGAGAGTCTGAGCAAGGTCCACATCACCTGGTTGAGGTCTGTTACACTTTCGAAATAAATCAGCGCACTGTTCAATACTGCGAGCGCGGTATCATATTGCTGGCGCGCAATGTATATTTCGGCCATCCGCGAGTTCGGCCAGCTGTTTTGTTTAAATTCCTCAGTCATCCCTGAAACCGACACCAATTTTTTATTGTGATTCCGCAGAAGTTGGTAGCAGTAAATCGCGGAATCATATTGTTTCATCAAATAAAAAGTTTCACCTATATAAGTATACATCCTGATTACACCGCCCCGACGATGCGCCTCCCGGGAGTAGTCCAATGCTGTCCTGTAATCACCGGCGGTATTATAAAGAAGAGAAATCGCGATAAATCCGCGCGGATCACTGTTAGGCTTCCTCCACAGCGGCAGGCCTGTCATACAATATTCAATAGACCCTGTATACTGACCTCGTTTTGTTTCCAACGCCCCCATGGCCGCGTACAACAATCCCAGCAAGCCGTCATTGCCAGTTTCGAGGGCAATTTTTTCGGCGTTCTTATAATTCGCCAAAGCCTGATCAAACTTACCCTGTGCCCACTTTGAAAAGGCCAGCAATTCGTACGATTTCGCCAATAATAATTTGACCTGATACCCTCTAACTCCATGCAACAAACCAACGGCCTTAGCACAATATTGCTCCATGACTGGGTAAGTGCCTACAATCCGTTCATTAAATCCCAAATTGTAATACGCTAATGCCTTTCCCTTTGCATAGTTTATTTTTTCAGCTTCCAAAATTGCCTGAGATGCAAAAAGCAGGGCGCTATCGGTGTGCAGTTCTATATATGAACTGCACAGTTCGTTTAGGCAATTAACAAGGCTCGTATCCTTTAAGGTCGGCAGAAGTTTTTTTAGTCCATCTATTCTTTCGCCTTGCCCCAAACAATCAACGCAAAGCAAAAATTGCAGGATGCCCAGAGAAAGGTATTTCACAAATGTCATTTTATTCATGGCTTTCAAGAATAAGAGCAACTATAAATCTCTGCACCGAACGTTTTACTTAGGCTGCCGATACTATTGGTTTCAGCGATGACTAATTTAGCAAAACAAATAAACCTTTTGAAATACGGGAAGGCCTGTTCCTATCAGGCCTTCCTTTCAAAAGAAGCTCATTAACTTTTTCACTAATGTACAAGTTGAAGATTATTGACTCCTTCACCAATTTGTTTACCTAACAGTAAACCGGCCGCAATTGAAGGGGGATAGTGTATACCTCCATAGTTACGCGACATACCACACTCCTCGGCGGCAGCATTAAACGAGGGGAAGGTTCTTGGACCCCCATATTTCGATCCATAGGTATTATCGGTGAACGAATAATTTTCTCCAAATATTCCGGTCATGGTTTGCATAAAGGCCTGCGTGAGAAATGCATGCGCTGCGGGATATTCCGGATGCGGCGGTGTTGTAATAAGCGGAGTCCAGGCTGGATCTATTACCTTCTTGATGTACGTAACAGGCCTTAACATATTATATGTGTATTTTGATTTAAACCCTGCGATGCTTGCGTCAGTTAATGCTATGCCGGTTTTCGCGTAAGCAATAGCCGCCCTGCCAAGATCAATGTTCTTTTGTTTTAAAATCTGCGTGAGTATGGAAACCGAATGTCCGGGAGGACTATATCCGACTCCTACGCCAACATCGTTCCAGTAAAAAGCAATATTTTTTTGTTCTTGTGTCAGCGATTGAGAAACGTCACACATTGCTTTTTCCATTTTATAAAAATCCGATGACTGATCTTCGGAATATTGATGTACAAAAGGAGGAGCAATAACCTGCAAATGCTGCTCTAAAAAAGGCCGGGTATTTCCGAAGTATGGGCAAAGGCCATTTGCAAAGGCAGGAGGCGTTGGCTCCCAGGCACCAGGAAATACCGGCGGTATGTATCCGACGTTAGTCAGATTACTATTGTCGGTTTGCGACCATGCAATGACAGCATCGGCAATAGCATGACCAAAGGCTTGTGAACGCAAGAAGACAGCTGACCCAACGCTAGGCCTAAGCGAATCGTTGTAGGCTGCTGCCAGCGAATCAATGCGTTGTTGATTCGCTGTTATTATTGCTGCCGGATAAAAAGCAGTGATCAACTTCGCCAGCGCGGCATTGGCGGAAACTTCCCAGGAGTACCCGTTATTATTTTCTTTTTGGGGCATCACTGGCATTTGATAAAGCTTCTGACTTAAGCTAACGGAATTTTTTATGCCTGGCCGCACCGATTCATACAACCCGATGCCGATATATCCCCACGCACGGTTTAATAAAATTGGACTGAGCGATGGATTCGCCTTGATGATCATCTGCAATTGCAAGGCGTACCAGTCTGTGGCAACAGCGCTACTTGCAAGGCTAGCCTTGCCTGGAGAGTTTCCTTCCCCCGAAGGATGATGGTCAAAATTGTCTTTGTCGCAGCTTGCAATGAAGTGCGAGAAGGTCACCAGTAAGATTATCGTTAACATGTGGTGCCCGCGAATTTGTTGTTTCATACATGAAATATTTTAAGGATAGTTAAAATTTACTGTCCTTATCAACGGACTGCATTCAGATACAAATTCAGAGAGTGTGTAGTTTACGCTTCTGTCATGTAGTTGGTCAAAATGATTGAGTGGTTTACATCTGCGTTGGATTGTGTATGTTGTTGACGATAACACTCAATAAGCAATATTTAGGTTCGCCCAACGTTGAACAATGAAAATTCAGTGTTGTTATTTATAATAAAGCAAATGATACAGACTCAGGAACTCTATTTACCCGGGTAAAAGATAAATCAGCGACAAAACTCCTTTGTTTGGATCTACTCTGCTATCTTTATTAGAATATCAATGGCTTGGCTGCCTGTTGGCCGTTTTAGAATAACCCCCACGCGCATTCCAGACAATTTCTTTGATGTTGGACTTCCTGACTGCAATGATCACATTCCTTGCATGTTTTAGGTCCATCCCATAGAATTATTGCCCCACGTTGGGGCTACCATTTTGTTCACCCACATTTTGCAAAAAGCGTTAGGTGAGCATTCAAAAATGCCGAAGATACTTGGAAGTTTAAACGAATTAAAAAGGTATTGAATGAGGAAATTAAAGATTGGCATAATTGATCTTGTCAGCAAAGGACCAACGAATACGCTATGGGCAAGAATCATGCATGCTAACCTTGCTAGTATCATGCCCCAGATTGTGGCGACGTGGTGCGAACAGCAAGGTCATTCCGTAACATTTATATGTTATACCGGGCTGGAAAATTTGGACAACGAATTACCACGCGATGTGGACGTGGTTTTTATTTGCTCCTTTTCACAAGCCGCGTTTCTTGCCTACGCTTTGAGCAATTATTTCAGAAGCAAAGGAGCGGTAACCGTGTTAGGTGGTCCTCATGCCCGTTGCTATCCCGATGATGCTATTAAATATTTTGACTATGTACTTGGCCTGACACATCAGTCAACAATAACAGACCTTTTGAACGATTGTGCCCCTCAACGTCCAATTGGAATTCACCTTTCTGCAAAAACGCAACCTGTTGAATTTCCAACCATGAGAGAGCGATGGAAGTTTGTCGAACCAACGCTTAAGAAGGCACCTTTCGTGAAATTCATTCCAATGATAGGAAGTGTCGGTTGCCCTTATACGTGTTCATTCTGTATTGATGCAACGGTACCCTATCAGCAGCTGAACCTCGATGCCATGAAAGAAGATTTGCATTTCCTTCTTACAAAATACAAAAAGCCCATGGTAGCGTGGCAGGATCCAAACTTCGGAATTCGCTTTAAAGATAATATGGACGTTATTGAGTCCATAGGATCAAATCGCTTTCGTTTTCTCGCAGAAAGCAGCTTATCGATTCTCGCAGAAGACCATATGAAGGTCATGAGAAAACACAACTTTAAAGCTTTGCTTCCTGGCATCGAATCCTGGTATGACATGGGAAATAAATCGATGGCGGCACACCTTGGCGCAGAGCAAAAACTAAATAAGGTATCGGAACAGGTTAATATGATCCTCCGTTATGTCCCTTATATTCAAACTAATTTTGTATTGGGTCTCGATTGTGACTCGGGGAGCGAACCCTTTGACCTCACCAAACGCTTTGTTGATAAATCACCAGGTGCCTTTCCCGGATACTCACTTCTTTCATCCTTTGGAGAGGCTGCTCCGCTCAACCTCGAGTATCAAAAGTCAGGTCGCGTACTTCCGTTCCCTTTTCATTTTCTGAACAACCACCTTGCGATGAACGTGAAACCAAAAAATTACGAATGGATAGATTTTTACGACAGAGTAATTGATCTTACTGCCTATACCTTTTCTAAAAAAGCGATCTACAGACGATTTATGGCAACCTCAGATTTCACGTCAAAGTGGATGAACTTCATGCGTGCTATTTCCAATGAAGGTTTTGGACGGATCCGTTTTTATAAAATGGTGAGAAAAAATCTGAAAGAGGATCGTTCGTTCCGGGCATATTTTGAAGGTGAGACGACAGTGTTACCACAGTTTTATAGAAATATCATCGAACATGATCTTGGAATTTGGATGAAATGGCTACCCAAGGGAGCGTTGGAACACGATCAGAATGCTTATTTGCATAAAAATCAATATGCCAAGAACGACGTAATTGTTAAAAAAGTCAGATCGGCATAAAACAAAAAAAGATCGACTTTCCCGTCGATCTTTTCTTTTTAGTGAGATGGAGTGTTAATCGCTTATTTTTGTAACATTCACGGCGTTCATTCCTTTTTTTCCTCTTTCTTCGTCGTAGTTAACTTTATCGTTCTGACGAATTTCATCGACGAGCCCAGAAGAGTGGACAAAAATGTCAGGTTTTGAATCTGACGGCGTAATGAATCCAAACCCTTTGGTTTCATTGAAAAACTTTACTGTTCCTTGCATTGTATAAAAATTAAAATAAAAATTCAAAATATTCCTACTTCCTATTTTAGCCTAAGTAGGATTTCAACATTCGGCTTTTCGCTGTGTGCCTCAGCCGGCGGGTGGCTTTTTCTTTGATCTGTCTTACGCGTTCGCGTGTGAGATCAAATTTATGGGCGATTTCTTCTAGCGTCATCGCTTGCGTTCCGTTCAATCCAAAATACAAACTGATCACTTCCGCTTCCCTCGTGGTCAAGGCTGTTAAGGAACGTTGTACTTCGAGGATGAGTGATTGGGCCATCATTTCTGACTCCGGGTTTGATTCATTCACATCGGAAAGGACATCAAGCAAACTACCATCTTCGCCTTGTGAAAACGGTGCGTCCACTGAAACATGGCGTCCGGCAATTTTTAAACTATGTGTTACCTCCTCGGCAGTAACGCCAATAACTTCTGCAACTTCTTGTGCTGAAGGTTCGCGCTGAAACTTCTGCTCGAGATCAGAAAAAGTTTTGGATATTTTAGTTAATGAACCGATCCTGTTCAACGGTAATCTTACAATTCTGGATTGCTCCGCGAGCGCTTGCATGATCGATTGGCGAATCCACCAAACCGCATAAGAGATAAATTTGAATCCCCTCTTCTCATCAAACCTGCCTGCAGCCTTAATCAAACCAAGATTACCTTCATTGATAAGATCCCCAAGCGTAAGCCCATTATTCTGATATTGTTTGGCAACTGATACCACAAAGCGAAGATTAGCTTTGGTGAGTTTTTCAAGCGCAACCTGGTCGCCCTCCCGTATACGCCTGGCGAGTTCCACTTCAACTTCCGCGCTAACCAAGTCGACTTTCCCGATTTCCTGTAAATATTTATCCAGGGATTGACTTTCCCGGTTTGTAATCTGTTTACTAATCTTAAGTTGTCTCATGCACGATGTTTGTAATTAATAATAATGAAGCCACATTTCGGGACACGGCCCCTGGCCACGATAGTATTGAAAACAGATATTCGAAGGGTAAAACTGATCGGGAATGCTGCTTTTTGTGCAAAGGTAGTCATTTAATATCAAAGCTTTTCGATTATTTTAATAAACCAGTAAACGTAACGGGTAGTATACTCTTAACATTCACCGTAAGATTACATCCAAAGATGGTGTGTTTCAATCGTGTGCAACCTTTTGTACAATGTAGGAGTAATCATTAAAGTGGAAGCACAACCTTCGTCATTTAGGTCTTTCTTTTAATTTTAATGGAATGAAATCAGGGACAGCAAAGTCAACAAGCCGCGCTTTTCGTGTAAGGGCCAATCTGAAAAAAGGCTTGGAACTGGCGTGGGCCGCTTCACCAAAATCGCTGGTCAAGTTCTCCCTTTTGGGAATGGTTAACGCCTCGATGACGCCAATTGCCGTTTACCTTGGAGCAGTGCTAGTCAATCGAATCGCTGAAGCCAGCAGCCACAAAATACCTTTTTCTGATTTATTCCCAGTAGTGATTGGGTTATGGATCGTATCAACGCTACAGCGCACCATTAGCGCATACATGGGATATGGAAGAAATTTATTTGTACGACGCGTTGAGCTCGAGGCAGAAAAAAGACTATTGGCCAAGGCTTCTAAAGTTGATATCGGGAATTTTGACAACTCGAACTGGCATGACCGGTTAGCACGAGCCAAAAGAGATGTGTCGTGGAGACCTGGAGACCTGACATGGTCCGTGCTCGGACTCTCAAGTAATCTTGTAACAATTATTTTGATGGCTTCATTACTGGGCAGTCTTCATTATCTGCTGGTCGTTCTTGCCCTTGCAGCGGCTGCCTTGTCGTTGATTTTAGAAAGTCGGGTGACATCCAAGCTTTATGAATTTTTTTACAAGGAAACTCCTGAAGAAAGGGAACGCGGATACATCGGAGACTTGCTCGTTCAGCCCAGAACAACAAAAGAAATCCGTGCCTATGTTCTTGCCGATTATTTACTTGGACGTCATAGCAATCTTTCTGAAAGCCTATTCCGCCAAAGGGCGTTAATGTACAGATCAGGTACACGGGTTTCAATCCTCACCGGGATTGTAACCGGCACTACCTTAGCCCTCGCCTATTTATTTGTTTCTATAAAAGGTGCTGCGGGAGTATTCGATCCGGGCGGTGTAGTTCTGGTGATCGGTGCGTTTACTTCCGTGTCCTCCACCCTCGCCCAAATATCAAGCACTTTTGTTTCTGTTGATCAACACACCACGTTTCTCGATGATTATTTTTCTTTTCTTTCCATCGATGAGCTGGTGAAAAAAGTTGAAAATCCGGAAGCGTTGCCCGATAAGCTTGACAAAGGAATTGTGTTTGATAATGTCGGCTTTAAATATGCCGGCAGCCCTGAGTTTGCCGTTCAAAACTTTAATCTCACCATCAAAAGCGGTGAATTGATAGCGTTGGTCGGCGAGAATGGCGCGGGAAAAAGTACGATCGTCAGACTTCTCCTCCGGTTTTACGACGTGGACACCGGATCCATCAGTATCGGAGGAGTTGATCTCAAAAAGACTGATCCTGAGGAATTGAGAAACCGGGTTGGTGTCCTTTTTCAGGACTACGCTAATTACGAGTTGACAGTGCGCGAAAACGTTACGATGGGAAGACCTCATGCAGAAGTTTTTGATGAGCGCGTGCTGGAATCGCTTCGCGATGCACGCAGTGAATGGCTTGTTAAGAAGATGCCTAACGGCCTGGATTCAAAAGTCGGAAGGCTTTTCGAGGGAGGTCATGATCTCTCCGGAGGCGAATGGCAACGCCTGGCGCTGGCAAGGATCATGTATCGGGATGCCGACATCTGGATATTGGATGAACCAACTTCGTCCCTGGATCCAGAAGCAGAGGCGGCAATCTTTGCTGAGCTAAAAGAAAATCTAAAAGGAAGGATCGGAATTGTTATCTCACACAGATTCTCCACGGTACGGATAGCGGACCGAATCGCTGTCATTGCCGATGGAAAAGTATCTGAGGTCGGATCACACGAGGAACTGATGAATGCTAAGGGAAGATATTCGGAGTTATTTGAACTACAGGCGGCAGGATACAGGTAGTCCTAACACTAAGGAGCCATGCCCGACTTCGGGAGACGACTTCCCGAAAGCTTTAAAACTTTCGGGAAGGTGAAATTTAACTACTATTCCGATCTCAGTGAGTTCACAGGATTTGTCCTGGCAGCCTTGATCGATTCAAAGCTTACAGTCAGCCAGGCAATAATTAACGCTGACAAAAATGCAACCACAAAAATCGTCCAGTCGATTGTAATATGATACGCGAAGCCAGTAAGCCATTGGCTCATTCCGTACCACGCCATGGGTACTGCGATTGCTGTGGCGATCAGGATGGGACGTGTGAAGGTTGCCGACAAGAGGTAAACGAGCTGAAACCCCGAGGCACCAAGCACCTTGCGTATTCCAAGCTCCCGTGTTCGCCGCTCCGCCAGGTAAGCAGACAAACCATAAAGTCCAAGGCATGAGATCACGATGGCAAGGACCGCAAAAACATTGAACAGACTGCCCAGCCGTTGCTCCGCCTTGTACAAGTTCGCAATATCCTGATCGACGAAACTGTATTCAAACGGATAGCTCGGGTTAAGTTCTTTGCAAATCTTCTCCAGTGCAGCAATGGTGTTTTCAGTTTGACCAGGCAAGGTGCGGATGATGGCATAACCTCCCCACGTATTACGATTCAGAAACATGGGACCAATGGTTTCCTGAACGGGTTTGAAGTTGAAGTCCTTTACCACACCGATGATCGTTCGTTCCGTTCCCCAAATTTTGATCCTTGTTCCAACGGCTGACTCAAGTTTCATGCCCATCGTTTCTAATGCCTGTTCATTCACAATAACATTGACAGAATCTGCCTGCGCATTTTCGCCATAGCCATGGCCATCAAGGATCGTTGCCTTAAAAACCTCTTCAAAATTTTCGTCAACGGCTGTGTTATAAAACAAGGGTTGTGTATTCGGATCCTTTCCCTTCCACTCCACACTGATGGTTGCACCCGAGGATTCAGTTGGGAGACTAGAGATAAATGAATATTGGTTTGTCAACCGGTTACTTTCAAGACTGGTGCGCAGGCCTTCATACTTCCCCCATAGGTCGCCGGTCATCCGTACATACAAAAGATTTTCTTTATCGTAACCCAGATTCAATTGTTGAATGTATTTCAATTGTCGATAGACTATACCTGTGCCGACGATTAATGATATTGAGACTGCAAACTGGATCACCACCATCGTGTTCCGGAACAGGCTGCCAGAGCCGCCAGCCGTGAAATTCCCTTTCAGAACAGTAGCTGGAACGAATCCTGAGAGATACAAGGCCGGGTAGCTACCGGCAAACAAACCCGTAATGACGGTTATGCCCAACAGCCCTGCGGTGAGCTGCACATTCGTAAAATCAAGCGCGAGCTCCTTTCCTCCCATCGTATTGAAATAAGGAAGGGCCAGGTAGATGATCAGCAACGCCAGTACGAGTGAAAGCATGGCAACAACCAACGACTCCGCGAGAAACTGACCCATCAGATGGGGTCTTATCGCTCCAACTACTTTTCGAAGCCCAACCTCTTTTGCTCTGCGTGTCGCCCGTGCGGTAGCAAGGTTCATAAAGTTCAGGCAGGCCACAACGAGGATGAAGACGGCAACCACCATAAAAATGTACACGTTCTGCGCATTTCCATGACCTGGAATATCCGCCAGGAAATTAGAGTATAAGTGAACCTTCGCGAGGGGTTGCAGTACGAAGGCGCATTTCACTACAGGCTCATTCTTTTTATATATTGCCTGCATCTTTTTTTCCAGGTCTGCAATCGCAGCCTCGGATTGCAGCGCTTTATCATTCAGTTTAATATAGGTGAACCAGTTGAAGTTATCCCAGACGTTTTCCTTCAGGTCACGATTGTCCCGGGCGAGGTAACGCATGGGCTGAACAAAGTCAAACCGTAGGTGAGAGTTGGTCGGGATGTTCGCAATTACGCCAGTTACGGTAAAGTCGTCTTTGTTATTTTTACGGATTGTCTTTTCCAGGACGTCAGTGCTGCCGAAATATTTCATCGCCATTGCCTCCGTGATCACAATGCCTTCAGGATTTAGAAGGGCGTTTTCCTTGTCGCCCTTGATAAAAGGGAACGTGAATGCCTTGAAGAAATTGGAGTCAGCATAAAGGATGGCCTTCTCCTCGAACTTGACATCGCCGACCTGTACCAGATCGCTATTGAAATCGGAAATGCGGACGACTTCCTCCACTTCGGGGATTTCGTTTTTTACCGCCAGGCCTAGTGGCGCTGGTGACACAGCGGCATGTACTTTCATCTCAGGAAGCGTTGCTGTGATCCTGTACATGCGATCATAGTCTTTATGAAAGCGGTCGTAGCTCAGTTCGTCATTGACCCACATACCGATGAGTGCGGTACAGCTGATTCCAAGCGCAAGGCCAAAAATATTAATGAAAGAAAAAACTTTCTGACGGAGAAGGTTTCGAATAGCGACTTTGATGTAGTTTCTGATCATACGAATTGGCCGGTTACCTGAATTAGACGCCCAAAGATACCCGAATGTTGCAGGCGAGACAAGATTAAAATTTTCAGAGAGATTGCGTTTTAATAAGGTGTTCTTCGAAAAATTAACACGGTCCGGGCTCTTCTTATCATTATCAAATTCGATTAAGTCGTTTTATCTCCAACAAGTCCAGCGAGTCCAAATCATTGAAATTTTCATAGGATGACGTAATCACCTGCTCTCCAGGCTGCAATCCCGCCAGAACCTGGAAATACTCGGCGCCGCTTTTTCTGCCGAGTTTGATACCACGCCGTACGGCAGTCGTTCCATTTTTCACAACATATATCCAATTTCCCCCAGTATCCTTGTAAAAGCCTCCTACGGGAAGAAGAATTTCATTCGATGGTTCATTGAGTTCAATGCGCAACCTCAGCGGCTTGCCATCAGGAACACCGGATGGAATTTCACCACAAAAGTTCATGTCGACGTTAAAACGACCGTCATCTACCGTAGGACTAACGTTGGTTATCGCCAACGTATAATCAGTGTTGTTAACAGTCGTTGTTGCGGTCAGTCCGGCTGAAATCCTCGATAGATAGAGCTCGTCAATCATAACTTTCACGTTATGACAACGCGCAGCGGAATCAAATTCTATTATTCCAGTTTGAG
>Ga0157380_10000848_pt1 | contig 19156 bp, 14 predicted proteins | sample S35metaG_FD_119757 | JGI IMG/M metagenome (GOLD analysis project Ga0157380, IMG submission 119757) | Switchgrass rhizosphere microbial communities from Kellogg Biological Station, Michigan, USA - S3-5 metaG | ecosystem: Host-associated > Plants > Roots > Rhizosphere > Soil | place: USA...
CCGGCATGAATGAATACGCGGCGAGCGGAAGCGCCAAACCGGCTTAAAACCCGGCACGGCTGGCCGGCAGGCTGGGTGAAGGTTTCGAGTTACGCAGCTGCGATGAACCAGTTGCGATCGTCGCTGACACCCAGCCAAGCCTAGACGTCCATGATCCAAATGTCACCGCGGTAGTTCGCGAGCAAGAAAACTATTTGATCGCCCGCGACGATCGGCGCGACCGTGCCGATCATCGCCGGCACGATCATTTCCGAGAGGGCGAGCACGTCGATAGGCTGGGGGCCGACGCTTCCGTCGTCAGGATCGAAGGAGCGAGCCACGACCCGGTTTCGAATATCAACGGTCGGTGTCGCCGGCAGGTAGTACAGCAAGCGTCCGTCATGTGACCAGAACGGGTGACTCGCACCGGTCTCAACACGGATCCACGCGGTCTCCTCTGCCGCGTGCCCGTCGTCCACCCGCGCCAGAAGCACCGACGGCGATCCGCCCGGCGGCGTCGCATCGAAGGCCAGCCATCGTGCATCGGGAGAAAGGCGGGGATTCGACAACCGCCGCTCGCGCGAAGACAGCAACGGGCGCTGTGTGGCCGTGCGCGTGTCGAGCAAAATGAACGAATTCATCCCCGCCCCGAAGGTCTCGGCCAGCAGCAACTCGTCGTCGAGCCAGAGCCGCGGACGGCCGCCGCAATCTTCGAAAACCAACCGGGAGGCTCCATCCGCCAGATTCGCCACGAACACCGGACGCCTGACGGGCGGTCCGGCGACCAGCGTTCCGAAGGCGATCCGTTTCCCGTCGAGCGAGATCACCGGAAAACCACGATTGTCGCCGCCATCTCCCGCGAGCGGGGTGTCGGTGCCGCGCGTCATGTCCCTAACGCGCAACTCCACGCCGCCCGCTCCTGCGGCGAAGTACGCGAGCGTGTTCCCGTCGCGCGACACGCTGAAGTAGCTGACGAGTCCTCCGCCGCGAGTCTGACGACGCGGTTGCCCCTGGGCGAGTCCAGTGGCTGGGTCGATCCCGACGGACCACATGTTGGTGTCGGGGTGAACACCCACGAAGGCCAATCGACGGCGAGCGACCGTGGCGAAGAACGCGGAATCCGCACCGGGCGTCATCAGTTCCGGCGAGCCGCTCGCCTCGAACGTCGTCGGCGAAACACGCTGCCGCCATACGTGGATGCCCTGTCTTCCGGCGGCCGTGAAGAAGATCGCGTCCTCCGTCCAGGCGACCGCCATCGAGACGATGATCGAGCCCTGTTGTCGCGCGCGGCGAAGCACGCCGGTATCGATTGGAGCTCCGCCATCCACCGGAACGATCCAGCAATCGAGATCGGTCGAGGGATTTCGGTGACCGACGACGAGCAGATGGCGGCAGTCGTCGGACCAGGTGGCAAACGCGACATCGACGAGGCCCGTCGGCACCGTGCGTTCGTCGCCGTCCGTTGACACGATTCGCACGGCGTCGCGCGAATCGATGGCGAGATACACAAGCCGTTCGCCGTCAGGCGCGAAACGCGCGCCTTGCGCCATCCGCTTCAATACGCGCGGCTGTCCGCCGAGTGTCGGCACCTCATACACATGCCGAGTCGAGTCGGCCGAAGCGCTGAAGATCACGCGTGTGTCGTCATGAGAAAAGGAGGGCTCCGCGCACTCGCGCATACCCTTCGTGAGCTGCACGGCGGACCCGCCCACCTGCTGCAGCCACACTTGTGGTGTCGCACCATCCTGTCCCGCATCGGATACGTACACGACCATCCGACCGTCCGATGACAGCGACGGCCAGAACGTGGCAGCTGTTGTCGTGGTGACTCGCTGAAGCCGCGGTTTGGGAGGAGCGTCGACGGCCGGCGACGGTTTCGCAGCCGGCGCGATCTCGCGGCTCTTCCACCACTCTGTCAGCTCGGTCGAATGGGCGAAGACGCTGCCGCGGTCCGCGTGGGCGAGGCGGTGTACGGGAAGACCTTCTTCGCGTTCCCAGCGTTGGACGGTACGGATGCCTCGTCCGAGATACGCGGCGATCTCCTTCCACGAGTCGAGCCGGCGACGCTCACCTGCGGGCGGCGGACCATTCGGGGTCTCACTCACGGCGTCGACAGCATAGCGCAGCGGTGCGCCATTAGACGCCATCGCCTTCCCGGCGCGTGATGACGCTTGAGCTTGCACGAGCGGCATCGGACACTCGCACCGTAGGAGGGTTTATGGCGATGCATTCGAACGTTCTGGTGGCCGTGACAGTGCTGAGCGCGACGCTGCTCGTTGCTACGGTGTCGAGGTTGAAAGCCTCTGAATCGCGGGAGGCCTTCGAAGGCGTATGGAAAACAGTCGAGGTCGTCGTGCCGGGGCCGACTCCTCAGGCGTTCAGGACACCTGCAACGCTGGCCATCTTTCACGGCCAGCACTACAGCCGGGTTGAAGTGCACGCCGAAGGTGCCCGGCCGGTGTTGAAGGATCCGGCGACAGCATCTGCGGACGAACTGCGCGCGGTGTGGGGGCCCTTCCTTGCCGAGGCCGGTACGTTCGAGGTGACTGGCAACAACCTCACGATGCAGGCGACGGTCGCGAAGAATCCCGCGGCGATGATGAGCGGCGCGATGAGCGTCTATACCTATCAGCGAAACGGCGACACGCTGACACTGACGCAGATTCGTACACCCTCGGGGCCGAGCGCTCCGGTGACGATCAAGCTGGCGCGCGTCGAATGATTCGGCGTCGAGTGCGGCTGGATCCAGGCACTTCATCGCACTGGATCCAGCCGATTCTCAAAACGTCTGCGAGATGACCTTCAGCCAGCCCCCGAGCCTTCGTTTTCGGCGCCCACGATCTTGAAGTGAGGCGCGACGTCGACGAAGGCCTGCACCACCGCGGGATCAAAGTGCGTCGCTTTCCGTCCGACGATGAACTTGACGGCATCGTCATGCGACATCGGCGGACGATATAGCGATCTTGTGGTGCTGGCGTCGTACACGTCCACGACGGCCATGACCCGGCCCTCGACCGGAATCTCCGTGCCGCGCAGTCTTCGCGGGTAGCCCGTTCCGTCCCAGCGTTCATGATGGGTGTAGACGATGTCTTTGGCCATCGCCAGAATCGCATCGTCGCGGACGCCGACCCGGCCTTCCGCCTTCAGGATCACCTCGTATCCGTACTGCGGATGCTTTTGCATTTCCGCGAGCTCCTCGGGCGTCAGGGCGCCGGGTTTGTTCAGGATGTGATCGGGAACGCCAACCTTGCCGATGTCGTGAAGCGGAGCGAGGCTCGCGACCAGATCGATCCGTTCGGGTGTCAGGTAGTCCTGGAATTCGGCTTGGGTTGAAAGCTGTGCGGCGAGCAGCTTGACGTATTGCTGCGTTCGACGCGAGTGACGGCCGGTCTCGGCATCCCTGGTCTCGGTCAGCGACAGGAGCGTCTGCACCATCAAGCGCTGAGCATTCGTTCTTTCGCGTCCGGCCGTGTCTGCCCGTCCGCGCTCGACGGCGAATTTCGCGAGCGTCATGATGCCCAGCGCCGCCATCGCTGCGATCGTGGGAACCAGCGGCGAGACGAATACGCCGGTCGTCGAGAGCACCCACCCCGCGAAATACCACAGAGCTGCGACGCCGATCCCACTCCCCAGCACTCCGGCCAGCGCGCCCGTGCTCGCGACGAGCAACGTGACCGCACTGCCCAAGACGAGCACGACCATTCCTTCAAGAGCCGTCCCGAGTTGAGATCGGCTGATGAAGTCCTGCTCCAGCAGATTGTCGGCAACGGTCGCCTGGACCTCGACGCCGGCAAACAGCGTGTCGAGCGGCGTCGCCACGACCTCCCGGGTTCCGAGCGCGGTCGTTCCGACGAACACAATCTTGTCCTTCAGCGTTCCCGCCGGCACGCCACCGCTCAGGACGTCTGCGGCCGAAATGTACGGGAACGTTCGCTTCGTTCCCCGATAGCGCAGCAACAGGTTGGTCCTGCCATCCACCGGCACGACACGGTTGTCGACGAGCAACGACGCGGTATTGACGTTCGAGATCCGTAGCACCAGGTCGCGCGAATCGGTCGCCGCCATCGCCGCCGCGAGCGCGAGCGATGGGTAGACGCGGCCGTCGAGCTCGATGAGGAGAGGCGCGCGTCTGAGAATGCCGTCTGGATCGGGCGCAGCGTTCATGAAACCCGAAGCGCCTGCCGCCTCCGCCAGCATCGCAAGATTGCACACGGCGCCACTTGCCTGAAAGTAAGGCGCATTGCCCGTTTCATCTCCCACATGAACGACCGCGGGGCCGACCGGATGCAGCACGCATGCGTTTCCCTCGGCTGGGACATTGTCGAATCTCATCGCGTAGCCGAGCACGACGCGACCGTCGCGAAGCGTCGCGGCCAGCGCTTCGTCGGAGGTGGCTCGAGGGCGTGCTGTCGGACGTCGGTCAGAACCGCCGGAATCGCCGACGCGATCGGGTTCGGCGAAGACAATGTCGAGCGCGATGGTCGCTGCGCCCATTTCTCTCAGGCGAGCGATCAGGCTGCCCATGACGTCGCGCCGCCAGGGCCATTGGCCGATCGTCGAGAGACTTCGTTCATCCACGTCGACGATCACGACGCGGCCGCCGGGCTGCCTGGTGCGAACAGAACGAAGCAGAATGTCGTACGCCGCGTTGTCCAGCCGCGCGAAAGACGCCGGGGGAGAGACTGCAAATAGAGTGGCAACGAGCACCGCAAGGGCGCCGCACAGAAACACGAGACGGCGAGGCGTCCGGGCGTTCGGGGATCCTGCCAAGGCGGTGCGACTACCTCACGGCGATGTCGACGCGCCGATTGCGGGGCTCCGGGGTTTCATCCGGCGTCTTGACCAGCAGATCGAGCTCGCCGACCGAAGTGACGTCGATGGTCGATCCATTGAGGCCGGCATCCACCAGGATATTTCGAACCATCATCGCCCGCTTCAATCCGAGCCCGAAGTTCGCCGGCTGGTTTCCCATCGTGTCGGTGTGTCCGATGACGACGACGTCCTGGACCGCGTGCTTCTTGACCGCCGCCAGAATTTGGGGGATGAGCGCTTGCGATTGATCCGTCAGCGCATCTGACTCGAACCTGAAAAACACGGTGAAGCGACTCGGCGCCGGCGGCAAGGCCGACAACGCGTCGCCAAAAATGCGGTTCACCTCGGCCTCGCTTAACTTGGTGAGGACGGGCGCGCTATTCCCGGCCACCCGCGCCGCATCACGTTCGGCAGCGAGGTCGACGGACCCGAGTGGGTTCGACACACCCGCGGCCCCGGTGGTGCCGGTGTCTGAGTCCGGCAGCAGCACGACCAAGTCCTGCCCCCGAACGGGGCCAGGACCGGGGCTCGCGATGTGCTTCGGACCGCAGGCTGCCGCGATCAAGGCGACGGCGATCGTCAGCCAGGCGCCGAATGTCGGTGCGCTCTTCACTCCGGCAGAACGCTGATTGCCAGCGTCGTCCCTCGCACACCCACGATGGCGGCCGGCGTTTCGAGGCGGATTGAGTCTGGCGCGAGCTTCGCAATGCGACCCGAAACGTAGGTCGCCGCGCCCCTGACGAACTTCAAGGCCAGACTGAAAGCGCTGTCGGCGGGCGCGTACGTAAAGCGCTCGAGTTTGAGCTCGCTGTTCGGGCCGAGGGAGAGCCGGGTGTCGTCGTTCAGCGTGACCCCGATCTTCCCGTCGCCGCCCGTTCGAAGCCCGTCCGCCTCGAATACGGTCTGCCCGAGCTCGGCGGGAATCTGCGCGCCGTCACGAACTATGAACGCGGCTCCCGTCGAAACTTTGATGCGTCCTGCGACAGGGCGCTCCTGCGCGAGGACCGGTGTGGCCACCGCGCAGACCAGCATGAGAGCGGCGACCAACGATCTTGAATTGGCCATACGAGCCTCCGGGGAGGAGACGAGATTTATGCCGCGGCACATTGCGTGACCTTCACGGAATGGGTCGCAGCTACACGAGATTGCCCGCCGACATGACGGGTTCTCGCAAGGGCTACCCCCTTGTCCTCATTTATCGGCAGGAATGCCTGTGAGGTGTTGCCCGGTCGCGCTACGACGTGGCGGAATACGCCGGCGTCCCCTCACGCCCACTGCGCACCGGGGCCGGCGCACGCAGGTTGACCCTGATATCGGAGAAGCTATTCGCAAGTTCAGCGAAGACCATCGACAGCGCCAGGCACGACCAAATCGCCGCCATGGTCGCGTTCACGTTGGTGTCGATACCCAGCAGCCCTCCCAGCAGACGACCTTCGAAGAACACCAGCGCCACCGCGTAGCTTCGCGTCATCCATTGACGGTGCTGTGTGACGCGCCGCCGGATCGCAAACAGGTACGCCACGAGCGTCGTCGTCATCAACATCACCGCATCGACGACGGCCAACGTCGTGAACTCGCGCGGGCCGCCACTGCTTTCGGCCAGGTATTGGCCATAAGCGCCAAGCGGCGCCAGCACCAGCGCACCGACCACGTAGATGCGGCCGACGATGTGGTGAGTCGTGGTGTAACGCTTGCGCAGCCGTTCGGAGAACTGCAGCGGCGCCAGTACCAAGGCGCACGTGCCGGCCACGGCATGTGGCACCAGCCAGAATGCGATTTCGGCGTAATGCCGCCAGATCGGGTTCTGCGGCTCGATGAGGAACCGTTCGTTGTGGTACACGACATAAAGCGTCATTGCCGCGACCGCGGCGAACACCGCGACTTTGGGACGCAGCCACAACGATTGCTGATTCGAGAGCCGTTCGGACATGGGGGATCTCCTGAAGAGTGCTGCCGCCATTCTCTCTCAACTACTGTCGAGCTCTGCGGCGTTTCTTGCTGGTCGTGAATGGCGTCTAGAACCCGGCGCTGCAAACGAAATTCGCGGCGTCATCAGTGCTGCCCGTGCCCTTGTACTTGGCAACGAGCGGGTACTGGCAGAGTGGACGCGAGCGCGTGACCGCACCAGTCTGATCGCGCCGTGTGGCCGTCAGCGTTTCGGGAGCCTTCCCGTCCTCGACCCAGGTGAGCAAAGCGTCGAGCACTCCGGTTGGCTGCGGCCCCGGGCCGCCCGCGCAGTGGCCCACTCCTGGCGCGAGAAAGAATCGCGCAAATTCCGCGGTCTTCTTCGCGCCGCCCATTTGACGCTGCACGCGCTTGTAGTAGTCGATGCTGCCATCGGCGGTAATGAGCTGGTCGGCCCAGCCGTGCCAGATGATCGTCTTGCCGCCGCGGTCGCGGAAAGCGGTCAGGTCTGGATTGTCGGTGCCGATGACGATGCGGTACTGCTCGCCTGATTGATCCCACAACAGCTGATACGCCGCCGGCGTGACCGTCGTCCAGTCGAACTGCGGATTCTGCGTGAGGTAATAGCGCAGCCAATCGTTGGCGAATATGAACGGCTCCGGCTTGAGCGGAGTGCCTCGGCTTCCAGCCATGGTGTTCAGATCTGCGCCGCGCGATTGTCCGTACCACAGCCGGCTTCCGTCCTCGCGCGTCGGGCCTTGCCAGATCTTGCGGATGATGTCGGCGTCGGTCTCGGTAACGACGCCACACTCACCGGCTGACGTGCCGACGAGCGCTTTCGGATCGTAAGTGCAGCGGTTCGGATCCTCGATGACGCCGTCTTTCACGCCGTCGATGCCGTCACACGCGGCAATCGCTGCCGTCGTCGCGGCGGCGAACTTGCACGACGCGATCGGATTCGATGCCGCGTTCACCAGCATCGATCCCCACAGTCCCTGCAGGAGCAGATTCGTCCAGTTGATCGCCGGCGCAGCGGCGGCGATGCCGTTGTAATCCTGCGGATATCGCTGTGCCTCCATCAGGCCCTGCCGGCCGCCGGTCGAACAGCCATTGAAGTACGAATAGCGCGGCGCCACTCCGTACATGGCCTCGGTCAGCGCCTTGCCGGTGACGGTCATCTCGTGAATGCCGACGTGCGCGAAATTGCGGATGGCCTGCCAGTTCAGGCGTCCGTTGGCGTCGAGCGCGAATGACGCGTTGCCGCCGGCGTGCCCGGTGTCGGTCGCGCCGGCTGCGAACCCCTGCGCCACCGGTTGATTGACGCCAGCCTGGTTGCCGCCGGCGAACCCGCCGCCCCCGGTTCCCAGAAACCGTCCGTTCCAATTCGACGTGGGAATCGCAATCCAGATTCGCACCTTGTCGCCGGCCGGCGGATGGGTCGTGATCGCGACGACGCGGCAAATGCTCGCGTCCTTCGGATCGACGATCGCCGACTCGATGGTGGTGTTCGGAAGCGCCACCGTCGCCAGGCTCTCGCACGATCGCACAGGCTTGGCTCCGGCGATGAGCGGCTTCGGCGTCTGCAACATCGAATTCTGCGGCCCCTGGCCACGAGGAGTGGCGGCAAGAAGAACCACCATCGACGCGGAGACAACGATTGTGCTCTTGGCTCGGTTCATCAGGCCCTCTGCAGGTTGGTCCCGCGCGACGGCGATGGTCGGCTGGAACCAGATTTGAGTCAAGTCTCGCTTGGCCGGCCATGCGCCGGGAAAGTGTATCGACCGAGCCTCGAGACGAGGACGCTGGCACACACGAGCGCGATGCCGAACACCGCGAGCGCGAGCGTGTAGGAGCGCGTCTCGTCAAAACTGAGCCCCATCAGCACGGGCCCCAAGCCGGTGCCCACGGTGAAGATCGCGAACATGCATCCGTAGATCTCGCCGAAGGCGCGCAGCCCGAAGTAACGGCTGACCATGAACCCAATCACGTCCACTTCGGCGCCGAGCCCGAAGCCGAGCGCGATCGCCGCGAGGATCAGCGCCGGACCGCCGGGACCGGCGGCGAGAATACCAACGCCGGCCAGCGGCAAGAGGAAGAGCGCGGCGGCCACGCGCGGCGCAAAGAATCGATCCAGCAGGTAGCCGGAGACCAGCCGTCCGGCGATGGTCGAGAGCCCGACAGCGGACAACGCCGCCGTGGCCTGCCCGACCGCGAAGCCGCGGTCGGTCAGCATTGGCACAAGGTGGCCGACAATGCCGTTGATCGCGGTGACCACGAGGAAGACGGGAATCGCAAGGAGCCAGAAACTGGCGGACCGCACCGATTCGCCGACCGTCAGTCCCGGAAGGACGCTGTTGCCGCGGGTGATTGTGCGCCCGGGTTCCCGGATGAAGATCGTGACAACCGGAAAGGCGACGACGAACATCAGGGAGGCAAGCGTCACATAGCCGGCACGCCACCCGTACGCATCAATGACGACGCGGGCGAACTGCGGCACCAGCGTGGCGCCAATCCCGATCCCGGTCATCGCGATACCAAGCGCGAGGCCGCGGCGCTCGTCGAACCACGACGACACGGCCTTGGCGTACGGCAGCGGCGCCTGCCCCGCGCTGAGCAGTCCGACAAGGCCGGCCATCGCGATGAACGCCGACGGCGAGGGAGGGGTCAGCGACAGCGACCCCAGCGACAGCGCGAAGAGCACGATAGACGTGAGCGAGACGCGGCGAATCCCGTACCGATCGATGGCGCGGCCGAGAAAGGGATACGCCGCTGCCGCACATCCGTGGCCGACGAGCAATGACGAGGAGAACGTGGCCCGATCCCATCCGAATTCCTTTGTCACCGGCCCGAGGAACAATCCGAATGTGAAGAACACGATCGGACCGTTGCCGACAATCAATCCCACGGTGGATCCAAACACCACCCACCATGGGTTCTTCAGCCTGGGTGGGGCCGCCGCAACCGTCATGAAGCCGGTGCGAGATTGAAGAACCGCTCCACATTCGCCGTGAAGATGCTCGACTTTTCGGCTTCCGTGCAGGCGGAATTCTTCACGGCCGCGATGCTCTCACGAATCGAGGACCGGCCGCCGGTAGCGTCGAACGGCGCGTCGGTGCCGAACAGCAGGTGGTCGGCGCCGAGGAAATCCCTGGCGACATTCACGGCACCCGGCGAGAACGCCGCCATGTCGCCGTAAAACCGGCGGAAGTAGTCGATCGGATGCTCGGTCAGGCGTCCCTCAGTCAGGATCGCGAAGTCTTCACTGAACTGGTCGAACATGGATTTCATGCGGCCGTGAAAGAACGGGATCATCGCCGCGGTGTGATGCACGAGGATCTTCAACCCCGGATGCGCCTGCATGATACCGCTGAAGACCAGCCGCGCCACCGCGGCCGTGCTTTCGTACGGCCAGCCGAACACTTGCCAGATCAGGTATTTCGAGTCCTGCTCCGCCGCATAATCCGCGTGGGTGTTGCTGCGCGCGGGATGCAGCAAAACGGGCACGCTCTTGTCGGCAAGGGTCTTCCACACCGGCTGGAACTCGGGCGCATCGAGCGGCCGCCCATTGACGTTGGTGAAGATCTGGACGGCGCACAGGCGCAGCTGGTCGATTAGGCGCTCGATCTCGCGGCATGCCGCATCGGGCTCGTTCATGGGAACGGCCCCCGCCGCGCCGGCGAAGCGCGTCGGGTACCTGGCCACCAGCTCGGCGAGCTCGTCGTTGGCAATCGCGGACAGCTCCACGCTCGACTTCGGCGCAACGTGCTCTGGCGATGGGCTCGCGAGGCTGATCACCTGACGGTAGCCCTCGAACTCGTCCATCATGCGAAAGCGGGCCTCGAGGCTCGTCAGCACTTCGTAGTTGGGTGCCTTGCGTCCGGTGCGCACGTACTGCAGGTGCGCGGGACTGCTGGCGGCAAAGTCCTTGGAACCGGCGCGTGCCCAGCGTGTCTCTTCGTACCTCGGCGGCAGAATGTGGCAGAAGGCGTCGATCATATAGCCACGATTATTGCCGCGCGCAGCGGAGGCGTGCGCACGAAATCAGGCCCATGCGTCCTAGCACAAGGTCGTGTTGAGGAAAGAGGATCAGTAGATCAGCCAGATGTCCTGATAGCCGCCGTAATCGGAAGCCCACGAGTACGACACGCGGTGTTCGAGCACGTTCGAGGCAAACACCGCACGCCAGACGCTGCCGTTGGCGGCATTCGGAAACGGTTGCCATGAACTCGGGGCGATGCGGCTGACGAACTTCCAGGTCGCACCGTTCCATGAATACAGCTCGACCACATAGGGCGTACGGTTGTCGGCGATAAGCCGCGGTACGTTCTGCGCCCTTGCCGGCGTGGTCATCGCGACAACGAGGACAACGAACAGAATCACGTAAGAGGTTGCCTGGCGTGCAGTCATGTTCGTTACCTGCCGGTCAACGCCTGGATGATTCGCTGCATGACGAGGCGCCATGCACCGATCTCTTCACATTGATCCGATGCACCGAAGAGCCGCTGGCATTCGCCGGCGCTGGGCTGCAACGTACCCGCGAGTTGCTCCGCCGCTTTGCGCAGTTCAGGACCGCTGATGGGATGGATCGTCACCGAGCCATCAGCACGGGCGGCGGCCAGGCGCGCCGCCGGCGTATCGAATGTCAGCGCAGTGATCTCGTCACCCGGCCCGGCAATGGTCGCGGAACGCGAGGGCAAGGACGTGTGGTGCAGCGTAATTCCGCCATCGACGTAGGCGAGTGCGAGGTAATTGCCGTCGGGCGACACTGCCACCCGCGCCACTGGCCGTTCCACCGTGAGCGGCAGGGCCGGGCGCAGGTTGCGCCACTGACTCACGATCTTTTCGCACGATGTCACCGCAGCACCAAAACCCAGATTACTGCTCAAGCTCGCGCTGCCATTCCCGCACTGCGACGTCAGAACGCTTTGTGGTTCACCAGGCGTCGACGCGGCGGCAGATTGCGGCGGCAGTTGTAGCAGCGGCGGCATCGCCGTTAGTGAAGGCGGCGGAGGCCGCGATTCGGTTTCCGCATGCGGACGGCCAGGTGGAAGCAATGGCTTCGGCTGCAGAGGTCGAGCGCTTGTCGAGTTCGCCACGGCTACAGGGCTGCCGGTAGACGCAACGAGTTGAACCACCGTGCGCAGATCCGCCACTCCGTTGTTCGGCTCGGCGGTGAGGTAACGGCGCAGCGGTTTATGGAGCCCGACGGCCACTCGTGTGTTGTCGACGGCCATGGCTACGACGACGCCGGGGATCTGTTGCGAAACGACGTCTTGATTCGTTGCGAGATTACGCAGCACCACGGCAGTCATTTGTTGCGGCGACTTCGCGGCCCAGGCCAGCTGCCGCTCCGACGCGCCGAAGGCCACCGCCGTGATCGGCCCGCCGCTGGAAAGTTTCACGGGAGAACCGGGAGCGTCCTGAAGCGTGTGCAGGAGGATCTCGCCTTGCGCGGTCCCGATTGCAAGGTGCTTGTCGTCGGGCGCGAGCGCCAGCGCCGTGATCGGAGCGGGCGCCGCAATCGAGGAGATCGGCGACCCGGAATGAGCGTCATAGAGCTGAACCGACTGCCCTGACGCCGTGATGACCTTGCCGCCATCGGCGCTGAAGGACACCGTCATAGGCGTCTGCCCCGCCGACAACACCCGGTCGACCTGAGGACGGTTCCACAAGTACAGGCCCCGCCCGGCGATCGTCATCAGGATTTCGCCGTGGCCGGCCATCGCGGCGCCGCTCACAGGGTCGTCGTGACTGCCAATGCGTGCGACCGATCGGCCGGTGCGCGCATCCCACATGTCGATGCTGTCGCCAGTGCTCCAGGTCAGCAGCCGCCCGGCGTCGTCCGACCACGCAAAGCGCGGCGCATCGCGCACTTCGAAGAGCAGGCGTCGCCGCACGAGATCCCAAACAGACACGCGCCCGTCCGCCTGCGTCAGCGCCAGGCGATCGCCGCTGAAGAGGCCCTCCACTGCTGCCGCCGCGCTCGGGAGGGTCCCGCTCCACGCCGTGCCCTGCGGCGACGAAACGACCACCAGCGTCAGGACATCGGCATTGCGGCGGACCGCAAATAACCGGCTGCCGTCCGCGTTGAGTCCCACCAGGGTTGTCTGACCGAGTCTTACTGAGGCGCCTCTGCCCGACGATGGCGCGAACGACATCAGGCCGTCGCTACCGATCGTGGCGTAAGTGGTGGCGTGCCCGCCCAGGATGAAGCGCGCCAGCTTCGGTGCCACGATCGGCGGCTGCCAGCGTGCGGCACCTTTATCGAAAGCCGACAGCCACTGTAGTCCGCTCGTCGGATCGTCGCTCGTCAGCAGCAGTCGCTCACCATCGGGGCTCACCGCCGCGCTGATCACCCTGCGGTTCTCGCCGATCGCCGGCGCGAGATGTTCGAGCCGGGCTTCGCCCGACGTCAGATCGACGCGATCGACGGCGGTAGTGCGGTAGACGATCACCAACTCACTGCCGCGCCGATCGAACGCCATGCTGAACACATCGTCGGTGAGGTTCAGGAGAACGGACGCCGCGAAGTCGGGCCCCTTCCGCAGGTCGATGAGGCGGCCGGTGCCAGCGAGCAGCGCGACGTACGCACCGTCTGCGCTGGCCGCAATGGTCAACGGTGTCTGCTCCAATGCAATCCGCGTCTGAAGCTGCGGAACGCGCACCGCATTGTTAAGCGCCATCAGCGCCAGCGGCCGCGACGCGCTCGCGCGCTCCGACTCGTTGAGCGCCCGCAGGCCCAGCACCGTACTGAGTCTCGCGTTGTGTGGTGCCTCCGTGTATGCCGCGTCCGCCCAGTTCCGTGCACGCTGCTCCTGTTCGAGACGTGAGATGCCGACGAGCGCGAGCAAGGTGATCAGCAGGAGCACGGTGGCGGCTCCGGCCATCAGCCCGTAACGGACGGCGCGCTTGCGCTGCTGCTCGGCGTACTCGATCTCAGTCTCACGTTCCAGACGCCGGCGTGCCTCCTCAGCCCTGGCCTCGACCGCCTCCCGCTCCTCGGCGAGCTTTTCCTGATCGAGACGGTGCGCGCGGGATTCGAGCACCACGTCAACGAGCACGTCGTGCGTCAATTCGAAGCGCGCGACCCCGGCCGCGATGTCGCGACGCAGGATGCGCTTGCGTGTGAGTGTGTCGAGATCGGCGGCAGGGACACCGGCCGCAAACGCCATCGGTTCGGCCGCCGGCCACCGCGATCGGGTTCCCGGCAGCACCAGCGCATCCTCAACGAACTTGCGGGTCACCGGACGGACGCCGCGCATCGCCTCGGCGTAGAAGGTCGTGAGAATCTGCGAGGCCTCGGCGCTGTCGACGAGCGCCCGATCGATCAGCGCACCAGGAGTCGCCTTGCGCTTCTCGTTCAACTCACGACAGAACAGGCTGAGCAGCGCCGGATCGACGGTGGCCGTTTCGACCAGCCGTCCTGGCGCTCCTGTCACTTTCCTGATGATGCGGATCGACGTGCGGAGCGTTTGCTTGTTGCCGTGCCCCTCGATGAGATGCTGACCGGCTTCGCAGATGGCACGCGCCGCTGTCTTGCGGGTCATTGGTTCGAGACGCAGGAAGATGCGGTCGATGGACGGGATGATGCGCGACAGCCCTTTGACGTTAGCGAGGTAATCCTCGCGGAAGCTGATTACGACCTTGCACACGCCGGGCTGCCGGGTATACGCGGGACGCTCCATGTTCTCGTCGGTCGCGATAGCTGATTCGTACCACGGCGGCTCGCGGCCGCTCTCAAGATTCGCCAGGTCGTGCAGGAACTCGTCGAAGTGCCGCTGGGCGGCATTGGGCGATTCCACGCGGGTGAAGAATTCTTCGAACTGGTCGAAGACGAGGACCGGCGTCATCAACAGACCACCAGGCCCCCAGAACCCATCGTCCGCCCGCCGGAAGTATTCCCACAAGCCACGCTCGGGCACCGGCGGCCGTGACGGCGATTCGACGTTCCGCTGACGTGCGCTCGTCTGGGTCGCCGCCACAACCTGCGCGGCGAGATCCGACGACGTTAGCGGCCGGCGGCCGTTACGCGCGCCCTGCGCCTCCGCGGAAACGAAATTCAAGCGCAAGTAGACGGGCAGGAAGTTGGCCGGCAGGTCCGGGAACACTCCGGCTTTCAGCAGCGACGTCTTGCCAAGTCCTGAGATGCCGTAGAGCAAGACGAGGTCTTCCCGGACGATCAGGCGCAGCAAGTCCCGCGCAATGTCCCGCCGGCCCTTGAAATAATCCTTTCCGCGCTCATTGTAGGCGCGCAGGCCGGGCCAGGGATTCTCGCGATCGACGACGGTATCGGCGATCACCCGACTGGGATGGCTGTCGGTGGTCATGCCCGTCGCCGCAGCTGGCAGCTCTTGAAGCCCTGGCGCAACCGCTCCATGAAGTCCTCGGGAAGCGTTCCGTCTTCGCCCCGCCTGCTCCACTGCTGCGCGCGAAACTCTTCCGGCAGGATTGGATTGTCGGGCTCGACGTCGTCGATGACGAGCGGCATGATGAACGGCGTGCCGAGCCAGCGACGCGAATACTTGATCGCGCTGTTCCACTCGGCGGCGTAAAACCTGGGCCCCTGGCGCAGGCTCGCGCGCGACAACAGTGGCACGAACATCGAGGACGACTCGATGTTCTTCATGATCTTGCGTTCCCATTCGTCGCCGGCGCCGAGCTCGCGCCGGTCGAACCAGACCGGCGGGCCGCCGGCCTCGATCGCCTGCGCGACTTCGGCCGCAACCCCGCGATCCTCGTGTGCGTAGCTGAGAAACACCGAACACGGGCGAATCGCGTCCGGCAGCGCGCCGCGCCGCGACTGGTTGTAGGCTCGCCAGCGGCGATCGAGCTCGTCGACAAAAGCGATTGGCGCCGCGGTGAAGATCTCGGTCTGCGTACGATACGTCTGGAGAAACTGCACGAGCTCGGCGTTCTCGCGCGCGCTGGAGTCGACGACGAAGTCGGAGCGATCGGTCGTGTGGAGCAGCCGCTTCCGTCTCGTGACGCGCAGCAGGAAACGAACCAGCCAGTTGGGAAAGCGGCAGCCGATGATCAGCAGGTTTTTGTAGCCGAGCAGATCGACGATGCTGGTCATGTGCTTCGACAGCATCACGACGGCAAACTCGAACGCATCCTCCTGTGTCACGACGTAGTTCGGGATCGCGGATATGCGTCCGAGCAGATGGAAGACGACGGGCTGCGCGTCGGACTCCGACCTGTCGAACTCTGGAAACGGTGCCTCGGGATCGAAGGCGTAGACTCGCGGAGGCGCGCCGCGCGCTTGCGCAATCGCATCCGTCAGCAGCGAATCGAACGTCGCGGTCACATAGAAACGAAACGGCTCGATCGCGGCGAGCTTCCGGAGAGACTCGGGCACGGGCAGCTTCCCGCGGTCATCGAGCACACGATTGAGTGACGCGTAGAGGCTACGCCATTTGCCGCCGTTCAACAGGTACTGTGACGCGACGGCACCGAGCGGGTTCGCCTCTTCGGGGGATTCCGGGACCGGAGTCTTCAACCAACGCGCGAGGTCGGTGGCAAGTTCGGCATAGAGTGACCGCTCGACGCCGCCGGCATCCTTGGTGGTGAGCAGCTCGCGGCCGATTACGGGAACGATCGAACCAGCAGCAATGTATTCCAGCAGGGAATCCCAGAGCAGCTCGTCCTCTGTGTTGCGCGGATCCTGTGGATTCTCAGAAACCGGCGATGCGGAGCCCATGTGAAACTGACCTCCCGCATTTCCGAGTCTAGACCTGAACCCTCGGCGCTGCGCGAGTTACAGCTGAGCTGAGTGAAATATTCGATGCAGATATCCGCCAGTGACCGACTTTTCGAGACAAGTAAGCGTCGACGATTCTGATCGGGAACTGTCTCCTGCTTCACCCGTATGCACTAGGTAGGGATGCTTGGATCGGAGAAGGCGAGGCGTTCAGCGAGTTGGCGGCGCAAGTGCGCAGGTCCGTCCCCGCGATGTATCATCGGCGCCTCCGCTACGGCGATTCAATTACACCGACATTTGGGGGTTCAATCATGGCGACGACTAGCGTCAACAACGGCGTGAACGTACAGGCCCTGCTGGATGCGCGAGAAGTTCTGAAGGGCGCACCAGAGGCAGCCAAATTCACGTGGCGGGCGTCCTGCAAGTGGCAGAACGGCACGCACAGCGAGTCAAAGGTCCAGAGCTTCTTCGGTCTTGGGCAGGAACAGAACCACAAGAAGGAAACATCGCTCGGTGCGGATCATCCGGAGATCTTTGCTTCGGAGGATCACGCCATCACGCCAATCGAATACGTTCTGGTCGGCCTCGCGAGCTGCCTGACCGCCGGCGTGGCTGCGGTCGCGCAGAATCGCGGCATCCAGCTCCGCTCCGTGGAATCGAATCTCGAAGGCACGATGGACATCCGCGGCATCCTCGGCATCGACAGCGACGTGCGCAACGGCTACGACGACATCAAAGTGAGGTTCAAGATTGATGCGGATGCGTCGAAAGAGGACATCGAAGCAATCGTCGCGCAATCGCAGAAGCGCTCGGCGGTGTACGACGTCATCACCAATCCCGTCAACGTCACGGTTGAAGTCGCTTAGCTAGCGGGGCGGGACCATCGAACAGGTCACCACGGTCGTCATCGGCGCCGGACATTCGGGTCTGGCGGCGAGCCGATGTCTCAACGAGCGCTCCATCGATCACGTGGTGCTCGAGCGCGGCGAGATCGCCAACTCCTGGCGCCGCGAGCGCTGGGACTCGCTCCGGCTGCTGACGCCGAATTGGCAGAGTCGACTGCCCGGGTATCGCTACGACGGCCCGGACCCGGACGGCTACATGACGATGCGTGAGGTGATCGACTTCATCTCACGCTTTGCCGTGTTGTCGAGTGCGCCGGTGCGCACGCACACCACCGTCGCACGTGTGCAGCGGACCGACTCCGGATACTACGTCGCGACGACCAACGGTGATCTGCGGTGCCGCACCATCATAATCGCGAGCGGCGCGTGTAACGCTCCGAGCGTGCCGTCTCTCGGCAAAGCCGTGCCGCCATCGATACAATCCTTCACGCCATTCAGCTACCGCAACCCGAATGACCTGCCGGAAGGCGGCGTGCTCGTCGTCGGTGCATCGGCGACCGGAGTTCAACTCGCCGACGAAATCGTCCGTTCCGGCCGGCCGGTCACGCTTTCGGTCGGCGAGCACGTCAGGCTGCCAAGGACGTATCGCGGTCGCGATGTGCTCTGGTGGATGGAGTCGTCGGGCGTGTGGAATCAGCACTACACAGAAGTCGACGACCTGATGCGGGTCCGAGGTCTCCCTTCACCGCAACTCATTGGGACGCCCGAGCGAGTGACGTTGGATCTCAACGCGCTCAGCTCCTCGGGCGTCGCGATCGTCGGGCGCCTCTCCGCAGTGCGAGACGGACAGGCATTGTTCTCCGGTGGACTGCGAAATCAGTTTGCGCTGGCGGACTTGAAGATGAACCGATTGCTCGGCACGTTCGACGAGTGGGCTCGGAGCCACGGCCGCGAGTCCGAGGCCGGTCCGCCGGAACGCTTTGAACCGACCCGTGCGCCCGAGTCGTCACCTCTGAAGCTCGATCTGCGGAATGGACAAATCCGTTCGATTGTGTGGGCGACGGGATTTCAACCTGACTACAGCTGGTTAGACGTGCCGGTGATTGACGACAAAGGACACTTGCGGCACGACGGAGGCGTCGTGGATGCACCAGGCTTGTATGCGCTGGGGTTGCCGTTCCTTCGACGACGGAAGTCGACGTTCATCAGTGGCGCTGAAGACGATGCGCGTGAGCTCGTCGATCACTTGGCCAATTATTTGGCTACGCCGGCGTAGTGAAGCTCTTCACCGCGAGCGACTCTTTCTTCATTTCATCGCTTAGTGCGCGATGGAGCTGCTGCACCTTCAGGAGGTCCCATTCGAAGGATGCGACGGCATCGGTCACGTCAAAGTGTCGGACCGCCAGGTTGTCGCGAGTGGTTTGATAGCCCGCGAACGCGGCCTCCGTGCCGGCGGTCACCGCTTGCGCGAGCAGTTCCGCGTCGATCAACGCATCCGTGATTCCATGGGCCGTCAGCGGATCCTTGAAGTAACCGGCATCGCCGACGAGTGCCCAGCCGGGTCCGAACGATTGTCGAAAGAATCCGATCTCTCCCGAAAACCCGCGGTATTTTTCAACCATCGTCGACTCTTCAACGACGGCCGCCAGATCCGGCGAGCATTCCCTCAGCACTTGCCGGAATCCAGCGTCCGCCCCTTGCCGCATTGTCTCGTGGAAGCGGCTTTGTGGAACTGTGGCAAAGATTAACGTGTGCTCGTCATTGGTCGGAATCGCGCCGGCGCTCACACCAGGGTTGTAGTACCAGTGGTAGCCGTCGAACGCCGGACCTGAAAAGTAGCTGAAGACCACGCCGGTCGCGTAGCGTCCGATTCGATAGGATTCGGAGCCCACGAGACGCGCAAGCGTGGAATGGA